>Ga0137403_10002043_pt1 | contig 25143 bp, 20 predicted proteins | sample CZOMad2_1_16fung_FD_122057 | JGI IMG/M metagenome (GOLD analysis project Ga0137403, IMG submission 122057) | Vadose zone soil fungal communities from Angelo Coast Range Reserve, California, USA - CZOMad2_1_16fungal (Hybrid Assembly) | ecosystem: Environmental > Terrestrial > Soil > Vadose zone... | reverse complement strand
CGTGCTGGTCCCGCACGAAGGCGACGAGGGGATTGGGCGCGAGGCGCGCGAACGCGAGAAAAAGATGGTCGTCGCCCACGAACGTCGTGGCCGCGAAGAAAGACGCGGCGACGAGCACGCCCGCGGCGACCACGACGAGGCCCGCGACCGGCGCGACGCGACCCCCGTTGCTCATGATCCCTCGGAGCCGCGCTCCCCGCCCGCGCGCGCGCCGCGCGCGCGGCGCAGGTCCTCGGGCGTGTTCACGTTGACGAACGAGCGCAGCGCGGGATCGACGGCGCGCAGCGCCCGCTCCTCGAGCCAGGTCGTCCGCACGGCGGCGAAGACAGCATGAGCGGCGCGCGCGCCGGCCTCGAGACGCGCTTCGACGACGGGCAGGCAAGCGTGCCCCCAGCGCGCGAGCAGCGGCTCTGCCCGGCCCGCGAGCCGCGGAGCGACCGCGTCCGCGCGCGGGGCGTGATCACGAAGGAGCGCGAGCAAGGCGGGCGCGACGAACGGCAGGTCGCCCGCGACGCACACGACGCCGGCGTGCCCCGCCGTCGCGGCGAGGGCCGCGTGCACGCCCGCGAGCGGGCCCGCGCCCGGGCGGAGGTCGGCCGTGACCTCGACGCCCAGCCCCGACCACGGCGCCGGATCGTTCGCGACGACGAGCACGCGCCCGAATGTCGCGCGCAGCGACTCGAGCAGGCGTTCGGCGATCGAGCGGCCGTCGACGACGAGAGATGACTTCGACAGGCCGCCGAGGCGCGTCGCCGCGATGAGCCGATGGCGGCGGTTATTCGCGGTTTTATCGATGCGAAGATGGAGATACCCGAAGACGCGTGGACCAACAATCCCATGCTGAAACCGTGGCCGGATGATCCCGATTGGAAAGGGCACGAAGACGGGGGGATCAACCACGATCATTATATCTACGGTTGCCCCAAAACTTGGATCAAGGTTAAAGGCAAATGGGTCGAGGCACCTCCATTGCCGGAAGATTATTATGAAAGCCGTGCGAGCCGTGACGTATATGACCGCAATATTCGCAAAATGGACGAGTCGCAATGAGCAATCTGATTTTTCTTGATGCGTCCTTTTGGATCACGTACCGCGATGAAGACGATACCCGACAACCCGAAGCCCGACGCATAGTCGCCGAATTATTCCGTGAACGTTGCCGCTTTGTGACCACACTCCCGGTGATTTGTGAAATCCACGCCAATTTTTCACGCAATGTTAATAAGCGCGCGTTGGTTCTTGCTGACCTCTGTGACAACCCGCTTGTAACAATTGAGAATATTTCGCCGAGCGACCAACGAGCGGCAATCCAGATTCTGCGCGCGAGTCGCGACAAGACCTATCCGCTTTGCGATGCCATATCCTTTGTGGTTATGCGCCGTTTGCATGTCAAGCGGGCTGCTTCGTTTGACAATCATTTCCGACAATTCGGTGAATTTGAAATCGTTTGTTAATCATGCCTGAAATTTCCAAAGCCTACGAGCCAGTCGCAGTTGAAACTAGGTGGTATCAATTCTGGCTCGACAATAATTTGTTTGTGGCGAACGCGGCCTCGAGGAAGCCGGCGTATTCCATCGTCATTCCGCCGCCGAACGTTACCGGCGTGCTGCACATGGGTCATGTCCTGAACAATACCATCCAAGACGTACTCGCCCGCAAGGCGCGCATGGATGGCAAGGAAGTTCTTTGGCTGCCCGGCACCGACCACGCGGGCATCGCCACCGAAGGCATGGTCGCCAAGCAACTTCGCAAAGAGAAAAAAAAATCCAAGCACGACATCGGGCGCGAGGAATTCATCAAGCATGTCTGGGCTTGGAAGGAAAAGCACGGCGGCATCATCATCGCACAACTGAAAAAACTTGGCTGCTCGTGTGATTGGTCCCGCGAACGCTTCACGATGGACCCCGACTACGCGCGCGATGTGCAGCGTGTCTTCGTTGATCTTTATAAGAAAGGCCTCATTTACCGCGGCAAACGCATGGTCAATTGGTGTCCCGCCACGCAGACCGCGCTCTCCGACGAGGAAGTCGAAATGAAACCGCAAAAGGGTTTCATGTATTATTTCAAGGTCGAAGTGACGGATGACGGCGGCGAGAAGCATGTGCCTCGCCAGATTTTAGAGAATGCAGTAATAGAATCATTGGTCGCAATCGCCACGAAAGCAGTCGGCCCAATGCGAGGGTTGCGTTGTGACATTGAACCGAGGAACGGCGATGTTAAGGCCTTTGCTAATTTGGTTGTCTCTGAAACTGTCGTTTCCAAATACAATCAAATCTCGATGATTGACGCCCAACGGTTGAAACCAGGCATCCGAGTGGGCGATGAACTTGAAATTGAAGTCGCTTTGCCAGCAGATTTTCACCAGAAGGCAAATAACCACGCAAAGCAATTTCTTGTGCAGCGAGTTCGTGAGATTGCCGCCAGCGAAACAAAAGATGCGGGCAACTGGCTCACCATCGCCACCACACGGCCCGAAACCATCCCCGGCGACACGGCAGTTGCCGTGAATCCAAAAGACCCGCGTTACGCGCATCTGATCGGCAGGCATATAATTCGTCCTCTGCCCTCTGAATTGCCGCGCGAGAAAAAACTCATTCCCATCATCGGCGATGAGCATGTGGATTTCGAATTCGGCACCGGCGTGCTCAAGGTGACGCCCGCGCATGACAAGGCGGACTTTGAAATCGGCCAACACCACAAGCTGCCCGTTGTGGACATCATGAATCCCAACGGCACGATGAACGAACTCGCGGGCGAATCGTTGGCGGGTTTGGATCGCTTCGAAGCGCGTAAAGTCGCCGTGGAAAAACTAAAGGAGATCGGCGCGCTCGCGGAAGAAAAGCCTTACGAGAACAACGTCGGTTTCAGCCAGCGCGGGGATGTGCCCATTGAACCGCGCTTGAGCGAGCAATGGTTTTTGAAATATCCGGGCGTGGAAGCGTCGAAATCTTGCGTTGCCCATGAAGGTTACAAGTCTGCGGTAAATCTGTCGCAAAAAACCGTGCGAATTGTCAGCGCCACCGGCAAGGAAATTTCCGGCAAGAGCATTCACGATTTACGAAAAGCAGCTTTGGCATACGCTCGCAAACACCGAATCATTGGCGTGTCGTTCAAGAATGAAGACTCGGGAATTGAAATTCGCGTTGGCCGCCAAAGTTTGTCCCACGCTTTCAGTCATCTCGGCGTCGCAAATATTCTTGCCGTCGCAGTTCTGCCGGAATTGATTCGTTCCGCCGTTTGGATTTCATCGGAGCCGCACGAACCGCACAACCCGATGGTGAAATTAGTTCATCGTTTTATCGCTGCGCTTTCGTTGGCGGGAGAATTGCATAGCGTGCTGATTACTGCGAAGGAATTTTACGACGGGACGGTGCTTTACGATCATCGGACAAAAAAAATCACGTTCGGTGGTAAATCTCTGGAAGCGCATCTCCCGAAGGAGAAGTTGGACACCCAGCCTGCACCGAACGCTTGCATCAATGTAAATAATTTGCTCTCCAGTGTCAACGTGGGGAAAATGCAATTTCATCCGCAGCGCTGGGCGAAAGTTTATGATCACTGGATGGGCGGCTTGCAGGATTGGTGCGTCAGCCGCCAGCTTTGGTGGGGACATCGGATTCCGGTGTGGACGAAACATTTTGCCAATGAAAAAGAATATTGGGGCGAGCCAGAAAGTTTACAGGATGAATTATCGGACTTTCTGCAAATGCTAAATGACTCAGTTCCTAGCCATCATGGTTTTCCTTGCGTCAAATTTTTATGGGACCAGCAGCTAGAAAAAGGATTGCAAGAATATCGTCCAGATAAAGACGGCGATGGTTTTACAATATTTATTGGCATTGAACCAAGTTTTAGCGCAGCGCATGATTACCCGCTGGTTGAAAAAATAGAGAAGGCTGGCTTCACCCAAGACCCCGATGTACTCGACACATGGTTTAGTTCGTGGCTGTGGCCGTTTGCGACGATGGGCTGGCCGGAGCAGACCGACACGTTGAAGAAATTTTATCCGACTACTGACCTCGTCACGGGGCCGGACATCATTTTCTTCTGGGTCGCGCGCATGATCATGGCCGGCTACGAATACATGGATGAGCTGCCGTTCCAGAATGTTTATTTCACCGGCATCATCCGCGACAAGCAGGGGCGCAAGATGTCCAAGAGCCTCGGCAATTCGCCCGACCCGCTCGACCTCATCGCGAAGTTCGGCGCGGATGCGTTGCGCTTCGGCGTGATGCGCGCCGCGCCGCTCGGCCAGGACATTTTGTTCGATGAACAGAACGTCGAGCTGGGCCGCAACTTCTGCAACAAACTTTGGAACGCGTGCCGCTTCCGCCAAATGGTCGGCAGCGCCGACTTGCCAATTCAAGGGGAGATTGATCCGAAATTTCTAACGAGCGACGATAAATGGATTTTGCTGAAACTCGACACGGCCATCCGCGAAGTGACCATCGCGCTGAACGAATACAAATTCAGCGATGCGACGGCGACGCTTTACAGATTTTTCTGGAGCGAGTATTGCGACTGGTATGTCGAGGCGAGCAAAGCGGTTTTGGGGAGCGCACGCGTCCCGCGTGCAGATTCCGGCGTCTCGCCGGAATCATCCGAAGCATCGGGCGCGACGCCCGATGCGGCAACCGGGATGGTCGCGCTCCCCGAAAATTTTTCCGCGCGCAAGGCGAACACGCTCGCGGTGATTGATTTTGTTTTGTCGCACACAATCCGGCTGTTCCACCCATTCCTGCCGTTTATCACGGAAGAATTGTGGCACGGCATGGGTTATTCCACCGATATGCCGGATAATCAGGGCGGCAAAACGATCATGTTTGCGCCGTGGCCGAAGCCGCTCAATGACGATTTCAAAGTGCATTACAGCTTGGCCGCAAGTCACCTCAAAACGGTGGATTTGAAAGACGAATGCAAGCTAGACGAACAAATCGAACGCGATATGTTCGGCAGACAGAAACTGGTTATCGAAATTCGCAACATCCGTTCCCAAAATGGCATAGCGTCGAACAAAAAATTGAAACTTGTGTATCACGGCTCGGCAGATATAAATCCCCATGAGAAAGAAATTCTCAAATTGCTGGTTGGCGCTGATTGCATCGAGCACAAGTTTGACTACCACCCCGCAAAAGGTGAACCAGTGGTCTATCCTAGCTTTGGCGGGAAAATATTTATCCCGCGCGAAGGTTTAATTGACGTGGCGGCGGAAAAGACGCGGCTCACAAAAGAATTGGAGAAAATCGAATCGGAGATTTCCAAAGTAGAACAAAAACTCGCCAATCCGAACTTCGCGCAAAAAGTTCCAGCCAATGTTTTAGAAGAGCACAAACAGCGGCTTGTTGAATGGCAAAATAAATTAGCGCACACAAAAGCTGCGCTCGACGCAATGCGGGGTTAAATTGCCGGATGAAAATTTTTTCAGTGAACAAAGCTTTGGCTGCCGCTGTGAAAGCCGCGCGCGCCGCCGGAAAAATCATGCGCGACAACTGGTATCTGCCCAAGCGCGTCAATTCTGCCGAGGCGCACGACATCAAACTCGAATTGGATGTCCGCTGCCAGAAACTCATCGCAAAAATTTTGCACGCGACGTTTCCAGAAATTTCATTACTCGGCGAGGAGGGCGATTCCGGCGACGCAAAAAGCGAACATCGCTGGGTGGTTGACCCGATTGACGGCACGGTGAATTATTTTTACGGGATGCCGCACGCGGCGGTTTCGATCGCGCTGCAACGACGCGATAAGAAAAATCACAAAACTGTTTTGGGCGTTATTTACGATCCGTTCACGGACGAGCTTTGGACGGCGACGCTTGGCGGAAAAACAAAATTGAACGGACGCGTCGTGCGTTGCAGCAAACGCTCGCGCGTCAGCGATTCGCTTGTGGCGATGGGATTTTCCAAGAGCAAAGAAAATCTGGAGAAAAGCCTGCCGCATTTGAACCGGCTCGCGCGCCGCGCGAAAAAAATCCGCATCATGGGTTCGGCGGCATTGGAATTGGCTTATGTCGCGAGCGGACGGCTCGACGTTTATATCGAACGCACCATCAATCTATGGGACATCGCGGCGGGCGGCTTGATGGTGGAATGTTCCGGCGGCGAAATGTATTTAATAAATTTGACAGACGGGCGTTTGCGCATGGTGGCCGACAACGGCTTGTTGCGCCGAGAACTTCAACTCGGCAGCTTGCTCAAGTAGTCCCGGACTTTTTCCAGCGCTTTCGCGCGGTGGCTGATTTTATTTTTTTCTTCGTCGCCCAATTCGGCAAACGTTTGCTCGCAGCCTTCCGGCACAAAAAGCGGATCGTAGCCGAAGCCATTTTTTCCGCGCGGCTGGAGAATGATTTTCCCTTTGCAGACGCCATCGAAGATTTGCGTTTCAAATTCATCGGAGAAACAAACGGGCGACGCGCTTTCAACTCTTGCGGTCGGCACGGTTGTCAACGCGATGACGCAACGAAATCGCGCGGTGCGCTTTTCCGCCGGAACTTTTTCCAGCAGGCGCAGCAGTTTGGAATTGTTGTCGGCATCGGACGAATTGCCGGGTTTGCCGGAATCCATCGCCGCAAATCGCGCAGAGTGAACGCCGGGCGCGCCGTTCAGTGCATCCACTTTGAGGCCGGAATCGTCGGCGAGAACGAATTCCAGTTTCGAGTTTCGCGTTTGGAATTTCGTGTCGTCCTGCGCGAGCCAATGCGCCAGCTCAACCGCTTTTTTTGTCGCGTTTCCCGCAAACGAATCGGCATTCTCGGCAACTTGCGGCGCGCCAATGAAATCATCAAGCGTGAGGCAGCGAAAATTGCCGCCGAGGATGGCGCGAATTTCATCCGCCTTATGGGCATTTCGGGTGGCCAGAAGCAATGTCGTCACACGCGGACGATAGCAACCGGCGCGCGCTTGAAAATAAAAATTTTCGTCGCGAAATTATCAGCCGTATCAATTGACGCACGGAATTCATCGTTTAGACTCCAGTGCTTTCGCAGGATGGAACACAAAAATAAATTGGCGTGGGTCACCGGCGCGAATGGATTGATCGGGAATTACATTGTCCAAGCCGCGCCGAAATCCGCTCCGCAGTGGCGAGTGCGGGCGTTGACGCGCGGGCATTTTGATTTGCTCGATTTCGACGTCGTCCGGCGCGAATTTCAAAAAGACAAACCGCAATTGGTCATTCAGTGCGCGGCGATTCCTACCGTTGCCGGAGCGCTGGCAAACCCTGAATTGGCGCGGCGAACCAATGTCGAAGCCGTAAAAGTTCTCGCGGAATTGGCCGCTGAAATTCAATTCGTTTTTCTTTCGACAGATTTTGTTTTCGACGGGCGCAAAGGAAATTGCGTTGAAACCGACGCCGTGAATCCAGTCAGTCTTTACGGCGAAACCAAAGTCGCCGCCGAGAAAATTGTCCTGAAAAACCAGCGCCATCTCATCATCCGCACATCCATCAATTGCGGCACATCAAAATCCGGCACACGCGGCTTCAACGAACAATTGCGGCTTGCGTTGCAAAAAGAATCAAAAATGAAATTGTTCACGGACGAATTTCGCTGCCCGATATTTGCCGGGGAAACGGCGCGCGCGATTTGGGAATTGGCGGATAAAAATTGCGCGGGAATTTTTCACGTCGCCGGCGCGGAAAAATTGTCGCGCTGGCAGATTGGCCAATTGCTCGTTCAACGCCGGCCGGAGTTGAAATTAAAAATTGAGCTGGGTTCGACAAAAGATTTTCCCGGGCCGGCGCGCGCGTTGGACACGTCGCTGGACATTTCCAAAGTCCAAAAGATTTTGTCCGAGCCGCTGCCCGGCCTGACGGAATGGCTCGCGTCAAATCCAAACGAACTGTTCTGATCAAATCCGTTTCTCGTCTGCGTCAATCATGTCCACGAAAGTTTTGATGTCGTCGCGGTGGGCGATTCCAGCCTGTTCTTTCCGCGTTTTTAATCGCGCGACGGCTTCTGCATTGTCAGGCAGCGGGCGGCTCAAAATATCCTGCCAGTGCGCGGATTTTTCGGCGGCGGATTTTTTTACGTTGCGCTGAACCCAATCGCACACCTCGCCGTCGGTCAGTGAATTTTTTACGATCTCGACGAATTGTTCGTGCGTCAGCCCGGCGGCTTTGAGCCAGAAGCCGTCAAAAGCTTTGCCGAGATTTTCCGTGTAATCCGAATGTAATTTTCCCGCGAGGTGCAGGCGGATTTTATCAATGTAACGCGGCAGATAACTCCAACCGTCCATAGTTTCGCGCGGGCTGCGCGGGTAAATGATTTCGCTCATCGTTGAATCGTTAAATGGCCGGATTGTTTTGTCAAAACAGAAATCCCGAAGGGATGAAAGAAAATAGCCCGCAGTTTCAACTGCGGGACAGCCGTGAATAAAATTAAAAGCCCTGAAAGGGCGGCAGAAATCAGGGGGCATTTCTTTCGTCCCGTCCGGGACTCGGTTCGTCTTGGATTTACACCCGCCGTTAAAACGGCGGGCTATTTTCGGTCGTCGCTGCGCGACTTTTTTACCACGAGTAATGCACGGTGTAGGTCACGGTTTTTTCCTCGTCGGGTTTCACCGGCACGCGGAACTCGATGGTCTGCGCGTCGGTCTTTTTGAAATCGTCGGACTTGGCCGTGATTTCCCAATTGTTCCAGCGATACAAATGCTCGACGACGCGGATTTCCACCGGCGCATCTTTCTTGCGGTTGCGAAGTTTGATTTCAAACGATTCGTCAATCCATTTATCGCCAGTATCCACATGGAAATTGGTTTGCTTGCGTTCACCGACGAGGTCGAAAGAATTTCCGGTCGTCACGCGGATTGTTTCATTGCGCGGCGTGTGGTCAATCGTGTCCTCGCCGACAAATTGCAACTGGCCGTCCGCGTCGCGGCGATAAAATCGCAATTTTCCCTTTGGCAGGGCGATGCCGAGATGATTCGTTTCGGCGTTCACAAATTCGCGCATGACGGAAATTTTTTTGTTGCCGGATTGGCCGTAGCCCTGATCGTAATTCAATCCATAAAAGCGATAACCTTCCGCGCCGTCATAAACGTAAATCGTCGGCGCAAACATTTTTTCGGCGTGGACGAATTCAACCTGCTTCGTCTCGCGGTCGTGCAATGTCGTCGGACGCGCGACGGAATAAAGATGAAATTCGTCGAACGCCTTTTCGGTGACGGCTTCAGATTTATCCTCCATTGCCCCCAACACCGACACCGCGTTTCTGGCGCATCTAAAAGTTTGCGGCTGGATTTTATTCACGTCGCCGGCCATCAATTTTATTTTTGCGTTCTCAAAAGTTTTTCCGCTGTTGTTGTTCATCGTGATCCAGCCGACCAAATCCACGTTGTCGCCTTTTTCGGGCGAGACAAGATTGTAGCTCGCGCTCCAGTCAAATCCGCCGGTGACGTAGCCGACTTCCGCGTCGAATTTCCCCGGCTTGTCCGATTGCAAAAGCCAGTTTAGCGTCGGCTTCAAGACCGTATCGTCGCCCAAATCTGGAAACAGCGGCATTCCGGGCAGTTGAAATTGCAGCTTGCCGTCCACTTCGATGATCGGCTGCGTCGGACTGCCGCCGGGAACGTAGCCGCTGCGGACGATTTTTCCGGGAATGATTTCGCGCGTCTGCGTGTTGTCCTTCGTGCGAATGTTTTCAAAATCAATCGTCCTGCCCTCGTTGAGCGAGAGCAGCAATTCCTGCGAGACGGGATCGTTGCGATAATTCTGCTCGAGGATTTGCAGCGAGCGTTTGCCGTTTGGGTCGCGTAAAATCACCGAGTCCGGCTCGACTTGCGCCGTTGCGTCCGCGTAACGGACGTTGTTGACGCCGGATTGCAAATCGAGCGGCACGGAGTCGCGCACGACGGCGAAGTTCTGGTTGTAAATGGTGAGCGACGGTTGCGCGCCGGCGATGCCGGACGAAAGCAGCCCGGCGATCAAAAGAATCGGAGTCAGTTTTTTCATGATCATTTTGCCAGACGGCGCGGGTTAGTCTCTTTCGCAACCATAATTTACATCAAGCTAAAATAAAACACCTTTCGCGGCTGTTGGTTCCGGCGGACATGACACATCATTGATATGACGCACGAAGGAAGAATTTATTAGGATAAATATGGAAAATTTTCAGGCCGGTTTGCCTCCGCGTGAAATCCTCCGAAAGAATTGAATTCCAAAATCCCCGGCTGCGTAGCATTTTTGACCCATGCGATTTGATTTTGATGTGGTAATCATCGGCGGCGGCAGCGGCGGATTTGCCGCCGCGCGAACGGCTGCAAATGCCGGGCTGAAAACCGTCGTCATCGAGGGCGGCGAAGAAGTTGGCGGACTTTGCATCCTGCGCGGCTGCATGCCCACGAAGGCGTTGCTTTACGCGGCGGAAGTGAAACATCTTGCTGAACACGCGGAAACGTGGGGCGTGCGCGCCGGAAAAGTTTCCTTCGATTTCGCAAAAGCGATGGCGCGAAAAGACGCCGTCATCAAAGACTTTGCCGATTATCGCGTTCAACAATTGAATGAAGGAAAATTCAAATTCATCCGCGCCAACGCAAAATTTCTCGACGCGCACACTTTGGAATTGAACGACGGCAGAAAAATCACAGCAAAGAATTTTGTCATCGCCACCGGCTCGCGCGTCGCGCCCACGCCGCTGCCGGAGTTGCGCGACGTCGGCTATTTGACGAGCGACGACGCGCCGAAACTTTCCAAATTGCCGAAGTCGCTCATTGTTTTGGGCGGCGGCGCGATTGGTTGCGAATTCGCGCAATTCCTGTCGCGCTTCGGCGCGAAAATCACGCTCATCCAGCGCAGTCCGCATGTGCTGCACGAATTCGACGCGGACGTGACAACGGAAATTGAAAAAGTTTTCCGGCGCGAAGGCGTTGAATTGTTCACGAACACAAAATTGTTCTACGCCAAACGCAGCGGCGATCTGAAAACCGTCGTTTTCGATTGCCACGGCAAAATGACGACAGCGTCCGCTGAAGAAATTTTATTTGCGCTGGGCCGCGTGCCGAACACGACGGACATCGGCCTCGAAAAAGTCGGAGTGAAAACCGAACGCGGACGGATTGTTTGCGACGAATTCATGCGAACGAGCGCGCCGCACATTTTTGCCGCAGGCGATTGCGTCGGTCCGCACGACATCGTCCATCTTGCCGTGCAGCAAGGCGAAGTTGCGGGGGAAAATATCGTTGCGGACAACGGTTCGCGAGGACGCTCGCCCCACCGAATGGATTATCGGCTGTTCACCGTCGTCGTGTTCACCGATCCGCACATTGCGCAAGTCGGGTTGAACGAAAAACAGGCGAAGGCGCAAAACATTCCGTATCTCGCGGCGAGTTATCCGTTCAACGACCACGGCAAATCCATCATCATGGAGGCGAAAGACGGTTTTGTGAAATTGCTGTGCGATCCGAAGTCCGGAGAAATTATTGGTGGCGCGTGCATCGGCCCGGCGGGCGGTGAATTGATCCATGAAATCGTCGTGGCGATGTCGAAGCGGATGACCGTTCAGGAATTGGCGACCATCCCGCATTATCATCCGACGCTCGCGGAAATCTGGACATATCCGGCGGAGGAATTGGCGGAGAAAATTTCGCGAAAACAAAAAGGTTTATAGTGCGTGATCGACGGCACGGGATTTAGGGTGCTGCAATCCGATAAAACCGGGTGGGATGATTTTTCGCGTCAGTATCACGGAAGCTGCCATTCCCGTTCACGTTCGATTGATTGGTGCTGATGTTGCTCCAGTCGGCGACGTCCAGCGTATCTTTGGCCTGAAGGATATATGCCTTGTTTGGACTGCCAATAAATTGAATCATGGCCATGCCGCCCTGATAATTCATCGAAGTGATCAGAATCGTTTCTGCCGGCGTGGTGACAGTCGGCGGAACAATCATATTGGTTGCAGCGGACGCGAGTGTTGCGGCCAGGTGATAAACCGGGAAGCGACGAGCTTGGAATTCCTCCATGCCGATGAAAGGACTCTTGAATGTGTCATCGAGTGAACCGTCCGGGTTGAGACGCGCGATATACAGACGCTTAACACCGTTGACAGCGGTAAATGATCCGCAGATGACAATCCGCCCGTCTTTCTGAACGGCAATATCCATTACAGGACGCCAAGGCAACGAACTGGTAATCTCACAATGAAAACTGTGGTCAATCTGCCCGTCCTCATTCAACCGAACCAGACCGGGAAAATCCTCTCCGTTCATTTTGCCAAAACCACCAGCCACCAGAAACTTTCCATCCTTTAGCCGTTTAATGGTCATACTACCGCGCCTGTCGGCTTCATATCGGTTGGTGAAACTGAAATCAGGCTCCCAATTTTTGTCAAAGCGTATGAAACGTCCGGGAGCAATCATGCTGCCGTTAACAAATTTGTCACGGATGCCAAGAATCGCGCCGCCATCCAGCAATCGCACCCCGACGCGGCAAAGTTCAAACGGAACTTTGCCGAAAAATGCTTTAAAAACTGTCGTCGCATTTGTCCCCGACCAATCCCCGCAAAATCCATCGTTCTGCAGCATATAATTCAAATCCAATTGAGATGGCAACGCGGACGACGAAACATACGAAGCCGACGGAATTAATCTGCCTGTGGAATCAAGCCGGTAAGCGCCGATGACGCCAGACCAAAGGGGAATAGTGCCGACAACCACTGCGACCGAACCATCGCTTAAAGCTGCTGCGGGGTAGACGCCGCCGAAGGTGCCGCTGTGATAATTATACGTCACGAATGGCGGGGACGCGTAAATTGCCGGTGGATTTGTAGGCCACGGAACAAACGACTCGTCCAATCGGCCGTCAGGAAGCAATCTCGCATAACCGGGTCGGGGTTTGCCATCCACATTATTAAACAATCCGGATATCAAGAGTTTTCCGTCAGGTTGGAGATCAAAATGGGCTTGGGCACCATCAGATGCTTTAAGTTCTGCGCGGCAAGAGAAACTCTGATCCAAAGATCCGTCGGCATTAAGTCGAAACGCTAGTCTGGTAAATTGACCGAACCTGCCCGATTGCGGATCAATAAAAGAACCGAAGAAACTCGACCCGACAACAATTTTTCCGTCCGGTTGCACCGCCAAACCTCCCGGTGGAGTTTGTGGCCAAATGGAAGCAGTATCCGTTAACGTCTCTCGCAAAACCACCGCAGGAGGGCTGACAGAAGTTTTTGCGGTTGGTAATTCGCGAGGTTGTTCATGCAACACCGCCGTCACAAGTGCACCACCCGTTATTACCGTGATGACTCCCATACCGACGAGAACTTTGTATTTCGCCCAAGCCATCAGTTTCAACGCGCCTTTTATTAAAGCCAAAGTTGAACCGCTGGCCGCCGCACCTTTCGCAATCGCAACGGCAGAAATTGTTTTTGCCAGTCCAATTGGCGCGGCTTGAACGGAATTGGCGGAAATCGCTCCGGCAAGTGTCTCTGTCGTCGAAGTCACGCCGCGTTTGAGGAAAAATTTCCGCAGTTTTTCGACCGCGCGGTTCACGCGTTTCTTGGCGGCATCTTCATTCGCGCCCAAGGCCGCGCCGACTTCGTTCATGCTTTTGCCGTCGAAAAATCGCAGCACGACGGCGGTGCGGTCGGTTTCATTCAAGCCGGCCATCGCAGCATCGAGCAGCGGCGCGATTTGCGTCCACAGGTCGGATTCATTTTCGTTCAACGCGGTTTGCATTTGAGCCTCCTGTTCGCGGCGGGCGCGGCGGATTTCGCTTCGCAAAAAAGTCATCGCCGTCAGCCGCGCGGTTTGGTAAAGCCAGCCGGAAAGGATGACGCGACGGCTTAAGTGCGGAGATTTCCTCGCGAGGATGACGAAGACGGCTTGCGTGATTTCCCCGGCGGAATGCGGATTGCCGGTGTGCCGCAATGCGACGGAATAGACTTTGTGAACGTGCCGCGTGACGAGCGTGGCGAAGGCTTCGTCGGAATCGCGCTCGACGTATTCGCGCAGCAAGGCGGTGTCATCCAGTTCGTGCATCTACATCTAAATGCCGCTGATTGGGAAAAGGTGACAAGAAAAATCGCTGTAGGGTTGAGCCTGTGGCCCAATTGGTCGAACCGCAGGCTCGACACTACAACTTCAACTGGCGAGATTTTTTAGAATTTCTTCCATCGTAAAACCGTGAAGTTTGATGATTTTGTGCCGCGATTTGTGGCCGCGAATCAATTCAATCCGGTTGCGGGCGCAATCCAATTTTTCAGCGAGCAGTTCGGCCAGCGCTTCATTTGCAGCGGCGTCCACCGGCGGCGCGGTGACTTTGATTTTCAATTCATCGCCGATTGGCTCGCCGATTTCATTTTTCGAGGCGCGCGGTTGCAATTTCACCGACAACAAAATTCCGTCCGGTTGTTCGCGGAGAAAATTCACGGATAAACCATCTGGTAGCTGACGAACGCGATTTGCGAACTGTCCGGCGACCACGAGGGAACATTGATTGTTCCTTGTCCGCCAAAAAATTTTGCGAGCACTTTGATTTTTTTGTCCGAAAGCGACATGAGCCGCAACGTCACGTCTTGACCGGCCGGATGGCCTTTCACATTTTTGTCATACGAAAGAAAAACGATCCATTTGCCGTCCGGCGAAGGATGCGCGAACCAGTTGTTGTAATCGTCGGACGTGATCTGCTCCTGCTCCGAGCCGTCGGTTTTCATGCGCCAGATTTGCATGAGGCCGGTGCGAACGGAGTTGAAGTAAATATATTTTCCGTCCGGCGAATAATCCGGGCCGTCGTCCAGACCGGGCACGGTGGTCAACCGGGTTTCTTCACCGCCGGCAACTGAAATGGTGTAAATGTCGAACTCGCCGTTGCGGTTGGCGCAATAAGCCAGCGTTTTTCCATCCGGCGACCAGCCGTGCCAATATGACGGGCCGTTTGAAGTGACCAGGCGCGCCGCGCCGCCTTCGATTGGCAAAATATAAACGTGCGATTGTTTGTCAGGCTCGCCATAAGCGCTGACGGCGAGCTGCGTGCCGTCGGGCGAAATGCCGTGGTCGTTGTTGCAACCCGCCGCCGCGCCGGTGTCGAGCAATTGCGGCTCGCCGTTTGTGGCCAGTTTGTAAATCCGTCCGTTGCCATTGCAGATAAAATATTTCCCGTCGCGCGACCAGTTCGCCGCCTCGAGATGATTGTGTGTGTGATAGGCCACGGTGCGGTCGGTTGAAGAAACTGGGATTGTTTCAATCGTGCTTTCGATGGCCGGTTTGTCCGCGTTCGTGGAAATGGCGTGGAATTGAACGCCTGAAAAAACGGCTTGCGCGGTGGTTTTATTGTCATGCGGACAAACGGCTAGGCCGACGTAGAACGGCTCTTTGAATTGAAGCTTATACATCGCGCCTGACGGATGAAATATGAGAGGCATAAGTATAACAGCGTTTGTCGGGAGTTTTTCAAAGGACATCGAAACGTAATTACCGTGCTTTTCAATTCGCACGAATTGGGGCGCGGAAACGTCCAATTGGATTTCGTGCGTCGCATCGCCGTCGGTGTCTCGGCATTGCAGCGCAGTCAGTCCGTTGCCGTGAATGGCGACATCCACATAAGCCGAATCCGCGCTCAACGACTGGCGGATCATCAGGCACGCTTTACGATGCGGCGCGCCGTTGGTGCCGACAAAACTGATGTTCGCCGCGAGCGTGAAATCGCCGGAAACTTTTTGCCAAACAAAATGAAAGGCGTCGTTGGTGTTCCAGATATTTTCGCCGCCGCCAGTGATGAGGTATTCGCCCTTGGCCGGATCAAAATTCACCGAGCCGGGCTTGGCGACATCGCCGACGTCAGATTGGTCTGAAAAAATTCCGAGATTGGAATCGCCGAAAACAAGCTGTGCGCCGAGACACATGAAAACGATGGCTGGCAAAAACCGAAGATTGGATTTCATGCGCTCACTAAAACAAATGGCGCGAAAATGGAAAGCCTTTTGTGCGCCCGCCGCCGGCAAATTTATTTGTCGTCGGGATTGATGAATTTGAACGTCAAGGCGGCGATTGCTGCCGCAGAAAAATTCGCGACGAAATAAATCCAGATGTTCGCGACTTTTTCCAAATGCATCACGGTTACGCCGATGGCGACGGCGGGATTGAACACGGCGCCGGAAATTCCGCCGAATGCGAATGCAAACGCCGTCACCGTCAGGCCGATCGAAAGTCCATAGTGGGAATTGCCCGCCGTGGCTTTGGCGGTGGCGACGTTCAAAATGACAAAGGCGAGCGCGAACGTGCCGATCAATTCCGCGACGAGCGCGGGAACAATTTTAATTTCTTGTGGAATCACGACGGGATTGTCTTTCAAATAAAGCACGACATACGAAGCGGCGAGGCTGCCGAGAATTTGCGAGACGACATACGGCAACACGTCCGCCGTGGCGCAGCGTCCGCGCAGCCAGACGGCAAATGTGATTGCTGGATTGTAATGCGCGCCGGAAGTGTGGCCACCCGCGTAAACCATGACCATCAAGGCTGCGCCAATGGCGATGGGCGCAAGGTTTCCGGCGCCCGGCTCGATCACGGCCATGCCGATGGCCAGGACGAGAAAAAACGTGCCGATGAATTCAACGAGATATTTTTTCATTCGCGTGAATCAATTTTTAAACATTGTAACTGCCGCTGCTCGTCATGCCGCCTTTGCCGGTCCAGTTCGTGTGGAAAAATTCGCCGCGCGGCTTGTCCACGCGCTCGTAAGTGTGCGCGCCGAAATAATCGCGTTGCGCCTGCAACAAGTTCGCCGGCAAAACCGCCGAACGATATTGATCGTAAAACGCGAGCGCGGTGCTGAACGCGGGAGTTGGAATTCCCTTTTTCGCCGCCGCCGCGACGACATTGCGCCAGCCTTTCTGGCAGCGTTTGATTTCGCCGCGAAAATAATCGTCCAACAGCAGGTTCATCAGCTTGGGATTGCTGTCGTAAGCCTCTTTAATTTTTCCAAGGAAACGCGAACGGATGATGCAGCCGCCGCGCCACATGAGCGCGATGCCGCCGTAGTTGAGATTCCATTTGTATTCCGCCGCCGCCGCGCGCATGAGCATGTAGCCTTGCGAATAGGAAATGATTTTAGACGCGTAAAGCGCGTCGCGGATGTCGGCGATGAATTGCTTTTTCTTCGCGTCATTTTTTGAAACGGACAAAAGCGGTTTCGGGCCTTTCAATTTGCGCGCGGCCTTCACGCGCTCGTCCTTCAACGCGGAAACGCAGCGGGAATAAACGGCTTCCGCCATCAGCGTGATGGGGATGCCGAGGTCGGCGGAATTTTGCACCGTCCATTTGCCGGTGCCTTTTTGTCCGGCGGTGTCGAGAATTTTGTCCACGAGCGGCGCGCCGTCGGTGTCTTTGTAGGCGAGAATGTCGCGGGAAATTTCGATGAGATACGAATCCAATTCGCCTTTGTTCCATTCGGCAAAAACCTCGTGCATTTCCTGCGCGCCCAGGCCGAGGCCGTTTTTCAAAATGTTGTAGGCCTCGCAGATCAACTGCATGTCGCCGTATTCGATGCCGTTGTGAACCATTTTCACATAATGACCCGCGCCATTTTCGCCGACCCAATCGCAGCACGGCACGTTGTTTTCAACTTTTGCGGAAACGCCTTGAAAAATTTCTTTGACGTGCGGCCATGCGGCGGGCGAACCGCCGGGCATGATTGACGGGCCGTGACGCGCGCCTTCTTCGCCGCCGCTCACGCCGGTGCCGATAAATAAAAGCCCTTTGCTCTCGCAGTATTTAACGCGGCGGTTGGTGTCTTCAAACAGTGAATTGCCGCCGTCAATGATGATGTCGCCCGGTTCAAGCAATGGAATCAAATGTTCGATGAATTCGTCCACTGGGTTGCCGGCCTTGACGAGCATCATCACGCGGCGCGGTTTTTTCAGTTTGGAAACCATTTCTTCAATCGAATGTGCGCCGATGACTTTGGTGCCTTTGGCTTCGTTGGCGAGAAAGTGGTCAACCTTCTCGACCGTGCGATTGAACGCGACGACCGTGAAGCCGTGGTCGTTCATGTTGAGAATGAGATTCTGTCCCATGACGGCCAATCCGATAAGTGCGATGTCAGCTTGTTCCATAAAATTTATGATTTACGATTGCGGCGCAACTGAATTCCGCCGGTCAATGCGCGCCTAATTGCAAACGTGCATCTGATTCCAATAAACTTTTCAAATTCGTCCAGCTTGCCTCGTTCATGTCATTGAATGCGTTCAGATAAACGGCAACGATTTCCGGCGGATATTTTGCAAGCAACGTTTCAATCGCAGATTTCAATTTTTCGTCCTCCATTGTCGCGGGCAAATCGTCCACGACGCCGTCTTTATTTTGAATGCCGAGCGCGTGTAGAAAATCAATGAGCATCGCCTTGTGCTTTTGAACGAGCCACGCACGGATCAATCCGCCGGAAACGGTGTCAAGACCCGGACGCGACAGGATTTGAGCCATCGAAACGTGCCGTTGCGCGCGCGGCTGGCGCTCCAGATAAACCGGACGGACGCGCAGCGCGGTGGCAACGCCGTTCATCGTCGCTTTGTAGACCGGCTTGTCCGATTCATAAGCGAAATTCAAAATGTCATTCGCCAAAGCTGGCGACATAAAGCCGAAGAGTTCGTGTGATGTGAGCATTTGTTAAATTGTAACGACCGAAATTCTATTTTTTTTTGCCAGAGCTTCGCAAGCTTCGCGTTCAAGCAAAAGCGTTTTGCCAGCCTCGATCGCCAAAACGGAAATGTTCGCGGCAGCGCAAATCTCCAATGTTTTCAAGCCTAAACACGGGATATCGAACCGCAAATCATGTTTTTCCTTGGCGACCTTCACGGCGACCGCGCCGCCGTCTTTTCCCGCAAGTTCGCCGCCGCGCGCGAGACATTTGTCCGTGCCTTCAAATCCTTCGATGGCGAGGACGGTTCCATTTTTAACGACAGCCGTTTGGCCGATTTCCAGGCGAGAAATTTCTTTGGCAATGCGAAATCCAAATTCCACGTCCGCTTTTTGCTCCGCTGAAAGTTTCGGCCCGATTTGAAAATTTTTGTTCGGCATTAACGGCGCGAGCCACGGCGTTGCATCAACCAATTCCACCCCGTCCTTTTTCAATTCATCAGCAATCGCGCCAAAAATCGTGTGAGCGTTTTTTTCCTTGAGGCGGAACATCACCGCCATCGCGCGCAAATCCGGCCGCAGATCGTAAAGATTTTTCGGCGCAATCTGGCCGACCATGACGCATTGCTTCACTCCGCGATCCGTAAAAGCGGAGATCATTTTTGAAAGCTGGCCGACGCGCAGCCAGACGATTTCGTCCACGAGCTTGGCGAGTTCCGGTTCGGTCTCATTTTCAAACGCGACGGCCACCAATTTCTTTACGCCGGCGGCGCGGGCCTGCCGTGCAAATTCCAGCGGCAACGTCCGGTTGCCGGCGATGATGCCGAGAGATTCAGGAGCCTTATTCATTTATTTTTACGCGGTTAGAATAACGATTTGAAAGAGGGAAGCCAGCCGGAACACTTGTCCTGTTTTGGAACAGTTTGTCTAATCAGATAAGACGCTTGGAAAATCGCTGGTTCTAATCGGGATGATTTTTAAGGAAATCTGATGTTCCCTGTATTTTAAGAGTTGGCCTGTAAATTGCTTTCCCTGCGGCGATGTCGTCGTTTGACTCAATCTATAAAAAGCTGGCTTCGTCGCTTGAACAAGGCGGCGCGGGTCACGCGCATAAATCGGAATTCGATCCTGCGCGTCACATCGCCCCCGTTGTTGCGCACGAATTAAACAATATCCTCACCATCATCCAGGGCTACGCTGACCGGCTGCTGCTCAAGCATGAAAAAGATGCGGCGCTTGAGCCTCATCTGAAGTTGATTTCCGAAGCAGCACGCCGCGCGACCACCATCGTGCGCTCGGCTGTTCAGGGAAACAGCAACGGAAATGCCGCAGCTCGTCCGCCGCAAAATCCGCCGTCGCCTCCGACGGCTTGATTGAATTTGTTCGGGTCTCGCGCGAAGTTGGCGAAGAAAATTACCTTTCATTTTCTTCGTCGCTTCGCGCGAAATTTTTCTTCGCGGGTCAATTCCATTCGCGATTCGCTTTGACGCTTTGCGTTGGTTCGCGTAGCGTGGCGGACGCTATTTTTCGCAAATTGTCATGACTGGATTGATCAAAATGATTTTCGGGTCGAGAAACGACCGCGAAGTGAACAAGTTGAAGCCGTTCGTTAAAACGATCAACGACTTCGAGGCTGGACTTCAGAAAATTTCCGACGAGGAACTCCGAGCCAAAACCGCCGCGTGGAAAACCGGGCTTTCAACCATTTCCGACAAAGACGAACTTGCCCAAAAGCTCAACGAGATTTTGCCCGAAGCGTTTGCTGTCGTGAAAAACGCCTGCCGTCGCTTGTGCGGACAGGAAATCACCGTGCGCGGCCAGCCGGTGAAATGGGAAATGGTTCCGTTCGACGTGCAACTCATCGGCGGCATGGGATTGCATAACGGCAAAATCGCCGAAATGGCGACCGGCGAAGGAAAAACTTTGGTCGCAACTTTGCCGGTTTATCTCAATGCGCTGACTGGACGCGGTGTTCACGTCGTGACCGTGAATGATTATCTTGCCGCGCGCGACTCGGAATGGATGGGTGCGATTTACAAATTTCTCGGCCTGACCGTCGGTGTGATTTTGCACGACCAACGTCCCGAAGTTCGTCGCGAGCAATATGCTTGCGACATCACTTACGGCACGAACGCCGAATTCGGTTTCGATTATTTGCGTGACAACGGAATGGCGACGCGCAAAGAGCTTCAAGTCCAGCGCGGCCATTATTTCGCCATCGTGGACGAAGTGGATTCGATTCTGATTGATGAAGCGCGCACGCCGCTGATCATTTCCGGTCCTTCGATGCACACGCACGACGAACAATTTGCACAATGGAAGCCGCTCGTTGACTCGCTCGTCCGCGCGCAGCAGCAATTGTGCGGTCGCTTTTTGAAGGAGGCGGAGGATTTGATAAAAAAATTAAATCCGACTGATGGTTCAAATGTCACGAATGCCGACGAACTCGAACGGCAGATCGGCTTGCTGCTGTTTCGCGTCAAAACCGGCCAGCCAAAGTCCGAAGGCTTGATGAAAATTTTGGAGAACCCGGAATATGCGCGGTTGATGAATCAGGCGGAATTGGAATTGCACAAAGACCAGAAGAAAGTGGATTTGTATCGCGAGAAGGAGGAATTGCTGTTTGCGATTGACGAAAAAAGTCACGAAGCGGATTTGACCGAGAAAGGCCGCGGTTTTGTCAGTCCAAAAGACCCGGACGCTTTCGTGCTGCCGGATTTGACGACGTTGTTGCATGACGTTGACGCGGGCTCAGAAGCCGACGCGCGCAAACGATTGGAAGCGAAAACAAAATTGCAGGCCGATTTCGAGGCGAAGGCGCAGAAGATCCACGCGATTTCGCAATTGCTCAAGGCCTATTCACTTTATCAGCTCGATGTCGAATATGTCGTGCAGGAAAACAAAGTCATCATCGTTGACCAGCACACGGGACGATTGATGCCCGGCCGCCGCTGGAGCGATGGGTTGCATCAGGCTGTCGAAGCGAAGGAAAATGTTGCGATTGAGCGCGAGACGCAAACGCTCGCGACGATTACGATCCAAAATTATTTTCGTCTTTATCAAAAACTGGCGGGCATGACCGGCACGGCGGAAACGGAAGCGACGGAATTTTTCGACATTTACAAGCTCGGCGTGCTGACGATTCCGACGAACAAACCGAACATCCGCAAGGACACGCACGACTCGGTCTACAAAACCCGGCGCGAAAAATTCAACGCCGTCGTCAAGGAAATCAAAGAGCTTCATGGCAAAGGCCGTCCGATTTTGGTCGGCACGATTTCTGTCGAGACCAGCGAAATGCTTTCGCGCCTATTGAAAAAGGAAGGGCTGATTCATTCTGTTCTCAACGCGAAGTTCCACCAACAGGAAGCGGAAATTGTCGCTCGCGCCGGCCAACGCGGCTCGGTCACGATTGCCACGAACATGGCCGGCCGTGGCACGGACATCAAACTCGGCCCGGGCGTCACGGAAGTCGGCGGCTTGCATGTGCTCGGCACGGAACGTCACGAATCGCGCCGCATTGACCGGCAATTGCGAGGTCGCTGCTCGCGCCAGGGCGATCCCGGTTCGTCGCACTTTTTCATTTCGCTCGAAGACGATTTGATGCGTCTGTTCGGTTCCGACCGGATCGCGAAGATGATGGGCAAATTGGGTTTTGAGGAAGGTGACGAATTAAATCATCCGTGGCTGAACCGCTCCATCCAGAGCGCGCAGAAAAAAGTCGAACAGCACAATTTCCAGATCCGCAAGCGCACGCTGGAATACGACGACGTGATGAACAAGCAGCGCGAAGTCATCTACGGCTTCCGCAACGAAATCCTTCGCAGCGACGACGTGCGCGACAAACTCATGGACATCATGGAGGAAGTTGTCGTGGAAAAAGTTTTGGAATTTACGACGACGGACGTTGAGCACAGCGAATGGAAAATCCGGCAATTGGCCGACTGGGTGAATTTGAATTTTCCCATCGGTTTGCCCGAGCCGGAAATTCTCAAGGCCGCAGAATCGGGAAAAGAAATGCCGGTCGCCGGCTCGCTGTTCGACGGCTTGACGCCGGCGCAATTCGCCGTCTGCAATTTCATTTCCGAAAGCGTCCGCAAAGCCTACGACCTTAAAATCAGCTTTGAAAATGCCGACGCGTTGAAGGAAGTCGAGCGCTTCACCATCTTGAGCGCGATTGACCGGCTCTGGCAGGAGCATCTTTACGAAATGGACAGTCTGCGTCACAGCATCGGACTGCGCGGTTACGGCCAGCGCGACCCACTTGTCGAATACAAAGCCGAGGCGTTCCAGATGTTTGACGAACTGATGGTCAACGTGAAGACGGAAATCTGTCACAACATTTTCCGCAGCGCATCGTCCGTGAAAGCTTTTGAAGATTTTTTGCGCAACGTGCCAAAAGAAACCAAGCACGATCCGACAAATCAGTTTGGCGAACCGCCGCCGGACAAAGATAAGAATAAAAATAAATCTGATATCGTGAGTCAGGCGGCTGACGACGTTTCAAAGGACAAGTCGAAGCCTAAACGCACTGGCCCAAAAGTTGGCCGCAACGATCCTTGTCCCTGCGGCAGCGGCAAGAAATACAAAAACTGCTGCGGTAAATAATTTGCTGTAGCGGCGCTCTATGGAGCGCCGTTTCGGCGGTCACAGACCGCCGCAATAGAATTTCATGTCGTTTTCAAATCGCAATTCCTATCGCGGTCGTCTCGCGCCGACGCCGACGGGTTATCTGCATCTCGGCCACGCGCGAACTTTCTGGACGGCACAACAACGCGCTCACGCAAACGGCGGCACGCTGATTCTCCGCAATGACGATTTGGATTCCACTCGTTACAAGATGGAATTTGCGGATGCCATGATTGAGGACTTGAAATGGTTTGGATTTGAATGGAGCGAAGGCCCGGACATCGGCGGCGCATTCGCTCCTTACAACCAAAGCGAACGATTTTCTTTTTATCGCGCCGCGCTGGAAAAATTGCGCGCGGGCAATTTTATTTATCCCTGCACTTGCTCGCGAAAAGACATTCAATCTGCCGCTCAAGCTCCGCACGCCGCAGATGACGAAGAGCCGGTTTATCCGGGAACGTGTCGAAGAAAATCGGAGGACGGAAATCGGAAGGCAGAAGACAGATTCTCCTCGTCCGACCTCCGGCCTCTGACATCCGGCTTCCGGTTCGCCTGGCGCTTTCGCGTTCCCGACGGGGAAACGATTTCGTTTCACGATGAAAATTTTGGCGGACAAAAATTTGTCGCCGGAAAACATTTTGGCGATTTCGTCGTGTGGCGCAACGACGACGTTCCGGCTTATCAATTGGCCTGTGTCGCAGACGATTCGGCGATGCAAATCACCGAAGTTGTTCGCGGCAAGGATTTGTTGCTGTCCACGGCGCGACAATTATTGCTCTATCGCGCATTACAATTGCCGCCGCCAAAATTTTTCCATTGCAAATTGATGCTCGATGAAAACGGCCAGCGTTTAGCGAAACGAAATGACGCCTTGAGCCTGCGCACGTTGCGTCAACGCGGAGCGAGGCCGGAAGAATTGCGCGAGCGTTTCAACTTCGTCGTCGCTTGACAGACAATCTACACTTTCACGCATGACGCCCGCATGGCTGCTGACAATTTATTGCGTGCTGACGCTGCTGGCTTCGCTGGCGGGCGGATGGTTTCTCTTGTTCATTCATCTCACGCACACGCGTCTGCAAATCGCCGTCAGTTTCGTCGCCGGACTCATGCTCGGCATTGCGTTGCTGCATTTTTTGCCGGATGCGAACGAACAATTGCATTCGCTCGACAAAACCGCCCAATGGATGCTCGGCGGTTTTATGACGATGTTTTTCGTGCAACGCTTCTTTCACTTTCATCATCACGACTTGCCGGAAGGCGACCCGGAAGATTGCTGCGGCCACGACCATTCGCATGATCATCATCACGACGACGAGCATGCGCATACGCTCGCAGACAAATCGGCCAAGCAGCTTTCGTGGGTCGGCACGGCGCTCGGACTCACGCTGCACTCGCTGCTCGATGGACTTGCGCTTGCAGCAGCCGTCCAGGCTGGAGTGCAAGGAAATGTAAAAATTGCCGGACTCGGCGTCGCCCTCGTCGTGATTTTGCACAAGCCGTTTGATGCGATGGCTGTCTCCACTTTGATGGCTGCGACCGGCAGTTCAAAGTTTTCGCGTCACATTTTGAATGGGTTGTTCGCGCTGGCCAGTCCGGTTGGAGCGGCGCTGTTTTATTTTGGCGCAAGCCATCTGGTCGGCGGCGACGTGCCGGTGCTTGGCTACGCGCTGGCGTTTTGCGCCGGCTCGTTTCTGTGCATCGCCAGCGCCGACCTGTTGCCGGAACTGCAATTCCATTCGCATGACCGCTTCAAATTATCAGTCGCATTGCTGGCGGGAATTACCGTCGCCGTCGTCATCGGCTTTTTCGAGTGAACTCCAACAAGCGGGCGTCAATAATTTAAAGTTCGAAATAAGGTTGCAATATCTTTGATGCTAGAGCGCATCTCATAAATAGGGCTTGTGATTTTTGCCATTGATGTGTAGGTGGTTATGGATGGAATTGACCAAAGAAC
>Ga0137403_10002042_pt1 | contig 25143 bp, 22 predicted proteins | sample CZOMad2_1_16fung_FD_122057 | JGI IMG/M metagenome (GOLD analysis project Ga0137403, IMG submission 122057) | Vadose zone soil fungal communities from Angelo Coast Range Reserve, California, USA - CZOMad2_1_16fungal (Hybrid Assembly) | ecosystem: Environmental > Terrestrial > Soil > Vadose zone... | reverse complement strand
AGCGACCCGCTGCCCGTGCAATACGTCCGCTGGCTCGGCGACATCGCGGCCGGCCGCCTCGGCAAGTCGTTCTTTCGGGGCGACACCGTCTCCGAGCAGATCCTCCACCGTGGCCCGATCAGCGCCGAGATCGGTGTGCTGGCGCTGATCGTCTCCTGGCTGGTCGGCCTGCCGGTCGGCATCCTGAGTGCCTTCAAGCCGAACAGCCTGCCCGACGGCGCCGCGCGCGCGCTGTCAGTCCTCTTCATCGCGGTCCCGGGCTTCTGGCTCGCCATGCTGATCGTCCTCGCGTCGCTGTTCTGGTTCGGCTACAAGGCGCCCATTCTGATCGTCCACGCGTGGGAGGACCCCTGGCGGAATCTCCAGATCGTGATTGGGCCCGCGCTGGTGCTCGGACTGGCGCAAGGGGCCTACATCGCGCGGATGTCGCGCTCGTGTCTCCTGGAGGTCATCGGCGAGGACTTCGTGCGGACGGCGCGGGCAAAAGGGCTTCATGAAGGATTCGTCGTGATGCGGCACGCGCTCCCCAACGCCCTGTTGCCGGTCATCACGATCTCCGGGGTCCTGCTGGGCTTCGTCCTGGGCGGCTCGGTGGCGGTCGAGCAGGCGTTCGGCGTGCCCGGCCTCGGCCGCGCGCTCGTCACCGCGGTGATCGAGCGCGACATCATCGTCGTCCAGAACCTGGTCCTGCTCTACGCCGTGATCTTCGTCGGCGTCAACGTCCTGGTCGACCTCAGCTACGCGTGGCTCGACCCGCGTATCCGGTACGGCTGAGTCTCGCGTGATGGGTGGGCGAGCCGCAGCCGAAGGCGAGGCGAGTCTGTGATGAAGACCATCGTCGCTGAGCTGGCTCGGTTCGCCCGCCGCAACACGCTGTCCGCGCTCGGGGGCTTCGTCGGCATCCTCATCGTCGTCGTCGCGGTGGCAGCACCGCTGCTCGCGCCGCGCGACCCGCTCAAGGCGGACTTCAGACGGATGAACAAGCCACCCGACAGCCAGAGCTTACTGGGAACCGATCAGGTGGGCCGTGACACCCTGAGCCGCGTCATCTATGGCGCCCGCACCTCGCTGTTCGTGGCATTCTCCGCCGTCATCCTCGGCACGACGGTCGGCTCGCTGTGGGGCGTCGCCTGCGGCTACCTGCGCGGGCGGTTCGACCTCGTGAGTCAGCGCGTCATGGAGATCCTCCAGTCGTTCCCCGATCTCATCCTCGCCATGGCGATCTCGATGGCCATCGGGACCGGTCTGCCCGCGGTGATCTTCGCGATCGCCATTACGCGCATTCCATTCGGCGGGCGGGTGATCCGGTCGGTGGCGCTCTCGGTCCGCGAGATGCCGTACGTGGAAGCCGGGCGCGCCAGCGGGGCCTCGGCGCTGCGGGTCATGACGTTTCACGTCCTGCCCCAGTGCGTCGCGCCCTATCTGGTGCTGGCCACCACGCATCTGGGCGTCGCGATCGTCATCGAGGCGGCGCTCGGCTTCCTGGGAGTCGGCGTGCCGCCGCCCACACCGACCTGGGGGAACATGCTGGCCGACTCGATCACCGCGCTCGTCCCGCCGTGGTGGCTGGCCTTCTTCCCGGGCCTGGCCATCACGGTGACCGTGCTCGCCTTCAACCTGCTGGGGGACGGCATCCGCGACACGCTCGACCCGCGGCTCTCGCCGGCCTTCCTCAGGATGATGGCGGGCGGTCGCCGCGCGTAGCCTCACGCCGGCGTCAGCCCTCGATCTTCTGATCCGCGTTCTGATCCGCCCGGACGCAGAGCGCGACGACGTAGCCTTCGCAGATCGTGTGCCGCCCCGAGAGCTCCAGGCCCTCGGTCACGACGCGATGCCGGCCGGGGGCGGTCTCCTCACAGGTCACCTCACGGAGCGCCATCGCCAGGCCGCGGCCCATCACCTTCGAGCAGGCCTCCTTCAGGGCCCAGAGAATCGCCAGTCGCTCTTCCTCCGGCCGTGAGCGGAGGAGCGCGTCGCGTTCGTGGGCGAACGCGCGGGCCAACCTGAGCAGGCGAGGGGACACTTCCTCGATGTCGACGCCAACGCGGGATCCCGTCGCGTTCGAGGTGACCGCGCCGGCGAATCGTCCCTTGTGAGAGATGGAGCAGTCCGACACGACTCCGGCCTCGAGCTCCGGCGTGAAGACGAGCCGCGGCCGGCCGCGCGGGTCCTTCACCACAGCGCAGCGTAGGGGATCGGCCACCCGGCCCTGGCGAATCACCATGAGCTTGAGGCAGACGCGCGCGCCGAGCCATTCGCGGCGTCGCAAGGGATGCCGGAGCTCGGCGTACTCGGCCTGCTCCGGTGGCGTGAGGAATCGCGCCGCCGTCGACTCGAGATCGGAAAGGAGGCCGAGGTCCAGCAGGCATACCTCGACCGACTCCTCGGAGAGCCCGAGCCGGATCAACTCGGGATCCAACGCCCGGGCTCCGTTCTGGAATTAGGGGACCCTAATTCCAGAACCATCGTGAGCATACTTTTCAAGGATCTGTTATCCTCATGCCCATGTCACCGACAGGAGCCCCCATGGCCGCCGAAAGAACCTGGCGCCGCGCCTTCATCGCGACGTTATCGCCGACATGATCGTCTGTCTCTGTCGGGGAATCGCCGACCACGCGATCCGGGCGACGATCGCCCGCGGCGGCGACAGTCTCGAGCGTCTGGCCGCGATCTGCGGCGCCGGCACTGATTGCGGCGGTTGCGCGTCGACGCTCGACGCCCTGCTTGATGAAGCCCGCGGTGCGACCTATAGTGGCCTCGCACCGCAATCCGTTCTCAATGTCGGAGGAGAGTTATGCGAGGCCACGAGCAGGTCGTCACCCTCCTGAACGAGGTCCTCACGGCCGAGCTCACCGCGATCAACCAGTACTTCATCCACGGTCGGATGTGCGAGAACTGGGGCTATGAACGTCTGTGGAAGAAGATCCGCGAAGAGTCGCTCGGTGAGATGCGACATGCCGACACGCTGATCGAACGGATTCTCTATCTCGAGGGCGTGCCCAACGTTCAGCGGCTCGGAAAGGTGAACGTCGGCGAGACCGTGCCCGAGCAGCTCCGCCTCGACCTCGAGCTCGAGCGCGACGCGATCCGGCTCCTCAATGCGGGCATCGAGACGGCCCGGAGCCTGGGCGACAACGGGACCCGCGAGCTCCTCGAGAGCATCCTGGAAGGTGAGGAGCACCACGCGAACTGGATCGAAGCCCAGATGAGCCTGATCGCCCAGACGGGCGAGGGGAACTACCTGGCCCAGCAGATCAAGGACGAGGACGAGTAGCGCTCCCCGCCGTTTCGGTCGCCCCCGCGAAATCCTTCCGGTGGAAGTAGTTCGCGTTGTAGAACTCCAGCACCAGATCGCGATAGACGGCGCGCGGGTAGCGCGCCGGGTTGTCCGCGCTCACGCAGGTCGGCACGCATTCGATGGCGGCGTCGACGTTCGGGCTGTAGAAGAACGCGATCGAATACCGGTCCTTTCCCGAATCGTTCAAGACCCCGTGCGGCGTCGACAGGAAGCGATCGTTCGACCATCGTTTCATGATGTTGCCGAGATTCACCAAAAAGGTCCCGGGGATCACGGGCGGCGCCATCCACTCGCCATTCGGGAGGCCCACGGCCAGACCCGGCACGTCCTCCCGCGCGAGCATCGTGATGAACGAGTTGTCCGTGTGCGGGCCCTGACCGAACTGCTCCTCGTCGTGGGTCTCCTGCGGCGGGTAGTGGAGGAAGCGCAGATTGATGTGCGCCTCGTTCCGGAAGAACTGCGCGAAGTACTCGGCGGGCATGCCGAGCGCGCGCGCCAGCACCGGGAGCAAGCGCTCGCCGAGCCGCTCCATGGTCTTGAAGTATGTGACCATCGCCGCCCGCATGCGCTCGTGTCCGTCCGGCCACTGGTTCCGTCCGCGGAGCGGCGTGCCCGCAACGACGTCGGGGTGGTCGGCGCCCCGATCGTGGCTGATGAAGAAGCTCTCGTTGAAGTTCGGCCGGGTCGCCTTGTGGACGGTCGAGTGCCGCTGCATGCTCTCGTTCACCGCGAGATACCCGATGTTGTTCTCGTTGATCTTCAGCGAGCGCTTCAGCTCGAGCGGCGTCGCGTGGAACTCGCGCGAGGCCGCGAAGGCGTCGTCGATCACCGTCTGCGGCACGCCGTGGCCGGCCAGATAGAAGAAGCCGACGGTCTCGCACGCGCGACGGACCTCGAGCGCGACGGTTTCCATCGCTCCCGGCTCTCCTCGGAGCGCGGGCCCGACGTCGACCAGGGGAATCGCCTTCGTCCCCGTGTCGATGTCCTTGACCGCCAGCGCCTTGAAGATGTTCATCTCTGGGGCCTCCGTGCCCCTCGTCGAGATCGTACCGCCACCACCGGGCCGAGACCAGCAGGTTTTGACGGTTTGACAGACGCCGGAGCCTGTCTCTAGGGTAGTTGTCGGAAATCGATCCCAGGAGGCGACAGGAGCATGAGGAAGACCGCGCTCGCATTCGTGGCCGTCACCTCGGCGGTGGCGCCGGCGGCCCGCTCCACGCAGCACAACCCGGTCGCCGCCGATGGTCCCGCGGGGCTCAAGGCGTTTCTCGGGTTCCTGCACGGGCACGCCGTCCGGGAGCCAGGCGCGCGCGGCTCGGCCATCGTCGACATCTTCAAGCTCGAGAACGGTAAGGTCGTCGAGCACTGGGACGTCATCCAGCCCATTCCCGAGAAGGCGGCGAACTCCAATGGCATGTTCTAGGCCGCCGGCCTCGCGCCGCGAGTTCCTGAAGGCGGCCGCCGGGCTGTCGGCGCTGGTCGCGACCGCGGCGGCGAGCACTGCGGACGCGGCCCAGGCGGAGCCGCTTCGGCCCACGCCCAGCTGTCCGGGCGCGGCGCCGCCGACCGCGCGGCAGACCGAGGGGCCGTACTTCAAGCCGGACTCGCCGCTGCGCGCCTCGCTCCTCGAGCCTGGCACGGCGGGCACGAAGATCGTGGTCACGGGGACGGTGCTCTCCACGAGCTGCCAGCCGGTCGCGCGAGCCTTGCTCGATGTCTGGCACGCCGACGATCGCGGGGGCTACGACAACGCGGGCTATCGGCTGCGGGGCCACCAGTTCACCGACGACCAGGGACGGTACCGGCTCGAGACGATCGTACCCGGCGTCTACGTCGGGCGGACGCGCCACTTCCACGTCAAGGTGCAGGCGCCGAACCGCCCGGTGCTCACGACTCAGCTCTATTTTCCGGGAGACGCGGCCAATGCGCGAGATCCCATCTTCAGCCCCGAGCTGGTGATGCTGGTGAAGGACGCCGCCGGCGCCAAGGCCGCGACGTTCGACTTCGTCCTCGATCTCGGCAGCCGATGACCGACTTCGTGAGCGAGGTCCGCGATGGCATGCGCATCGACTGGGACGTTCCGATCCGCGTGGACGACGGCCTCGTCCTCCGCGCCGACGTCTTTCGCCCGCTCGCGGCGGGGAAGCATCCGGTCCTCCTGACCTACGGCCCGTACGGCAAGTGGCTCCACTTCGAGGATCTCTACACCGATCAGTGGCGCCGCATGGTCGATCAGCACCCGGACGTCCCGGCCGGCTCCACGAACAAATACCAGAACTGGGAGGTCGTCGATCCCGAGAAGTGGGTCCCCGACGGCTACGCGTGTGTTCGCGTGGATTCGCGCGGCGCCGGCCGCTCGCCGGGCCACCTCGACATCTGGTCGGCGCGCGAGGCGCAGGATCTCTATCACGGCATCGAGTGGGCGGCCGCTCAGTCCTGGAGCAACGGCAAGATCGGGCTGAACGGCATCTCCTACTACGCGATGAATCAGTGGCAAGTGGCGGCGCTCCAGCCGCCCCATCTCTCCGCGATCTGCATCTGGGAGGGCGCGGCCGACTACTATCGCGACCTCAGTCATCACGGCGGCATTCTCTGCACGTTCGGGCGGGCGTGGTTCCCCTCGCAGGTCGTCCGTGTCCAGCACGGCCGTGGCACGAAGGGATACCGGAGCCGGATGAACGGCGACTGGGTCTCAGGGCCGCCGACCTTGACCGAGGAGGAGCTCGGCGGTAACCGCCGCGACTTCTACGAGGACTGCTGGAGAAATCCGCTCGCCAGCGACGAGTACTGGCGCTCGCGCCTGCCCGATTGGTCGAAGGTCGCCGTGCCGCTCTTCTCGGCGGCCAACTGGGGCGGGCAAGGGCTGCACCCGCGAGGCAACTTCGAGGGATTCGTGCGCTCGGCGTCGAAGCAGAGGTGGCTCGAGGTGCACGGCATCGAGCACTGGACCCACTTCTACACGGACTACGGCGTCAACCTCCAGAAGAAGTTCTTCGGCCACTTCCTGAAAGGCGAGGACACGGGGTGGAAGAAGCAGCCGAAGGTCGTGCTCCAGGTCCGTCACCCCGGCGAGAAGTTCGTCGAGCGGAGCGAGAAGGAATGGCCGCTCGCGCGCACGCGCTGGACCAAGCTCTACCTGAGCCCGGCCGACCAGAGCTTGAGCCGGACGCCCGTCGCGCGCCGGGGCGCCGTGAGCTACGACGGCCTCGGTGAAGGCGTCACCTTCCTCACGCCGCCCTTGCCGAAGGAAACCGAGATCACCGGCCCCATCGCGGCGAAGCTCTACGTGTCGTCGCAGACCGCGGACGCCGACCTCTTCCTGATCGTGCGCGTGCTGACCGCGAACATGAAAGAAGTCGTGTTCCAGGGCGCGCTCGACCCGCACACGCCGATCGCCCAGGGATGGCTCCGCGCCTCGCATCGGAAGCTGGATCCGAAGCTCACGCTTCCGTATCGGCCGTACCACACGCACGACGAGAAGCAGCCGCTCACGCCCGGTAAGCTCTACGAGCTCGACGTCGAGATCTGGCCGACCTCGATCGTGGCGCCTGCCGGCTATCGAATCGGGCTGACGGTGCGCGGCCGGGACTACGAGTACCCCGGCGGGCCGTCGACGGGGCTCGGAACGCTGGGCGCGGTCTTCACCGGTGTCGGGCCGTTCCAGCACAACGATCCGCGCGACCGGCCGGCGGCGATCTTCGGCAAGAAGGTCACGATCCACGGCGGGCCGGGCCGCCAGTCGTACCTGGTGCTGCCGATCATCCCGCCGGCGCGCTAGCGATCGCGCGCCAGATCTTCTCCGAGGTCAGTGGGATGTCGACGTGGCGGACGCCGAAGGGCGAGAGCGCGTCGACGACCGCGTTCACGATCGCCGGCGGCGCCACGCACGCGCTGCCTTCGCCGACGCCCTTCACCCCGAGCGGGTTCAGGGGAGACGGCGTGACGGTGCGATCGACGATCAGCTCCGGCATGTCGTCGGCCCTCGGGATCGCGTACTCCATGAACGTCCCCGTGAGCAGCTGGCCGTCCTCGCCGTACACGATGCGCTCGAGCAGAGTCTGGCCGAGTCCCTGGGCGAAGCCGCCGGCGATCTGTCCGTCGATGAGCAGCGGATTGATCGCGGTGCCGCAGTCGTCGACCGCGATGAACCTCTCGAGGCGCACCTGACCGGTGTCGCGAGCCACGCGGACGACCGCGAGCCCGGCGCCGAAGCTCCACGAGGGCTGATCCTGGCGGAAGAAGACGGTCGCTTCGAGGCCAGGCGTCTCCTGCGGCGGCAGACCCATTCCACGGTGAGCGAGCTCGCCGACCCGATCCCAGCCGACGATCCTTTCGGGCACGCCTTTGACCTGAAAGCCGCCGCGGACGAGCCGCAAATCCTCCGGGCTCGCCTCGAGGAGCCGGGCCGCGAGCCGGCGACCCTTGTCGCGGACCTGAGCCGCGGCCTCGGCGAGCGCGTTACCGCCGAGGCCCGTGCTGCGGCTCCCGAACGTTCCGATCGCCTGCGGCGCGCCCAGAGTGTCGCCGTGGCGGACGATCACGTCCTCGCAGGCGACGCCGAGCTGGTCGGCGATGATCTGGGCGAACGTGGTCTCGTGTCCCTGTCCGTGCGGGCTCGATCCCGTGATGGCCGTGACCTTGCCGCTCCGCTCCACGCGCACGAGCCCGCTCTCCCAGCCGAGGACGTTCGTCGACTCGACGTAGGCGGCGACGCCGACGCCCATGATCTCGCCGCGACGGCGCGCCACGGCCTGCTCTCGACGGAGTCCCGGATAGTCCGCCAGCTCCACGACACGATCGAGGGCGCGCGCGTAGTTGCCGGAATCGTAGGCGGGACCGAACGGCGTGCGGTGAGGAAACGCATCGGGCGGTATGAAGTTGCGCCGGCGAATCTCGACGGGGTCGAGGTTCGTCGCGTGGGCGGCCTCGTCCATGAGGCGCTCGATGAGATAGACGCCGACGGGCCTTCCCGATCCGCGATAGGGGCCGGTCGGCGCCGTGTTCGTGTACACGCCGATGCTCAGGAGCTCGGCATTCTGGATCCGGTAGGGCCCGAAGATGTGAGTCGAGGCCGACATCGGCGGCACCAGGGACAAGGAAAGCAGGTGGGCGCCGAGATCGAAGACCGCTCTGGCCCTGAGGCCGAGGATCTCGCCCTCGGCGCTCACCGCGCCCTCGGCCTCCGAAACGGCCGCTCGTGCCTGGATGGTCGTGAGCAAGTCCTCGGTGCGCGTCGACATCCAGCGCACGGGCCGACCGATCTCGCGGGCGAGCGTGGCCGCGACGATCTCCTCGCGGTAGAGCGGGCCCTTGACGCCGAAGCCGCCGCCCACGTCCGGCGCGATCACGCGCAGCTTGTGCTCCGGGAATCCGAGGACCACGGCGAGGTCGGCGCGCGACAGAAACGGATTTTGCGTCGTCAGCCAGAGCGTGAGCTCGTCACTCCCCGCGTCGTAGCGCGCCAGGACGCCGCGCGGCTCCATCGGCGCCCCGGCCAGGCGGTTGTGATCCAGGCGCACCTTCACGATGTGGGCCGCCCTGGCGAAGGCCCCCTCGACGTCGCCGCCCTTGAGGGGCCAGCTGAAGGCCTGATTGGTCCCGAGCTCCGCGTGGGCGAGGGGTGCGCCCGGCTCCAGACCACGCTCCGGATCGGCGATCGGCGGAAGCGGCTCGTACTCGACCTCGATCAGCTCGGCGGCGTCGCGGGCCAGCTCCGCGCTCTCGGCGACCACCGCCGCGACCGGCACGCCGGTCGAATCGACGACGGCGCCGGCGAGGTAGGGACACGGCGCCTGCTTCAGCCCTGGGATCGTCGCCATGAACGGCAGGGGCCGCAAGGAGCCCAGGTCTTCGGCCGTCACGACACGAACGACCCCCGGCGCCTTCCGCGCGGCGTCGGTCCGGAGCGCCGTCACCCGAGCATGGGCGTGCGGGCTCCGGAGAAATGCCAGATGCGCGAGACCGGGCAGCTTGAGGTCCTCGACGTATTGCCCGCGACCGGTGATGAGCTTCGGGTCTTCAGTCCGCTTGAGTGCGCGGCCGACGTACGGCTGGTCCGTCTCGCTCATCGGCTCATCCGACCATCGTGTGGCTCAGCTCTCCGATGGACTCGATCCAGAGCTTCACCGTGTCCCCGGCCTTCAGGAACAGCCGGCGCGGCATGCCGACGCCGGCCGGCGTCCCGGTCAAGACGAGGTCGCCTGGCTGCAGCGTCACGCGCGAGGACAGCATGGCGATCTGCTCGGCGGTGTCGAAGATCATCTTGCTCGTGTCGGAATCCTGCATGAGCGTGTCGTTCACCCAGAGCTTCAGCCTGAGCTTCTGGGGATCGGCAATGTCGCCGGCCGGCACGATCCATGGCCCCAGCGGGCAGGAGCCGTCGAAGCACTTCTGGCTGAGCCAGTCGAAATGGAACGGAGAGGTCGCGGGATTCTTGTCGCGCCTCATGACGTCCCGCGCCGAAAGGTCGTCGGCGATCGTGTAGCCCGCGACGTAGTCGAGGGCGCGCTCCACCGGAACGTCCCGGGCGACCTTGCCGATCACCGCCGCGAGCTCGACCTCCCAGTCGACCATCTGCGAATAGACCGGCAGCTTGATCCGCGCGCCAGGCCCCACCACCGAGCTCTTCGAAGTCTTGACGAAGTGCCAGGGCTTCTCTCCGAGCTCCTTCATGGTGGGCCCGGGCGGCTGACCCTGGGCGCGCGCCATCTCGGCCATGTGGTCGGTGTAGTTGGCTCCCGCGCAGTAGATGGCGCCCGGATAGAGCACGGGCGCCAGCAGCCGAGCCCGCTTGAGCGGCACCCCCTTGGCCCGCCCCTTGCCGGACGCGATTCGCTTCGCCGCTTGAGCGAGCAGGCGCCCGGCGCGGCTCCAGTCCTCGAGCACGCCCAGGACGCTCGAATGGGCGGCGACGCCCGTGACCTTCGCCGCGTCGTACACCGTGTCGCCGATCAGGACACCGGCGCGCGCGGCTTGACCCGCTCGATAACTCAGGAGCTTGTAGGGCATCGCTTGCGTCCCTCCTTGAGCCGGGGAGCTTGCCGAAGGCCAGACGATACCATAGCCTGTCGGGCGCGACCGATCACCCGGAACGGGGGAGACCATGAAACAGCTGAGCAAGAACGTCTTCGTGGAGACCGAGCTCCGCGGGTCCAATCACGGGATCGTCACCACCTCGGACGGCATCGTGATGATCGACAGCCCTCACAAGCCGAGCGACGCCTTGCGGCTCCGGGCCGAGGTCGAACGTCGTGGCCGGCTCCGCTACATCCTCAACACCGAGCCCCACGGCGACCACTGGACCGGGAACGCCTACTTCGACGCTCCGGTGGTCGCGCACGAGGGCGTGAGAACGCGGATCCTGGCCACCGACCTGGCCGCGCACGTCGCCCGGATCGCGTCGTTCGGACCGGAGGAGCCGAAGCTGCTGGAGGGCTACAAGCCCAACGCGCCGGTCATCACGTTCGAGAGCCAGATGACGATGCACGTCGGCAACCACACCTTCCGCCTGGTGCACATGCCCGGCCACACGGCCTACCAGGCCGCGGTGATCGTCGAGGAAGAGGGCGTCGTCTTCACCAGCGACAACATCTTCTGCAAGGTCCACACCTGGCTCCAGGAAGCGGACCCCGACCTCTGGCTCGAGGCCCTCGAATCGCTCCGGGACCTCCGGGAAGACACGCTCGTCCCGGGGCACGGTCCGGTCTGCGACAAGCGATATCTCAACGAGCAGGGCGCCTTCATCCAGGAGTGGGTGGACTACGTGCGCCGGAGCGTCGAGCGTGGGATGACCAAAGAGCAGTGCGTGGCCGACCTCACGGCGATGACGGACCGCTATCCCATGGATGTGGGGCAGGACGGCATGGCGCCGGGCGTGATGAAGATGAACGTCGCCAACCTCTACGACTTCGTGACGGGCGTCGGGATCCATCGCCGGAATTGATCTATCTTCCGGCGCGCCACGATGTCCCGACTAGCGCTTGGCCGGCCAGGCGTCCAGCGATTCGGGATGGCGATCGGCTCCCGCCTGCACACGGTAGAGCACCATCCGCGTCAACGCCGCGACCTGGTGCACCTCGCCGGCGGGGAAGATGACGGTGTCGCCGGGACCGAGCCGCCGCTCCGTGCGTCCGTCGCTGAAGAGACCGCTGCCTTCCATCACGTGGTAGATCTCGTCGGCGCCGGGGTGGCGGTGGATCGGCGAGGTCTGTCCCGGCTCCCAGCACGCGATGGTGATGTCACTCCGCGGCGTGGCCGTCAGGCTCTTGTGCACGTGCTGCTTCGGGGAGAACTCCTGCGCGCCCTTCAGGTCGATGAATTCCATGCCTAGTCCTCCGGAGTCAGCACGGCGGGCCGGGGCGAGGCGAACAGCTCGACCGTGCCCCGTGCGTTGTCGGTCAGCGCGAACACCTCGTAGAACTCGATGTGCGGATGCATGCCGTAGCGCTCGACGATGCCGTCGAGCCACGATCCGCCGTAGAAGCGCCGGGCGTCCTCGAGCGTCTCCCACTGATAGACGCCTCCGGCCCAGCCGCTCTCGCTCCAGACGAAGTGCTTGCTGATCAAGCCCTTCACCTGTTGGAACCCCGGCGCGATCTTGTGAAAGTGCGCTCGGCAGGACGCGTAGTCGATGTGCGGCGGGAGCTTGTAGCGGACGGTCGCGGTGATCATCGGGCCACCCACCTCCTGAGTCGTCGACGGCGTCTTGCGCACGGCGGTCGCCATGGGCTCCTCCTCGCCGCGGCTCGCCTCGGACGGCGCCGCCATGGTAGCAAGGTCTCGGCTCGGCCGGAGGCGCAAGGGAGTTTGACAGGACGTGAGGATTAGGTCATCCTAATTATCCTTGGACTGGAGCCTTAACTGATTGGTGGGAGGCCACGAATGCGCAGAACCGTCGCGCTCCTGATCGCCGGCGTCGTCGCCGGTCTCCTCTCGGTCGCGGGGCCCGCGGTCGCGGCGGACGCGCCTCCGGAAATTCCCCTGACCGTCGACACGAACCAGTTCCAGCCCGCCGAGGTGAAGGTCAAGGCGAACACCCCCTTCGTACTCGTCATCACGAACAAGGGGGCGAAGGCGGCGGAGTTCGAGAGCAAGGAGCTCCGCGTCGAGAAGGTCGTGCCGGCCGGAAAGACCGTCAACGTCCGGATCCGCGCGCTCAAGCCGGGCACCTATCCCTTCGCCGACGACTTCAACCGGCAGGTGACCGGGCGCATCGTCGCCGAGTAGCCCCGAGGCCTCATGGGCGGCACCTTCGTCGTCACGCTCCGCGAGGGCTTTGAAGCCGCCCTCATCCTGGGCATCGTCTACACGTACCTCCAGAAGATCGGCGCGGAGCGACACTACCGCTACGCGACGCGCGGCGGCCTGCTCGGCGTGCTGGCCAGCATCGCCCTCGGCGTGCTCGTCACGGCGCTGTCCGGGCCGTTGCTCGACCTCGGCCCCGATCTGATCGGCCTCGGCGTGATCTTCGTCGCGGTGATCGTCCTCACCTGGCACGGCTACTGGATGCAGCAGCACGCCCGCGCCATGAAGGGCGACGTCCAGCGCAAGATCGACGAGGCGCAAGCGAACCATCGCCTGTGGATCATCGGCGTGATCGCCTTCACCGGCGTGTTTCGCGAGGGGGCCGAGACGGTGCTCTTCCTGTGGGGACTCCTGACCCAGGCGACCTCCACGTCGGGCTGGGCGAGCGCGCTCGGAGCTATCCTCGGTCTCGTCGTGGCGGCGTTGCTCGGTTGGGCCATCTTTCGGGGCGGCCGCCACATCAGCCTGCAGCGGTTCTTCGCCGTGACCTCGGTCTTTCTGCTCTTCCTGGCGGCCGGCATGTTCAGCACGGGCGTCGGCCGGCTGGAAGGCATGGGGGTCCTGCCGCAGTCGCCGACGGCCTGGGACACGTCGTTCGTCCTGGACGATCACGGCTTCGTCGGCAGGTTCCTCAACGGGCTGGTCGGGTACCGGGCACGCCCGTCGCTGCTCGAGGCCGGGGGCTACCTGCTCTACCTGATCGTCGCCGGCGCGCTCCTGTTCAAATCGGGCGCGTCGACGCCGCGGTCGCGCGCGCCCCGGGGGCGCATTTCGGCGCACGCGGCCTGACGCGCCGGACTTGGTACTTCCCCCGACCACGGGTTACCATCCCTGCCGACTCCACACGGCATCCGGGGACGGCGAGGCACGACGGCCGAGACCTGACGCCTCATCGAGGAGGCAACACGATGGCCCAGTCGTTCGATCGTCGGGCGTTTCTCAAGGGCGCCTCCACGACGGCCGCCGCGCTCGTGGGCGCGCCGTTCATCTCCCCGTCACGCGTCGGCGCCGCCGGCGAGCGCCTCGTCGTGGCCGTGGGGCAGTGGGGGATCGAGACGCCGTTCGCCTGGCGTTCCAGCCAGTCCGAGAAGACGCTGTGGGACTGCATGTATGACCCCCTGATCATGCGCGACCCGAAGACCTTCGAGTATCGCCCGGGGCTGGCGACGGAATGGAAGCCTTCGAACGAGCTGCGGACGTGGACGTTCAAGCTACGCTCGGGAGTGCAGTTCCACGAGGGGTTCGGCGAGATGACCGCCGAGGACGTGAAGTTCACCGTCGAGCAGAATCTCAAGCCGGACTCGCAGGGCGGATCGGCGCCGTTCTTTCGCGCCCACCTCGACCGTATCGAGACGCCGGACAAGTACACGGTCGTGATGCACTTCAAGAACCGGGTCTGGGAGGTCCCCTCGAACTTCACCCAGTTCGTGGGCTACCAGAACGTCACCTCGAAGAAGTACCTCGAGTCGGTCGGAGAGGACAAAGCGGCGCTCCACCCGATCGGCACGGGCCCCTTCCGGCACGTGGAGGGCAAGCAGGGCGACTATCACCGGTTCGAGGCGATCGCCAACCATTGGCGGAAGACGCCCGCCTTCAGGGAGCTGGTCATCCGGCGAATCCCCGATCCGGCGACGCGCCTGGCCGGGCTCCGGTCCGGGGAGATCGACATCGGCAACGTGTTCGGCGACTACCTGGACCAGGCCCGCAAGGCGGGGCTTCGGATCCACGAGACGGCGAACGCCGCGTGCCACTGGGTCGTCTTGCAGGGCCAAACGACACCGGACCGCGAGGACTACTGCCCCGCGTGCCCGTGGGCGGGCGACCCGAGCGACCCCAAGAGCCAGGAGAACGCGCGCAAGGTGCGCCTGGCGCTGAACCTGGCCGTCAACAAAAAGACGATCATCAGCGCCCTCTGGAAGGGGATGGGCTCGGACGCGCCCTTCATGTACTGGTATTACCCCTTCCACAAGGGCTTCAGCCGCGACTGGAAGGTCCCGCCCCACGATCCCGAGCGCGCCAAGAAGCTCCTCGCCGAGGCCGGTCACGCCGGCGGCTTCGAGGTCCGGATGAATCCCCTCGTCATGACCTACGCGCTCGACGGCCCGGACATGGTCGAAGCGGTGGCGCTCGACTGGGAGAAGATCGGCATCAAGGTCCGGCGCGTCCCCGAGGCGTTCAGCAACTTCCTGCCGAAGAATCGCGCGCGCAAGACGAACAAGACCCACTGGGTCTACGGCTCGCCGCCGTTCGACGAGCCGGTCCTCGGCTGGCAGCGCTGCATCCACTCGAAGGGCGCGTTCAACCTGCTCTGCGACGGGCCGTACGACGAGGACGTCGACACGATCTCGCGCGAGCTCGACGGTGAGAAGCGCGCCCGGATGACTCACGCCCTCGGACAGAAGCTCTACGATGACTCCCGCGGCGTGATGCTGGGGATGAGGTCGCTCACGTGGGCGGTGAGCAAGAAAGTGACGAGCTGGCAGACGCTCGTGTCCGTGCCGCTCGAGAACAACTACGAATACGTGAGCTGATTTGGAGAAGCTATGAACTTCCGTCACCGTCGGACCGCCTCATTGCTGACGGCCGTCCTGCTGACGCTCGCCGTGAACCAGGCAAGCGCCGCCCAGCCCGGCGTGGCGGTCATGGCGTGGCACGTCACCATCGCCCCGTCGTGGTTCGATCCGTCGACCGCTCCGCCGCAGATCACACCCTTCGGCGTGCTCTACGCCATCCACGACGCCATGGTCCGCCCGCTGCCCGGCTTCAAGATGGGCAACAGCCTCGCGGAGTCGTGGCGGGAGAGCGCGGACGGGCTCACCTACGAGTTCAAGCTGCGCCGCGGTCTCCGGTTCCACAACGGCGATCCCGTCACGACGGAGGACGTGAAGTTCAGCTACGAGCGCTACCGGGGGGCGGGCGCCAAGGAACTGCAGGCGCGCGTCCGTCAGGTCGACATCGTCGATCCGCTCACCGTGCGCTTCGTGCTCAAGGAGCCGTGGCCGGACTTCATGACCTTCTACGGCACGACCGCCACCGCCGCCGGGATCGTCGTGCCCAAGAAATATCTCACCCAGGTCGGCGACGAGGGCTTTCGAAGGCATCCGATCGGCGCCGGCCCGTACAAGTACGTGAGCCACACGCCCGGCGTGGAGGTCGTGCTGGACGCCTATGCGGGATACTGGCGACACGCTCCGCACGTCAATCGCCTGGTCATGAAGAGCGTCCCCGAGGGGACCACGCGCGCGGCGCTGCTCCGGACCGGCGAGGCGGACATCGCCGTGGCGCTCGACGGCCAGGACGCCGAGAACGTGAAGCGCGATCCGCGCCTCCAGATCGTCCCCTCGCGTCACGCGTCCATCAACTGGCTCGAGTTCGCCGACCAGTGGGATCCGAAGTCGCCCTGGAGCGACCGGCGTCTGCGGCTGGCGGTCAACCACGCGCTGAACCGCCAGGCGATCAACGAGGCCGCGTGTCTCGGCTTCTGCCCACCGGCGGGCGTCATCATTCCCCGCGTCATGGACTACGCCCTGCAGGTCGAGCCGCTCGCCTACGACCCGCAGAAGGCCAAGCAGCTGCTCGCGCAGGCCGGCTACCCGAATGGCCTGGACGCGGGCGATCTGGTGCCGATTCCCCCGTTCTTCACGATGGGCGAGGCGGTGGTGAACTATCTGAACGCCGTCGGGATCCGCGTCAAGATGCGTCCGCTCGAGCGCGCAGCCTTCTATTCGGCCTGGCGCGAGAAGAAGCTGCGCCCGCTGTTCATCACCGGCGTCGGGAATTCGGGGAACGCCGCCAGCCGCGTGCAGGAGTTCATCTTCTCGAAGGGGACCTACGCGTACGGCGGGTACCCGGACATCGACGATCTGTTCGAGCTTCAGGCGCGCGAACGCGATCCGCGCAAGCGCGAGGCGCTCCTGCACAAGATCCAGCAGTTCACGATCGACCGGGTGATGTTCGCGCCGATCATGGACTTCCGCGCGTTGATGGGGATCGGGCCACGAGTGACCGAGCACACGATCACCTGGATCCACAATTCGCCGTTCCCGTCCTACGAGGACGTGCGGCTCAAGGACTAGTCGCGGCCATTGACTCTTGCGAGCCACGCGCTACCATCCCGCCACACGCGCTTTCGGAGGACACCACGATGGCTGGATCGATCAATCGCCGAGCGTTCCTGAGGGGAGCCGGAACCGCCGCCACCGCCGTCATCGGCGCGCCGCTCATTCGCCCCTCACGCGCCACCGGGGCAGCCAGCGACCGCCTCGTCGTCGCCGTCGGGCAGTGGGGCACCGAGACGCCGTTCGCCTGGCGAACAGTCCAGGCCGAGAAGCCCCTCTGGGACTGCGTGTACGACCCGCTCATCATGCGCGATCCCAAGACGTTCGAATACCGCCCGGGGCTGGCCACGGAATGGAAGCCTTCGAACGAGCTGCGGACGTGGACGTTCAAGCTCCGCTCCGGCGTCAAGTTCCACGAGGGCTGGGGCGAGCTCACCGCCGAGGACGTCAAGTTCACCGTCGAGCAGAACCTCAAGCCGGACTCGGGGGGCGGCTCCGCGCCGTTTTTTCGGACCAACCTCGATCGCATCGAGACGCCCGACAAGCTGACGCTGGTGCTGCACTTCAAGAACCGGGTCTGGGAGGTCGCCTCGAACTTCACGCAGTTCGTCGGCTACCAGAACGTGGTGCCGAAGAAGTATCTCGAGACGGTCGGCGAGGAGAAGGCGGCCCTCCATCCGATCGGCACGGGTCCCTATCGGCACGTCGAGGGCCGGCAAGGTGACTACCACCGCTTCGAGGCGGTCGCGGGCCACTGGCGCAAGACCCCCGCCTTCAAGGAGCTGGTGATTCGCCGGGTCCCCGACCCGGCCACGCGCTTGTCCGGGCTCCGGGCCGGTGAGATCGACATCGGAGTGGTCTTCGGTGACTACCTGGATCAGGCGACGAAGTCGGGCCTCCGTCTGCACGACGTTCCGAACGCCGCCTGCTACTGGGTCATCCTCAGCGGCCAGACGACCGCGGATCGCGACGACTTCTGCCCCACGTGCCCGTGGGCCGGCGATTGGAACGACCCGAAGAGTCGTGAGAACGCGCGAAAAGTCAGGCTGGCGATGAATCTCGCGGTCAACAAGAAGGCGATCATCAACGCGCTCTGGAAGGGCAAGGGCTCCGAGACGCCGTTCTCGTACTACTACTATCCGTTCCACAACGGCTACAGCGCGGACTGGAAGATCCCAGCCTACGATCCCGAGCGCGCGAAGAGGCTCCTCGCGGAGGCGGGCCACGCCGGCGGATTCGAGGTGCGCGTGAATCCCATGGTCATGGTCTACGCCCTCGATGGCCCGGACGTCATGGAGGCGGTCGCCCTCGACTGGGAAAAGATCGGCATCAAGCCCAAGCGCTTCCCGGAGATGACCAGTACCTTCGGCCCCAAGAGCCGGAACCGGAAGACCAACAAGACGCACTGGGTGTACGGCTCGCCCCCGTTCGACGAGCCGATCCTCGCCTGGAGCCGCGTGCTCCATTCCAAGGGGGCCTTCAACCTGCTCTGCGACGGGCCGTACGACGAGGACATCGAGGCGGCGATGAAAGAGCTCGATACCGAGAAGCGCGCTCGTATGACCCAGACGCTGGGGCAAAAGCTCTACGACGCCCACCACGGCGTCATGCTCGGGGTGAAGTCCATCACGTGGGCCCTGAGCCGGAAGGTGGGTAGCTGGCAGTCGCTCGCCTACGTCCCGATGGAAACCAACTACGAGTACGTGAGCCCGGCTGGCTAGCGTCGGCATGAAGCGCAGCAGCGACCGGATTCTCACGACCCATGCGGGCAGTCTGCCCCGCCCGAGCGACCTGCTCGAGATGATCCAGGCCAAGTCGACCGGGCGGCCTTACGATCAGGACGGCTACGCGGCGCGGGTGCGGACCGCGGTGACGGACATCGTCCGCAAGCAGGCCGAGCTCGGCGTCGACGTCGTCGACGACGGCGAGATGGGCAAGCCGGGCTTCATTCCCTACGTCAACGAGCGGCTGTCCGGGTTCGAGCCGAACACGGAGGCGGCCGGTAGCCCGTGGAGCGGATCGCGAGAGGTGAGGGCCTTCCCGGAGTTCTACGCGTGGTGCGCGCGGGCGATGCCGAGCCCGGCCGTGAGGTCCTTGCACATGGTCTGCACCGGGCCCGTCGCCTACAAGGGCGGGAAGCACGTGCAGGCCGACATCGAGAACCTCAAGGCCGCGCTCGCGGGCGCCAGCGCCGAGGAGGCCTTCATCCCGGCCATCTCTCCCACGAGCGTCGAGGACTGGCAGAAGAACGCCTACTACAAGACCGCGGAGGAGTACCTCTTCGCGATCGCCGACGCCATGCGCGAGGAGTACAAGGCGATCGTCGACGCCGGATTCCTCGTGCAGATCGACGACCCTCACCTGGCGACCCATTACGTGTCGCATCCGGAGCTGAGCGTGGACGAGGTCCGCCGGTGGGCGGCGGTGCGCGTGGAAGCCCTGAACCATGCCCTGCGGGGACTCCCACGGGACCGGATTCGCTGGCACACCTGCTACGGCATCAACATCGGTCCCCGCGTCCACGACCTCGAGCTGAAGCACTTCGTGGACGTCATGCTGACGATCCGGGCCGGCGCTTACTCGTTCGAGGCGGCGAACCCGCGGCACGAGCACGAGTGGCGCGTCTGGGAAACGGTCGAGCTGCCCGAGGGAGCCGTGTTGATTCCCGGCACCATCACGCAATCGACGGTGCTCGTCGAACACCCCGAGCTGGTGGCCGAGCGTATCGTGAGGTTCGCGAAGGCCGTCGGTCGTGAGAACGTCATCGCCGGCGCCGATTGCGGCTTCGCCACGTTCGCGGGATCGGTCGAGATCCATCCGAGCGTCGTCTGGGCCAAGTTCGACGCGCTGGTCGAAGGCGCGCGGATCGCGACGAAAGAGCTCTGGAGGCGCACATGAGGAGACCGGGCCTGGCGCTCGTGATTTTGGGGATCGTCGCGCTCGGCCTGGCCGTCAGTCCTCCGCTCGAGGCCCAGTCGTTCTTCGCGGGCAAGACGGTGCGCATCATCGTCGGTCTGGCACCCGGGGGTGGCTTCGACACGTACGCCCGGCTGGTCGCGCGGCACCTCGGCAAGCACATTCCCGGAAACCCCACCATCATCGTCGAGAACATGACGGGCGCCGGGGGACTCATCTCCGCCAATCACCTCTACCGGGTGGCCAAGCCGGACGGTCTGTCGCTCGCGCACGTCCCCGGGACGCTGCTGCTCGGCCAGATCCTCGGGCAGCCGGGGATCGAGTTCGACGCGCGCAAGTTCGAGTACCTCGGGGCGACCGTCAAGGAGGACGTCGTCTGCTCGCTCACGAAGGCGAGCGGCATCACGTCGATCGACCAGCTGATGGCCGCCAAGACCCCGGTCAAGATCGGCGCCGTGGCGCCCGGCGCGCCGACCGACAACTCGCCCCGCATCCTGAAGGCCGCCCTCGGTCTTCCGATCCAGGTCGTCACGGGGTACAAGGGCACCGCGGAGATCCGTCTGGCGGCCGAGAGTGGCGAAGTGGCCGGAGCCTGCTGGGCCTGGGAGTCGATGAGAGCGACGTGGCGCAGGGCTCTGGACGCGGGAGAGGCGATCCCGATCTTGCAGGTGACCTCGAAGCCGTTGCCCGATCTTGCACGCGTCCCTCTCGCGATCGTTCTCGCCAAGACCGAGGAGGCGCGCCGATTGATCCAGGTGGGTATCCAGGACGGCAGCGCCTACTCCCGTCCCTTCATGGCGCCTCCCGGGACGCCGAAAGAGCGGGTGCAGGTATTGCGTAAGGCGTTTCAGGACACCCTGAACGACAAGGCCTTCCTGGCGGAGGCCGAGAAGGCGAAGCTCACGCTCGACCCCGTGGCGGGAGAAGAGCTCGAACGGTTGATCGCCGAGCTCTTCACGCTCGACCCGGCGTTCGTCGACAAGCTGAAGGCCGTCCTCTATCGATGAGGAGCCTCGAGCCGGTCGAGATCCTCGGGGACTGAGGCCCCGCCGTGCAGCGCTTCATCGTCGGACGGGTGATCCAGTCGATCGTGTCGATGTTCGTGGTGTCGGCCGTCGTCTTCGCGCTCGTGCGGCTCTCCGGGGACCCGATCCAGATCATGATGCCGGCGGAGGCGTCGAAGGCGGACATCGAGCTGATGCGCGCGCATCTGGGCCTGGATCGCCCGTGGACCGTGCAGTACTGGCGGTTCGTGACCCAGGCGCTCCAGGGAGACTTCGGCCGCTCGGTCCGCTTCCGCCGCCCCGCCCTCGACCTCGTCGCCGAGCGCTACGGGGCCACCCTCGAGCTCGGCGGGCTGGCCGTGCTCATCGTGATCGTCGTCGCGCTTCCGGTCGGCGTGTACTCCGCGGTCCATCGCGGCAGCGCGCTCGACTACGCCGCCCGGGCCTTCGCGGCGCTCGGCCAGGCGGTGCCGCCCTTCTGGCTCGGGCTCGTCCTGGTCCTCATCTTCGGCGTGCTGCTCCATCTGCTGCCGACCTCCGGGCGCGGCACCCCGCTCCACGTGCTCCTGCCGGGGATCACGCTCGGCTGGTTCGCGGTCGCCGGGCTGATGCGGCTCACCCGCTCGTCGATGCTCGACGTCCTCGGCAGCGAGTACGTCAAGCTCGCGCGCATCAAGGGGCTGCCGGAGCGGCGCGTGATCTGGCGGCACGCCTTCAAGAACGCCGCGCTGCCGGTCGTGACGTTCGCGGCCCTCCTGTTCGTGGCGCTGCTGAACGGCTCGATCATCGTCGAGACCGTGTTCGGCTGGCCGGGCCTCGGCCTGCTGGTGATCGAGGCCGTCGACTCGCGGGACTATCCGATCGTCCAGACGGTCGTCCTGTTCCTCTCGGCGATGTACATCGGCGTCAATCTGCTCGTCGACGTCCTCTACGCGTATCTGAACCCGAAGATCCGGTACTCGCGGTGAACGGCGCCGCCGCGACCGAGACCGCCGTCCTCCAGCGGCGCGCCCGCGATCGGCGCTGGCCGCCCGTGGTTCCGCTGGCGGTCGTCACGATGCTCGTCCTGTGCGCCCTCCTGGCGCCGGTGCTGGCTCCGCACTCGCCGGTGGAGGGCTCGCTCGGCGAGCGGCTGGCGCCTCCGATCGGACTCGAGGGCTCCAAGCCCGGCCACCTGCTCGGCACCGACCGGCATGGCCGCGACACGCTGAGCCGGTTGCTCTACGGCGCGCGGATCTCCCTGGCGGTGTCGGTGGTCGGGATCACGCTCACCGGTGCGGCCGGTAGCCTCATCGGCCTCCTCGCCGGCTTCTTCGGCGGCTGGGTCGACACGCTGCTCATGCGTCTAGCCGACATCTCGCTGTCGCTCCCGGGCATCCTGATCGCCGTGCTGCTCTCCGTGGTCTTCGAGCCGTCGTTCACGAACGTGATCATCGTCGTCGTGTTTCTCCTGTGGCCGAGCTACGCCCGACTCACCCGCGCCGAGACGCTCGGCCTCAAGCAGCAGGAGTTCGTGGCCCTCGCCCGGATCGCCGACTGCTCGAGCGCCCGGATCATGTTCCGTCACATCGTGCCGAACCTGGCGCCCTCGATCCTCGTGCTGGCCACGCTCCACGTCGGCTACGTCATCGTGCTCGAGGCGGCGCTCTCCTTCCTGGGTGTCGGCATCCCGCCGCCGACGCCGTCGTGGGGCGTGATGGTGGCCGACGGCCGGGGGTTGATCGAGCAGGCGTGGTGGGTCTCGATCCTGCCGGGGATCGCCATCCTGGTCACGGTCCTCTCGCTGAACATCCTCGGCGACTGGGTGCGCGACCGGCTCGATCCGAAGCTCCGTCAGGTCTGAGCGCCTCGACGGACTGCCCGCGCGCGGCATGTCAGCGCTGAAGGAGATCGCGCGCGAGTACTGGGCCAACCGCCCGATGGAGCTCGCGGCGGCGCTGTCCTACTACACGCTCCTGTCGGTCGCGCCCCTGGTGTTGATGACGGTCGCGGTGGCGGGTCTGGTCTTCGAGCACACAGCCGTCGAGGGGAGGATCATCGCCGAGATGCGTCTCCTCGTCGGCGACGAGGGCGCCGAGGTGGTCCAGACAGTGCTGCGAAACGCGAGCGACCGGGAGAAGGGGACGCTCGCGGTGATCCTCAGCGCGACCGTGCTGCTCCTGGGCGCGACCAGCGTGTTCGTGCAGCTGCAAACTTCGCTGAATCGAATCTGGAAGGTCGACGTGAACGCATCGAGGAGCCTCGTGTGGAGCTTCGTCAAGGAACGCCTGCTGTCGCTCGCCATGGTCCTGGCCGTCGGCTTTCTTCTCCTCGTTTCGCTCGTCGTCAACGCCGCACTGTCGGCGGCCGGCGAATCGGTGCGCCGGGCCGCGGGCGATGCGTCCGTCCTCCACCGGACCCTCTACGCGCTGGTGTCGCTGGCGGTCGTCACGCTCCTCTTCGCCTTGATCTTCAAAGTCCTGCCCGATGCGCCGGTCACCTGGCGCGACGTGTGGTTCGGGGCGGCCGCGACCGCCGCGCTCTTCACGCTCGGCAAGCAGGTCATCGGGCTCTACCTCGGCCGCGCCGGCATCGGGTCGGCATACGGCGCCGCCGGCTCGCTCGTGGTCCTGACCGTGTGGGTGTACTACGCGTCGATGATCGTGTTCTTCGGCGCCGAGCTCACGTACATCCGCTCCCGGGACCGGCACGTGTAGACTGAGCCTCCGCACGACGTAGGGCAGTCCACCCTCCGGACGCCGGACGAGCCGCCCGAGTATAATCCCGGCGTTCGGAGGGCCAACCATGGCTGGCGCGCTTCTCGAGGTGCGGGACCTCCGCACCTACATCTATACCCGTCGCGGCGTCGTCAAGGCGGTCGACGGCGCGACCTTCTCCGTCCACCCGGGCGAAACCCTCGGGATCGTCGGCGAGTCGGGCTCGGGCAAGTCGATGACTTGTCTGTCGATCCTCCGGCTCGTGCCCGAGCCGGGCGGCCGCGTCGTTGGCGGAGGGATCGTCTTCGACGGCGAGGACCTGCTGGCCAAGAGCCCGGAGGAGATGCGGCGGCTCCGCGGGTCGCGGATCGCGATGATCCTCCAGGATCCGATGGCCTCGCTCAACCCCGCGATGACGGTGGGCGAGCAGATCGCCGAGACGCTGTCGCTGCATCGGGGACTGCGGGGCCGCGCCCTCGACGAGCGCGTCGTCGCGCTGCTGCGTCAGGTGCGGATCAGCGATCCCGAGCGCCGCGTTCACGCCTATCCGCACCAGATGAGCGGCGGCATCCGCCAGCGCGTGGCCGGCGCCATCGCCATCTCGTGTCAGCCGAGCCTCCTGATCGCCGACGAGCCGACGACCTCGCTCGACGTCACCATCCAGGCGCAGTATCTGCGCCTGTTGAAGGAGATCCAGCGGGAGACGAACCTGGCGCTCGTCTTCGTCACGCACGATCTGGGCATCGTGGCCAAGCTCTGTGATCGCGTCGCGGTGATGTACGCCGGGCGTATCGTCGAGCTCGGGCGAACGCGGGACATCTTCAACCGCGCCCGCCATCCCTACGCCGTCGGCCTCCTGAGCTGTCTGCCGACGCTCAGGCGCGGGCGCGAGCCGCTGACGGCGATCGAGGGCCAGCCCCCGGACCTCGCCAGCGTCCCGGCGGGCTGCAGCTTCGCGCCACGCTGCCCGATGGCCGAGCCGCGGTGTGAGGAGACGCGCCCAGCGCTCGAGGCGGTCGAGGCCGAGCACCTGGTGGCGTGCGTGCGGGCCGACGAGACCGCGACGCTGGGCCGGAGGGTGGCCGGCGTCTCGACGGTCTCGGCTCCGGCGCGCGTCGAACAGGACGGCACCGGGGACATGGTGCTGGAGGCGCGGCAGCTCACCAAGCATTTTCCGCTGTCGCGTGGCACGATTCTCAGCCGGACGTTCGGAACGGTGAAGGCGGTCGACGGCGTCGACTTCGTTCTGCGCCGCGGCGAGACGCTCGGTCTCGTCGGCGAAAGCGGATGCGGGAAGACCACCACGGCGAGGCTCGTCCTGTCCCTGGAGCGACCGACCGCGGGTGGCGTCTTCTTCCGCGGTCGGGACATCCACTCGCTCGGGCGTCACGAGCGCGGCGGCTACCGCCGCGCCGTGCAGGCCGTCTTCCAGGACCCGTACAGCTCGCTGAACCCGCGCCTCACGATCCGCACGACCGTGAGCGAGCCCCTGGCACAGACCGAGCCCGACCTCACGCGGGCGGAGATCGACGCGCGGGTCGCCGAATCGCTCACGCGGGTCGGCCTTCGGCCGCGCATCGCCGCCGACTACCCCCACGAGCTCTCGGGCGGACAGCGCCAGCGGGTCGCGATCGCCCGCGCGTTGACCACGAACCCGGAGTGCATCCTGCTCGACGAGGCGGTCTCGGCGCTCGACGTGTCGATCCGCGCCCAGGTCATGAATCTACTCCGGGAGATCCAGGACCGGCTGGGCGTGAGCTATCTGTTCATCGCCCACGACCTCGCGGTCGTGAAGTACGTCAGCACGCGGATCGCGGTGATGTACCTGGGCAAGCTCGTCGAGACGGCGGCCGCCGACGAGCTCTACG
>Ga0137403_10002041_pt1 | contig 25150 bp, 23 predicted proteins | sample CZOMad2_1_16fung_FD_122057 | JGI IMG/M metagenome (GOLD analysis project Ga0137403, IMG submission 122057) | Vadose zone soil fungal communities from Angelo Coast Range Reserve, California, USA - CZOMad2_1_16fungal (Hybrid Assembly) | ecosystem: Environmental > Terrestrial > Soil > Vadose zone... | reverse complement strand
TGAAACCGCAGCCGCCGTGGTCGAGCGCGAGGGCGACGGCACGGGCCGGATCTTGTCCAATATTGTGCGGTCGCAGATCGAAGAGCACGCCGGTTTCGGCGGCGTCGTGCCGGAGATCGCGGCGCGCGCCCATGTCGACCTGCTCGACGGCATCATCGACAGCGCGATGAAGGAAGCGGGCACAGGCTTCGCGCAACTCTCGGGCGTGGCGGCGGCCGCCGGCCCCGGCCTGATCGGCGGGGTGATCGTGGGGCTGACGACCGCGAAAGCGATCGCGATGGTGCACAACACGCCGCTGATCGCGGTCAACCATCTGGAGGCCCACGCGCTGACGCCAAGGCTGACCTGTGCTTTGGCTTTTCCCTATTGCGTGTTTCTCGCATCCGGCGGTCACACCCAGATCGTCGCCGTAATCGGCGTCGGCAAATATGTCCGCCTCGGCACCACCGTCGACGACGCCATGGGGGAAGCTTTCGACAAGGTAGCCAAGATGCTGGGCCTGCCCTATCCCGGCGGACCGGAGGTCGAGCGCGCCGCCGCAGTTGGCGACCCCAGGCGCTTCGCATTTCCACGGCCGATGCTCGGTCGCCCCGACGCCAATTTCTCGCTGTCGGGGCTGAAGACCGCGGTGCGCAACGAGGCCTCCCGGCTGACGCCCCCGGAGCCCCAGGACATCTGCGATCTCTGCGCCAGCTTTCAGGCGGCGGTGCTGGAATCGACCGCGGATCGATTAAGCGTCGGCCTAAGACTTTTCCACGAACGGTTCGGTCCGCCGCGCGCACTGGTCGCCGCCGGTGGCGTCGCCGCCAACCAGGCGATCCGCGGCGCGTTGCAGGATGTCGCCGCGAAAGCGCAGACCACCCTGATCATTCCGCCGCCCGCGCTCTGCACCGACAATGGCGCGATGATCGCCTGGGCCGGCGCGGAGCGGCTGGCGATCGGGCTGACCGACACGATGGACACAGCCCCCCGCGCGCGCTGGCTGCTCGACGAAAACGCCACGGCGCCGGGCAAGTTCGCGAACACGCGGGCGGGGTTTTGAGGTTAGCTATGGCCAAGACGACTGCGCGACCTTTCCGCGTTTCCATCCCTCGAGACGGCGCTTTCGCGCCTCCTCGGGATGAGGTCGTTGCTTTGGGCTGGAGCGCAAACCCTCATGGTGAGGAGCCGCGCCCCTTGCGTGGCGTCTCGAACCATGAGGCCCCTATGCGGCCGATGCACCAATCACACTTGACCTCCAGACTAGAGGTCCCGCGATGACCTCATTCAACTCCATCGCCGTAGTCGGCGCCGGGGCATGGGGGACCGCGCTTGCCGGGGTTGCCGCGCGCGCCGGACGTGAGGTCGTGCTCTGCGCGCGCAGCCCGGCCATCGCGGCCGGGATCGCCGCCAGCCGTATCAATCCAAAATTGCCTGGGATGAAGCTCGAAGCGAACGTCCAGGTCACGGACGATATCGGCCTCGCCGCGGCCTCGGAGCTTATCCTGATCGCGACGCCGGCGCAGAGTTTGCGCGCGGCGGTCGCAGCGCTTAGCCCCCATCTCGCCAGCGCGACACCGATCGTCGCCTGCGCCAAGGGCATCGAACGCGGCACCCACAAATTCATGACCGAAGTGATTGCCGAAGCGGCGCCTCAAACGCGGCCAGCGATTTTGTCGGGGCCGAGTTTTGCCGAGGACGTGGCGCGCGGCCTGCCGACCGCGGTGACCCTTGCGGCGCACGATGCCGAGCTCGCAAGCCACCTGGTGCAGGCGTTGGGGTCGGCGACCTTCCGGCCCTACCACACCTCCGACGTGCGCGGCGTCGAGATCGGCGGGGCCGCGAAAAACGTGCTGGCGATCGCGGCGGGAATCTTGACCGGCAAGAAATTCGGCGCCTCTGCGCTGGCGGCGCTGACCACGCGCGGCTTTTCCGAGCTGGTACGGCTCGGGCGGGCCTGCGGCGCGCGCAGCGAAACCATGGCCGGGCTGTCGGGTCTGGGCGATCTGATCCTGACCTGTTCAAGCCCGCAATCGCGCAATTTCGCCCTTGGCCTTGCGCTCGGACGCGGCCAGCCGCGACCGCGCGACAGACTCGCCGAAGGCGAATTCACCGCACCGGTATTGATGGAGCTGGCGGCCGCCGAGAATGTCGATATGCCGGTTTCAAACGCGGTCGCCGATATTTTGCGCGGCGCCACCACGATCGACGAAGCGATCGAGAGCCTCTTGACGCGCCCGTTCAAGGCAGAGGGGTAGATCCACAAAGCCAAAAATTCACACGATCTCGAAGAGGGAGTAGGACCTTGAAGCAGCCACCCGGTCATCATCTGGCACAACTGAATATCGGCCGCATTCGATACGAGCTCGACGATCCGCGCATGGCGGATTTCACCAACAATCTGGCACTGATAAACGGCGTCGCCGAACGCAGCGCCGGATTCATCTGGCGCTATGTCGACGACAGCGGCAACGCCACCGAAACGCGGCCTTATGCGGATGCGCGCATCATCGTCAATTTTTCGGTGTGGGAAAGCGTTGCTGCGCTCGAGCACTTTGTCTGGCAGACAGTCCACAAGCACTTCTATGGCCGCCGCGCCGATTGGTTCGAACACTTTGAAGGGCCAGCCGTCGCGCTGTGGTGGGTGCCGGTCGGGCATCGGCCGAGCGTCGAGGAGGCCGTCGCGCGCATGGAGCACCTGAAGCAGCATGGCCCGAGCGATTACGCGTTCGACTGGCAGATGGCGTCCGCGCAGCTATGGAAGACGGCGCGCTGCGCGCCCTCGGGCCAAGTGGCGTGACGCCATAAGCCTATCGTCCGTCACAGGTCCCGCGAATGCGCGCCCGATGACGGACTCCGCGAAGCAATCCAGAACCATCTTGAAGGGCTGGATTGCTTCGTCGCTTACGCCGCTTGCAATGACGGTTGCTACCTCTACCGCTCCGCATGCACGAGTTGATAGGCGCCGCGCTCGAACGCGTCATAGGTCGTCAGCGCCTTGGCATCGGCGAACGGCAGATACTGCATCATGATCACGCCGGCGATGCCGCGGGCGGGATCGATCCAGAAGAACGTGTTGTTGATGCCACCCCAGCTCAGGCTGCCGGGAGAGCGCTTGCCGGGCACCTGATCGGTCGTGATGAGGAAGCCAAGCCCCCATTTGTCGCGGCCATCCGCGATGAAGGTGAAGTCGCGCTCCGCGGCAGCGCGGACTTGAGCGCGGGGACCGAGACCGCGCCGATCTGGTTCTGGCCCATCAGCGCCACCGTCTCGGCCTTGAGCACGCGCACCCCGTCGAGCGCACCGCCGTTGAGCAGCATGCGCATGAAGCGGCCGTAGTCGCTGGCGGTCGAGGCGAGACCGCCGCCGCCGATCGGCGAAGCTATGGTGAGTCCTGCTTGCTGATTTTGCAGGACAATGGCGCCGTCCATTTTCTCGCCCGCGCGCTGCTGTTGGGCGACGAGGCGCGGCCCCTTTGCCTCCGGCACATTGTATGACGTGTCGTCCATCTTGAGCGGGATGAAGATGTGCTCGCGGAAATAATCCTCGAGCTTTTGGTGAGATACCACCTCGACCAGTCTGCCGACGACATCCGTGCTCGTGCTGTAGTGCCAGCGTTCGCCGGGATCAAACAGCAACGGACCTCCGAACGGATAGGTTTCGCCGGCATGTGGTTTGAAATCGCGCCAGATCGCGCTGGTGAACGGATAGGCCAATCCCGACGTGTGCGTCAGGAAATGTTTGACGGTCGGCGGCCTTGATGCCGGGCGGAGCCGGTAGTCGCCGGTCGCAGCATTGAAGGATTCAATGACCTTGGGGTTCGCAAGCTCCGGCAGGTATTTTTCGGCCGGATCGTCGAGCCCGATTTTGCCCTGCTCGACGAGCTGCATCAATGCCACCGAAGTGACCGGCTTGGTCATGGAGGCGATCCGAAATAGCGCGTCAGCGGTGAGCGGGCGCCCGGTGGCAACATCGGCCACGCCGAATGCGCCCTGATAAAGCACGTGCGCGCGATCGGTGATCAGCGCGACGACGCCCGGCACGTCCTTGCGCGCGACGGCGCCGCGCAGGCTTGCGTCGATAGCTGCACCTTCCCCTGACGTGAGCTTGAGCTGGCCCTGCGGGCTCGCCGTTTGGGCGTCCGCGGCGCCTGTCAACGCAGCAACCGTCACTCCAACGGCGAAAACCATTTCGGCAGTCTTTCGATGCATAGAAGCCTCCCTGTTGCGCAACCCCTAACCGCCCGCAAGCGCCCGAGGCTCGATTTGTTGTTCGACCTTGACCCGATAATTGTGACGGCACGGCACCCTCTCGGCTGGTCTCGCTGTCATAGTAGCACGCCGGAAATTCCCTGAGATATGTCGCCCGCGCGGCAGCTATCGCTCAAATTGCAGATATCCACCCTGCCCCCTTGCCCACGGTGATCTCCCCTGTACTTTCGCCGTGGGCGAGGCCGCCCGACAAACACCGCGCTTCGCAAGCATGAGATGGCCGTTCCTCGTCATGGCCGGGCTTGACCCGGCCATCCACGTCTTGCTTTCTTCTTTGCAAGATAAGTCGTGGATGCCCCGACAAGCGCGGGCATGACGAGTGGAGGGAGGTCTCATGAATTACTGGCTGGTGAAATCCGAACCGTCGAGCTGGTCGTGGGATCAGCAGGTCGCAAAAGGCGCCAAGGGCGAGGCCTGGACCGGCGTACGCAACTTCACCGCCCGCCAAAACCTCGTGAAGATGAAGAAGGGTGATTCCGTCTTTTTCTATCACTCCAACGAGGGCAAGGAGATCGTGGGGATCGCGGAAGTCATCAAGGAGGCCTATCCCGACCCCACCGACAAGACCGGCAAGTTCGTCTGCGTCGACATCAAGGCCGACAAGCCGCTGAAAACGCCGGTGACGATGGTGGCGATCAAAGCCGACAAGAAACTCGCCGACATGGCGCTGGTGAAATATTCACGGCTCTCGGTGCAGCCGGTGACGCCGGAGGAATGGAAGATCGTCTGCAAGATGGGCGGGATTTGACGCCGATCGCAACCGCCGGTGGAATAGCGCAGCGAATCTGCCGTTCGATGCAATTTCACAGCCAGCTTTCAGGCGGCTCTCACCTGGCTGATGAATGCGTTGACTTCATTCCGTAGACGACCTGACTCATTATTCAAGAGCTGGGCGGCAGAGAGCACGCCGGAAGCCATCTTGCCGGATTCCTCGGTCGCCGAGGTAACCTGAATGATATTCGTGGAGACCTGCTGCGTGCCCTTCGCGGCCTCCTGAGCGCTGCGCGCGATTTCGTCGGTCGTCGCCCCCTGCTGTTCGACGGCAGCCGCGATCGAGCCGATCGTCTCGTTCACGCGGGTGATGATGGTGGTAATGCCGCGAATGGCTTCGACCGACTCACCGGTCGCTTGCTGGATCTGCGAGATCTGGGCGCTGATTTCTTCGGTGGCCTTGGCGGTCTGAGCGGCCAACCCCTTGACCTCGGACGCGACGACAGCGAAGCCCCTTCCGGCATCGCCCGCGCGGGCCGCCTCGATCGTCGCGTTCAGCGCCAGAAGATTGGTCTGGCTCGCAATGTTGTTGATGAGCGCGATGATCTCGCCGATCTTCTGGGCGGCGGCGGCCAAACCCTCGACCAGGCCATTTGTCCGATTCGCCTCTGTTGCCGCCTCGCCGGCAATGCGCGTCGAGTCCTCGACCTGTCGAGTGATTTCACCGATCGAACTCGTCATCTCCTCCGTCGCGGTCGCCACCTGCTGCACATTCGCATTGGTCTGATCCGAGGCCGACACGACAATGGCCGCTTGTCGATTCGTCTGATCTGCAATGCTCGACATGCCCTGCGCGCTCGACTGCAATTGCGTCGCCGAGCTCAAGACCGCCTCGACGACAGATCCAACCTGGCGCTCGAACCCGTCTGCGAGCGCGATCATACTGCGCCGCTTCTCGGCTTCGGCCGTCTCGGCACGGCGGGCCTGTTCGACGCGAAACCGTTCAGCCTCCTTCTGGCTATCCTGCAAAGTCACGATGCCGTTGGCCATCGCGCTGATCTCGTTGCGCTTGTCAGTGTAGGGGACGGTTATGTCGAGCTCGCCCTCGGCAAGCTTCAGCACCGCGTCGCGCAAACGGCTTATCGGGCGAGTGACGGACAGGACCGAGAAAGCCGCGATGCCGATAGCGGCCAAGACGGCGATGATACTGATAACCACAATCGTCATGATCGTCGATTCCGTCGCAGCTTGGGCCTTCGCTATGAAGCCATCGGCGATGCGGAGAGCGTTTCCGTGGACGGAACTGGCGATCGGCCGCCCCTTGTCGAACGACGGAATGAGGGATTTGGTGTAAAGGGCAACGGCAGCATCGCGCTTACCCTCCGCGAGCAGGCGGACAATCTGTGAGGCGTAGCCAAATCCCTCGGTGATAGCGGCCTTCAATGTTGGAAGTGGCGTTTTGTCGCCGAGGTAGAGGCGATCCATCACATCGAAATTCTTTAGCGCGTCAGCCTTGATACCATCCAAAGCTGCCTCGTTCACCTGCTCCAGCCCGAGCATGGCGTGCGAGACGAGCACCTCGGCCCGATACATAGCGCCGCGAGTGTCCGCGCTCGCATTCGAGACTTGCAACGGGTGGTCGTGCAGGTCATTCGCATATTGGAGTGTCACACGGATCTGGCCCGAGATGTAAAAGTCGAGGCCGACGAACGTCATCACAATGACTGCGAACCCCAGGCTGATTTTGACCCCGAGGCTGCTGAGAACGCCTGACATTCGAATCCCCTCGATTCTATGTAAAAATGCAAGGCAGCAGTAACTCAAAAATGCTTAATGCACTTTTAAAGAGAGTGATTTTGCTGCTTCGCTCTGCAGCTGTCCCGGCGAACTCGCGATAAAGGCCGACGAGAAACTCGCCGACATGGCGCTGGTGAAATATTCAAGGCTCTTTGTGCCGCCGACGACGCCGGACGAATGGAAGATCGTCTGCAAGATGGGTGGGGTGTAGCTCCCAGACTCCGTCATTGCCGGGCTTGACCCGGCAATCCATCGCGCTTGTAAGAAGTACCTTTTTAAGATGGATGCGCGGGTCAAGCCCGCGCATGACGAGCCCCAAGCTTTCACCGGCCGCGCGAACTGGTCTTCACAGTTGTGACGGCCCCAACCGCTGATTTGCCCGTCGTGCCAATCTGCCGCGGGCGGGCGTCCTTGATCTCGACCCCAAATCACCGGCAGATTCCACCCTATCCCGTGCCCCTCAAGAGGGGCGTTTGCGCGATCGTCACGGACGTTGGGTGTGGGATGCGGTGGACGCGGCGGCGACGCAAGACGAGCGGCGCTGATGCGGACGGCGAAGTCGTGTGGTCCTGACGCCCCGACGCTGGTGTCAAGTTCGCGGAGATGATCCGCGGATGACGGTGGCAAGAAAGCCCGGTCACCGAGGAGAGCCCGAAGGAAACCGTTAAAACCATTGCGCAGGGAGTGCCGGGCCGATCCGGCGTGCCTGTGGTGACTACGCTCGTGTGCTTTTTTTACTTCGCACGCGAGGCTGCGGGTGCATTGGGCACCCGGCATTCCCTGCGCCCTCCTGTTTTCGAGGGTGGATCGTTCATCAACTCGGGCGCGGCGCGCCGCGGGAATGCGGTGTCGAGTTTTCCGTCATTCCGGAATGGTGCGTTAGCACCATATCCGGAATCTCGAGATTCCGGGTTCGATGCTTCGCATCGCCCCGGAATGACCATCGTAAGTGGCTGTTTGAAATTCAAATCGGGAAACGCGCGACCGCTTACGCCGCTGCCGCCGTGACCACCTGCGCCAGAAGCGCCTCGCGCTTCGACTGCGTGCGGTAGCCCTTCATGGTCGCCGCAAAGCGCTCAAGGATGCCGTCTTCAAACGCGGTGACGATGGTATCATGGACATAGCTCTTGCGGCAGATCGCCGGCGTGTTGGAGAGCTCATCCGCCGCGGCGCGCACCGCTTCCAGCACCTGCTTGCGGCGGCCGCGGGCGCTGGCGGCGGGTGAAATCCGCGACAGCGATTCCAGCACCACGGCGGATGCCATCAAGGTGCGGAAATCCTTCAGCGAAATCTTGATGCCGGCGATCTCGCGCAGGAACGCGTTGACTTGTGTGGTGGAGACCGCGCGGACGGTGCCGGAATTGTCGCGATACTGGAACATGCGCTTGCCGGGCAGGCCGCGCAGGATGGCGATGGCGCGCACCAGCTTGGCCGCATCGCATTCCTTGCGCACGGCCTTGCCGCCCTTGGCCTTGAAGCTGAGCACCAGCGAATCGCCATCCAGCGTCACGTTGGACTTCAAAAGCGTGGTGGCGCCGCGGGTGCCGTTGAGACGGGCATAGGATTCATTGCCCGGGCGAATCGCGGTGCGCGCGATCAGCTCGATCACGGCCGCAAGCGCAAACTCGCGGGTAGGCAGCTCGCCCGACAGGTGCTGAGAGACGTTGCGCCGGATTTTTGGCAGCGCCGCCACCAGCCGCGCCAGGCGGTGGGCCTTGCGGTGCTCCCGGACCTTTTCCCAATCGGAATGATAGCGGTATTGCAGCCGGCCCGCGGCATCGCGGCCGACCGCCTGCAGATGCGAATTCGGATCGGGCGAATAGCGCACCTCGGCATAGGCCGGCGGCACCGCCATCGAATGCAGACGGCGGATGGTGCGGGAATCGCGGATGTGCGAGCCGTTGGCCCGAACAAAGGAATAGCTCTTGCCCCGCTTGATGCGGCGGATGGTCAATTCGTTCTGGTCGCCGAGCTTGAGGCCGATTTCCTTGGCGAGCGATTCCACCGACGGACCGGTCTTGGCGTGGGTGTTGCCCGAAAACGTCTTGGGCTTTGCCGCGGGAGCCTTGGGCCATTGCCCGAGCGCCTTTGCCAAAGCCACAGCAGGATCTGCCGCAACGGGCAGCTCAGGCTCAAAATTCTGCTGTTCCACCATGACTTTAGGCGCCTTGCTCCAGCTCTATTTTGCTAATGCCAGTTCTTGTTCGTTTGTTCCGGCCGGGGGGCTTGCACCCCGGGGGGGCCATTTAGGGGGTTATTGTCTTAAGCGCCAGCCCCTTCGCTGGCGGTTAAGGTTTCTGGTTACCGTTCGGTAGCCCGCGCGGACCTACTCTGCGGCCTTTTGGCATTCCGGAAAACGCGATCGTGATGGCCGCTGGAGGCACTGTCCGATGTTCCGCCTCGCCCGCACTTTGATTCCGCGCAACACGGATGCCCCGCCGAAGGTCGTAGTGGTTCGGCTTGTCGGCGCCGTCAGCCCCGGCGCATAATTGTTTCAATAACGAAGACGGCTGCCTGCGTTCGCTGGCCGCATCGGTGGAGGATCACAATGTCCGAGAAGATTTACGACGTACCGGCCGAATGGGCCAAGCGCGCCTGGCTCGATCAGGCCAAGTACCGCGACATGTATGCGCGCTCGGTCAGCGATCCCAACGGCTTCTGGGCCGAACAGGCCAAGCGCATCGGCTGGATGAAGCCTTTCACCAAGGTCGAGAACGCCTCCTTCGCCCCCGGCCAAATTTCGATCAAATGGTTCGAGGATGGCGTTCTCAACGTCGCCTGGAATTGCATCGACCGGCATCTCCACACCCGCGCCGACCAGACCGCCATCATCTGGGAGGGCGACAATCCTTCCGAATCGAAACACATCACCTACCGTCAGCTGCACGACGAGGTCTGCAAATTCGCCAACATCCTGCGCACCCGCAACGTCAAGAAGGGTGACCGCGTCACGATCTATCTGCCGATGATCCCGGAGGCCGCTTACGCGATGCTTGCCTGCGCGCGGATCGGCGCGATTCATTCGGTGGTGTTCGCCGGATTTTCACCCGACAGCCTCGCCCAACGCATCAGCGACTGCCAATCCAAGATCGTGATCACCGCCGACGAGGGCCTGCGCGGCGGCAAGAAGGTGCCGCTCAAGGTCAATGTCGATGCGGCGATCGCCAAGAGTGGCGGCGTCGACTGGGTCGTGGTGGTCAAGCGCACCGGCGCCAAGGTCGACATGAATCCGTCGCGCGACTTCTGGTACCACGAAGCCGCCGCGATGGTGACGACGGAATGTCCGTGCGAGCACATGCACGCGGAGGATCCGCTGTTCATCCTCTATACGTCGGGCTCGACTGGCCAGCCCAAGGGCGTGCTGCACACCTCGGGCGGCTATCTGGTGTTCGCGTCGATGACGCACCAATATGTGTTCGACTATCACGACGGCGATATCTACTGGTGCACCGCCGACGTCGGCTGGGTCACCGGCCACAGCTACATTCTCTATGGGCCGCTCGCCAACGGCGCGACCACGCTGATGTTCGAAGGAGTGCCGAATTATCCCGATAATTCGCGGTTCTGGAACGTCATCGACAAGCACAAGGTCAACATCTTCTACACCGCGCCGACCGCGATACGCGCGCTGATGCAGGCCGGCGATGCGCCCGTGAAGAAGACCGCGCGGGCGTCGCTTCGCCTGCTCGGCAGCGTCGGCGAGCCGATCAATCCGGAAGCATGGGAATGGTACTACCGCGTGGTCGGCGACAACCGCTGCCCGATCGTCGACACCTGGTGGCAGACCGAAACCGGCGGCATTCTGATCACGCCGCTGCCCGGCGCCACCAAGCTCAAGCCCGGCTCGGCGACGAACCCCTTCTTCGGCGTGGTGCCCGAGATCGTCGACGCCGATGGCAAGGTGCTGGAGGGCGAGTGTCAGGGCAATCTCTGCATCGCCAGATCATGGCCGGGGCAAATGCGCACCGTCTATGGCGACCACGCCCGCTTCGAGCAGACCTATTTTGCCACCTACAAGGGCAAATATTTCACCGGCGACGGATGCCGCAGGGATGCCGACGGCTATTACTGGATCACCGGTCGCGTCGATGACGTGATCAACGTCTCGGGCCACCGCATGGGCACCGCCGAGGTCGAAAGTTCGCTGGTGGCGCACGCCAAGGTCTCGGAAGCCGCCGTGGTCGGTTATCCCCACGACATCAAGGGCCAGGGCATCTACGCCTATGTCACGCTGATGGCCGGCACCGAGCCGAGTGAGGAGCTGCGCAAGGAGCTGGTGGCGTGGGTGCGCAAGGACATCGGACCGATCGCCTCTCCGGACCAGATTCAGTTCGCGCCGGGTTTGCCGAAAACCCGCTCCGGCAAGATCATGCGCCGCATCCTGCGCAAGATCGCCGAGGACGAACCGGGAAGCCTCGGCGACACCTCGACGCTGGCGGACCCCGCCGTGGTCGACGATCTGGTGCGACACCGCCAGAACAAGAAGGGGGCGGGGGCCTAAGCGCTTCGAAGCCCGCAGGAAGCGCCGTTCCCCGGATGCTGCGCAGCGACATCAGCGCGTTCACGCGCGTCTTCGACGCGCTATGCATGCGGCGCGGTGTGCTACTGATCCGGGGTCCATATTGCACGCACGCTGTCGCCGCGGTCTTCGTGGATCCCGGTTCTGCGGCGCACCGCCGAAGAGGCGCTGCGCCGCGCCCGGGACACTAATCCCGATGCCGCGCTCACGCCATTGTCAGTGCCGCGCGGCCGTTGCGGCACGTTTACCGAGGAGTGTTGTTTTCAGGTCATTTACTTTGTTTCGAACATTTCCATTGTTGCCGCCGCAGAACCCTCCCCAAGACCGCCGTGGAAAGCGTTCGGTTAACGCGCGCGGTTAAGAATTAGTGGGAAATCCGCAGGTTTCGCGGGTTCTGGTCGGAATTGACGGCCCCGGAAGGGGCAGCGGAAATATTGGAGAGATGAATGTCGTTGAGGATTGCAGTGGCGCTGGCGGCCATCATCGGGGCGGGCGTCTTGGGAACGACAACCGCGCAGGCGCGGCCCGATGTGGTCGGCTTCCGGGGTGACTACTCGCCGGGAACGATCGTGGTGAAGACCAACGAGCGCAGACTCTATCTCGTGCTCGATCCCGACCACGCCGTGCGTTATCCCGTCGGCGTCGGCAAATCCGGCAAGCAATGGGCCGGCACCACCCGGATCGACGGCAAATACCTCAATCCGTCCTGGTCGCCGCCCGCAGAAGTGAAGCGAGACAAGCCGGAAATTCCGGATGTCATTCCCGGTGGTTCGCCGCGCAATCCGATGGGTGTCGCGGCGATGACGCTATCGGGCGGCGAATACGCGATCCACGGCACCAATATGCCGGGATCGGTCGGCGGCTTTGTCTCTTATGGCTGCATCCGCATGCTGAACCCCGATATCACCGACCTTTATCAGCGCGTTTCCGTCGGCACGACGGTAGTGGTGACCCGTTGATCCATTTCGCCAAATCCTTTTTGGCCACATCCTTTTTGGCCGAGGCTTGAGAGGCGTCACGTTCAAAAATCCGAGGCGATGCCCTTGTTCTCCCAGTCGCCATATCTGGTCGGTTCCGGGCCTTTGGGACCTTGAAGCTCCTTGGGCGAGGGCTTGGCGTTGGCTTCAACGGCCAGCCTTCGCGCTTCGGCCTCGGCCAGCGCCCGCTTGGCCGCCGGTGAGAGCGGTTTGTGTTCCGGCCGAGATGCGGCCATTGTTGGCGGAGCGGGCTTGTCCGTCATCGAAGATATTCCAGCTGCGGGATACGCCCGCTCGATTCAGATTTTAAACGCGCCAATTGCACACCGCCTGTGAGTCACAACGACGATTCTTACATTTGGCATATTCTGCTGCCAAAGGGATTCTTCCCATCTCTGATGGCACGAGCTGAAATGCGAACTGCCGTCCAATATTACAAGATGTTTCCACTCCATGCCCCCACAACGATTCGCCCTGCCATCCGAAGTGCCCGGTCTAGCAGCGCGGCGGATTGCGGCGGATATTCTCGACGGCGTTCTGCATAAGCACCGCACGCTTGACGAACAACTCGATGGCGCCGCCGCGCATCCCGGACTGAAGAATCTCTCCGACCGCGACCGCGCGTTAATGCGGCGTCTGGTGGCGACGATCTTGCGGCGGTTGGGAACGCTCGGCCATGTGCTGTCGCGGCTGCTCGATCGTGGCATTCCGACCGACGCGCCGCGCGCGCAAAGCGCGCTCCTGATCGGCGCTGCGCAGATTCTCTGGATGGATGTTCCGGATCATGCCGCGGTCGATCTTTCGGTGCGACTGGTGCAGTCGGATCGGCGGGCTGCGAAATATGCCGGCCTCGTCAACGCGGTGTTGCGCCGCTGCGCGCGCGAGGGACAGCCGCTGATTGACGAAGTCAAATCGCAGACGCTCGACGTCCCTCCATGGCTGATGGCGCGCTGGAGCGCCCATTACGGCGATTCGATCGCGCGCGACATCGCAACGGCGATCGGCCAGGAGCCGTCACTCGATATTACCGTGAAATCCGAGCCTGAGCCGTGGGCGATCCGTCTGCACGGCGAAACGCTCCCCACCGGGTCCGTGCGCACATTGTTGCAAGGCTCGGTGACGATGCTGCCGGGATTCTCCGAAGGCCATTGGTGGGTACAGGACGCCGCCGCCGCTTTGCCGGCCCGCCTGTTCGGCGACGTTACCGGCAAAGCCATCATCGATCTCTGCGCGGCACCCGGCGGCAAGACTGCGCAGCTTGTCCAGGCTGGCGCCCGCGTAACCGCAATCGACCGTTCGCCCAACCGCATGGCGCGGCTGCGCGACAATCTGGCGCGACTGTCCCTCGATGCAGAGATGGTGGTGGCAGACGGTGCCGACTGGCTGGACCGAAACCACGCCGGCAGTTTCGACGGCATTATGATCGACGCGCCCTGCACCTCGACCGGCACGATCCGGCGCCATCCCGACGTCGGCTGGCTACGGCAGGAGTCCGATATCGCTCCGCTGGCGGCAGCGCAGAAGCGGTTGCTGCAGAAGTCGGTGGCCCTGCTGAAGCCCGGCGGGATGCTGATCTATTGCACCTGCTCGCTGGAGCCGGAGGAGGGCGAGCAGACAGTGTCGGCACTTCTCGCCTCTGATCCGACGATGCGGCGGCTGCCGATCGAGGCAGGCGAGGTTGCTGGCCTCGGCGAGATCGTGACCGCGGACGGCGATTTGCGGACCCTGCCCTGCCATTTGCCGCATCGCGATCCCCGGCTGGGCGGCCTCGACGGCTTTTACGCCGCGCGGCTAGTGCGGCGGACTTGACATTCGCTACAGCCTAGCCGCGAGTCCCCATAGCGAATGTCAAGTCCGAAACCGCACTAGAATCATATTCTTGCTGGTGTCCCTTCGGGTTCTGGCATTCGCAAAAGCGCTCGCTGCCGGCGGGATGCGAATGCCAGAACCGGGACACCAGTTTAAATCCTGATTTTGCACCATATTTTCGCCCTGCCGCGCTGATTCGCGCGGTTTCAAGGTGGTGTCTTGGCAGCGTTTCCGGATTAAAAGGATTCGATGGCGAGTCCTCCCAATCAAGGCAAGGCGTGTCGGTCGCTCAACGCAGACGTATCTCGACGCTGATCCTAAGCCGCTTTGCACGTACCTTGATGTCGCGTGCAAGCGGCGGCTCGGTGGCGCTGTCTCGGCTGTGGCCGGGCCGCGCCGATCGCCTCATCATCGCCCCGCATGATCTGCGCACGGCCGATGCCACCCGCGCCGCCGAGATCTACGCCGGCCGCTTTGTTTTCGCGGGCAAGATCGTGACCTGCCACGGCCGCTCGATCTTCGAGCTCGAGCCCCCATCGGAAGATTGGGAGGTGGCGCTACTCGGTTTTGGTTGGCTTCGGCATTTGCGCGCGGCTGATACCGCGCTCACTCGCGCCAATGCGCGCGCGCTGGTCGACGACTGGATTTCAAATCCCGGACACAAGCGGCCGGTGGGACGCCGCGCTGACGTGTTGGCCCGCCGCGTCATCTCGCTGCTGTCGCAGGCGCCGCTCGTACTCAGCGATACCGACGGCAAATTCTACCGGCGCTATTTGCGCGGGCTGACCCGCGAGATCCGCTATCTGCGTTACACCATGCTCGATATTTCCGATGGCGTGCCGCGGCTGCAGGTGCTGATCGCGCTTTGCTACGCCTCGCTCTGTCTTGCCAACCAGGCACGGCACATTCGCGCCGCGGCGCGCAAGCTTTCCGACGAATTGCAGCGGCAGATTTTGCCCGATGGCGGCCACATCTCGCGTAATCCCGGCGCGTTGATCGATCTGTTGATCGACCTCCTGCCGTTGCGGCAAACCTTTGCCGCCCGCAACATTGCACCGCCTCCGGCACTGCTGAACGCGATCGACCGGATGATGCCGATGCTGCGTTTCTTCCGTCACGGCGATGGCAGTTTCGCGCTGTTCAACGGCATGAGCAGCGCGCCCTCCGACGTACTCGCGACCTTGCTCGCCTATGACGACGCCCATGGCGCGCCGATGGCAAACATGCCGCACACCGGCTTTCAGCGGCTCGATGCCGGCATCACGACGGTCATCATGGATACCGGCCGTCCGCCGCCGCCGAGCGTCAGTCATGACGCCCACGCCGGCTGCCTGTCCTTTGAATTATCATCGGGCGCGAGCCGGATCGTCATCAATTGCGGCATGCCCTCGACCGGCCGCGACAACTGGCGCAGCTTTGCCCGGGGTACGCCGGCGCATTCGACGCTGACCTATCACGACGTCTCCTCCTGCCAGTTCGTCGAGTTCTCGGCGATGAAGCGGCTGTTGCAGGGCGCGCCGATCGTCAGTGGTCCTTCCAATGTCGAAGGCTATCGCGAAACCGTCGCCAATGGCGTTTTGTTGACCGCATCGCACGACGGCTATCTCGACCGCTTCGGCGTGGTGCACCGCCGGGTCCTGATGCTGGCGCATGACGGCGCACGGCTTGACGGCGAGGACACCTTGTCGCCGGCGCCGGGTGGGCGGATCAAGGGTAACGAGGCCGATTATGCGCTGCGGTTTCATTTGCACCCCTCGGTGAAGGCAAGCCGCCTCAGCGACGCCCGCGGTGTCATGCTGGTATTACCCAACCGCGACGTCTGGACCTTCGAGGCGCTGGACGACAAGGTCGGGCTCGAAGACAGCGTGTTCCTGGCAGGTAACGATGGACCCCGCCGCACCGCCCAGATCGTGATCCGCCAGGATTCGCGTCACGTGCCCTCGATCCGCTGGAGTTTTGTGCGCTCGTCGACGTCGGCCTCGGCCACATCAGCGAAACGTAACGCGCGCCGCGAGCCCGAATTGCCGCTGTGAGAGATTGTCAATGTGGACCAGCGTTCTCATCGCTTGACAAATGTAAGCTGTTTGCTTACGCTGGACCTGTGATCCGAACCTTCAAGAGCAAAGCCCTTTCGGAACTGTGGACGAAGGGCAGGAGTTCGAAGATCGATGCGAAAATGCGTAAACGCATTTTTTGCGAGGCTCGACCGTCTCGATGTAGCCGTCCGGGCCGAGGAAATGAACGTCCCAGGTTTCGACTTTCACCCCTTGCAGGGATTCAATCCGAAACGCTATTCGGTCCACGTCAATGGACCCTGGTGTATCACGTTCGAATTCGAAGACGGTGAGGCGTGGCGCGTCGATTTCGAACAATACCATTGAAGGAGCAAACATGGTCTACGCGGCAAAGCGTGCAAAAAATCGTTGCCCTACTCATCCCGGCGCCCTGCTTCGCGATGATATTATTCCAGCCACCGGCCGGACCAAGGCGGAGATTGCCGGACTTCTCGCGATTTCGCGCCAGCATCTTTACGATATCCTGCAGGAAAGGAAGCCGGTGTCTCCGACCATCGCAGTACGTCTCGGCAAGCTTTTTGGAGACGGTGCGGGAATCTGGACGCGGATGCAGGCCGCTTACGATACGTGGCATGCGGAGCGCAGCGAAGACGTTAGTCATATCCCAACCATCAAGACTAAGGCCGCCTGAACTCCGGAGATTTGGCCGTCGATAGACTCGTCGCCGCTTCCTGTGGTCAACACGGGTACCCCCGGTGCTGGCGGTTTCGTGGGCGACAAAACCGTGCTACCCGGCGAGCTTGTCATTAGGATAAGGGTATGACCGATCATCCGCGCCGTGTGACCCGCGCCTTGCTGTCTGTTTCCGATAAATCCGGACTGATCGAATTCGCTCGCGCGCTTGTCAGCCATGGTGTCGATCTCGTCTCCACCGGCGGCACCGCCAAAGCGATTGCCGCGGCGGGACTGAAGGTCAGGGATGTTTCGGAACTGACCGGATTTCCCGAAATGATGGATGGCAGGGTCAAGACCCTGCATCCGAAGGTGCACGGCGGACTGCTGGCGATCCGCGACAACGCCGAACATACGCAAGCGATGAAGAGCCACGGCATCGCGCCGATCGATTTGCTGGTGGTCAATCTCTATCCGTTCGAGGCCATGGTTGATAAGGGCGCCGGCTTCGAGGAATGCATCGAGAATATCGACATCGGCGGGCCCGCGATGATCCGCGCCGCGGCCAAAAACCACGACGACGTCGCGGTGGTCGTCGAACCGCCGGACTATCAGGCCGTGCTCGACGAGCTCGCGGCCCATCAAGGCGCAACCAGGCTTTCGCTGCGGCGGCGTCTCGCCGCCAAAGCCTACGCCCGCACCGCCGCCTACGATGCGGCGATTTCGAACTGGTTTGCGCGTGAGCTCAAGACCGCGGCGCCGGATTTCCGCGCTTTCGGTGGACGGTTGATTCAGTCGCTCCGCTATGGCGAGAACCCGCATCAGACTGCCGCATTCTATCGTACGCCCGACAGGCGCCCCGGCGTCGCCACCGCGCGGCAACTGCAAGGCAAGGAACTGTCCTATAACAACATCAACGATACCGACGCGGCTTATGAATGCATCGCCGAGTTCGATCCGGCGCGCACCGCGGCCTGCGTCATCGTCAAGCACGCCAACCCCTGCGGCGTCGCCGAGAGCACCGATCTTGTTAGTGCGTACCGCAAGGCGCTGGCGTGCGATTCAACCTCGGCCTTTGGTGGTATCGTCGCGCTCAACCGGACGCTGGATGCCGAAGCCGCCCGCGCCATCACCGAAATCTTCACCGAAGTGATCATCGCGCCCGATGCGACGGACGAGGCCATCGCTATCGTCGCCACAAGGCGGAATCTGCGGCTATTGCTCGCCGGAGGGTTGCCCGATCCCCGCGCTGACGGGTTGACCGCAAAGACCGTTGCCGGAGGTTTCTTGGTGCAGAGCCGCGACAATGCGGTGGTCGACGACATGACGCTGAAGGTGGTGACGAAGCGCGCCCCCACCGACGCCGAACTGCGGGACCTCAAATTCGCCTTCCGCGTCGCCAAGCACGTCAAATCCAACACCATCGTCTATGCCCGGGAGTCGGCCACGGTCGGCATCGGCGCCGGCCAGATGAGCCGGGTGGATTCCGCGCGCATCGCCGCGCGCAAGGCGCTGGATGCGACGGCCGAATTGAAACTCGCCGAGCCGCTGACCAAAGGTTCCGTCGTGGCATCCGACGCGTTCTTCCCCTTTGCCGACGGCATGCTGGCCTGCATCGAAGCCGGCGCCACCGCGGTCATTCAGCCCGGCGGCTCGGTACGCGACGAGGAGGTGATCAAGGCCGCCGACGAGCACGGCATCGCGATGGTGTTTACCGGCGTGCGGCATTTCAGACATTGATAGCGCCCCGTCATTGCCGGGCACGACGAACAGAAATCAGTCCCGCACCCTCCTCAGCAACACCAGTCCGGCGACGAAAAACAGCACAAGCACGGCCATGCCGGCCTTCTGACTTTCGGTGACCGCGGTGACGATGCCGATCAGCAATGGCCCGACGAAAGAGGTGACCTTTCCGGTCAACGCGAACAATCCAAAATATTGCGCCATGCGATCTTTCGGCGCCATGTGAATCAGAAGGGTCCGTGACGCCGCTTGCAGCGGACCACCGGCTGCACCGATCAGGCATCCAAGCACGAGATAGGCGCGTTCCGCAGGCGCGGCGAACAGCGCGCTGCCCGGCACGGGGGCTGCGACCTTGACGAACAGAATCGAATCCCGGTCCACCAGCAGGATCGCAATGATCGCCAGCAGCAGAACCAGCATGCTGCCTGCGATGACGCGCTTTGGCCCGAGGCTGTCGTCGAGCTTGCCGCCGAGCCAGGCTCCGAACGTGCCTGCGATCGCCAGCAGAATGCCGAAGGTGCCGATCTGGATCGTGTTCCAGCCGAAAGTGCCGGCGGCGTAGATGCCGCCGAAGGCAAACAGCGATACCAGGCCGTCGGTGTAGATCATATTGGCGAGCAGGAACGCCGCCATCGACCGGTGCCTCGGCAATTCGGCAAGCGTCTGCCGCAAGTCCCTCAAGCCCTCGCGCAGCGCTTCGCGCCATGGTCGCTTGGCAGGATAATCCGGCGTCAGCAAGAACATCGGCAGCACGAAGACGATGAACCAGATGCTGGTCAACGGACCCGCGATGCGATCGCCCTGGTGGGTGACGGGGTCGAGCCCGAACAAAGGCGAGAAGCCGAACAGCGTGCGGCCGCTCTCGGGACTGGCGGCGAGAAAACCGAGCACCAGGATGAGGCTAAGAATCCCGCCGACATAACCGGTGGCCCAACCGGTGCCGGACAATCGGCCAATCTTGTCCGGCGGTACCAGGGTCGGCATCATCGAGTTGGCAAATACGGTAGCGAATTCGACGCCGACGGTCGCGATGGCGTAGGCGAAGAGCAATGGCGGAACGACGCTGACGTCGCCGGGCTTGCCAAACCACATCAGGCAGGACCCTATCACCAGCATCGCGCCGAACGCCGCGATCCACGGCTTGCGGCGACCGCTGGCATCCGCAATCGCGCCCAACACCGGCGACATCAACGCAATCATCAATCCCGCCGCCGCGGTGGCGAATCCCCACAAGGACTGGCCGCTGGCGGGGTCGGCCGCCACGTGGGTCGCGAAATAGGGCGCGAAGACAAAGGTCGTGATCAGGGTGAAAAACGGCTCCGCCGCCCAGGCGAAGAAAATCCAGCTGATAACGGCCGAGCGAGGCGGATAGGTCTGCTGTATCCCAGCCATGCGTGGGTCCGAAACAGCCACCGCCATGCCCGAAAATGTCCCTGCCCATCACGAGGAGGCGTTTTGCCCTTCGCATCGAAAGCCATATAGCATTGGTAGCGGCAACACCCCTGGGGTTTTTTCCGGCCCGAACCGACGTCAACCTTTGGCGGAATTTCGATGACCTTGGTGATGACAGACCTGCGCAGACTGGCTTTAGGCATCCTGCTGGCGGTCGCTTGCACCCTGCCGGCTGCCGCGCAGGAGGCGCGCCGCGGCCTCTACGCGCCTCCCGCCGCGGACACCATTCATTCGGTTGCCGCCGACCACGGCATGGTGGTGGCGCAGGAAAAAACCGCGGCCCGGATTGGTGCCGACATATTGCGGCGCGGTGGCAACGCGATCGATGCGGCGGTGGCCACCGGCTTTGCGATGGCCGTGACCTATCCGCGCGCGGGCAACCTCGGCGGCGGCGGATTCATGGTCATCCATTCAATGGAGCGTCATGAGGACGTCGCGATCGACTATCGCGAAACCGCGCCGAGCGCGACCACGCCCGGTATTTTCCTGGGACCGGACGGCAAGCCCGACATCGCGAAATCCCGCGACTCCGCGCTTGGCATCGGCGTCCCCGGCACTCCCGCGGGTTTGGCGCTGGCGCTAGAAAAATATGGCTCCGGAAAATTCACGCTTGCGGATCTGCTGCAGCCGGCGATCGATCTGGCGCGCGACGGTGTCCTCGTCACGGACGACGGCGCCGACACACTGCCGGATTGGCATCGGCGGCTGGCGCGCTGGCCATCCGCGGCGAAAATATTTTCCCGCGCCGACGGCACCTCGTTACGCGAGGGCGACACCCTGATCCAGACCGATCTGGCGGCCACGCTCTCGGCGATCGCGACGCAGGGGCCGCGCGGCTTTTACGAGGGGCTGGTCGCTGAAAGGCTGATCAAAGCGATTGGCGAAGCCGGCGGCATCATGACGCTGGACGATCTCAAATCCTACCAGCCCGTGATCCGCGCGCCGGTGCGCGGTTCTTATCGCGGCTATGACATCGTCTCGATGCCGCAACCCTCATCCGGCGGGGTGGTGCTGCTGGAGACGCTGAACATCCTTGAAGGTTTTCCGATGCCGGACATGAAGCGGGGGTCGGCGCCCTCGCTGCATGTCATGATCGAGGCGATGAAACGCGCCTACGCCGACCGCGCCCGCTATCTCGGTGATCCCGCTTTCGTCAGCGCGCCGGTTGCAACACTGATTACCAAGGATTACGCGGCGAGGCAGCGTGCGGGCATCGATCTCGACCATGCAACGCCGTGGACCGATGCGCTGTCGGCCGTGCCGCCGCGCGAGGGCAGCAACACCACGCATTTCTCCGTGGTCGATAGCCTGGGCAATGCGGTCAGCAACACCTATACGCTGAATTTCAGCTATGGCGTGGGTCTCGTTGCGGAAGGCACCGGCGTGCTGCTTAACAACGAACTCGACGATTTCACTGCCGCCCCCGGCGCGTCCAACGCTTATGGGCTTGTCGGGTTCGAGGCCAATCTGCCGGGTCCCGGCAAACGACCGTTATCGTCGATGTCGCCGACCATCGTGCTAAAGGACGGCAAGCCGGTTCTGGTGACGGGATCGCCGGGCGGCAGCCGCATCATCTCGACCGTGTTGCAGGTTGTCGTCAATGTGCTCGATTACAACATGGATGTCGCCGCCGCGGTGGCGGCGCCGCGGCTGCACCACCAATGGCTGCCGGACGAAGTGCGGATCGAGCGAGGTTTTGCCGATGATACTTTGGCTGCGCTCCGCGCCAAAGGCCATCGCGTGGTCGAGCCGATGGGGCAGACTTCAGCCAATTCGATCGCGGTGACGCCGAAGGGATTGCTCGGCGCTCCCGACCCGCGAACCCGAGGCGCGGAGGCGGCCGGGCAGTAGAACATTCAATATCCCTGAATGCAGAGTTGCCTGCTCGCCGGATCGGCGTAGGGTTCGCGGCAGCACCAATCGGAGGTCGCCCGATGACATCGCTCAAAGGCAAGACGCTATTCATATCCGGCGCCAGCCGCGGTATCGGGCTTGCGATTGCGCTGCGCGCCGCGCGTGACGGCGCCAATATCGCGATCGCCGCGAAAACCGCGGAGCCGCATCCGAAGCTCAAGGGCACCATCTACACGGCCGCCGACGAAGTCCGCGCCGCGGGCGGCAAGGCGCTCCCGGTGCTCTGCGATATCAGAGATGAAGCGCAGGTGATCGCGGCGATTGACAAGACCGTCGCCGAATTCGGCGGCATCGATATCTGCGTCAACAATGCCAGCGCCATCAGCCTGACCAATTCGCAAATGACCGACATGAAGCGGTTCGATCTGATGATGGGCATCAACACGCGCGGCACCTTCATTGTGTCGAAATACTGCATCCCGCATCTGAAGAAGGCCGAAAACCCGCACATCCTGATGCTGTCGCCCCCGCTCGACATGCAAGCAAAGTGGTTCGAGCATTCGACCGCCTATACGATCGCAAAATTCGGCATGAGCCTTTGCGTGCTCGGCCTCTCGGCCGAGTTGAAGAGCGCGGGCGTAGCCGTCAACGCGCTGTGGCCGCGGACCACGATTGCCACCGCCGCGGTCGGCAATTTGCTCGGCGGCGACGCCATGATGCGCGCCAGCCGCAAGCCTGAGATCATGGGCGATGCCGCCCATGCCATCTTCACAAAGCCATCGCGTGAATTTACCGGGCAATTTTGTATCGACGACAAGGTGCTTTACGCGAGCGGTGTGCGTGATTTCGAGCCTTATCGCGTCGATCCGACGGTGCCACTGGCGTCGGATTTCTTTGTACCCGATGAGGACGCGCCGCCGCCCGGCGTCAGCGTGAAGGTGATGTCTTCGGTCGGCGGGGCTCAGAAGTCGCGCTAGCCGATCCTCTCAGCGTCCGACCGCATAGGGTCCGCCTTTTTCCAATGCGCGCTTGTAGGCCGGACGGGCATGAACGTGTTCCAGAAAAGCCATCGCCTTGGGGTGACCCTGCTCTAAACCGCCGCGCGCTGCCGCGGCTTCGAGCGGAAAGCTCATCTGGATATCGGCGGCGCTGAACTCGTTGCCGGCGAACCACTGGCTTTTTCCGAGTTCGCTCTCCCAGAACGCCATGTGCTGCTTGAGCTGCGGAGTGACCAGCGTGGTCAGCGCCTGGTTTGAGACCTTGCGCACCAAAGGGCGCAGCAGCGCCGGCGCGCGTTTCGGCATCAGCGTGAACAACAGCTTCAAGAGCAGTGGCGGCATGGCGGAGCCTTCGGCGTAGTGCAGCCAATAGGTGTAGCGCAGCCGCTCCGGTGTTTTCGGCGGTGGGATCAGGCGCCCCTCGCCATAGGTATCGACGACGTACTCGGTGATCGCGCCTGATTCGGCGATGGTGTTGTCCTTGTCCGTGATGACGGGGGATTTTCCGAGCGGATGGATGGCGCGCAGCTCGGCCGGCGCGCGCATGTCGGGCTGACGCTGGTAACGGACGATCTCGTAGGGGACGCCAAGCTCCTCGAGCAGCCACAGCACGCGCTGCGAACGGGAATTGTTGAGGTGGTGGACGATGAGCATGGGCTGGGTCTCTCGGCGAGGCGGCGACTTTTGCGCTGAAACTGGTCGTGCCAGCCGCACGGTGGAAAGTCGAGATGACGATGTCGGCACATTATACCCGGATGTTATTGACTATCTAAATTTACCCGGGTAATTTCTTCCCTAAAATCAGGGAATGACGATGAACCCTCAACCCCATAGCGCCTTCATCGCCTTCGCGGGCGACCGCCGCGTCGCTGCCGGCGATCTCCACGACGTCGCTCGTGCGGCGACGGAGCTGCTCGATCGCCGCAAGGATGCGTCGATCCTCATTTTCGATGGCGTGACCGGCGCTCCCGTCGATCTCGATTTTCGCGGTACCGTCACCGATGTTTTGGCAAAGTTGCCGGCGATTGCAGACGCATCGGCGACGGCAGAGGACGCGATGCCGTCCACGCCGCGCGGCCCGGGCCGGCCGAAACTCGGCGTCATCGCCCGTGAAATCACCTTGCTGCCGCGGCACTGGGAATGGCTGGCGCAGCAACCCGGCGGCGCTTCGGTCGCGCTGCGCAGGCTGGTGGAGGAGGCACGGCGGAGCGGCGAGGACAACAACCGAGTCCGCCGGGCGCAGGATGCCGCCTACCGCTTCATGTCGGCGATGGCCGGCGACAAACCGCACTACGAAGACGCCATACGCGCGCTGTTTGCAGATGAAGCCGCCCATTTCGAAGAATTGATCGCCGCATGGCCCGCGGATGTGCGCGATCACGCGCTGGCTCTCGCGGAAAGTGCCTTTCGTCGCCAACCGGAAGCCGGTTCCGGTTGATCCGGCAGCATTGAACCGCTAGGCTCGATGGAATGATATAGATCATATAAGAAGCCTCCATTTCAGGGAACGCGCCGTGAGCCCAACAGCCCCGCAATTCATGTTCGATTTCGGCAGCCCCAATGCTTTTCTCAGTCATCAGGCGATTCCCGCGATCGAAAAGCGGACCAGCGTGAAGTTCGAATATGTGCCGGTCTTGCTCGGCGGCATCTTCAAGGCCACCAACAACAAGTCTCCGGCCGAATCGCTTGCCGGCATCAAGAACAAGCCCGAATTTCATGCGCTGGAAACCGAGCGCTTCGTGAAGCGCTTTCACGTCAAGCCCTATACCCCCAATCCGTTCTTTCCCGTCAACACCCTTAATCTGATGCGCGCTGCCATCGCGGCGCAGTCCGAAGGCGTGTTCGAAAAATACGTCGACGCCGCCTTCCATCATATGTGGGAGGAGCCGAAGAAAATGGACGATCCGGAGGTGGCGATGAAAGCACTGACCGCGTCCGGCCTCGACGCCGCAAGGCTTTTTGCGCGCGCGCAGGATGCCGATGTGAAAGCAAAGTTGATCGAGAACACCCAATCCGCGGTCGAGCGTGGCGCATTCGGCTCGCCGACGTTCTTTGTCGGCAAGGAAATGTTCTTCGGCAAGGAGCAACTGCGCGAGGTCGAGGAAATGGTTCTGGGGAAGTAGGTCTGCAACCCTCATGGTGAGGAGCCGCGCATTTCGCGCGGCGTCTCGAACCATCGAGGCCGATACTTTGCCGCCATCCTTCGAGACGCGCTTCGCGCTCCTCGGGATGAGTCCGTGGAGAACCCAGCAATGGAAAAACGCAACGCAACCGTGGCGGTGATCGGCGCCGGCGATTATATCGGCGCCGAAATCGCCAAGAAATTCGCCGCCGAGGGGTTCACCGTTTTCGC
>Ga0137403_10002040_pt1 | contig 25159 bp, 19 predicted proteins | sample CZOMad2_1_16fung_FD_122057 | JGI IMG/M metagenome (GOLD analysis project Ga0137403, IMG submission 122057) | Vadose zone soil fungal communities from Angelo Coast Range Reserve, California, USA - CZOMad2_1_16fungal (Hybrid Assembly) | ecosystem: Environmental > Terrestrial > Soil > Vadose zone... | reverse complement strand
GTGATCCAGGCGTTCCGGCCGTAGCGGGTCCAGAAACTTCGCAGCACCGTACCCTCCGGCGAAACCGCCGAGGTGCGCCCAGTTGTCGATTCCACGCATGAAAAAGCCGAGGAAGATAATGGGTATCAACCAGGACTTGACGTACTCTCGAATCATGCTGCTGCCCGTCCGTCTCGAGTAGTAGTAAAGCGCACCGACGAGTCCAAGAATGGATGCGGATGCTCCGAGCGTGAATCCGGCACCGCTGAGAATTCCAGGCAGGAATTCTCCTGCGACGGTGCTTGCAGTAAATCCAACCACTCCTGCGATGGTGTAGATGATAACCATCCGGCTGGCCCCATACATCTCCGATGTTGCCGGCGCGATCTGGCGCACCGCCATCATGTTGAACAGAATGTGAAGTATTCCGCCATGGAGCCAGCCTGCGCTGAGCACGGTCCACCATCGGCCCGCTCTAAACACTGGAATCGCGCCGCTGTCTCCAAACAGGAAAAGACTCGTCGGGCTCGGCGACAAAAAGCTCAGGAGGCCGCCTGTGCTGATGCCCTGCATGTCATAAAGTAAAGTCAGCACATAAAGAGTGGCGCAGCTTCCGATGACAAACTGCGTGAAACCCAGATCGCGTCCAAGCCGGTTCAGCAGTGGCGCGAATCCCCACAAACCGGGATTCCAGCGTCCGCAACTGAGGCATTGTTGATCCTGAACGCCGACAAGATTGCCGCAGGAGGGACATACGACCGATCCCCACTTCTGTCTCAACATGAAGTCATTATAGGGAAATTCGGGGACAGACGTATAAATCACCTGACAGGCTTCGGAAAAACGCTTCAAGGAGCAATCCGAGCTGTAGCGGCGGGTCTATGACCGCCGGTATTTTCTTGATTCCGGGAAAAACCGGCGCTCATAGAAGGTGTGAATGAATTGCCAGGACAGGGTGTTCCCGACTCCTGGAACAGGAGGGGAATGGCCTGTCCTGCAATTCATTCCCACCTTCATAGAGCGCCGCTACAGTTGCTCGATCCGAGTTTTTCCGCATCCTGCTAATCAGGTGATTTATACGTCTGTCCCCGAATTTCCCTTGCAAGACTGCGGAATGGGAATTTCAGTGTGAAGACGGCGCCCTGGCCCGGGCCGGGACTCGACGCTTCGATCGAGCCCTGATGCAGTTCCACCAGGTGGCGAACGATGGCAAGTCCGAGTCCCAGACCCGAGCGTGTGTTGGTGTTGTATTCATCGGCCTGGCGGAACCGATCGAATATGTAGGGCAGGAACTCCGACGGGATTCCGATTCCAGTATCGGTCACCTGGATGCAGACGTGATCTCCATCCTGTTTCAGCGAGATTTCGATCCTGCCATCAGGCGGCGTAAACTTCACCGCGTTCGATAATAAATTCCAGACGATCTGTTGCAGCCGGTCCGGATCTCCATCGATGGGCTCTTCAATGTCTTCGAAATTCGTGATGACCTGAACGCTCTTTCCCTCGGCCAGCGAGCGCACGGAATCCACCGCCGCTTCAACGACGGAAACGACATCGATCGCTTTCATCGTCAGGTGCAGCTTGCCCGCAACGATTCGGGACACGTCGAGCAGATCTTCGACGATCTGCACCTGCGCGTGAGCGTTTCGTTCAATCATGTCGAGTGCACGAGCAAAGTTCGCTCGAGACAGGTCGGCTGTTCGAAGGAGATGAATGCAGCCGAGAATCGGCGTGAGCGGCGTTCTCAACTCATGAGAGACCATCGCGACAAACTCATCTTTTAACCGGTTCGCTTCCTGCGCGTCACGGTAGAGCCTGGCGTTGTCCATCGCTACGGCAGCAGCGCAGGCAAGGTCCCGGGCAAGAGAAAGATCCGTTTCATTGACCAGCCGCTCCGGGTCCGCGGACATGAAGGCGATGGCTCCAATGGTGCGTCCGCGAGCCGCAAGCGGCACACAAAGGAATGAAGACGGGTTCCTGCCGTCGGCCAGGACCAGTTCATCCGGTTTGAATCCGAGGCTGGCCGCCATGTCGTCAGTAATACGAGTGGACGCCTGGTGCTCGCCGGTGCGAAGGACGTGGCCGGGTCCGGCCGGACTATGAAGATCGAGCGGGTATAGCGTTTCCAATTGAAGGTTCGCGCCGATCGATTCTTCAATTCCTACTACGGTGAGCCTCCGAATCGTCTGCTCGTTTTCAAACGAGAAAACGGCGCACCAGTCTGCCAATTGTGTGGTTGCGAGCGTCGCGAGATTCTCTATGGTCGACTTGAAGTCGACCGACGTGGCAAGAATGGCAATTGCATCTGCCAGAAACTGTCGCGCACTTTCCGTGGCGTGTTTTTGCACCAAAACCCTTCCCGCGCCATCCGTGCTGGAGAGCCTATTCGACACTGTAGCCACCTTCGTGTCAAGCTATACCGCTATTCTGCGAGGATACTGATTATGGAACTGGGACTCATTGGGCTGGGGCGCATGGGCGCGAACATGACGGAGCGGCTGCTGAAGGGTGGGCATCGAGTCGTTGTACACGACATAGACAGCAAGGCCATGGATCGCGCCGTCACAAACGGAGCGGCTGGCGCGGCTTCCATCAAGGATCTCGTAAAGGAACTGAAAACCCCTCGGGCTGTCTGGCTCATGGTGCCCTCCGGCGAGCCGGTTGAGAAAACTCTCGACGCGTTACTGCCCCTGCTTGATAAGGGCGACGTCATTATCGATGGCGGTAACTCCAACTACAAAGACACGATTCGCCGCGCGGCCCGGCTGGCCGAGCGATCCATTGAGTTTGTCGATGCTGGAACGAGCGGCGGAATCTGGGGACTGACCGAGGGCTACTGCCTGATGATCGGCGGCGCCGCGGCCATCGTGGAACGGGTGCGTCCTGTCTTTGAGACACTTGCTCCGGCCAAAGATCGCGGATGGGCGCGCGTCGGGCCAGTTGGAGCGGGTCATTTCGTTAAGATGGTCCACAACGGCATCGAATACGGACTCATGCAGTCCTATGCAGAAGGCTTCGCCGTGATGGACAAGAAAGCAGACTTCCGCCTCGATCTTCATCAGATTGCCGAACTCTGGCGGCACGGAAGCGTCGTTCGCTCCTGGCTTCTGGACCTCACGGCAGAAGCTCTGGGTGAAAATCCTCGCCTCGAAGGTATTCAGCCTTACGTTGCCGACTCCGGAGAAGGCCGGTGGACGGTTGCAGAAGCGATCGATCAGAACGTCTCCGCTCCTGTTATCACTCTCTCGTTATTGGAAAGGTTGCGCTCGCGCGATCAAGAGGCGTTCGGGACAAAGCTCCTCGCATTGATGCGTAACAAGTTCGGCGGTCATGCAGTAAAGAAGCAATGACTGTTCTTTGCTTCGATATCTCCTCCGGCGGCATTTCTGCCGCGCTATTCAGTTCCAAACTTGAAGTCACGAAGCTCTCCGAAGAACGCTGGAAACTGGAACTGGACGATTCCGGCGCGGCAACGCTTTCCATTAACACGGTTCTCGAACGATTCAGGCAGGTGATTCGTGAACTCGCCATAGCAGAACCGGTTGAGGCGGTATGCATCGGCACGTTCATGCACAACCTTCTTCTCCTCGACGATACCGGCAAGCCGCTTACACCTGTCTTTACCTGGCTCGACCGTCGAGGCGAAAAGGGGCTGGAGTACCTGCGCAGCCGTCTCGGCGGCCGCTTCTTTGAACGCACAGGATGCCGGTTTCATCCGATGTTCCCGGTTTTCAAGCTCGCCACGTTATATCTTGACGACCCCAGCCTGATCGCCCGTGCGCGGCGGGTTGTTTCGGTTAAGACCTTTCTGACGCATCGCCTCACTGGCGCGTGGGCAGAGGACCACGGAATGGCGTGCGCCTCCGGGCTTTACAACATCAGAAGCGGGGATTGGGATCCGGGGTTGCTCGGAATGTTGGAATTGAAACGAGAAAATCTTCCGGACATTTCGAACCGAACCGCTGTAACGGGTCACCTGATCCGCGATGCAGCCAATGAATTCGGACTCCCCGAGGGCATCCCGGTGATCAACGGGTCCGGCGATGGTTTTTTCGCCCATGCCGGGTCGGATTGTGAGACCGCCGAAAGGATCTCCGTCAGTCTCGGGACATCGGCTGTAGCTCGGCAGGCTCTTACCACTCCGCTGCTGGATTCTTCTTCCGGAACGTTCTGTTACCGGGCGGATTTGAACTCCTATCTGCTCGGATGCGCGGGAAACAACGGCGGCAATGCCCTGGATTGGGGCCGATCGATCTTTGGCGATCTGGACACCGAAGCATCAAGGGATGTTCCGATTTTCATCCCGCTCCTGCGCGGCGAGCGCTCTCCGGAATGGGATTCGCGCCTGACCGGATCCTGGCACGGGTTGAAGGCATGCCACACTGTAGCGGACCTTGTCCGGTCTATTCTGGAGGGAGTAGTGTTCAATCTCGGGCACTACGTCGAGATCCTGCAACGCACGTCGGAACAGACGGTTGCGGAGATCGTGCTTTCCGGCAACGGCTTTCTTCATCCTCTTGCCGCTCCCATCCTGGCTGCGGTTGCAGGTGTGCCGGTTGCGATGCCATCCAATCCCGGCGCCGCTTCATTGCGTGGCGCGGCCGTATGCGCGCTTCGTGCGTCAGGCTTGCCTGTCCCACAACTACAGGTGAAGCGGGTAATTCCGCTCGAAGACCCGCGAATCCTGGCGCGTTACAGCCAATACAAAGAGTTACGCCGGTTCCCCCTGTAACGGCGCTCTATGAAGCTGAATGAATTGACAGTTGGGCGTTTGAAACACCCCTCCTAACTTAGGAGGGGAATCATCGCGTTCTTCGATTCATTCACACCTTGATAGACCGCCGCTACAGTAAAACCGAATGCAGAGCGTCAACATCTTTAGCAACGCCGTGGCTAATTTAGCAACGGCGTTGCAAACTCAGCAGCGGCGTAGCAAACTTCGCCGCGCATTTTCTTCCGCTACGGCTTGTGTGTTACTCTCGCCGCCGGATGGACCGGCAGGATTACAAAGTCGTCTCGATCGTGATGCTGGCGCTGTTGTTGCTGACTCGTATACCGGCGATGTCGAACTATCTCTCGATCGACAACGTCAACCTCGCTTTATCGCTCGAGAAATTTGACCCGCGCATTTCTCAACCCCAGCCTCCGGGCTATCCCTTCTTTGTCGCATTCGGGCGCCTTATCAATTTCGTCTTCCGGGACGCTGGGCGCACGTTCGTCGTGATTCCCATTCTCGTCACCGGGCTTTCCCTTCTGGCAGCTTTTCGGCTGGGCAGCAGAATGTTCTCGCCCTGGGCTGGAGTGGCGGGAGCCTTTCTGCTTCTTGTTAACCCCGTGGCCTGGCATTCGGACCTCGACGGCCCGCTGCGTCCCACTCTGGCCTTGTTTTCGCTGCTCACGGCTTATTGCTGCTGGCGGTGCTGGAACGGCGAGAAGCGATTTGCGCTGTTGGGCGCCGTCGCGCTGGGCATCGGCAGCGGTTTTCGTCCCGACCTCGGCGCGTACCTGTTTCCGGTCTGGCTGATTTCTTCCTGGATCGGAACAAAATCGTGGCGCACGGTGTTGCAGGGGATTGCTGTTCTTGCGGTAATCGTCGCCGTCTGGATCGCGGCGCTGGTTATCGCAATGGAGGGAATCGCCAATTTCCGAAACGTTATGTTCGGCTATGCCGTTGAGCAATCGCGAGGCGAATCCGTGGTTCTGGGTTCGTCGCTGGTGGCGTGGCTGCGGCAGGTCAACAGGCTCGTCATCTGGAACGGGCTCGCCATCGTCGGGTGGATCTGGGCCGTCCCGTTTTACTTTCGCAATCGCGACCACCTGCCTCTCCGCAGCTCTCAAAGCGTGTTTCTTTTTTTGTGGCTCGTGCCCGGTTTGATTATTCAAGCCCTCATTCATATTGGCGCGCCCGGCCACACGTTGTTTTCAGTTCCGGCATTTTGCATTCTCGGCGGATATATTCTTTCGCTGATTCGTGGGCGAGACGTTGTGCTTGCCTCGGCACTGGTTTTTAATGTGATGCTGTTCCTTGATTACTTTCCGCTGCCGGCTGGAGCCGAGGATCCGCTGACCCGCGGTGCGCCGTCCATGAAGAATGCGCTGATCTTCGGAACGTTTGAATCATCCATCGGGCAGGTTCGATTTCTTGATGACGTCACGCGCGTCACTTTGAAGGAGATTCGAGAGTTCACTCCGGCCGACCGGCCGTCCATCGTCATTTCAACGGATATGCCTTACGATCAATGGTTCATGCAGTGGCAGGTCGGGCGGTACTACTTACCCGGGCAAGACTTCTGGGTTTTGTCCAGCAAGATGGAGAAGAAAAGCGCCGAGCACATCCGGCGCGATCAAGTGATCGAAGCGCGCGAAGGCGTCCCGGTGAAAGTTTCCATTTTTCCCCAGGGACGGATCCTCTGGTTGATTGAACCAAACGGTGCGTTTTACAAACAGCTCGCGAACGTGCAGAAGCTGGGCGGCGGTTCCTACATCTTCTATTCCGATATCACACCGGCTTCCCCTCCATTTTCCATCGACGGTTTCGAGTTCGTTCCGTCAACGGGTTCCGATCATGGAATTCAATGACGTCCGGCTGAGTTATGGGGCGCTGCAGGACGAAATCGACGGCGCAATTCGTCAGATCCTTGCCGGAGGCCGCTATATCCTTGGCCCGTCCGTACAGACCTTCGAAGACGAATTTGCGAGTTATTGCCGCGCCGCCGACGGAATTGCGGTCGGTTCAGGAACCGACGCGATTTCGATCGCTCTTCGTGCCATCGATGTCATGCCCCAGGACGAGGTGCTTGTTCCGGCGGTCAGCGCGGCGGCTACTGCCATGGCCGTGGCCCTTTTGGGGGCGAAGCCGATCTTCGTGGATGTGTCTGCGGATGACTTCAACATGGATCCCGCGCTGGCTGTCGGCAGAAGGACATCACGCACGAAGGCCGTCGTGCCGGTTCATCTCTACGGAATGCCGGCACGTTTAAAGGAAATCTCGGAAAGCGGAGTTCCGCTTATAGAAGACGCCGCGCAGGCTCACGGGAGCGAAGCGAAATGGGGCCGCTGCGGTTCCTTCGGTGTAGCCGCCGCATTCAGTTTCTATCCTACGAAGAATCTGGGTACATTCGGCGATGGCGGAATGATCGTCACATCGGATTCGGAAGTCGTCCACCGCTCACGGCTCCTGCGCAACTATGGCCAGCATGAAAACTACTCGTCGGAAAGCCTCGGTTACAACAGCCGTCTCGACGAACTCCATGCCGCGATCCTGCGCATCAAATTGCGGTCGCTCGATGACTGGAATCGCCGCCGGCGCCGGATTGCCGTCCGGTACCGCGAAGCATTTGCCGATCTGCCTTTAGCCACACAGGCGGAAAGTGGAGAAAGCAACTATCATCTCTTTGTCGTCGCGACTCCCGAACGCGACAAGCTCCGCGCACACCTGGCATCATTGGATATTCCCGCCATGGTCCACTACCCAATTCCCCTTCATCGCCAGAAAGCTTTTTCCGAATTCACTCCGGCTCGCTGCCCGAACGCGGACATCCTGTGCTCGCGCGTCCTGAGTCTGCCCATCCATGCGTTCTTATCCGAAGTAGATGTGGAACGTGTGATCGATGGCGTGCGAAGCTTCTTCCGGAAAACGGGGTCGTAGGGGATTTCAGCCGCGTAATTCGCGTAATCCGCGGCTGAAATCCCCTACGACCCCATTTTCCTTGCGTAACAAATGACGGACAACCCCAATGGCAGACTTCCGCCCGCCTTGAACCACGCGGCCTCGCTTTCGAGTATTCTGCGGAAAACCCGATCCAGCCAGCCGAGGCCACGGGGCAGAGGACGGACATCGGTTCCTTTGCCAAGGCCGATGCCCTTCAGGACACGGCGCAATGCCGCAACCGGCAGCAACAGGCTATTGGCGTAACTTTGCCACTCCACTTTGAATCCGCAGCGCACCAGTTTGTCAACGAGTTCAGCGCGCGAAAACCGATGGAAGCTATTCATGTCTTCATCATGTGAAGATCGCATCCACTCGAACGCTGCCACTCGAATGAAGAGAACTCCACCGGGCTTCAAAACGCGATGCATTTCGCGGAGGGCTGGTTCGTTGAGCTTTTCAGGCAACTGCTGAAGCACATCAAAAGAGAAGACGAGATCGAATGCGCCCGAATTGAACGGAATTTCGGTTACCGACGCTTGTGCGATCTTGCAGAAGCCCCGCTTGCGAACCAATTCAATCGCGTTTCCTTCGATCTCGAGTCCGTAGACATCCCTGAAGCCCCCGGAAGAGTAATGGCCGAGATTGTAACCCGTACCGCAACCGGCATCGAGGACGCTGATATGCGGCTGCTGCAGTTCCGCGGCAACGATCGTATCGGTGATCTTTCGCATTGCCGCGAACCACCAGAACTTGTCCTCGAGTTTGTACAACAGCTCGAAATCTTCCGCACGCATGTACCGCTACCAGTAATGTGCGCGAAAGCGCTGGTAATACTCCACCGTTCTGGCAAGTCCCTCTTCGAGAGAGACTCGCGGTTTCCAGCCCGTAGCAGAATTGAACTTTGCAAAGGAGGTGTAAACGCTTCCAATGTCGATTGCTTTTTTGTCGGCAGGAAAGGGAACAATGCGGTAGGAACCACGGCCTGTGACGCGCAGCAGCAACTGAACAAATGCCTCCAGTGTCATTGACTCCAGGCCTCCCAGATTGAAATAGCCGCCACTGACACACGAATGAGTGCCGGCGATCAGCAGAGCATCGACCACATCGTCAACGTAGTTGAAGCCCCGCAGTTGCTGCCCGTCGCCGAAAATCTGAATCTCCACGCCTTCAATCGCTTGCTTGATAAACCACCCCACGAAGCCCTGACGCGCGTGCTTCACAAGCTGGCGTGGCCCATATGTATTGATCAGACGCAGCGACGCTGCCGGTATTCCATACGCCTGGTGATAAACGATGTGGTACCACTCTCCGGCCATCTTGTTTACACCATTTACATCGACAGGTTTTAGAACCTGCGTTTCGTCCAGTGGAAGCCTCTCCGGACGGCCGTATGCCTGGCGCGTTCCGGCATAGACAATTCGCGCGTCGCGGTTTTCCTGCTTGCATGCTTCGAGCACCGTGAGAGGACCAATAGTGTTCATTTGCAGATCGGAGAAGGGATCCTGCATGGATTCGATGTGGCTTACGTGTCCGGCGAGATTAAAGATATGACTTTTCCCGCGAACCAGCCGGCGAACAAGGGCGAAGTCAGAGCTGTCGCCTTCGATCACGGCAGCATCCTGACGAATCGGATCGATGTTGAAATAGTTGGCGCCGCAGGTCGGATCGAGGGAATCGAGAATGGTGACGGAAGCTCCGGCTTCAACCAGCCGAATCGCAAGATTGCTTCCGATGAAGCCGAGGCCTCCGGTGATCAGTACTTCCTTGGCGCGGTACTCATCCATACGGGAAGCCTGGGCGAAAGGACCAGGTTCCACCAGATCTTCAGCAGGCCGCGGAAGGTGTGAACAAGGTGCCTAACTCGGAAAAACTCGCTGCGTCCGTGCATTCGAGGGTAATGGCTCACCGGTACTTCGACCATTCGAAATCCGGCCCGGTCGAACTTCTTTGCCATTTCAACGCAGATCACACCGCTTGCGGATTCGAGCGAGATCGTTTCAAAAATGTAGCGGCGGAGGAGACGGAAATCGCAGTCCACGTCGCGGATCGAGAATCCAAACACCCATTTCATTGCGCGCCGATACAACGCGCCGATCCAGATTCGATACCAGGCGTCCGCGCGTTTTACTTTGTATCCATTCACCAACTCGATATTGGGTTTCAGTTCGGCCAGCAGATTGTGGATCTCGCGAACGTCATACTGCCCGTCGCCGTCCGTGTAAAAGATCAGATCCTTGCGCGCATTCTTGAAACCGGAGATCAACGCGGCACCGTAGCCTCGGTTTCGTTCGTGATGGATCACGCGCAGGAAAGGCAGTTTGGATTGGAGTTGAGTCAGAATGACACCGGTCTGGTCCTTGCTCCCGTCATTCACGACGAGAACTTCGAAGTCATCCGTTACCTTCCGCATTTCCTCCGCGGCAGTACGCACAATTGCTTCTATAGTGTGCTGATCGTTGTACGCCGGAAAGAAGGCGGTAAGTGAAATCCGCTCCACTCTCCATCCTCTCCAAAAAGTGGGTTGATACTAACAGAAACTGTGGCGGCGGTCTATGACCGAGGAAAACCGGCGGTCATAGACCGCCGCTACAGTGGGAAAGCCGGAATTTAGAAAGATATCGCAAATTGGCCCTGATATCGCCACGTCCGGGGTACCTCGCGTCCCAGGGGAACGAAAAACGAAGCGGCGGGGTTAGAGCTGCGGCGTTCGGTTTGCAGGAACAGCAGATTTTGGAACTGGATGTTCGGACGAATCGTGTAATCCAGACGGAAGTGATGCGTCGCGATGTTGACGCCCACCCCCGTTCCCAGATCGTCGTCCGTGAATTGGGAAATGAGCGAGTTTGCATCCTTGATCGCAAACATATAAAGGCCGCGTATGTCGCCCCGTTGAGCGGTTCGGCCCAGGCTTATTGAAGTGAGGACAGCGTCACGAAGCTGAGAAGTCCCGACGTTGCGCGCTGCCTGAACCAGCCATGTCAAAGGCAGCTTCGAATTGCCGCCGAGTCCGGCCGCATCAAGGCGATACATCGCTCGAGCCACCTGATAGTGAGGCGCGAACAATATTGCACTGTTTGGCGCACGGGTCGCATTGCCGGTGCCGGGCGCGGGACCGGAAACTGTGAGCCCAATGGCAGGATTCACTGTTACCGCAACTCCTGTTGCGTTGGAGGTCAGCGCAATCAGGTTTGGATTGCGATAGAGCTGAATATCTGTTGTCACCTGGTGCCGCCATCGGTCGTTGATGCGCCCATCGACGGTCAAGCCTTGATGGAACATCTGGCTCGCCCGTGCAATTGTGCCGACTCGCTGGCCGGCCAGGCTTGCGAGGGGTGAACCATCGGGAATTGAGAAGACGTTAGGATTGATGAACAGGTATTGCCCGGCGCGGAATTCCACACGGCCTACCTTCCATCGTTGATTGAAGCCGTTGAAGCGAACATCATCGTCCCACAGGAACCGTGTGTTATCTGCGTAGACTTCCTCCAGCTTGCCGCCGCGAACGGAGAAGTTCGGCCTTGGGTGGTAGTCGATGTAGGCTTCCGAAATGAAGAAAGGATGGCGAGTCACACCGCCCGCGAAATCCTGGTCAAATGTGATGCCGTTGTTAACAGCGCCGGTCGACAGCTGCCCGTGGAAGCTGACGTCCGACGCAATGTCCCGATCCGCATTCAGGCGCAATCGGTATCGCTCGCGAATATTCTGAAGACCCGGGGCTGTGGGCGATGCGCCACGAACGGCAGCATCGAACCGGAAACGAAAATCACCACTGAACCGGAAGCCGGCCAGCGTCGGTTGAGCGGCCGGGGCCGGCGCCGCCGGCGCTGCCTGGGGTGCAGGAGAATAAGATGCCGGCTGCACCGTCGCGGTAGCGTTCATTCCCAGGGCGCGTTCGATTCTTGCAAGCTGCGCCTTTAACTGTTCAAGTTCCTGTCCCTGCTCCTGGACGACACGATTCAATCTTTCTATCTCTTCGGATTGTCCCCAACACAAAAGATTTGACAACAACATTACCGCTACAACACCCGCACATTTCAGCATCAGATGGCCTCCCTTTGAATGTTGCCACGCTTAACATACCGGTTTTTCTGAAGCGCGAAAGGGGTAGCCCATTGAATTCACAAGAAGTTCACGAGGGTTTGAAAAGCATGTAACAAGTGGATGGGTTTGTCTGACGGTAATGTCAAAAAAATAAAGCAAGTTGATCAGGCTGTGTCAGCTTTGTTGACACTATGGCCTGTTGCAGAACGTAACTCATTGATTTCACAGATACGGTCACTTTGGAACGCCTCTTGCTCTAGTAAGTACAAATCGTTTAGCTCGATTTTCCCTTTCAAAAACCCCACAGGAGCCCCGTAAGGGGCTCCTTTCCTCCTCCACTCGCAAGCTATACTTCGAATTTATGCTCTCCTTCTTCCTCCGCCGCCTTCTGTTGACGCTGCCGGTTGTTTGGATCGTCGTTACGCTGGTTTTCGGATTGATTCACCTGGTGCCCGGAGATCCTGTGGCGCAGATGCTGGGTGAAGGCGCTTCTGTGACGGAGGTCGAGCGGCTGCGGCACGAATTGGGGTTGGACCGGCCGCTTCTGGAGCAGTACCGGACGTACATGTCGGGAATTTTTCGGGGCGATCTCGGTATGTCGTTCAGGAATCAGGAATCGGTGACTACGTCGATACTGGCTCGCTATCCAGCGACCATCGAGTTGGCCGTTGCGGCGACAATTTTTTCCATCGTGTTTGCCATTCCGTTGGGTGTGATCAGCGCCGTTCGGCGAGGCCGTTCGGCGGACCGGGCGATCGGAATCATCAGCCTGCTGGGCGTCTCGCTTCCAAACTTCGTGCTGGGACCGATCCTGATTCTCCTTGTCTCGGTAAACCTTGGAATTCTTCCAGTATCGGGGCGTGGCGGCTTCACGCACCTGATCTTGCCTGCCATTACGTTGGGCGGGGCGCTCGCTGCAGTCACCATGCGAATGGTGCGCGGCTCGATGCTTGAAGAGATTCGGCAGGACTACGTTCGGACTGCGCGCGCCAAAGGTCTTTCCGAGCGCGTTGTTCTCTTCGCTCACGCATTAAGGAATGGTTTGATTCCGGTGGTGACGGTGCTTGGCCTTCAAATGGGTGCCTTGCTGGCCGGCGCAATCATCACGGAAATGATTTTTTCCTGGCCGGGTCTGGGTCGGCTGACGATTCAGGCGATCAGCGCGCGCGACTATCCGCTGGCGCAGGGTTGCATCCTGACGATCGCGCTGACTTACATTCTGATCAATCTGGCTACCGATCTTATCTACTCGGTGGTGGATCCGCGTATCCGCTATGACTGAGTTTCTCCGGAAAAACAAACTGGCATTCGGTGGCCTGATCATTGTCACCTTGCTGACGCTCTCCGCCGTGTTCGCGCCCTGGCTCGTGCCGTATGATCCGGCGGGCCAGATGCTGCAGGACAGGCTTCAAGGACCTACGTGGCAGCATCCATTTGGCAACGATGAGCTAGGGCGTGATATTCTGTCGCGCATCTTGTTGGGGGCCCGCGTCAGCATGCGGGTGGGGGCAACGGTTGTTTTGCTCTCCGGAATAGCCGGTGTTTTGATTGGCGGATTCGCCGGTTACGTTGGTGGTAAACTCGATACCTTTGTCACGGTGGTGGTCTTCAATTCTTTGTTGGCCTTCCCCGGGATCTTGTTGCAGATCGCCCTTGTGGCCTTTTTGGGCCCGGGTCTGGATCGATTGATTTTCGCGCTGGTGATCCTCTGGTGGGTTGGGTTCGCGCGGCTGGCACGAGGACAAGTGCTCAAGGTCAAGACCCTCGAGTTCGTCGAGGCCGCGCGCGCATTAGGCGCGTCGAATCTGAGAATTTTCATCAGACATATTCTGCCGAACATTATTCAACCGGTTCTAATTCAGGCCAGCATTGCGATGGCAGCTGCGGTACTGGCGGAAGCATCGTTGAGTTTTTTGGGACTTGGGATTACGCCACCAACGCCCAGTTGGGGGGCCATGCTGAACGACGGACGCAATCACCTTTTCGATGCGCCGCACATGGTAGTCTTCCCCTCGATTGCGTTAGTGCTGACGGTTTTGTCTTTTAATTTCCTGGGTGATGCCCTTCGGGATTGGCTCGATCCGAGGAACTTGTAGAGCGGGGGACTCATTATCATGTTTCAAATTGCGCAGGGTGCTGGGACCTCCCACACCGGCGGCGAAATCAATCTGATCCTTCCTGACCTCGGTCAGGCAACCTTTCTGGGCGGCATCAGCGGTTCCTCCCTGCTCATGTGGGGTCTCGGTGTCGCCGCTCTCGGTCTCGTTTTCGGTTTGATGATTTACCATAAGCTCCGAAACATGCCCGTTCATTCCTCGATGAAGGAGATCTCGGAGTTGATCTATGAGACCTGCAAGACATATCTCCTCACGCAGGGAAAATTCCTGATGATCCTCGAGGTGTTCATCGGCATAGCGATCATTTTCTATTTTGGTTTCCTTCAGCATCTTGAAGCGTACAGGGTTGTCATCATCCTTCTGTTCAGCCTTCTCGGAATCGCAGGAAGCTATTCCGTGGCCTGGTTCGGAATCCGCGTAAACACTTTCGCGAATTCGCGCACGGCCTTCGCCAGCCTTCGAGGCAAACCTTATCCCTGTTACTACATTCCGATGGAAGCCGGTATGAGCATCGGCATGCTTCTGATCAGCGTCGAGCTTTTCCTGATGTTGTGCATCCTTCTTTTCATACCTGGCTATCTTGTGTACCCGTGTTTCATCGGATTCGCGATCGGTGAATCGCTGGGCGCCGCAGCTCTTCGCGTGGCTGGAGGCATCTTCACCAAGATTGCCGATATCGGATCGGACCTGATGAAGATCGCATTCAAGATCAAGGAAGACGATGCGCGCAACCCGGGTGTCATTGCCGACTGTACGGGCGATAACGCCGGGGATTCTGTTGGGCCTTCGGCTGACGGTTTTGAAACCTATGGTGTCACGGGTGTCGCACTGATCTCATTCATCCTGCTGGCTGTGAAAGATCCTGCTATCCAGGTGCAGCTTCTGGTGTGGATCTTCAGCATGCGCATCCTCATGATCGTCGCATCCGCTCTCAGCTATTTCGTCAACAGCGCAGTCGCCAAAGCGAAGTATGAAAACGCGGATCACATGAACTTCGAGGCTCCGCTGACGTCACTGGTCTGGTTGACGTCGGTGGTTTCCGTGGTTTTGACTTACATTCTCTCGTGGGTACTGATCCCGAATCTCGGCGGCGACGCATCGATGTGGTGGAAGCTCTCGACCGTAGTCACTTGCGGAACGCTTGCCGGCGCCATCATTCCTGAATTCGTCAAAGTTTTCACTTCCACCGAGTCCCGCCACGTTCGTGAAGTCGTGACTTCATCGCGCGAAGGTGGAGCTTCGCTGAACATCCTCTCCGGACTCGTCGCCGGCAACTTCAGCGCCTACTGGCTGGGTCTCGCGATCCTGTCCCTCATGGGCATGGGTTACATCGTCAGCAATTATTTCACGCCGGACATGATGTCCGCGCCCGCAGTGTTTGCATTTGGACTCGTTGCATTCGGATTCCTGGGGATGGGGCCTGTGACTATCGCAGTCGATTCGTATGGGCCGGTGACCGATAATGCGCAGTCGGTATACGAACTATCCACGATCGAACAGATTCCCGGGATCCAGGACGATATCAAGAAAAACTTTGGGTTTACGCCGAAGTTCGAAGAAGCCAAGGAGTTTCTCGAGGAGAACGATGGCGCCGGGAACACGTTCAAGGCAACAGCGAAACCGGTGCTCATCGGCACGGCCGTGGTCGGTGCGACTACCATGATATTTTCGATGATCGTGTTGTTAACCGACGGCCTGAGACCCGATCTGCTTGCCTATATTTCGATACTTCATCCGCCCTTCCTCCTCGGTCTCATCGCCGGTGGCGCCATGATTTATTGGTTCACCGGAGCGTCCACGCAGGCTGTGAGCACAGGCGCCTATCGCGCGGTGGAATTCATCAAGGCAAATATCAAGCTCGAAGGCTCGACCAAAGCGTCGGTGAGCGATTCCAAGAAGGTCGTGGAGATCTGTACGCAGTACGCTCAGAAGGGCATGTTCAATATTTTTCTCACGGTATTTTTCGCTACTCTCGGATTTGCATTCCTTGAACCCTATTTCTTCATCGGTTACCTGATTTCAATCGCGCTGTTCGGCCTGTATCAGGCGATCTTCATGGCTAACGCCGGTGGGGCCTGGGACAACGCCAAGAAGATTGTCGAGACGGAGTTGAAATCCAAAGGCACAGAGCTTCACGCCGCCACCGTCATCGGAGACACGGTAGGCGACCCCTTCAAAGACACCAGTTCCGTCGCTCTGAATCCCATCATTAAATTCACCACGCTGTTCGGTTTGCTTGCCGTTGAACTCGCCGTGTCCGTGGGGAAGAATCAGGGTGCGCTCCTGACGACCGCACTAGCCGTCGCTTTTCTGGCAATCTCAATGGTCTTTGTATACCGGTCGTTTTACGGGATGCGGATCGAGACCGGGAAGTGAAAAATGGGTCGTAGCCCCATTTTTGTGGCTATGCTCTAATGAATTTCTGGCGGCACTGTTCTGAACAGAAGAAATGATCGCCGGCTCGGAGCGCCGTTTCCTCAGGAATGTAGGTGCCACACGAAGGATCCTTCACAAGGCGGCCCGCCGCCGGGCTGGGCTGGATGGGACGTCTCGGCGCGACGATGCCGACAAGCGTTTTGACAACAGAAAGGACGGCGTAGACCACGAAAACTAATCCCAGAAGCCGGAGCAGAAGTCGCATTCATTTTCCTGCCTTTGCAGATTCCTGTTCGATTCGTCTCTTGAGGCCGTCAATGCCCGGATACTTTGAATCGATCGCTTCCATCTTCTTCATGACATCGGCCGCAGCTTTGATGTTCTGACTATCCAGTTCAGCGATAACAACATTGTACAGGGTTGGCATGTGCTTTGGATCGGCAGCCAGGGATTTCTCATATTCGGCCATCGCCTTGTCCCGCTGACCAATGTTCCAGAGCGCGGTGGCCATGTCCGTTCTCGCGCCAATGTTGTTTGGCTGGACGTCGAGGACCTTCTGGAACCACTCTGCCGCTTCGGCGTACTTTTGAAGATCGAATAGGAAGTTCGCGTAACGCGTCATCAGCTCGGGCTGGTTCGGATTCTTTGCCAGAGCCTGTTTGAACATTGCGAGCAGTTGTTCGTTGGAGACCTCGGGATGATTCGGCGGGGCGCCGGAAGCCCCCAGCGCCGGGGGCGGCATCGAACTCTGCACCTGGTAAAACGCGAGGATGTACCCGAGTGTTGCTCCGAGGATGATTCCAAGGATTGCGAAGTGAATGTTGCGGGATGTGAACATATAAGAAGGCCGCAGTAATTCGGGGACAGACGTATAAATCACCTAATTAGCATTCAAAGTTTACTCTACTTGCTAATTAGGTGATTTATACGTCTGTCCCCGAATTACCGCGTACCTTATCTCTTCTTCTTCTTCTCTGCATCCGCCTTGGCTTTTTCAGCCTTTTCGGCGGCGGCTTTCTCTTCAGCGATGGCTTTCTCGCTCTTGTAGCCGGTAGGAGCGGCCTGCTTCGCAGCTTCGATCAACTGCTTGGAGGCTTCGAGGTCCCCGGCGAACGGGGCTTGTTGCTCCTTAGGTAGTGCGGCAACTACTTGCTGGAACTTTTCCAGAGTCGGGATTGCTTGAGGAATCGTGTCCGGACTTCCGAAGTAAGAGATGCCGAGCTGGTAATACGCCTGGGCCATCTGTGGATTCAGCTCGATGGCTTTCTTGAAGGCATCCGCCGCTTCCTTTGTGCGTCCGCGGTTCGTGAGCACGGCACCGAGGTTGTAATAGCTTTGTCCGGCGCCGGCCGGATTCAGTTCGGCAGCTTTTTGAAGGGCGGCGGTTGCTTCCTCGACTTTGCCGGCATTTCCGAGGACGATTCCAAGATTGTTGTGGTATGCGGCCTCGTCGGGCTTTAACTCGATCGCCTTGCGGTACATGGCGGCGGCGTCATCATATTTGCGGGCGCTCGACAGCGCGTCGGCAAGATTCGCGAAGATGACGTGCTGCGTTGGATCCTTGTCCGCAGCTTCCTTGAAGAGGCGGATCGCTTCGTCGTAGTTCTTCGCCGCCAGCGCGGTACGGGCCGCTTCAAAGGAACCCTTCACGGCTTCCTGCTTCGCCTTTTCCTCGGCAACCTTCGCTCTCTCTTCGTCGCTGGCTCCCTGGGCGGCAGCCTGCCGGAGATCGAAGTCGGTCTTCGTCGAGCCGCCGAAAGTGACGCGAACGTTTGGATTGTTGGTGGCGGCCTTGCCGTCCTTTGTGACGGTGACCTTGTAATTGCCGGTCGGCAAGCCGGCGTGCAGATACTTGCCGTTTCTATCGGTCTTGACTTCGAAGTGTTGAGTGATGCCCTGACGATCGATCGAAATCGTAGCGCCCACCAACGGCTTGCCGTCAGTATCGAGGACGGTCCCCTCGATATTCCCAGTCTGGGCAAAGCTGGGCACAGCGAACAGCATCGCTGCGAAGAGGAGAAGCAGGATTTTGGTGACAAATTTCATTGAGATCCTCCGTATGGAAAATAAACTTTTCAAATTCGTGCGTACTCCGGTCTGGTTGAGTAAGCGATCGGATCTTCGACGCCTGCCTCTCCAAACGCTCTTAACCTCAGAGCACAACTGTCGCAAACGCCGCAGGCAGCGTCCGAATCGCGGTAGCACGACCACGTCAATTGGAATGGAGCAGCCAGCTCGACACCCCTTTTAACGATTTCGAGCTTCGAGAGATGGATCAATGGCGTTTCCACAGTGATATTCGTTGTCGGCCGTGTTCCGGCGCGGATCAACTGGTTCATCGCGTCGTAATACTCCGGCCGGCAGTCTGGGTACCCGGAACTGTCCTCCCACACCGCGCCTATGTAGATCTGCGTGGCACCAAGTACTTCCGCCCATGATGTCGCTATGGCTAAAAAGTGCGCGTTCCGAAACGGGACGTAAGTGTTTGGAATTTCCAGGCTGGTCAGATCCGCATCACGGATCTGCATTCCCGTATCCGTCAAACTCGAGCCGCCAATCGCCGAAAAATAATCCAGCCGCACCGCCAGCCGGTCCACCGCGCTAAAATGATCGGCAAGCGCCTGAAACGATTGCAGCTCCCGGCGCTCGGTCCGCTGCCCGTAGCTGGCGTGAAGGGCCGCTATCTGATGACTCTGGCTGGCGATAGCTGCCGTTACACAGCTATCCATTCCACCGCTCATCAAAACCACGGCTTTGGACTTTTGGGCTGATTGGTCCATGGTCAAGAAGGTGAATTCTAATCGGCTTAACCCGCGAAAGTCAAAGGGTTAGACCCCGCGGACGTCGGGACCCCATATGTACTTGTGGATCTGCAGTTGGAGGCGAATCGGGAGCCCGTCGTCAAGAATCCACCGTGCCAGATCTGTGGCCGGAAGTTCGTCATGGGAGGGTGAGAAAAGGACGACGTTAGGCTTCGAATGGAGCCTTTCGAGATAGACGGCTCTCGACCACTCGTAATCCCTCCGCGACATGATGACGAACTTGAATTCATCTTGGGGTTCGGCGAGATCGATGTTCTCCCAGCAGACGCTGTGGCCCTCATGGCTGTCCGGACATTTAATGTCGATGATCTTGATGACCGGCTTCGGCACCCGTGCGACATTCACGTGTCCGCCGGTTTCAAGCATCACGGTGTAACCGCGATCCAGCAGGGAATTCATCAGCGGGTAAACTTCCTCCTGCTCCAAAGGTTCGCCGCCCGTGACCTCCACAAGTCTTGCAGGATAGCCTGCGACGGCCGAAAGCACTTCGTCTATTGGCATCTCGCGGCCACCGGCGTACGAATACTTCGTGTCGCAGTAAACGCACCGCAGCGAACACCCCGTCAGGCGAACGAACACACAAGGCTTGCCCACGTGCGAGGATTCACCCTGGATCGAAAAAAAGATCTCAGTAATGCGCATGATGGCTTGGAAAAACGCGGGCTAAAGCCCGCGACTACATTTAGGATCCACCTTCGGCCTGAATGTAGTCGCGGGCTTTAGCCCGCGTTCCTCCAGGCGCCGCTCCTTTCACCTCGCTCAACTGTATCAGATCTCTGGAAGAATGCGCCGTACCAGAGCCAGGCTGCGATCCCGATGAGCACCACGGCGGCAATGGAGCCTGGAAGTGCACCTGGATAGACTCGTTGTACTCCGTCTCGGATGCTTGCAAGAATCGCAAGTGCTGCTGTGGTGATCACAACCAGGGCCGGCACATGCCGAAGTACCAGCTTGAATGCCGCGCTCAGGCCTATCCCGACGCTAATTCCCATAATCAGCCAGGATGAAATCGAATCCAGCGACGATGAACCGGCAACGAGCAATCCGAAAACGATCAGAAGCGGCCACCATCGAGGCTTCTGAGCGATCGCGCGCACGACCAGAAGCAACAGCAGCGTTTGGGTGATGAATTGGCTGAGCGGCGTCAGTGCAGCGCCGAGTATCGGAAGAAATGTGGAGGCGGGAGCGAAGTTGCCCCATGACGGCGTCACCGAAGGTGCGGCAGACCGCGCCAGCGCATTCACTCCTGTGAGGGCGAGCCCGAGACCGGCCCCCATCAAGATCGTTCCTGCGAAATCCAGCCCGAACAAAGCGTTTTTCATACCCGCAAGCAAACCGCCAACCAACCCCAGCGCCACTGCGGTGAAGAGGCCCACAAGCAGCGCGACACTGATCACAACCACCGCCTGTAACGCCAAAGGTTGCGCTGTAGGAAGTTGCGACTTGATCACCGGCCAGTTGTTCAGAAGATTCGTAACGTTGAGCAGAAATATCAAGAAAGAGAAAACCAGGAACATTCGCGGCGAGAAGGCCCGTTTCCGGCTCCAGCGCACGGCTGCGATGATGGTACCCACGGCGATGATGCAAACAATTGCCGCGGTGCACACGATCGAGAAAATCGTGGGAAGATTCCTCTCGCGCCTTTCGTTGCGAGCCCATTCTTCGGGAACGTAGATATAGCGGACCGCATCCGCAACCTCATCTCCGTCGATCTCGATAGATATCCTTGGCTCGCCTTCGCGCAAGCCGTAATCGCGCGTGTCGGAAAATACAAACGTCCAGTCGCCCCGCGCCGGACGCTTGGCGGCCACAGCAGAGACTTCCTTGATGTTTTCGAGTGGCACATGGAAATTCGCGATCAGTGCAGAGCGAGCGATCTCGCGTGCTTCGTCCACGGTAAGACTCTTTCCCGGTCTGGCTTCAGGAAGGTTGTGACTGACTCTGAACACCCGGCCGCCGCCATCGATGAAAACATGATATTCCTCGGCTCGTTCCACAACATCGCCTTCGAACCGCGCGAAGCGGATCGCCCAGTGCGGCACCGGCAGGTAGGTGCCCAGCAGCGCTGCATATCGCTCGCGTCCTGCCGTCTGCCATACGAATCGATGCTGTTGATCCGGTTGTCCATTCACCCGGCCGAGTGCGGTCCAGGGAGGATTGAGCTGAATGTTTCGTTCATTCAAGGTCTGCCGTGCTTTTTGCTCGGCCTCGGCTCGATTTATAGAGATGGGCGGCGCATCGGTCCGAAAACTTGTCGTGGAAACCCAGATGGCGAGTCCGATGAGGCCGGCAACAGGCAGCACCCGCGATAAGCGGGGGTTTATGACCGCCACGGGCTGGACAGAAACTTCCGGCTGTGGCGCTTCCTGGACCTCCGGCGGCCTCCATGCGGCGTTCAGAGCGTCCGCTGGTGTCTCGATCCACCGTCCGACGCGCAGACGTCCTCGGAACACAGCCCAAAGGGGAACAAGAACTGCGACGATCACAATGAGCTGTTCGACTCTGGCGCGCCCCGTCGATGAAACGAATAGAGGAAGCGCCATCCACGTCGCATCGTAGGCAAAGTGCAGTACGATTCCGGGCAAGAGCCCGAAAGCAAGGTATAAGCCGCCGAACGCGAATGACGGAATGATCAGCTCCACAACCCGGGCATAGGCCGGCTGGTTCGCGTAACCTGCGTGACCGGATGCAAAGATGAGCGCTTGCAAAATCATTGCGCCGGCCAGAAACGTGCGGCGCTTGCCGAACCTGTCGCCGATCAGCGCTGCCGTTGCAAGCGGGACTGCGCGGAAGAGAGATTCTTCCCAGAATCCGGCCTGAGCGGCCATGGCTATCGCCGAAAGGGAAGGCACATAGTTGGCGAACAGATTCGGATTGACCAGAGTGTCCGATGGCGTCCACCAGCCGAGCTTTCTCTGCGCGAAGAAGTAGAGAACGATTTCGTAGGCGAAGAACAAACTCACGAGTAAATATCCGGAGACCGTCCGTCCGAGGACGGCCTTCGTCGCGGATACCGGCACCGACCAGACTTTCCAAAATTGAATGTGATGAGGAAAAGCCCGGCGCGTGAGCGTTTCGGCGGCCATGAAAGAGACGGTCATCAATATGGCCAGTCCCGCGAATATTGCAAAGGCAGTACCAATTTGCCGGATCGCGAATCCGCTGGCCGGTACGGCGGTGTCATAGCCCATCCAGAGCAGTGACCATGAGTTCAACTGGTCGAGACCCATCAGCAACCCCAGAAAGACACCCCAGAATGTCGCCTGCCGCCACAGGACCCAATGCTGCCGAATCATGAAGAAGAGGCCGATTCCACAGCATCCGAAGAGGTACAAACCGAACAACGCGATTGACGCGGCTGCGCCGATCGCAGTGTTGGCAGATCTCATTTCTTCGTAGCGCCGCGAGAATGCTTCGGGGATCTGAACGTAGTGAGTGATCTCGGTGAGCTTGTCGCCGCCGACGATGAGGCGCAGCCTGTATCGGCCTTCGCGAAGACGCTCGTCCTCACGCTCGTAAACGAACGTATGATCCGTGCGGCCGCCGGGCTGGACCTCTTTTGAAGACTCCGCAAGCCGATATCGGCTCAGATCGACGTGCCACTCCTGCTGCGCTGTGCTTTCCGCAAGTTTCTGTGCCGCATCTGAAGCTATGCTCGCGCCCGCTTCCTGATCCGGCAGCTTGACTCGAAACCCGTACGGTTCTCCTTCCGGCGTGAAACGAAGCAGAGTCTCATGCGCATCCCCCTCCTTGAAATGCCGGACGCGCCACACATAAAGCGAGTAAATCTTGTCCTTCAGGATCCGGCTGAGTTCCGGCTTCCCGCCGCCTTCCAGCTCGATGAAGTTCTGAGTCTCCTGGTCGCCGGAAAACTCCGCCGCCTGATCAAAACCGCCTGGCGGCCAGCTCCGCTCTTCCGCAAGGCTGCGCGCTGTGGTGAGAGCACCATCGCGATTCATCCGCACATCGACGGAAATGAGCGGAAAAGCAGTCGAGAAGTTGGTGATGGTGAAAACGGCAGCTGCTGCTGACACCAGGAAGAAGAGGATCCAGAAAGCAGGTTTACGGAGCATAGTGAGCGGATTTTAGAACAAAAATGGGGTCGTAGCCCTATTTACCTATTTCCACTGTAGCGGCGGTCTATGACCGCCGACGCTACCGCAAGTTGCCCGAACCGTCGGCGGTCATAGACCGCCGCTACAGTAAAATCGTTTCGGTCGCGTATTTTCACCCGCCCATGAATTCGACTAACTTTTCTATGCTGTCCGTCACTTCATAGTCCGGCAGGCTGGCCATGAAAAGCCTTCCGTAGGACTTCGTGCTGAGGCGATTGTCGAGCACCGCGAGAATCCCTCGATCCGTGGTGGAACGAATCAGGCGCCCGAATCCCTGCTTCAGACGAAGAATTGCGTTCGGCACCTGATATTGGGAGAACGCATTGCCTCCCCCGCGTTCAATCTGTGCCGAGCGAGCAGCGACGAGGGGATCGGAGGGAACCTGGAACGGCAGCTTGTCGATAATCACCGCGCTCAGCGCTTCGCCTTTCACATCCACGCCCTGCCAGAAGCTGGCCGTTGCGAACAGGACTGCATTCGGGGTCATCCTGAATTCTTCGAGAAGCCGGCCCTTCCCGCCCCCCTTCCCCTGAATCATGCACGGATAAGGGAGGCGGTGGCAGAGCAGATCGTAAAGCGCTTCCATCTGCCGGTAACTTGTGAAGAGCACGAATGCTCGCCCCTGTGAAGCCCGAAGGATCGATCGGATTTCCTCGGCAGCCCGTTCCAGATACGAAGGATGCCGGTAGTCCGGCATGTTTTTCGGAATGTAAAGCAGTGTCTGCTTCCGAATATTGAACTCCGTGCTGAGGCTCAACTCGTCACCTTCATTGAAGCCGATTCGGCGGCGGATATATTCGAAAGACTCGGCGACCGTGAGTGTTGCCGATGTGAGAACACAGGTCGGTACGCGTGTGAATAATCGTTCGCTCAGCATGCCCGATATGTCGATGGGACACGCTTCCAGAAAGATTCCGCGGCCGCGCCGCTCGATCCAGGAAACATAGTTTTCGAGAGTGCCGGTGCGAAAGACATCCAGCTCAGCGGCGATTTCTCCTGCACGCCGTGCGAGCGACTCGAATTCACCCGAAAAATCCTTCTTCTGCTTGATGGACTTCCGGGCGTCCTGAAGCGCGCCGATCAAGGCATCGATGCCATCCAGCTTCGGGATGGGCTGCCGCCCCTCGCGGATCAAGACGAATCCATTGAAGAATCGCTCGGATGCACGAGAAAGGAGCTCGACGTCGGCTTCCATTTTGGTTGCGTCGTGAATGAATTCGGCGAGCCTGTAGTTGCTGATGTGAAAACCGAAGTAATCGGTCGCGATGTCCTCGAGATCGTGTGCTTCGTCGAAGATCACCGCGCTGTAGTCCGGAAGAATAGCGGCCACGTCCGACTTGCGAATCGAAAGGTCCGCGAAAAACAGGTGGTGGTTCACGACGACGATATCGGATTCCATTGCCTTTTGCCGAACCAGCGTCAGGAAGCATCGATCGTAGTCTTTACATTTGGTCCCAAGGCAGCGGTCGCGGCGTGCGTCCAGCCGCGACCATAGTTCTGAATCGTCGCCGATCGAGCCCAACTCGGCCCGGTCTCCCGTTTCCGTGTTTCCGGCCCAATCGAGAATGGATTGAAAGCTGCGAAGCTCTTTTGGAGTGAACAGCCCTTCGGTATGGAGCGTCTCGAGCTTGACCCTGCACAGATAGTTGTTCCGCCCCTTCAGGTACGCCGAGCGTATGGGCCGTCCCACGACGCTTTCGAGCAGGGGGATGTCTTTGTAGAAGATTTGATCCTGAAGAGTCTTGGTGCCCGTGGATACCAAAATACGCCGGCCATGGATCAGCGCGGGCAAGAGGTACGCCAGCGTCTTTCCAGTCCCGGTGCCCGCCTCGATGATGACGTGGTTCTGACCTTCAAGCGCTTCGTGCACGGCTTCCGCCATCCGTACCTGCGATGGCCGGAACTCGTAATCCGGCAGGCGCTGCTCCAAAACTCCTCCGGGCCCGAAAAACTCATGCATCACCTGCACAGTGTATACCGAGCGTCCATTCTTACTGTAGCGGCGCTCTATTCTTACTGTAGCGGCGCTCTATGAGCGCCGGGTTTTTCGCGGAATCA
>Ga0137403_10002039_pt1 | contig 25165 bp, 23 predicted proteins | sample CZOMad2_1_16fung_FD_122057 | JGI IMG/M metagenome (GOLD analysis project Ga0137403, IMG submission 122057) | Vadose zone soil fungal communities from Angelo Coast Range Reserve, California, USA - CZOMad2_1_16fungal (Hybrid Assembly) | ecosystem: Environmental > Terrestrial > Soil > Vadose zone... | reverse complement strand
AGGTCCCAAGGGTTGGGCTGTTCGCCCATTAAAGCGGTACGTGAGCTGGGTTTAGAACGTCGTGAGACAGTTCGGTCCCTATCTGTCGCGGGCGAAGGAGGTTTGACGGGAGCTGCCCCTAGTACGAGAGGACCGGGGTGGACGGACCTCTGGTGTGCGAGCTGTTCCGCCAGGAGCATCGCTCGGTAGCTATGTCCGGCAGGGATAAGCGCTGAAGGCATCTAAGCGCGAAACCCGCCTGAAGATGAGACCTCCCAGGGCGTAAGCCCTCTGAAGGGCCCTCGTAGATTACGAGGTTGATAGGCCGGAGGTGTAAGCGCCGTAAGGCGTTCAGCTGACCGGTACTAATCGCCCGTGCGGCTTGACCACGGTTTTTCTTGATGTTTCGTAACTGTGTGACAACGTCCGGCTGCGCTCGTGAGTCTCCGTATTCGACGGCGGTAACCGACGCCGTGAGAGTTCCCGGTGGCGTTGCCGGAGGGGCCACACCCGTTCCCATCCCGAACACGGAAGTTAAGCCCTCCTGGGCCGATGGTACTGCGCTGGCAACGGCGTGGGAGAGTAGGTCGCTGCCGGGGTAAATTCACAAAGGGGGCCCTCCAGGGCCCCCTTCGTGCGTCAGCGGGTGAAAGCCGTGAAGAGGGCGAGCGCGAAGCCGACGACGGTGACGGCGATTGCGGCCGCGGCGAGCAGCCAATCCAGTGTAGATTCGGCGCGCCGCTCGGCCAGGGACAGGCCGAGACCGGCCGCGTAGCCTCCGACGAAGCCTCCGGCGTGGGCGAAGTTGTTCACGCCCGCCAGGAGAAACCCCGAGATGAAGAGGATCAGCGCCCACTGACCGTACTGCTGCAGGACGAGCCGACCGAAGGCGCCGCCGCGCTTTCGCGCGTACGCGATGATCGCGCCGAGCAGGCCGAAGATGGAGCCCGAGGCGCCGACGGTGAACCACACGTTGAACATGTTGGACGCGACGAACCCGGCGGCGCCCGCGACGGTGAAAATGATGACCAGGCGGGCTGGGCCGTAGATCTCCTCGACCGCCGGACCGAGCTGGCGAATCCAGAGCACGTTGAAGAGGATGTGCAGCAAGCCCCCGTGCAGGTAGATCGCCGTGAAGATCGTCCACCAGTAACCGTCCCGCCACGGGATCGCCCCGGCCGCGCCGAACGCCCACAGCGCGCGATCGCTCGGCGCAAAGACGTCGAAGTAACCCCGGGGGCGGAGCGCGGCGTACGGATCGAACACGAGGGTCGCGACGAAGAGCAGGATACAGACGGCGGTGACGACGTTCGTGAAGCTCCACGATCGGAAGAGCACGCGCAGGGGACCGGCGAAACCCCACATCCCGGGATTGCGGCGCCCGCACACCAGGCAGACGGCCGCATCGGCGTTCGTGAGGCGTCCGCACGACGGGCAGAGAATCGAGCCCGAGGTCTTACGGAACATCGCCGCGCTCGTCGGCCCCGATGCGGTAGCCCTCGTCGAGCCACACGCCGAGATCGACGAGGCGGCATGTGAGCGAGCAGAAGGGGAGCGCGATACGCTCCCTCGGCGCGGCCGACGTGTCTGTCGATGGACTCTCGACCATCTCAGACTGAATCCTATGAGTCCCCGTAAAGCGTGTCAACTCGGGCACTTGGCGACCATGCGTAGGGCGGTTTTCGTTGACACTCGACGAGGCCGTCGCGTAGAGTGACCAGGATCTCTCCACCGGAGGAACCCACCGCATGAAGGAGAAGCACTCGACGCCCGCTCGCTCGCTCGGAATCGTCGCGATGTTGCTGCTCGCGCTGATCGTGAGCGCCCTCGCGACCGCCCCGGACGCCCTGGCCGCGACGGCTCCAGGAACGGCCGGGACCGGCCAGCACGCCGGCGGCGGTGAGGCGGCGCTCATCGTGCCCGACCTCGGCAGCGTCGCGGTCGGCGGAATGAACGGCCGGACGCTACTCATGGCCGGGCTGGTCGTCTGCGCGCTCGGGCTCCTGTTCGGGGTCGTCATCTTCGCGCAGCTGCGGAGCCTTCCCGTGCACGCGTCGATGCGCGAGATCTCCGAGCTGATCTATGAGACCTGCAAGACCTATCTGATCACGCAGGGCAAGTTCCTCCTCATTCTCGAGGCGTTCATCGGCGTCATCATCGTGCTGTACTTCGGTGTCTTGCTGAAGTTCGACACCGCCAAGGTGGTGACGATCCTCGCCTTCAGCCTGATCGGGATCGGCGGCAGCTACGGCGTCGCGTGGTTCGGGATGCGGATCAATACCTTTGCGAACTCGCGCACCGCATTCGCGAGCCTCGCGGGCAAACCCTTCCCGGTGTACGCGATTCCGCTGAAGGCCGGCATGAGCGTGGGGATGCTCCTGATCAGCGTCGAGCTGTTCCTCATGCTCTGCATCCTGCTCTTCATTCCGGGCGATTACGCAGGCCCGTGCTTCATCGGCTTCGCCATCGGCGAATCGCTCGGCGCGGCGGCGCTCCGGATCGCCGGCGGCATCTTCACCAAGATCGCTGACATCGGCTCCGACCTCATGAAGATCGTCTTCAACATCAAGGAGGACGACGCGCGCAACCCCGGCGTCATCGCCGACTGCGCCGGCGACAACGCCGGAGACTCGGTCGGTCCGAGCGCCGACGGATTCGAGACGTACGGCGTCACCGGCGTGGCCCTCATCTCGTTCATCCTGCTCGCGGTGAAGGAGCCGGCCGTGCAGGTGCAGCTCCTGGTGTGGATCTTCACGATGCGCGTGCTGATGATTGTCGCCAGCGGCGTCTCGTACCTCCTCAATGACGTGCGCGCGCGCGCGAAGTACGGTACCGCCACGCGGATGAACTTCGAGGCGCCGCTGACCTCGCTGGTGTGGCTCACGTCGATCGTGTCCGTGCTCCTGACGTACTTCGCGTCATGGGAGCTGATCCACGACCTCGGCGACGGCTCGCTCTGGTGGAAGCTCTCGACGGTCATCACCTGCGGAACCCTGGCCGGCGCCATCATCCCCGAACTGGTCAAGATCTTCACCTCCACCGAGTCTGGCCACGTCCGCGAGGTCGTGACGTCGGCGCGCGAGGGCGGCGCCTCGCTCGGCATTCTGTCGGGGCTCGTGGCGGGGAACTTCAGCGCCTACTGGCTCGGCATGGTCATCGTGGTGCTGATGGGCATCGCGTACACCGTCAGCACGGCCGGGCTCGGCGTGCTCATGGCCGCGCCGGCGGTCTTCGCGTTCGGTCTGGTCGCGTTCGGCTTTCTCGGCATGGGACCGGTGACGATCGCGGTGGACTCCTATGGACCCGTCACCGACAACGCCCAGTCGGTCTTCGAGCTGTCCTTGATCGAGCAGATTCCGGACGTGAAGCCGGCACTCAAGCGCGACCACGGGATCGAGGTGAACTTCGAGGCGGCCAAGCAACTCCTCGAGGAGAACGACGGCGCCGGCAACACCTTCAAGGCAACGGCCAAGCCCGTGCTGATCGGCACGGCGGTCGTCGGGGCCACCACGATGATCTTCTCGATCATCGTGGTGCTGACGCATGGGCTGACGCAGAACCTCGACAAGCTCTCGCTCCTCCATCCGCCGTTCCTCCTGGGGCTCGTCACCGGCGGCGCGGTGATTTACTGGTTCACCGGCGCGTCGATGCAAGCCGTGACGACCGGCGCCTATCGTGCGGTGGAGTTCATCAAGGCCAACATCCGGCTCGAGGGCGCGACCAAGGCCTCGGTAACCGACAGCAAGAGGGTGGTCGAGATCTGCACACAGTATGCGCAGAAGGGTATGTTCAACATCTTCCTCGTTGTCTTCTTTTCGACCCTGGCGTTCGCGTTTCTCGAGCCGTACTTCTTCATCGGCTATCTGATGTCGATCGCGGTCTTCGGGCTCTACCAGGCGGTGTTCATGGCGAACGCGGGTGGAGCGTGGGACAACGCCAAGAAAATCGTCGAGGTGGACCTGAAGGAAAAGGGTACGGCGCTCCATGCCGCCACTGTCATCGGCGACACGGTCGGCGACCCGTTCAAGGACACCTCATCGGTGGCGATGAACCCGGTCATCAAGTTCACGACGCTGTTCGGGCTCTTGGCGGTGGAGCTCGCGGTCACGCTGGCGGCCGAGAGTGGGCCGTCGCTGACCCGAGCGCTGGCGGCCATTTTCTTCGCGGTGTCGCTGGTATTCGTCTGGCGGTCGTTCTATGCGATGCGTATTCGGGTCAGCTCGCCCGTCGCGGGCGCTTCCGCGGGACGGGTGAGCGCGGTCGCGCGAGGCAAGTAGCGCCTGGTGGAGTTCCTCTCCGGCGTCGTCAGTGGAGCCTACTCGCTCGACGACCTGATCCGCTGGGGCGGCTACCTCATCCTCTTCGTGATCGTCTTCACGGAAACCGGCCTGCTCGTCGGATTCTTCCTTCCGGGCGACTCGCTTCTCATTACCGCGGGCATCGTCGCGGCCGCGGGCGGGCTCAACATCTGGTGGCTCAACCTCGTGCTCGTCGTCGCCGCGGTCACCGGCGACAGCGTCGGCTACGCGATCGGCGTTCGTCTCGGGCCGCGGCTCTTCACGCGGCCCAAGTCGCTCCTGTTCAATCCCCGGCACATCGAACGAACGCGGGTGTTCTACGCGCGCCACGGGTCGAAGACGATCGTCATCGCTCGCTTCGTGCCGATCGTCAGGACCTTCGCGCCGGTGGTGGCCGGAGTGGGCCAGATGGAGTATCGCCGATTCATTTTTTACAATGTGGCTGGTGGTGTGGGATGGGTCACCAGCATGACGTGGGCGGGCTACGGGCTCGGGCGGGCGATCCCGAATGTCGGGAGCTACATTCATCTCGTGGTGGGCGTCGTGATCGTGCTGTCGGTCATTCCGATCCTGATCGAGATCGTCCGGGAGCGCCGACGGCGATCGGCCTGAGCTCTCGGGTACTTCTGGCCCTGGCGGCCGGGGTCGCGCTATTGCCTCGGCGCCCCCGCGCGTGGCTGGGTCGCCGGCTCGGCGATGGCGCATTCGTGCTGCTTGCCGGTCGGCGCCGCATGGCGCTGACGAACATCGAGTCGGCCTTCCCCGGCCTCGTCGCGAGCGATCGCCGCCGGATCTGTCGGGGCTCGTTCCAGCATCTCGGCCTGATGCTCACCGAATTCTGCTCCCTGTTGACCGAGCCCCCCGAGCGGTCGCTCGAGGGCATCGTCCTCGAAGGCCTGGATCATTTGCAGAAGACGATGGCGATACACGGCCGGGCTCTCGTCCTGAGCGCGCATCTGGGGAACTGGGAATTCCTGGCCTTGGCCCACCGGCTCATGGGCTTCCCGGCGACGGTCGTGGTGCGTCCCCTTGACGCGCCGTGGCTCGATGCGTTGGCCGAGCGCTTGCGATGCCGGGCAGGGGTCGAGCTGATCGACAAACGCGGTGCCCTCCGGCCCGTTCTGGGCGCCCTCCGGCGCGGCCGGCTCGTCGCGCTGCTGCTCGATCAGAACGCCTCGCGCCGCGAGGGCGTCTTTGCCTCGTTCTTCGGGCGGCCAGCCTCCACGCCGAAGAGCCTGGCGGTTCTGGCCATGCGGACCCGGACGCCGGTGGTTCCCATGTTCATCTACCGCACAGATATCGGGCGCCACCGCGTCGTGATCCATCCGTCTCTCTTCATCGACGCCGCGCCCGATGCCGAGCTGGCGGTCGCCGACCTCACGCAGCGCTGCACCTCGGCGATCGAGGCGGCGATTCGTGTCGCTCCCGATCAGTGGCTGTGGATTCACAATCGGTGGCGCACGCAGCCGCTGGCGCCGATTCGGCCGGGCGCTTGATCCGCTGGGCGCTCGTCCTCGGCCTGCTTGCCCTCAGCCCCCCGGCGGCTCAGGCCCTCGACGTGCTCCCGGCGCCGTACCGCGCTGCCGCGGCCGCGGGGGCGGTCGGGAGCGTGACCGGGCGTGTGTACGAGGAGCGCCGGCGGCCTGACGGTAGCGACCAGCCGCTGGCCGGAGCCGCTGTCACGCTCCTCCCCCGGTCGGCGCAGTTCCTCGAGAAGCTCGAGGCCGTGAGGCGCACGTCGCGAAACTCCATGAACGACTACCGCGCGGCTGCGCCCGCGATCCAGACTCTCAAGGCGGCCTACGAGAAGGAGCTATGGGATTCCGGCGCGGTCGACCTTGTCATGGGTACGGTCGTCGCGTCCGACGGCCACTTCTCGGTCGAGAACCTCCCCGCCGGTGACTGGGTGCTCTTCGTCACGAGCTCTGTCGCAACGGACAAGAAGGTGGTGGAGAGCAAGGGGGCGAGGAAGGAGCGCGGGGTCTATGTGCCCGGGACGTACCTGACCGGCTATCAGCGCCTCACCGTATGGCTTCGCGAAATCACGGTCTCGGGCGGGCGCGCGGAGAACGTGGAGCTGATCGGGAGAGGGGCCTGGTTCTCGGGAGTCGTCGAGGAGCGGGCCCCGGACGCCAGCCGCTAGGCCGGCGCCCGGGGCTGAATCCGTATCCTTAATTCACTTCTTCTCGGTCGGCTTTGCAGCAGCGGTAGTCGGCTTGATCTGAACGGCAACCGCGGTCATCTTGCCGCCGTGGTCCATGTAGCGAACCTGAACCTGGTCGCCGGCCTTCAGGTCGGCCGCGGTGACGGCCTTCCCTGATTTCCGGATGGCGGTCTTCGAGTCGACGGCGAACGTCCACTCAGCGTCCTTCATGTCCTTGGAGCCCTGGACCTTCTCCTTGCCCGCCACGACGAGGCTGTCGGCCGAGGCCGACTTCACCATGCCGTTGGCGCTCTTGGTCTTGGCTTCCATGGGCTTCTGCTTCGTCTCAGCCGGCTTCTGCGCGGGCGCTGGCGTCGTGGCCGGCGCGGGCGTCGTAGCAGGGGCCTGAGCCGGAGCGGTCGAGGCTGCCTGGGCGAGAGCCGTCCCGACGGACCCGATCCCGAACACGACGGCGACAATGGGCACCACAAAACTCTTCACGGTTGTCATTCCTCCACGGCTAGTTTGGGATTGAGAGCCTCTCACTACGGGCTTAGGACGGCTGAAATCCGGCATTTATTCTTCACGTAAGTGTGGAGGAGATCTAACAGAAACTCAAGTTTGCCGTGAACTCCAGGAATTCCGGCCACCCAAAGCACCGGCTACTCCCGGACCATTGACCAAATCGCGGCGGGCGTGCTACAAACGTCTTAAGTTCAGTCCTAACTATGGCAATTCGACCCGCTTTATTGGCTTTAACGGCCTGTTTCCTGGGTTTTTTGCATCCGTCTGCCGTATGGTCAGCCTGCGCCGGGCCGGATATGCCTCAATCAGACTCGCTTGAGTTCTCGGCGGTGACGCGCTCGGACGATTTCATCCGGCCCCCTCTGCCCGCGGAGGCGAAGGGCGATGCCGATCGTGGTGCTGACGATTCCTCAGTCTGGATTCCGCCTGACTTCGATCCCTGGGCTTACGCGTTTGCCGAGTCCTCCAGGCTCCAGATCCGAGCGGCCATTCCCAGGTACGACGTCGCGGTGAACCAGCAGCAGGTGAAGTTCTTCGTCGACCGGTTCACGACCAGCCGTCGAGATGTCGTCGGACTGTGGTTTCAACGGTCCCCCCAGTATCTCGGGATGATCCGCCCCGTTTTCAGATCAAAGGGGCTTCCGGACGAGCTGGCGTATACGGCGATGATCGAAAGCGGGTTCAATCCGAGGGCGGTCTCCCGCGTCGGGGCCAAGGGTCTCTGGCAGTTCATGGCGAGCACCGCGCGCCTGTACGGGCTGCGCGTCGACCGCTGGGTCGACGAGCGCCTCGACCCGGAGAAGTCAACGGTCGCGGCGGCATCGTACCTTCGCGACCTGCATACCCGGTATGGCTCGTGGGATCTCGCGCAGGCGGCCTACAATGCCGGCGCCGTAAAGGTGGACCGGGCCGTGCGCAAGACTGGCTCGACGGATTTCTGGACGCTCGCCGACACCAAGCTCCTGAAACGAGAGACGAAGGACTTCGTTCCGGCCATCCAGGCGGTCGTCGTGATCGGGCGCGACCCGAGTCTGTACGGCTTCGAGTCAAACGGTCCGACGACGCTGCCCGAGTTTGATCACGTGACCTTGCCGCCGGGCACGGATCTCCAGAAGCTATCCGCGACCGCCGGGATTTCGTATCAGGTGCTGCGCTCCCTCAACCCGACGCTGATTCGCGGGATCACACCGCCCGGTAAGGCGTGGGACGTCCGGGTGCCGTCCGGCACGCGCGAGACTGTCCTGTCGGCCGTTACGCCACGCAAGAAGGTCGTCCAGGCGTCCAGCACCGGCCGTCGCCTGGTCAGCGGCGACGTCGACGTTCACATCGTCCGCCCGCGAGACACCGTGGCCTCGATCGCCAAGGAGCACGGTGTGTCCGTCGGCAACGTGGTTCGCTGGAACAACCTGGAAAGCGGAGACTCGATCCGCCCAGGGGATCGGCTGCGTGTCACCGCGCAGAGTTCGTCCGCTGAGCCCGCTCAGGGCGGGTTCAGGTGAGGATCGAAGTCAGACTTTTCGCCAACCTGGCAGCATTTCTCCCGCCTCACGGCCGCGACGGCGTCGCCGAATTCGAGATCCCGGATGGAAGCACCGTTGCCGATGTCACGCGCAAGCTCGGGATCCCGCCCGATCTCGCGCGGGTCGTGCTCGTGAACGGACGCGACGCCGGCTCCGAAGCACCGCTCGCCCCCCGGGACGTTGTGACGCTCTTCCCGCCGCTGGCCGGAGGGAGTCCTAGCCGGGTGGCGGTGGCCCTCGGCCGCCTTCTCTAGGCGTCCCGTGGAAGCGTAGCGAGCGGGGCCATGTCCGGCTCCGGCTCGCGGCCGTGCTCAGCCGCGCGTTCGATCGCCGAGTCGATCTCCGCCCCCACCAGCAGTGCGACGCCGCTCCAGTACAGCCAGAGCATCAGCAGGATCACGCCGCCGATCGAGCCGTAGGTCGCGTTGTAGTTGGCGAAGCGGCTGACATAAAAGCGCAATCCAAGCGACATCACGAGCCACGACACCAGCGCGACGGCTGATCCCGGTGTGATCCAGCGCCAGCCCCGCCGTGCGGCGGGGGCCAGGTGATACACGAGCGTGAGGCCCGTGAGTCCCAGAAACGCGACGATCGGCCACTGGAGCAGGTGCCAGGCCCGGGTCGATATCGAATCGAGCCCGAACCAGTCGCCGATCGCCTCGCCGATCCGCTCGCCAAACACGAGCAACAGCATCGCGGTCAGGATGAAGACCGAGAACCCGAGCGTCAGCGCGAGGGCGATGAGCCGCCTGCGCACCCAGGTCCGGTCGTCCGTGACGCCGTAGGCGGCGTTCAGCGCCGCCATGATGGACAGCATGCCGCTCGAGGCGCCGAGGACGGCCGCCAGCACCCCGATCGACAGCAAGCCGCCGCTGGCGCCGGTCACGACCTCCGCCAGCGTTCGCTTGAGCAGCGAGGCGGCGTCGCGGGGCAGCACGCGGTCGACATAGCTCAAGAGCTGCGGCATCAAGTCGGGTGTCGGCAACAGGCCGAGAAGCGTGGTGAGGAACAGGAGGGTGGGGAGGAGCGCGAAGACGAAATAGTACGAGAGCGCGGCGGCCCGCTCGAGAATCTCGTCTTCCCGGGAACGCTGGTAGGCGCGCCTGCCGAGCTCGCCCGGAGACAACCCGCCGAGTGCCCAGCGCAACACCGCCGCGGCGAGACCCGGCCGGCGACCCATTCGCCTCAACGGAGCCACCTCGCAGCCTATCGTAACAGGGGCTCAAGTCGGTCCGAAATGGCGTCACCGCTGGCGGGGCCGACGGCCCCATCGGTCCAGGCCCGAGGCCGGCCCAGCGGGTCGATGGTAAACTCTGGTGGTTTCTCGGGGACATCGAAGCAGCGTCGGAAGCGTCTAGGAACCCGGTGGGCCTCCCGGACTTCAAATCCGGTGGACCGTTCTAGACAAACGGTCGATGGGTTCGACTCCCATACGCTTCCGCCACAGGAGCGGTGACATGGCCAGAGGCGACAGGCAGCCGAAATCGCGTCGGCGAATCTCGCGCCGCCAGCGCACGGCCGTCACAGTCAGCGTCTTCGTCCTGGTGGCGATCGTCGTCGGCTACTTCGCCTACCGGGCCCAGGCGAACCTCCCCGGGGTTCAGATGGCCGACCAGGGGAACCTGCACATCCCGAGCGTGGATTCACCCCACGTGCCCTACAACTCGGATCCGCCGACCTCGGGACCGCACCTGCCGTACATCGCGCCGTGGGGCGTTCACACGAGGCCCATCGACCGCGAGCTCCAGGTGCACAACCTGGAGGACGGCGGGGTGGTCGTGCAATACAACTGCGAGTGCCCGGACGTCGTCGCGAAGCTGAAGGCGATCGTTCAACGCTACGACAAGCACGTCGTGCTCGCGCCGTATCCGGGCATGAAGCCCCGGATCGCTTTGACGGCGTGGACGCGAATCGACACGATGGAGGAGCTCGACGAGGCGCGCGTCAAACGGTTCATCGATGCGTACATTGGCATCGACCATCACAAGTAGCCGGCCGGCCCTGGCCCGAGCCCCGGTGCTCGCGGCCCTGGCGACCGGGACCATGCTGCTCGGCGGCTGCTCCGGGCTCTACGTATCGCCGCTCGCGCCGCCCCCGTACCACGCCGACGTGGCGGCGCGGTACGACGCGACCTGGACCGCGCTCGTTCGTGCGCTCGCCAAGGAGAACGTTCCCCTGCGGGCGATCGCCCGCGATTCCGGCGTCATCGCGTCCGACGATTTCATCGCGCCCATCGGGGTCTACGCCGACTGCGGCCGTGTCGGCGACGACCGTGTCGAGGGCGAGGCGCTGGTAGCCTTCACCCTCTTCGTGGAGCCGAACGGCACCTGGACCAGGGTCCTGGTCAATTCGAAGATGCGGACCCACATGCAGCGCAAGGGCTCGAGCGGCAAGCTGCACCCGGCACCGGTTTACCAGTGCGCCTCGACGGGACGGTTCGAGGCGAACCTGTTCGATGCGGTGCGCGAGCTGGCGAAGGAGTAGCGATGCCGTCGAGGCTGGCCGACCTCATCCGGAAGGCGCGGCGTCTCGCGGCCGAGCGAGACCGGCTGATCGAGGATCTCGCCGCCGAGTGGACGCACGCGCTCCGCGGGCAGGGGCTCTCGGCGACGGACCTCGACGAGCTGTGGGCCGGGCTGGTCGAGGACGCGGTGCGGCGAGGCCGCCAGTCGAGCGACGGAAAGCCGACCGCGCAGGCGTGGCGTCACGAGGCGCAGGAAGTCATCGCCCGCGTCCGGCAGAAGGTCGAGGCCTCGCTCGGTGAGCGCTGACCGCGCCGCGGCGCTCCGCAGCCTGCCCTCGGTCGATCAGATCCTCCGCCGTCTCGCGGACCGGGCGGAGCTGCATGGCGTCACACGGCCGCGCCTGACGGCGCTCGTCCGCGACGCCCTCGACCAGGAGCGCGCTCGCGTGCTTCAGGATCACGCCGCGCCGGTCGAGGCCGAGACCCTGGCGGCGCGCGTCGTCGAGCGCGCGCGGCAGGCGGGTCCCTTCTCACTACGTCCGGTCATCAATGCGCAGGGAGTCGTCCTGCACACCAATCTGGGCCGGGCGCTGATGAGCCCGCTCGCCCTCGAGCGTCTCCAGGCCGTCGCCACGTCGTACTCCAATCTCGAGCTCGATCTGGCCCGGAAGGAACGGGGCTCCCGGTACAGCCACGTGGAGGCGCTGCTGCAGCGGCTGACCGGCGCCGAGGACGCTTTGGTGGTCAACAACAATGCGGCCGCCGTGCTGCTGGCGCTCGAGACGCTCGCCCACGGTCGAGAGGTCATCGTCTCGCGGGGAGAGCTGATCGAGATCGGCGGCGAGTTCCGCATCCCCGACATCATGCTGCGCAGCGGCGCGGTCCTTCGCGAGGTCGGGGCGACGAACCGAACGCATCTGCGCGACTACGCGGAGGCGATCTCCTCCAGCACGGCGCTCCTCCTCAAGGTCCACACCTCGAACTACCGTGTGGTCGGCTTCACCGCCGAGGTGTCCTCGCGCGAGCTCGTCGAGCTCGGGCGCGAGCGCGGGATCGCGGTGATGGAGGACCTCGGGTCGGGGTCGCTGGTGGATCTCAGGCCCTGGGGCTTCCCGTACGAGCCGACCGTGCCGGAGACCGTGGCCTCCGGGGTCGACCTGGTGTCGTTCTCAGGCGACAAGCTGCTCGGCGGTCCGCAGGCGGGCATCGTGGTCGGCCGGCGCGCCGTCGTCTCCCGGCTCAAGAAGAATCCGTGGAACCGGGCGCTCCGGATCGACAAGTTCACCATCGCGGCCCTGGAGGCGACCCTGCACGCCTACGAAGCCGGAACGGCGCTCCAGACCGTGCCCACGCTCGCGATGCTGACCGAGCCGCTCGCCGCGGTGCGAAGCCGCGCGCGCCGGGTGCTGCGGCAGCTCGCGCCGGATGTGCGGGAGCGTCTGGGCGCTAGCCTCGCCGACGATCTCGCTCAGGTGGGTGGCGGCGCCCTGCCGACCGTCGAGCTGCCGACCGTGGCTGTCGCCGTGGGGACGAGCTCGGCGGCCGCGATGCGGCTCGACGAGGCGTTGCGCGTTGGCGATCCGCCGGTCGTGGGCCGCATCACCCACGACCGCCTCTTCCTCGACTGCCGGACGGTGCTGCCCGCGCAGGTGAAGGCTCTCGCCGGGGCACTGGCCATCGCGGCGGCGCGCCTGTGAGCGAAGCGACTCCGAAGCACGTCGTCGTCGGGACTGCCGGCCATATTGACCACGGCAAGACATCGCTCGTGAAGGCCCTCACCGGCATCGACACTGATCGCCTGCCCGAGGAAAAGGCCCGGGGGATCACGATCGATCTGGGATTCGCCTTCCTCGAGGAGCCGGGCGGGCTCACCATCGAGATCGTCGACGTTCCGGGGCACGAGCGATTCGTCAAGAACATGCTGGCCGGGGTCGGCGGTATCGATCTGGCGATGCTGGTCATCGCGGCCGACGAAGGCGTGATGCCCCAGACGCGCGAGCACCTCGCGATCTGCTCCCTGTTGCACATCAAGGCCGGGCTCATCGCGCTTACCAAGGCCGATCTGGTCGAGCCGGACTGGCTCGAGCTGGTACGGGAGGACGTGGCGGGCTCGGTCCGCGACACGTTTCTGGCGGGCGCGCCGATTCTCCCGGTATCCGCCAAGACGGGCCAGGGGCTCGACGACCTCCGCGCCGCGCTTCGCACCCTCGCGGAGGCGGTGCCCCAGCGCGAGACCGACCAGCTTCCGCGGCTCCCCATCGACCGGGTCTTCACCGTCAAGGGATTCGGCACCGTCGTCACCGGCACGCTCACCGCGGGCGCGCTCGGTGTCGACGACCGTGTCGAGGTCTATCCGCGAAAGACCGAGGCCAAGATTCGGGGGCTGCAGACCCACAGCCATCCGGTGACCTCGGCCCGAGCCGGACAGCGCACCGCGGTCAACCTGCAGGGTCTCGAGCGGGCCGCGATCGCCCGCGGTGACGTGGTCGGACTGCCCGGCACGCTCGTGCCGTCGCTCCTTGTGGACGGAACGCTCGAGCTCCTGAAGGATGCGCCACGCCCCCTCCGGTCGCGCGCGCGGGTGCGGTTCCACGTCGGAACGAGCGAGATCATGGCCCGCGCGCTGCTGCTGGACCGGACCGAGCTCGCGCCCGGTGAGACGAGCTTCGCGAGGTTTCGTCTCGAGGGGCCGCTGGTCGCGCGGCCCGGCGACCGGTTCGTCGTCCGCTCCTACTCTCCGGTCGTGACGATCGGCGGCGGCACGCTGCTCGACGTCGATCCGCCGCGCTTCAAGCGCAAGGGGCCGGCCCTGGTGGCCCATCTCACGCTGCTGCAGGCGGGCAACCCGGAGGCGGTGCTGGAGGAGCACGTCCGTCACATGGGCGCTGCGGGCGTCCGGCTCGGGACCCTCGCCGGGCGCGTGCCCTTCGGGCCGGCGCAGCTGAGGGGTCTCCTCGACGCGCTTCAGGCGGCCGGCCGGGTGATCGCCGTGGACCGCGACTGGTTCATCCATCCCGACAGCTTTGCCAGGCTACGCACGCTCGTCGTGGACGCGCTCGGAGCGTTCCACCACGCGAGCCCGTTGAAGCCCGGCATGTCACGCGAGGAGCTCAGGAGCCGCGCCGGCGGCGCCGACGAGCGGGTCTTCGCATTTCTCCTGTCGTCGCTGGGGGTCGACGGGACCGTCAAGACCGAGCGGGACAAGGTCCGTCTGGCCTCGCACGAGGTCCGCCTTTCCCCGGAGCAGCAGCGGATCATCGACCACCTCGAGGGGGATTTTCTCCGCGCGGAAGCCGCTCCGCCGAGCGCCGAGGAGGCACTGGGCCGGGCGGGGCTCGGCGGCGACGAAGAGCACGAGCTGTTCCAGGTGCTCGTGCAGGCCGGCAAGCTCGTGCGGGTGAAGGAGTCGCTCTTCTTTCACGCCCGCGCGCTCGACACGATCCAGACGAAGCTCGTGGCGCTCCTGCGCGAGCGCAAGGAGATCGGACCGGCCGACATCAAGGATCTGCTGGGCATTTCCCGGAAGTACGCGATTCCGCTTCTGGAGTTTTTCGATCAGCGGCGCGTCACCGCGCGTGTCGGGGAAAGGCGCGTCTTGCGCGCGGGGTAGGTCGGGAGTAAGGTTGGGGTCGTTCGTGGAAAGGAGTTGCACATGTTTGGGCTTGGTTATCAGGAACTTCTGATCATCCTGGTGATCGTCCTGATCTTGTTCGGCGCGAACCGACTGCCGGAGCTCGCCCGCTCGCTCGGCTCGAGCGTCAAGGAGTTCAAGAAGGGCGTCAACGAGGTCAAGGCCGAGGACACCGCTGCCGCCGCGAAGAAGCCAGAGGAGAACAAGACGTAAGCTCGCGCCTCGATTTCCTCGTCGCGACCGCCCTCTCGCTTCTCACGATCGCATCCCGGCTCCCGTACCGCGCCCGGCTGCTCTACAACTGGGACGCGGTGCAGTTCGCGCTTGCGCTCCGCGAGTACGACGTCATCAAGCACCAGCCGCACCCGCCGGGCTACATCCTCTACGTCGTCGTCGGCCGGATCGTCAATGCCTGGCTCGACGACCCGACGGCGACCTACGTGGCGCTCGCGGTCCTCTTCAGCGGGCTGACGACCTTCGTCGTCTACTATCTCGCCCGCGCCGTCTATGACCGGGCCACCGCGCTCGCCGCCGCCACGCTCCTGGCGGTGAGCCCGCTCTTCTGGTTCTACGGCTCCGTCGGACTGACCTACGCCGGCGAAGCGCTCTTCGCGTCCACCGTGGCGTTCTTCGCTTTTCGCGCGCTCAACGGAAGCCGGAGCGACGCGTACCTGGCCGCGTGGTATCTCGGCATCGCGGGCGGGATGCGCCAGTCTCTCCTCGTCCTGCTCCTTCCCCTGTGGTGCGGTTGTGTGCTCGTCGGCGTCCGCCGGCTCCGTGTCCTCGCCATCGGACTCGCCATCCTGTGCGTGTCGGTCCTGACCTGGTTCGTGCCGATGATCTGGCTCACCGGCGGCCTCGAGCGGTATCTGGCCGCGTCGGTCGAGCTGGCGGGGTCCGTCGTCAAGCCCACGTCGATCGTGGGCGGCCCCCTGGAGACCACGCTGCGCATGTCGCGCTATCTGCTGGAGTCCGTGCTCGTCGCGCTCGGGCCGCTGGCCGCGGCGGGGTTTCTGTCGGTCTGGTACGTTCGCCGCTACGGCTGGGGCGCGCGCGAGTGGTTCCTCCTGGGGTGGACGATCCCGCCGGTGGCGGTCTGCATGCTGGTGCACTTCGGCCAGGCCGGGTACGTCCTGACGTTCCTCCCGGCGCTGGTCATCTTCCTCTCGCGGGTGCTGGTCACGGCGCTGGGCCACGCCGGCGAGTCGCTGCCCCATCCGCGCGCGCGCGTCGCGCTCACGGCGGCGGTGCTCGTGCTCGTGGTGCTCGTAAACGGCTCGTTCTTCGTGTCGGCGCGGCCGACGCCCCGGGATTTCGACACGCCGCGACCCACCTGGGTCCGTCAGGCGCACGACGAGGCGTTCGACTGGATCTTCAGCCGGACTGCCGCGGCGCTGCGCGAGCACGAGGACGTGGTGCGCGGATTCGTCGACTCCATCCGCGGGCTGTACGCGGGCGCGGAGACCGTGGTGATCACCGAGCAGGGCAATTCCCGCTCGTACCCGTGGTACCGCCACGCGATGTTCTACCTGCCGGAGTACGCGGTCTACGAGCTGCAGGTTGGCGGTCTGACCCCTGGGTTTCGAGCGTCCCGGCTCTCCACGACGATGACGACGACCCCCGAGACCCTGATCCGTCTGCCGGCGTCGGTGGAGCGGCTGGTGTGGTTCGTCGACCACTGGAGCCCGACGACCCTGCGGCCGGCGGGCCTCGTCGAGATCGAGATTCCCTACGGACGCTATCTGTACGTGCTGCCGCTGGGCAAGAAGCCGGTCGCCTACGAGGACTACACCTTCGTCCGCATCGAGCCCCCTCGCCATGCCGTCGGCGCCTCGCGTGCCCGATCGCGGTGAGCGCCCCGCGGGCCGAGCCCTCCGGTGGCGCGATGATGTCCTCGTAATCGCGGCAGCGCTGTTCCCGCTCGCGCTCTTCTCCCTGCGCGAGCGGCTGATCGCGGGCGCGCCCGGGTTCCCGCTCGACGACTCGTGGATTCACCTCCAGTTCGCGCGCAACCTCGCCGAGGGCGCCGGCTTTTCCTTCAATCCGGGTCGGCCGGTCGCGGGCTCGACGGCCCCGCTCTGGACCTTGCTGCTCGGCGCCGGCGCCACCGTGTTCTCCGCCTCGCTCTGGACAGCGAAGGTGCTCGGGATCATCGTGACCCTGGGCGCCGGCCTCCTGACCCGCCGGGCCGTGCTCGCCTGGGGGGCTCCCGCCGACGCGGCGCTCGTCGCGGCGGTGGCGCTCATGTGGATGGGCCCGGTCGTCTGGGGCTCGCTCTCGGGCATGGAGGTCTCGCTCGCCGCGCTCCTGGTGGCTGCGGCGCTCCTCGCGCACGGGCGCGATCGCCCGCTCGCGACGGCCGGGTGCGCGGCGCTGGCGGTCCTGGCGAGGCCGGAATCCCTTCTGCTCGTTCCTCTCTTCGTCGTGGCGCGTCCGGTGACGCTCCGCCGGGTCGCGACCTTTGCGGTGGTGACCGGCGTGATCGTCGCGCCGGCGGTGCTGTTCAGCCTGTCGACCGCGGGGACCCTGTATCCCGCCACGGCCGCGGCGAAGATCGAAGGCGGGCTGGTCGGCTGGCTCGGCGGGGTCACCGAGCCGGCATCGCTCACCTGGATCGCGCGGCCGCGGATATTCTTCGCGGAGTGGATTCACTGGCTCACGGCCACCCACTGGCTTATTCCGCTGGCGCTCGCGGCGGGGCTCGTTCAGGTCTGGCGCGTGACGGGCCGCGCGCTCGGTGTGATCACGCTCGGCCTCCTCGCGCACCCGCTCGGCATGGCGCTCCTCGCGCCCTACCGCGGTCCGGCGTTTCAGGAGGGGCGCTATTCGATTCACCTCCTTCCGCTCGCCGTGCTCACGGTGGCGGTGGCGTTCGGCGGCCGGCGCGACGCTCCGCCGGCCGCCGGCCGGAGAGCGCGCATCGTCGTGATGCTGGCCTGGCTCGCGGTCGCCGCGGTCACGCTCGGGCCAGCGGCTACGCGCTACGGGTGGGCGGTGCAGAACATCAACGCCATGCAGGTTCACCTCGGGCGGTGGGTCGACGCCAGCGTGCCGAAGACCGCGCGCATCGCGGTGAACGACATCGGCGCGATCGCCTACTTCTCCCGTCGCGAGGTCATCGACCTGATGGGGCTCGTGACGCCCGAGATCATTCCCTATCGACGTCAGGGTGAGGGGGGAGTGATCCGGTACCTGAAGGAGGCCTGCCCGCAGTACGTGATCATCTTCCCGGCGTGGTTCCCGCGGCTCGCCTCGAGTGCGGACACCCTCGAGCCCGTCTATCGCGTGCGCCTCGAGCGCAACGAAGTCGCGGGCGCGGCGGAAATGGTCGTGTATCGGCTGGTGCGCTGTGCGGTATGATCGCGTCATGCTGCGAACCGCGTTGCTCCTCGCGGTCTTCGGGCTCGTCGCCGCGCTCCCGGCGCGCGTCGACGCCGAGATCTACAAATGGGTCGACGACAACGGCGTGCCCCACTTCGCGGACGGTATCGACAGCGTTCCCGATCGCTATCGCTCGCGCGCGGCGCCGGTGGGGCTGAAGAACGAGCCGGCAACCTCGACCGGCCCCAGCAGTGGTGCCAAGGGTCCCTCGGGCGGCACGACGATCAACTTCACGCCCGGTCAGCGGATCCTCGTGGACGTCAAGATCAACGGCAGCGGCGGCGCTCGGCTGATGCTCGACACCGGCGCCGACCGGACGCTCATCAGCCCCCGCGCGCTCCAGGCGGCCGGAGTCCGGATCGCGGGGCCGACGACGACGGGCCAGATCGTGGGCGCGACGGGCAGCGAGCGGATCGAGTTCGTCGCCGTCGACAGCCTGGAGGTCGGCGATGCCCGCGTGGGCCGCATGTCGGTCGGCTCCTTCAACTTGCCGACCACGGACGTCGGCGACGGGCTCCTCGGTCGCGATTTTCTTGACCAGTTCAACGTCAATATCGATTCTGGCAAGGGTGTGGTCACGCTCTCCCCGAAGTAGCCCGTCGCGCACGCTGTGATACGATGACGCCCCGGGTCATGGACTACAAGGCCACGCTAAATCTGCCGAAAACCGCCTTCCCGATGAAGGCGAACCTGCCGAAGGCCGAGCCCGAGATGCTCGGCTGGTGGGAATCGTTCGGCATCTACAAGCGCCTGCGTCAGGCGGCGGTGGGCCGGCCGATGTGGATCCTCCACGATGGTCCGCCATACGCAAACGGCAACATCCATCTGGGGACCATGCTGAACAAGGTCCTCAAGGACATCATCGTCAAGTCGCGCTCGATGTCCGGCTTCAACGCGGTGTACGTGCCGGGCTGGGATTGCCACGGGCTTCCGATCGAGCATCAGGTCGACAAGGAGCTGGGCCTCGACAAGCCCGGCATCGACGTGCGCAGCGCCATGGATCCGGTGGAGAAGCGCCAGAAGTGCCGGGAATACGCGCTCCGGTTCATCGACATCCAGCGCGCGAGCTTCAAGCGCCTCGGCGTCTTCGGCGACTGGGACAACCCGTACGTCACGATGGAGCCGGCGTACGAGGCGGTCATCGCGCGCGAGTTTGGCCGCTTCGTGGGTCGCGGTCTGGTCTACAAGGGCCTCAAGCCGGTGCACTGGTGCATGTACTGCAGGACCGCCCTGGCGCAGGCCGAGGTCGAGTACGAGGATCAGCGGACCCCCTCGATCTGGGTCAAGTTTCCGATGACCTCCGTGCCCGGCGAGCTCCAGTCGGCGATCGGCGGGCGGCCGGTCTTCGCGGTGATCTGGACAACGACGCCGTGGACCCTGCCGGCCAACCTCGCGGTCGCCGTCCACCCGGCCCAGAGCTACGTCGCCGTCGAGATCGCGGGCGAGGTCTACATCGTCGCGCGAGCGCTGCTGAACGATTTCCTCGGGCTCTTCAAGGAGCCCGGCCACCGCGTGCTGGCCTCGGTCGACGGTGAGCGCCTCGCCGGTCACGGATTCCGTCACCCGTGGATCGCGCGCGAGGGTCGGATCGCCGCGGCCGAATTCGTCGGGGTCGACCAGGGCACCGGCCTCGTCCACATCGCGCCCGGCCACGGCGAGGAGGACTACGAGCTCGGCAAGTCACTCGGGCTCAAGATCTACAACCCGGTCGACGACTCGGGGCGCTTCGTGGCCGACGTCGAGCACTTCGCCGGGATGACCGTGTGGGACGCGAATCCACGGATCATCGAGCACCTCAAGAGCGTGGGCATGCTGATCGCCCAGCGCCCGCTCGACCACACGTACCCGCACTGCTGGCGCTGCAAGAACCCGACGCTCTTCCGCGCGACCGAGCAGTGGTTCATCGAGCTCAACAAGAGCGGCTTTCGTGCCCGCGCGCTCGAAGCGATCAAGCGGGACGTCCAGTGGATCCCGCCGTGGGGCGAGGATCGCATCTACAACATGGTGGCGCATCGCCTGGAGTGGGTCATCTCGCGCCAGCGGGTCTGGGGTGTGCCGATCGTCGCGTTCTACTGCACCGCGTGCGAGACGCTCGTGCTCGAGGAGCGCGTGGTCGAGCACGTCGCGTCGATCTTTCGCCAGGGTCGAGGCGGCGACGAGTGGTACGCGCGGCCCGCCCGCGATCTCCTGCCGCCCGGCACCCGCTGCGCCTCGTGCGGCGGCGAGAGCTTCCGCAAGGAAAGCGACATTCTCGACGTGTGGTTCGACTCGGGCTGCAGCCACGCGGCGGTGCTCGAGACGCGCCCCGAGCTCCACTGGCCGGCCGAGCTGTACCTGGAGGGCTCCGACCAGCACCGCGGCTGGTTCCAGTCCTCGCTGCTCGAGGCGGTCGGCACGCGCGGCGCGCCGCCGTACAAGAGCGTCGTGACCCATGGGTTCTTCGTCGACGCCGAGGGTCGGAAGATGTCGAAGTCCGTCGGCAACGTCATCACGCTCGACGAGGTGCTCCCGAAATATGGCGCCGAGGTCCTGCGGCTGTGGGTGGCGGCCGAGGACTACACCCAGGACATCCGCGTCTCCCTGGAGATCCTGGACCGGCTCGCCGATGCCTACCGGCGCATGCGCAACACGTTCCGGTTCCTGCTCGGCAACCTCGGCGACTTCGATCCGGCCCGGGACCGCCAGTCGTCCGCGCGGCTGGACGAGGTCGATCGCTGGATCCTCGACCGCCTGGCGCGCCTGATCGGCCGCGTCCGGCGCGCGTACGAGGAGTACGAGTTCCACACCGTCTTCCACGCCGTGCACAATTTCTGCGCCGTCGACCTCTCCGCGCTCTACCTCGACATCATCAAGGACCGGCTCTATACCTCGCGGCCCGACGACCCTCGCCGGCGCGCGGCGCAGACGACGTGCTTCGACGTCTTCACCACGCTGGCGCGTCTCATGGCGCCCATCCTCACGTTCACCTGCGAGGAGGCGTGGCGGTACCTGCCCGGCGTCCACGCCGAGAGCGTGCACCTCGAGCCGTTTCCGGAGGCGGCGCGCGAGTGGCTCGACGAGACGCTCAAGCGTGACTGGGACCGGCTCCTCGAGGTGCGCCGCGAGGTCGCGAAGGCGCTCGAGATGGCGCGCAACGCGAAGCTGATCGGGAGCGGACTCGAGGCGGCCGTGCGGATCACGCACGCCCCGGAGGACCTGCCCGAGCTCTTGCGCGCCAAGCGCGAGCTTCTGCCGACGCTCTTCATCGTGTCGCGGGTCGACCTCGACCGCGCCAGCCCCGTCGCCAGCGTCACGTACGAGGGCCAGGACATTCCCGGTCTCGTCATCGGCGTCGACCGGGCGCGCGGCGAGAAGTGCGAGCGCTGCTGGATGCGCAGCGAGCACGTGGGCGCGAACTCCGTCCATCCCACCCTCTGCGAGCGCTGCGTGCCGGTCGTCGTCGGGCGCGGGAGCGCGGGCTAGCGGCCGCGCCCCGGCGGGCGCGCCGCGCGGGCCGACGATTCAATGGGTCGGAGGATCGGCGCTGAGCGTCCCCGCGTCGCGCGCGTCGTCGCCATCGCCGGCGTCGTCGTCGTCCTCGATCAGATCGTCAAGCTCATCGCGCTCGACCGGCTGGCGCCGGGAGTCCCGGTCGACGTCGTTCCGGGGCTCGTCGCGCTGACCCTCGTCAGGAATCCGGGCCTCGCCTTCGGCCTCCTCTCCGGTATCCCGGCCGGCTGGCGCTGGGTGGTAGGGCTGCTCTCGCTGCTGGCGCTGGTCGTCCTCCTTCGTGTGGCGCTGCGGGTCCTGCCAAAGGGCGGCTGGCGCGAGCAGACCGCGATCGGTCTCATCTTCGGCGGCGCCGTCGGCAACCTGATCGACCGGACGCGCTTCGGCGCGGTGGTGGACTTCGTCGACGTCTACTTCCGCGGCTGGCACTGGCCCGCGTTCAACGTCGCCGACTCGGCGATCACGGTCGGCGTGGCGCTGCTGGCGCTCGGGCTCATCTTCGACAAGTCGTCCAGCTCGGTCTGATCCGTGACGGTTCTCACGGTCGAGCCCGCGTCGGCCGGCGCCAGGCTCGATCGCTGGCTCACCGAGCGGCTCACCACGCTCTCACGGGCGCGGCTGCAGACCCTGATCCGCGACGGGCACGTCCGCGTCGACGGCGCTGCGCTCAAGGCCGCGTACCGCCTCCGCGGCGGTGAGACCGTCGAGATCGAGATCCCGCCGCCCCCCGAAGAGGAGCTGGTCCCCGAGCCGACCGCGCTCTCGGTCCTCTACGAGGACGACCACCTCCTGGTCGTCGACAAGCCGGCCGGCATGGTCGTCCATCCCGGCGCCGGGCGGGCGCACGGCACGCTCGCCGCGGCGGTCCTCGCTCACGCGCCGACCATCGCCGGAGTCGGCGGGCCGCGGCGGCCTGGAATCGTGCATCGCCTCGACAAGGACACGTCCGGTCTCCTCGTGCTCGCCAAGACGCCGGCGGCCTACGACGAGCTCGTGGCCCAGCTGGCCGCCCGGACCGTGACGCGCCGTTATCTCGCGGTCGTCCACGGGCGCGTCCGCGCCGCCGAAGGCGTCGTGAACGCGCCGATCGGCCGTCATCCACGGGATCGGGTGAAGATGGCGGTCCGCCCGGCCGGACGGGGCAAGCGGGCGGTGACCCGGTATCGCGTGCTCGAGCGGTTTGCCGACTTCACCGTCCTCGAGCTGCATCTCGAGACCGGGCGTACTCACCAGATCCGTGTCCATCTCGCCTCCCTGGGCCATCCGATCGTGGGCGACCAGGTGTATGGCCAGCCACGCTTGCGACCGCCGGTTGTGCTCGACGGTCACGCCCTGCACGCCGCTGCGTTGACTTTTCTGCATCCAGCTTTCCGGAAAACCGTCGAGTGCTCCGCACCCGTTCCGGCGAGGATCGAGCGGCTACTGTCCCATCTCCGCGCCAGCAGCTGAGGGCCCGACTTTCAGGGGAAACCCTGATTGCCGCCGGTGAGCTAGGGTGAGCTAGGATGTAATCTCGAAGCTTGGAGATACAATGAGGGCTACCCAATGGAGAGACTGACTGCCGTCATCCTCGCTGCTGGAGAAGGTAAGCGGATGCGCTCGCGGCAGCCCAAGGTTCTCCATCCGCTGTGCGGCCGCGCGCTGATCGCTTATCCGCTTCGTACCGCGCGGAGCCTGGCCGATCGTATCGTGCTGGTCGTCGGACCGAACGCGGCCGACGTCGTGGCGCTGGCCGGACCCGACGTGCGCGCCGTGGTCCAGGCCGAGCGGCTCGGCAGCGGTCACGCGGTCCTGCAGGCCCGACCCGAGTGCACCGACGGCACGATCCTGGTCTTGCCCGGTGACATGCCGCTTCTGTCCGTCGAGACCATCGAGCGGCTCGTCGCTCACCATCGCAAGAGCCGCGCGGCGGCAACCGTGCTGACCGCCGTCGTGGGCGAACCCCAGGGCTACGGACGCGTGCTCCGCCAGGGCGGGCGCGTCAAGCGCATTGTCGAGGACCGCGACGCGACCGACGCCGAGAAGAAGATCGCCGAGATCAACACGTCGGTGTACTGCTTCGCGGCCGGACGCCTCTGGTCGGCACTCGGCAAGGTCCGCTCCGACAACGACCAGGGCGAGTACTACCTGACGGACGTGATCGGCGTGCTGTCGCGCGCCGGGGCGCGCGTGGACGCGATCGCGACGTCCGACCCCAGCGAGGCCGTCGGCGTCAACGACCGAAAGCAGCTCGCCGCGGTCACCGCGATCCAGCGGCGCCGCATCCTCGACCGGCTGATGGAGGGGGGTGTCACCATCCTCGATCCGGCCAGCACCTACATCGAGGACACGGTGACGATCGGAGCGGACACCACGATCTATCCCAACGTGGTCATCGAGGGGCAGTCGGCGATCGGGAGCGAGTGCGTCGTCGGCGCCGGCAATCACGTGAGCGCCTGCACGATCGGCGACCGGGTGACGCTCCTGCCGTACTGCGTCCTGAGAGAGTCGGTGATCGAGGAGGCCGCCACGCTCGGCCCGTTCTGCCACTTGCGGCCCCTGTCCCACGTGGGGCCGAAGGCCAAGGTCGGCAACTTCGTCGAGCTGAAGAAGTCGAAGATCGGACGCGGCTCGAAGGTGCCGCATCTCTCCTACGTCGGCGACGCGACCGTGGGTGAGGGCGTCAACGTCGGGGCCGGGACGATCACCTGCAACTACGACGGCGTCCACAAGCACGAGACCAAGATCGCCGATCGCGCCTTCATCGGGACCAACACGAGCCTGGTGGCGCCGGTCACCGTCGGTGAGGGCGCCTACATCGGCGCGGGCTCGACGATCACGAAGGATGTGCCGCCCGGCGCCCTGGCGGTGGGGCGGGCGCCCCAGGTCGTCAAGGAAGGATGGGCGGCGCGCAAGGCCAAGAAACGCGAGGAGCCACGAGGCTAGCGTCATGTGTGGGATCGTCGGCTACGTCGGTGACAAGAGCGCGGTCGGCATCATCGTCGAGGGACTGAAGCGGCTCGAGTACCGCGGCTACGATTCCGCGGGCGTCGCGGTGCTCCACCAGGGCGCCCTCCACGTGCGGCGCGCCGCCGGCCGGATCAAGATGCTCGAGGGCGTCCTCACCGAGCGGCCGCTGGTCGGCGCGCTCGGCATCGGCCACACGCGCTGGGCGACCCACGGCCGTCCCTCTGAGGAGAACGCCCACCCCCACACCGACTGCGACGGCACGCTGGTGGTGGTCCACAACGGGATCATCGAGAACTACCTGGAGATCAAGGACCGACTCCTCGCCGAAGGACACCGGTTCAAGTCGCAGACCGACACCGAGGTGGTCGCCCACCTCATCGAGCATCACCTCCGGGCCACCGGCCGGCTCGACCGGGCCGTGAAGGCGGCCCTGAAGGAGGTGGCCGGCTCGTACGCGATCGGCGTCGTCTCGACGGCCGCGCCCGACCGGCTGGTCGCCGCCAAGCAGGGCGCCGGCAGCGTCGTCGTCGGGCTCGGCCAGGGCGAGATGTTCGTGGCGTCCGACATTCCCGCGATCCTCGCCCACACGCGCGACGTGGTCGTGCTCGAGGACAACGAGGTCGCGGTCGTCACCGCCGACTCGGTCGAGCTGTCGACCCTCGACGGCGAGCCGGTCCGGCGTGCCGCGGTCCGCATCCTGTGGGATCCGATCATGGCCGAGAAGGGTGGCTACCGGCACTTCATGCTCAAGGAGATGCACGAGCAGCCGCGCGCCATCACCGACAC
>Ga0137403_10002038_pt1 | contig 25174 bp, 17 predicted proteins | sample CZOMad2_1_16fung_FD_122057 | JGI IMG/M metagenome (GOLD analysis project Ga0137403, IMG submission 122057) | Vadose zone soil fungal communities from Angelo Coast Range Reserve, California, USA - CZOMad2_1_16fungal (Hybrid Assembly) | ecosystem: Environmental > Terrestrial > Soil > Vadose zone... | reverse complement strand
CCCCTTGGTCCTCGTCGCGTTATCTCTTCGCAGCCCGGCGATTCTAGATGCCTGTCGACGTCCAACGGGCAGGCCAGATCGGGGCCGACGCGAGGGTTCTCCTCGCGTCGGCCCCGCCCAACTAGCTCATGCGCATCCTGGCAGCTTGAAGCTGGCGATGCGTGTATGCCACGGCCGGGTATCGGCCGCAGTTCCGGACGTGAGGTAGTACTCGTTCACGTACCAGAACGTGCAGTCGTCGACCGGGTCGACCGTCATGTCGGTGTAGTCACCCCACCGCGAGTTCGTCGTCGTCTGGACTCCCGAACCGTTGATGATCGTTCCTTCGCCCAGCGTCATCTGCCCGAGGGGGTCGCCGGCGAGGCGGCCCGTGTAGCGGATGCCCGGATAAACACTCGTTCCATTGACTACGCTATAGCCCAGGGCCATGTTGCTTTGACGATCCATAGCGATGCTCCCCATCCAGCGATGCACGCCGTCGCCGGGTGCATACGTGCCTTGCTGGAAGAGGGAGTAACTATTTCCAGTCCTCCGGATCTCGTACCAACGCACCCCGGCGACACCGGGTGCCGCCTCAACCGATTGATTGGTCACCAGCGCCTCATGGTCCTTAAAGTTTCGATAGGCGAGGCGCCAGGTCGGCCGCTGCCGGTACGACAGGATGTCCAGGTATTGAGCGGTGTTCGTGATTCCCGGCTGCGGGAGGCAGTCGCGGCTGCCCGGCGAACACGGGAAGATCGAGTCGAACGCGGCCACCGGCAACTGCGCGGCGAGAGTAAGCGACGCTATTGGGGTGGAGCGCCACTTGATGAAGAGATTCCAGATGTTCAGCGCGTCAGACGTCGCCCCGTAAGGGCCGCCGTCGTCCTGCGTCCCGACAATCGGAATCGCAGTATCGGTGAGCGGCTTTTGCTTACCGTCGATGTCCGCGGGCAGGAGTCCATCACCCACCAACGGCAGCAAGTCCGGATCGTTACCGTCGATGAAGAACTTGACGGCGCGGGCCGGCTGGCCGTTGATCATCTTGTTTTTTTCCAGCGCGTACACGCCGATCCCGTACTCGACTGTCGGTCCGAACTCGCGCGTGGTGAGCACGTAGGAATCGGTCCAGACGCCGTACTTCGGGTAATCGGGGAAGAAGAAGAGATCGCCCGGCTGGGTCGTTACAAACGCGTAGCGGTAGTAGGAGCCGGTCGGGTCGCCGGTTGTTGAGATGGCGACGCAGTTCCAGAACGGCTTGGTTGGGTCGTCGAGACCGCTGGTCGTGAATTGCGACAAGATCCAGCGATCCGCAAGCTGGTCGTACAGCACGACCGGATCGCCCGAAGGGTCGGTGCAGTCAGGAACCGCAAAGCCGGCCCAGAGTGAGCCGGTGTCCACGGGGCCGAGAAGCAGCGCACCGCTCTTGGAGTACACGGCGAAAACCAGGTTGATCATCTCGACGTAGTGGTTCGGCCCGACGTCGCCGTTGGGGTCGGGCGGGTTTACCCGGAAATCGAAGATATTGAAGTTGTCCTGATTCGAGAGGCCTTCAAAGTTAGTCAGCGGACTAGGGATGCTCAGGGGAGTAATCGGTGCGGCGAACGTGCGGCTGGATCCTTGAACGGCCGCATCGCCGCTAAAGCCCTTGTCTTTGACCTCTGGTCCTCTCTCCGGCCGAATCTCAAGCTCCCGCACCACCGATGATGCGGCGAATGTCTTCTTATTCGGCGGCGCTAAGTCGCGCAGTGGCGCCGATGTGTCAAACGCTACTGCGTTTGAAAATTTGGGCGCAAAGTGATGAGACTTGTTCTGCGCGGCTGCTGCGGGGATCACAAGTAGCAAGACAGCAAACAGACTCAACAAGAGTTGTGCCGATCGCTGCGGTGTGTGCGATTTCATTGGTGGTGCCTCCTAGCACAGTGGAAAGAATCAACTGCAGTTTGAAATCCATGGAGGATTCTCTGGGCGGCCGCGCGACAGTGGAAACGTCGGCGGGGCAGCACAGGATGGGTCCGCCAATTGTTCTTACGTATGTCCCACTAGGACGAATGCCCTACTATGGGGAATAGTAGAGCCCGAGCATCTTACACCAGATAGTTCACAAATTGCGCCGCTTAGCGACAAATTTTTTGGCCGCGTCCCGAACAAGACCTTAGTTTCAGCTTTTGCTATTGCCTGGGAAGATAACGGCCGGTGGGGTGAATACTTTCGCGTCGAGGTGAACCGCAGGTGAGGACGAGGTTGGCTGGGGCTACAAGATCACGGACATTGAAGTTCCAGTTGCAGCGAAAACATCTGCAACTTCGGGTTCCGCGATCTTAATGAAGCAACAGACGACCTCCGGATCAAATTGCGTTCCGCTATCCATGATCAGGCGGCGAATGGCTTCTTCCACAGGAAGGCCTTTTCGATACGGCCGGTTCGAGACCATGGCATCGAAAGCATCGATCACGGAGACGATACGGGAACCGATGGGTGTGTCGCATCCTCGTAACCGCCCGGGATAGCCGGTTCCGTCGAAATTTTCGTGGTGGTGCAATGTAAAGAGGCTGGTGCGCTCCAGTCCCGGGATGAGCCGTTGGATCGCCCACCCATATTCGGGATGCTTGTTGATGATCTGGCGTTCATCTTCGGTGAGCTTGCCCGGTTTGTTCAGGATCGCATCGGGAACGCCGATCTTGCCAATATCATGCAGGACCGCAGCGGCCTCGACGTCCCGAAGTACCGTCTCGTCGATACCGAGGGCTTCAGCGACCCGCACAGCCCATTCAGCCAGGCGCGTACTATGCACGCCGGTGTTGAGATCTTTCAGATCGAGCAGCTGATTGAAGCCGCAGATCACCGCCGTACGCATGGAAAGGACTTGTTGTTCAAGTTCCTTGACGCGCAGGTCTGATGCGAAGCCGCCGAAGCCGGACAGTTCGTTCACCGGTGGAGTGATCATGGCGCTCATGTTGTTATTGCAGTCCCAAGCGAGTGCGCCAAGCCTGCATCGCCTGATAGACGTCGAGGCGGCCATGGTTGAGAGCTGGCCCCAGGTCCTTGGCATTGCTGATCGAAGTCTCTGAGGTCGCCTCGTTCGAAGAGCTGGAGACACCGTCGAGCAGCGCGGCGGTACCAGAGACGAAGGGAGCGCTGAACGATGTGCCCCACACTGCCGCATAAGTTCCGTACGGATATGTGGTGACGATACCCTCTCCCGGCGCACCTACGAAGACGTCGCCAGAGCCATAGTTCGAAAAGTTGGACAGCGCGTCAAAGTTGGAGGTGGAAGCAACACCCATCACGTTGCTCAGGGACGCGGGGTAGACCAAAGCCGAACTGCCATCGTTGCCGGCCGAAGCCACGCAGACCACGCCTCGGTTCGTCGCATAGTTCACGGCATTTTTCAGCTCGGGCGAATATGCCTGGAAGCTGAAGCTCATATTGATGACCGTGGCGCCATTCTTCTGCGCATAGTAGATGGCGCGCATCACGTCTGAAGCATATCCTGATCCGTCCGCTCCGAATGCCTTCAACGGCATGATCTTGGCGGAAGGTGCGACGAGGTGAATGACGCCGGCAGTCATGGTCCCGTGGCCGAATGCGGCATATTTTTGATCATCGAGCACCGCAACGGTGGATTGATCCAGCACCGCAACGGTGGATTGGTTCACGTAAGCAGGTTGCGCATTGTCTAGCACCGCCACTGTTGATTGAGTTACGTCACCCTTTTCGTTCGCACTGTTCGAATTTCGCGTGAAGTCATAGCCAGGCACCAAGACCGGCTTCAGAACCGGATGATCGGGATCCACGCCGGTATCGATCACTGCCACTGTTCCGCCGCCCCTAGTGCCCCATTTGGCCTGCGTGTTGCCCAGGCCGATGATCGAGGTGGCGGGCTGGAAGACGTATCCGTGCTTAACGGTCGCTCCGTAGTAATTGTATGGAGCGTTGTCGGTCAGCGCAGGGGGCACGGAACCGGCATCGGCCGCCGTGACTTTGGACCTCTGATCGATCTCAACTCCGACAATGCCCGGCTGAAGCAGCAGTTTCAATATGAAAGTCACCGGGTTCAACGCAGAAGGCACGGTGATGAGAAACAGCTGCGAGTTCGGATCACCCAGGCCACGCTGTACTTTGCAGCCCAGCAGCAGGCAGGTCGTGTTCATAACCAAGCCGCCGAGCGTATTGCGGACGATGATGCGCGTGTCCGCCGCGGCATTCGCCGTGCCTAAAACCAGTACGAACGATAACAACAGACCACAGGTGCGTTTCATTTCTCTCTCTCCCGCAAATCACCCAGGACGAGTCACGAAAGTACTATTGAAAGCCAGCGAACGGCACTGCTTCAAGTTACTTTGGTAACGTCCCGTAATTCCTTCAATCTAAATACCTTGCTGCATTAACTGGGCAGCGGCACTACCAATCTTCGATCTACCGTTACATCCACGATCATCAGAACGTTGTCGGTATCTTCGAGCACAAGCCGGAATTCCCCGAAGTGATTGGTCAGGGTGTGAGCAAATATTTTTTCGTCCTTCTGCAGGCTTACTGGGATCTGATCCAAGCCGCGACCAATCGCCCCGGAATCGAGCACTTGCCCGACCATCTCGACTCGTTTTCCCGCTTTCGCTTCGAGCCGAATATCGATGCAACAGTTGTCTTTTTGATACAACAGCTGCCTTCCTGCCATGGCGCCGCGAACACCCGCCAATAGTGGTTGCGTCGCCGAATCGAACAGCACTTGCAAAATGTGCCTTTCGGCGCGCGACGACGATGCGAGTCTTTGGGCAGACATGAGCGCCTTTGCCGCACGCACCGTTCCTTGCGGCGGCGCGTACAACGGTTCCCGTTTGGACATCAGGGCGATCTTGTTCATCTCTGCAGCCATTTGAGCGCATTTGTTACAACCAGTTTCAAGGTGCTCCTGCATCTTCATTGTTGCCTCGGGCGATACCGCCCCGCGGGCAAGATCCAGCCATTCCGTGCTTTCGAAGTGGGTCATCATTTTTCCGCCCTCCTTGGGGGGACAGCAACCAGGTTCGGGTGCTGTGGCGGTTTGGGATTTGGGAATAAGAGACGGGAGAGCACTAAAAAATATAGCCGCAGAGAAGTTTTTAATTCCTTTGTTTGCAGCGAGATACGCTAGGATTTTCGAGGATCGATGCGGCCCACCAGCTTGAAGGGGGCCCAGAAATAAGGATGCGGCGATTGCGCCCGGATCGCACTCATGGCACTTTGCAATGCGGCCACATTGTTCCTTTGAGCAGAGTAGTGGGAATAAAAGTGCTTCATGAATTCGGAGGTGGTGCGGTCGTGAACGTCCCACAGGCTTAGCAGAAGCGCCTCGCCACCAGCATGCAATAGTCCGCGCACTAGACCCAGCAATTCGTCACCGGCGGCCACCACGGTAAGACCGGTAGCGCACCCGCTCAGAGTTATCAGTTGTGCCGGCAAGTGAAGCTGATCGATGTCGTGCAGGCTCAAGTAGCCGTCTGCCAATCGAATGCCGGAAAACATCGGGTTGTCCTGCCGAAAGAAGCCGTGCGTCGCAATGTGGATCAGTCGAGCATGAGCGCCCTCTTCCCGCAACTTTGCGGCGGTCGCATTGCTACCCAGAAATATCTTGTTCCCCGGCAAAATGCCGGCCACCGCCTGCACCTCGTCAAGGATGAAAGGAGCGCGGGCATCTGGAATGCCAAAGATCAAAGCCGGGCCGGTGGGGTCACTCTGTCGTTTCTGGCAGATGGCAAAGACATTGGCGCTGGGTGCGTACGACACCTGGAACACATCGCAAAGATAACGCTCCCCATCGAAGAAAGCGTGAAACGGAAGATAGTGCAACATCCCATGCGGGACGATGACGACATTCTTCGATCGTGCCAAGCGGAGACGGACGGGCGCGATCAATTCCTTGTAGAGTTCCTGCAGATGACTTTGTGCGGCTCCTAAGAGCTGCTTTTCAAACGTTCGAGCATATTCTGCTCCGAGTTGAAATTTCGAGAGTTGAAATTGCAACAGTTGCAGCAAGCCGTTGACGCGCGACAGCAAGGTGACCGGCACCGGCTGCAAACTCTCTTTGGTGATGACTGTGGCGAGAACTTTGTCGCCGGTGAAGAAGTACTCCAATATCGCGGTATCGGGAGCCAAAGCGGCGCGCACCTCTTCGACCGTCATGGTGCTCGGAGGAACCAGTGCGGTGCTGGCGAGTTCGTCGCTCGGCATCTCGCGCAAGGTCCGCACGAAGCGGCTCTCGCGTTCTTTAGCTTCTTCGCGCAGCCGTTCGATGCGTTCCGGCGAACGTTCTTCCGTCTGCAATTGTTCCTGCTCGATACGGTGGTAGTACCAATTCAATTCTTCGCGAAGGTTGCGGATGTTGCGGACCAATGCGCTTTGCCCGGGGACCGGAGCGTGCGCTGTCGCCGCCTGAAACATCAGATCGACCAGACTGCGGGACTTGGCCTGCTCCATGAATTCGAAAGCTTCATGCAGCGGGTCTGGCCCAGCGTGACCGCTCAAGCAAAGGTCCACAAGCCGTTCGTACACTTCGAGCCGGTCCTTGACGAAAGAGATCTTCAGCTCCTGCCCACGCAAGCTGCTTCTGAGAGTTTCCAGCCCCTTACGCGCGCGCTGAAAAGAATCGTAGGCGGCTTTTCGATCGCCCGACTCCAATTGCAGATCCCCCATCAGGAAATAGGTTTGAAAGGTGAGCAGCGGGGCTTCCAGATCGGTCACGATGGCTTCGGCGCGCGTGCATTCCTGCATGGCAGTAGCCGCATCATGGGTGCGAGAGGCGATGCGCGCCAGCAAGAGATGGCATAAAACAGCTTTACCTTGCAGCGCAGATGAGCTGAAGACATTCAGCGCCGCGTTGCACAAGTTTCTGGATTCGAAGTATCGTCCTTCGTTGAACAGAAGCAGCGCCTGATAGAGATCGATGAGCGAAGGCCACGCGGCATTCTTTTCCTTGACGAAGATCTCGCGAGCTTTGGAGAACAGCTCCATGGCGCGGAATGTCTGCTTCTGCTGCCCCATGGCGGTCGCGAGGTTGGCGTAGCATTTTGCGGTCTCGTAACCCATGCCCAGACTTTCAAAAAGTGCCGCACCCTCGGTCGCCATCTCTGCCGCCTCTTCGCTCAGGTTGAGTTCGAGATAGATCTCAGAGAGGTCCATGTGGCAAAGCGCGTAGTGATATTGCTCCTGGCTGGCCTTGCAGGCATCGCGCGTCGTCCGCAGCATCTCAATGGACCGGCCATAGTCTCCGCGCAAATAATAGAGCCACGCTATGTTGTAGTCGGCTTGCAAGACGAGGGTGGTCATGCCTTTTTCCTGGCAGAACCTTCGGGCTTCCTCGTGCGTTTTCAAGGCGCGCGGAAAATCATTGAGCGTGATCAGGCAAGTGGCCATGTTGCTGAGCGCTGCGGCGGTGCCTTCGGCATCGGAGCGAGACAAAAATTCCTGATAGGCACGCTCGTAGCTTGCCAAGGCCTCGGCGAAGCGGTCCTGACGGTGATAGATATTGCCGACATTAAGTTCCAGCCGCGCGATGCGCCAGCGATCATCGCGGCTGGCAAAGATCTCCCGCGCCCGGTTGGCGGCTCCGACTGCCGCTTCGTAATCTCCGAGCAAGATCAGCGGCTGGATGGAAGAGCTGAGGGTTCGAGCAACTTCATCTTGGTCGTCGAGACTCTCGAATAGTTCGATGGCTCGATGATGATGTTCAATGGCCGAGCGGTGCTGCCCGTTGGCATACATCGCGTTCGCCATGCAGCGGAATGCGTGGGCGCTCGCGGCAGGATCGCGCAGGCGCTGCGCGATCTCCATGGCGGCTTCGGCGAGGCTCATGGCGGTGTGAACATCGACCCGCAATTCCCGAAGAACGAGGTCGCGGATACGAAATACTGCGTCCGCAGATACCAGCTTGGGATGTCGAAGGAAGAAGCCGGAGCGTGCTTCGTGGCCGGGCAAAGTCCCCAACTGCCGCAACAGTTCTTCAGAGACAGGATCATCGGACGATCGCGCGATGGTTGGTCCGGCGCTCACTTGATGCCAGCTTTCTGCAAGGCGACGCGAAGTTTATCGAGACACCGGCCGCGGATGAATCCGATCGATCCGGTTGCGATCCCTAATTGCGCGGCAACCTCGTTGTATGGGCGCGCCGGCGTCTCATAGAAGAGCAATCCGATGAGTTCGCGGCAGCGTGGCGAGAGTGACGCAATAGCGTCCCGCAGCGCTTGTTCCTCTTGCGCCTCCAATAACAATTGGTCGGCGCTGCTCTGCTGACTCATGACGCGGTTTTCGAGACCTTCATCTTCCGATGAGTAGCGGCTCTGCTGACGATGCCACTGAAAGCACTTGTGCGAAGTTATCTGGATGATCCACTTGGTGAGCGCCTTTGGCTCGCGCAGGTTCGGGAGTTCCTGCAGGATCTCAAACGAGACCGACTGGAAGATCTCGCTCGCATCTTCCTGACTGAAGCCATACTTAATGGGGATCGAATAGATCAGGTTCTTATAGCGGTCGAGCAGGGCGGACCAAGCTTCCTCGCTGCCCTTGCGGCATTCACGCACCAGGCGCTCTTCTGCCCATGGCTCCTGCTGCTCCTCGGCGACTTTTGGACCGGCACTCATTGACGATGGGAGCTTACTTCTTCAGGTACAGCTGTTCCGCATTCCACAGCGTCGCATGATCAAGGATCGCTGGCTGGAAATTTCCGATGCTCTTCTTGGCCCCCACCAACAGATTTGGACTCGCCAGGCAAATGATGGGGAGCTTGTCGGCGACGATGGTCTGCACGCTGTCGTAAAGTTTTTTGCGCTCTTTGGGACGAACCGCCGAAAGCTGCAGGCTCATCAGGCGATCGATCTCAACCTCCCATGGCGTTGCCGGCTTGGTTTCGCCCAAGTCCCAAACATGGCTCGAACCGCTGGACATCCAGACATTCATTTGCGGATTTGGATCGACGTCACCTCCGCCCAGCGCCAAGATGGCAGCTTCGTAGTTATGCGTTTGAAAGACCCGGTCGAGGACGGCTTTGAATTCGAGCGGCACCACATTCACCTTGATACCGATCTCTTTCAAGTCATCTTGAATGATGGTCGCCATCTTGGTGCGTTGCGCGTTGGACGCGCTGGTGACGATGGAAAACTCCACAGCGCTCCCAGTCGCGTCAAGAAGAGAACCATCGTCTTTCCAGGTAAAACCTGCGGCCTTGAGCAATTCCCTGGCGTGTGCCACCGACCGCGGAGGTTGTGGGATCGTTGCATTCAGCCACAACTTGTTCGCCGGCGTAACGTGAAACCATAGAGGCGTCGCGCGATCGCGATACACCAGGCGAATGATGCCGCTGCGATCGATAGCCGAAGAGACCGCCTGACGAAAAGCGACCTGCTGGAACCAGGGCTGCTTGCGTTGTAACTCCAAGGAATCTTTTGGCAGCACGGAATTCAGGTTGAAGAAGAGGAAGTTGAACTCCAGGCTGGCTCCGACATCCTGCAACTGGAATGCCTTCGCTTGCTGGTCTTTTTCAAGCACCGCATAATTTTCAGCGCTCATGCGGCTCAGCAAGTCGGTCTCGCCTCCCTGGAAGCGAAGCACCTGCGCGTCTTCGCTCGGTACGAATAAGAAAACCAACTGATCAAGATAAGGGAGCCGGCGCTTTTTCTGATCGACCTTCCAGAAATAGGGATTGCGCTCCAAGACCAATTGCTGACCTGGAATATATTCTTTCAGGCGAAAAGGTCCCATCCCGGCGACGTCGGCGGGGCTGGAGTTGAGCGACCACGTCTCAGAGACCTTGCCGTCCTGATACGCCTTGGCCAACAGATGCTGGGGCAGAATGGCGATGCTATCGAAGATCCTCTCCGCGGCCGCGTAAGGTTTGGCGAGCTGAAACTCGACGGTAGATGCGTTCAGTTTTTTCACCGCGATCGGGTGCCCGCCGATGACCAAAAGGTCTCGTTGCGGAGAATGGACCTTCTCATCGAGATGAAGACGAAAAGTGAAGACGACATCGTCAGCGCTGAACGGATGCCCATCGGAAAAACGCAATCCGCGACGGAGCGTGAGCGTGTACTTGAGCCCATCGGGCGAGACCTTCCAGCTCTTCGCCAATGCCGGAACGGTTTGCTGTGAGATCGCGTGGATGTGCAGCAGGTCAGAGGACATGCGGCCGATGATGTCGCGCGAGGGCTGATCGAGAGCGTTTAGCGGATTGAAAGTTTTCGGCTCCGCGCGCAACGCAACTACGAGCCGGCCTCCGTATTCCCCGATGGCATTGCCGGTTGAGAGGAGTTCCTCACCGGCAACGACAGGCTGCGGAGTGGGCGTCGCCGCCCACAGGAATGATGTCCCGGAGAGAAGCGCGAACGAAAGTATGCAGCGAAATGCGGTACGAATCATTAGCAAAACTTCCTCTCCGAAATCAAAGCGCGCTGGTCGCGGCGCGTTCTTGGAACGAGTTCGCCAGCAAGAAATATCCGAGCGAAACCGGGACGAGCGCCAACGCCGGCAGATACATCCACCAATACGAAACCAGAACGTGATATTGCTGCAGGTTGGCCAGCATATTACCCCAACTCGGAACCGGCTCAGCCACACCCAATCCGACAAATGACAATGTGACTTCAGCCAGCACGTATTGGGGGATGAGCACTGCTGCTTGAATCAAAAGGACATATCCGGCTTGTGGCAGAATATGACGTTTCAAAAGATACCCAGGCGTCGCGCCAAAGCCTCGCGCCGCCGTCACAAAACGACGCTCGCGCGCGCTCAGCACAACGCCGCGCACCAGACGCGCGGGACGCGCCCACCCTACGAATCCGATCACGATGATGATCAAAAGAAACGCGCTCACCGGTGTGATCGAGAGCGGCAGGAAGGCGCGGACTGCGAGCAAAAGATAAAGCCACGGCAGAGCGAGGAAAAGATCCGTCAGGCGCATGACAGGTCCGTCGGCCCATTTGCCAAAAAATCCTGCTGCCGCCCCCATGGCAGTGCCGATAAGCAAAGAAAGAATGGTGGCCAGAATACCTGCGAGCAACGAGATCTGGCCCCCGACCAAGAGTCGGGAGAATTGGTCGCGGCCGAGACCATCTGCCCCTAACAGGAAGACGCGGGCCGGCTCGGGCACTCCAAACAAGTGAAGATTGGAAGAGAACACACCTGCGATCGAATACGAACGGCCCCGGACAAAAAACTGCAAAGGATATCTTTGCGTTCCGTCCTCTTGATACTCGTCCAAACTTCCAGGCACCTCTTTTAGTCCATAGACAAATGGACGCCATGACCACCCATTCACCGGATCAACAAAATGCAAGCGCACGGGAGCTGCATACGGGAAATCACGGTTCTGCGCGGTGGCATCGTACGGAGCAAAGAAACCTCCGAAGGCGATGATGCCGTGCATGGCGATCAGCAACGCAACCACCAGTCTGAGTTTGAATGTGGAAGTCACGGCCTGCGTATCCTCGGATCGACGGCGTAGAGCATCAGGTCGGCCGTGAGTGTGCCTGCAACAAGAAATAGAGTGGAGAGAAAAACGGTCCCAATAACGCAGTAGATATCGCGGGCAAAGATCGCCTCAAGGAAAAAAGGTCCGAGACCGGGCCAGCTCATCACCACTTCAACCAACAGAGTCGAACTCAATAGCGTGGCCAGCGAGACACCGAAAAGAGAGATCAGAGGGTTGGCGGAAAGCGGCAGTGCATAGCGAGAGAGGACGCGCCATCGGCCAATGCCGTGAGCCTCAGCCGCACGTACCGAAGGCGATTCCAACGCGGCCAACATCGCGCTTCTGACGTGCGCCGTGAGCATTGGCAGGAATCCCAGGACCAATACCGTCGCAGGCCCGAAGATGTGCTTGAGCAAATCCTTTCCGTGTTGCCATGTGGAGTCGCCGCCGGCGGCGGAATACATTCCACCGACTGGCAAGAGACCTGTACGCACGGCGATGATCAGGACGCTCAAGGCGAGCAGAATTTCGGGAGTCACCAGAATCCCAGCGATGCTGATGCCTCCTATTCGGTCGATCCAGGTGCCACGCCGCAGGGCCATCCACGTTCCCCATGGAATCGCGATCAGCCACGATACGAAAGTAGTCAGCACCGCGAGCAGCAGCGTATTTCGTGCGCGCGTCCAAAGCAGCGGCGCAACCGGACGGTTATAGGCGAAGGAGTAGCCCAAGTCGCCGTGCGCAGCCGAGCTCAGCCAAGTTAAAAACCGCTCTGGCAGCGACCGATCCAATCCGTATTTGTCATGAAGAGCTGCAATGGTTTGCGGGGAAATCTGCGGATTCATCTTCATCTCGTCAAAGTAATTGCCCGGCGCCATCGAAGCGAAAACAAACGACAGGAACACCGCTCCCAGGATCAAAAAGACACTGCGACCAAGCCTGCCGATGACGAACTTCATCGGCCGGCTCCCCTTGCTCTTGTGTCCTGCAGCTGTTCATACGCGGAGATGAGAGACCTGGTGTACGGGTGTTGAGGACGGTTGAAAAGGTCGGGCGTGCTTCCCTGCTCTACGATCTGGCCATGCTGCATGACTGCGATCGAATCCACCGTCCGGGCCAAAAGATTCAGATCATGGGAGGCAAACAGAAGCGCCAACCCTTGTTCCGCGCGCAGCTCCATCAGCTGTTTCAGGATCTGGGCGGCGATCAGCAGATCGAGTCCGGATAAGACTTCGTCGAGGATCAGCAAACGCGGGCGGAGTACCAGCGCGCGTGCAAGAGCGATCCGTTTGCGCTGGCCACCACTGAATTCCTGCGAACGGCATTGGTGTCGTGCTTCTGGAATGCCTAATCTCTGCAAAATCTCACGGGCGCGGCCGCGCTGTTCGCCCCGGTTGCCGATCTTTTGGATGACGAGCGGTTCCTCCACGAGTTCGGCCGCGGTAAACCCCGGGTTCAGCGCGGCGGAAGCGTCCTGAAATATCAATTGGAACCGAGCGCGCGCCGACCGCAAGGTCTGCCCGCTAAGGCGGGAGAGATTCGTGCCCTCGAACCAGACCTCCCCTTGATCAGCATCTTCCAGCCGGGCCAGGCATGCAGCCAGCGTTGATTTTCCCGATCCCGACTCCCCGATCAGCGCAGTACAAGAGCCGCTGGTGATGCTCAGACTCACCCCATCAAGCGCCTTAAAGTCGCGAGTTCTTCCACTCCAGAATGCGCTCCGGCCGTAACTCTTTTGCAGTTCCACTGCGCGCAATAATGGCTCCGAGGATGGTTGTGGTTGGTTCGCCATGACTTAGGCCTCAGGACCCGACAGAGTTGAAAAGATGTCGGCAGGAGCGAATTCGCTTTCGCAAACGTCCCCTTGCCTGGCAGCGAGCAGCGCCCGCGTATACGGATGAGAAGGATGCGTGAGGATTTGATCGGCTGTCCCTCGCTCCACGATCCTGCCGGCATACATCACGATGACAGTCTGCGCCAGCGCGCGCAGGACAGCTGGATCGTGAGAAACGAAAAGGAAGGCGATCCCGTCTCGCTGGTTGATCTTGCGGATGAGATCGATGATCTCGAGCGCGGTTCGCGCGTCCAGCGATGCGGTCGGTTCATCGGCGATGATCAAGGCGGGCTTGCAGACCAAGGCCTGAGCGATCAGGATGCGCTGACACTGACCTCCGCTGAGCTGATGCGGAAAGGAACGATAGATCCTATCAAGGTCTCCTAACTCGAGATCTTCAAGCAACGCGTGCACGACTGACTGAGATTGCTTGCGATCTAGCACGCGATGGGCGCGAAGCACTTCCGCGATCTGATCTCCAACCCGCATCAACGGGCTCAGCGTCAACGCGGGATCCTGGAAGATCATTGAAAGCTGAGCTCCGCGGATATTCCTCATCTCGCGATCGCTTAGCGCTGCCAGATCGCGGCCCTGAAAAAGAACTTTGCCTGTTTGGTCCCCGGCGGGAGGTAAACAGCGAAGCAATGCCAAGCCGATACTGGTCTTGCCGCAACCGGATTCACCCAGCACACCGACGATCTCTCCTTGCCTGATGGAGAAATCGACGCCGGATACCGCACTCAGCTCGTCTCTGCCGCGGTTTCTGTACGCGACCTTGAGCCCACGAACTTCTAGCAACGGGGCGCCGGCGCTGCGGAGGCTTGCCATGGGATTGCGCAACTTTATCGCAGTCCCGGGGGCCAGTCATTATTACTAATTAGTTACTAAAGTAACCGACGTCACAAATTAGAGCTGAGCGGGGCCGCGGTTGCAGAGCATTGCGCCTGCGGCAGCCTAAGAAGAAACTGATTTCAGGACCAGAGTAGCCACACAACCGAGGCGATCGTTCCTGTTCTCAAGGGCTAGAGTGCCGCCGTGCGCCTCGGCGATCTGTCGGCTGAGCGCCAATCCGATGCCACTTCCACTGGGCTTGGTTGTGAAGAATGGGACGAAGAGATTTGCAGTATTGGGGATGCCTTCACCCTCATCTCGAATGTAGATAGCTACTTTGTGATCTCGGACGGTCCAACCGACCTGGACCTTTCCTCGACTTGGAAGGGTCGCATCGATCGCATTCTTGACAAGGTTGATAAGGACTTGCTCGATCTGATCGCGGTCAGCATGAATACTTATGTTGGGCCCGGGCACCAATTCCACCGGAAGCCGGCCGTCGGCGACAGCTGCATGGGTCACCAGCTCGCGAACGTCGACTTCCGTCTTCGTCGGAACCGGAAGGCGAGCCAGCCGGGTATAACCTTGCATGAAACGGGCGAGCGAGTCGGCGCGGGTGACGATGACGTCGAGGCCACGGGTTACATCCGCTTTCCAATCGTGGGGGAGTTGGTCCCGGTGTGTGAGCGATCGCAGAGTTGCCGCAATCGACTTGATGGGCGCCAAGGAATTATTGAGTTCGTGACCGAGAACACGAGTGATGCGCTGCCAAGCCTCGCGCTCCTCGGTGCGGAGAGCGCGACTCACGTCTGAGACGAGCAATAATGTATGCGGAACGCCGCTCTCACGGAAGGCGCGGGTTTGGATCTGCCAACGGCCTTCCCTCCCGCCAAACTTTGCCATTACATCGCGAAGGTCAGCCTTCTTCAAATACTCGTCCAAGGCAAGTTCTCTTGCCGAGTGGCCAACCATTTGCTCTGCAGGCTCGCCCAGCAGTTGTTCGCCCGCGCGATTCACCAGCTTCAGATTTCCCGACAGGTCAAAGATAAAGATAGCCACATCGATCTCGGTCATCACTTGCTTCATCAGTGCGCCGGCTTCGATGTCGCGGTTCTGCCGCTCTCGCAAAGTTTCGGCGAGAGAGTTAGTCTCGAGCACCAATTGTCCAAGAGCGTCGTGATGGCCGCCGCCACGCGCCTTCACGGAGTAATCCTCTTCACGCATCGCGGCCAACATGTTGGACAGGGTCTGCAACGGACGCAGGACCAAAGTCTTGACGCTGACGGCGGTCGCCAGTGCCCACGCGATGAGCGCCAGCACCGTCGTCCAACGCGTCAGGTGCGAGAAATCGCCACGCCACAAAAGGATCGTGACCAGGATAAAGGTTGGAAGCCAAACCAGCAGGGCTCGCAGCAACACTTTGTGCTCGAAATTGAGTCTGAAGGTATGTAACCGCTTGGACGCGGCAAAAGGCGACCTTGGCTCAGAGCCCATATTTTTCGATTCGCCGATAGAGGCTTCCGCGGCTGAGCCCGAGGGTCTCTGCGGCATGACTAACGTTGCCTCCATGGCGCGTGAGCGCCTTGCGGATCAAGAGCGATTCTACTTCTTCCAGGCTCATCTCTTCGATGGGTCGTGCTCCATCCCTGGTTTGAAGGGAAAGGTCCTCCGGCCGAATGCTCTCGGTTGTGCTCATCAGCACTGCACGTTCGATCGCGTGATCGAGTTCGCGCACATTCCCTGGCCATGAGTACTCCAGCATGTTTTTCATGGCGGCAGCTTCGAAGCGATTTATAGGTTTGCGGTAACGTTGCGCGTACTCTTTCAGAAAATGCGCCGCCAATAACGGAATATCTTCCTTGCGTTCGCGTACGGGCGGCAGGTATACCTCGACCGTGTTCAGTCGAAACAGAAGGTCGGGGCGAAAGCGGCCGGCATCGGCTTCTGCCTTCAGCTCAGCATTGGTGGCCGAAAGCACTCGGACGTTCACCTGCTTAGTACGCGAGGAACCCACCCGCTCCATTTCGCCGCTTTCAAGCACGCGAAGAAGCTTGGCTTGCTGTTTGATAGGGACGTTCGCGATCTCGTCGAGGAACAGTGTGCCGCCATCCGCAAGCTCGAAACGACCAATGCGATCGGTGCGCGCGTCGGTGAAGGCGCCCTTCACATGACCGAAGACCTCGCTCTCAAACGTCCCTTCCGATAGAGCGCTGGTGTTTACCGTCACTAATGATTTCGCGGAACGTGGTGACAAGGCGTGCAGCGTTTTGGCCACGATCTCTTTGCCAGTTCCATGTTCGCCGGTGATGAGAATGTTTGCGTCGGATGGCCCCACCCGGCTGATCAGCTCCAGCACCGGCCGCATCGCGCGCGACTCAGCTATGAAAGTCGGTAAACCCTGGGCGCGGAGCAAACGATTTTCCGCTTCCAGCCTTCGCGCACGACGGATGCTTCGGCTCAACTCGATCTGCGTTCGTAACACCGCGAGCAGCCGTTGGTTCTCCCATGGCTTCTGGATAAAATCACGCGCCCCGCGGAGCATCGCCTGCACGGCTAGATCTACATTGGCCCACGCGGTCATTACGATCACCGGTAGGTCGCTATCCACATTTCGGATCGAAGAGAGCAGGTCAAGCCCTTCGTGGCCCGAGGTGGTATCGCGCGTGTAATTCAGGTCGATGAGGGCGACGTCAAAGTCAGCAACCTGCAGGGCTTCCAGAGCGGCGGCGGGCGAAGAGACTATCTCCCCCTCCATCTTCTCCGCCTTGATCAGCAGGCGCAGCGCTTCCCGAATGTCGGATTGATCGTCCGCAACGAGGATCCGCGGGGCGCTGCCGGGCTGTTCTAGATCCATAGAAAAAAACTTACTGCGGCTTGCTAGGGAGCACATCCTGCGCCTTGGGCATTTGATGCAACTGGCCGATCTCTGCATCGCGAATGTCGATGCTGAGCCGCTCCAAAGTGGCTCCGATGGAGCGGTCTAACTCCACCCTCGACTTCTCATAGATGGTACTCGCAGCCACCAGGTTCGACTCCGCTACTGCAAGATCGCGCCCGGCGGTGAGGACCTGCGCGCTGGTGGAGGCACCCAGCGCAAGCTTCTTTTGCTCGATCTCAAAAGTTTTCCGACCCAAGTCGCGCGCTTTTTGTGCCGCCAGCACACGCGCCCGGTTCTGCTTCACTGAGAACAGCGCGTTCCTCACTTCGATCACGATCTGATTCTTTAATTGTTGGATACGCAACTGCGCCTGGCGATATTCCAATTCGGAGCGTACCTGGTCTGCCTGCGCGGTACGGTTGCGCAGCGGGATGTTGAGATTGATGCCGACAGAATAGTCAGGCGAGGAGTTGTTGAAGGTCCTCTCCACAACGTCAGAAAAGCCAGTCGTCGGGATGAATGGATCACCCAAAGCAAGCGACGCCGGGTTCTGCACGCCTGCAATGCCGGAGCCGCCATAGAAGCCGACCAGGTCGAGAGTGGGCAGCAAAGCATTTTTCGCGGCTTTCTTTGTTACGACACGATTTTTCAGGTCCACGACGGCTTGCTGCATCTCAGGACGTCTATCAACCGCCTCGCCGATCAGGTCCTGCACCGGCCGAACCGGCTCCGTGTCAGGCAATGACATCGTGTCGGTCGGTATTACTGGGACGTCCGCAAGAGTCGATTCCGTCAGTGTGCGGCTGACGGCGTTCTTCATGAGAAGTTGCTGCAGTTCAAAATTGCTCTGCGCGGTGATCAATTCCTGGTTGCGCGTCTCCACTTCCGCCTCGGCGCGCGTGACCTCGATGGGAGCCATCGCTTGCAACTCGACTTGCTTGCGATTGTCCTCCAGGGTGTGTTGCGCGAGCGCTAACGAACGCTCCTTTACTTTGCTGTCCTCGAACGCGTTGACCAGGTCCCAATAGATGTTCTGTATCTGCGTGACGGTGGCGATCACCTGATTGCGGAAGCCCGCATCGGCGATGACTTTGTTATTTTTCGCGATGACGATAAATCGCCGGTTGGGACCGAAGCCAAATCCTGAAAGCAGGCGTTGACGTAACTGGAATTGAGCGTTCGTACTCAGCAAGGGCGTTAGCGAAGTGAATATGCTGTTGCTGGCCTGGCGTGAGTTGTTGAAGCCGAACGCAAGGCTTGTCCCCGAAGTGAACGCTTGCGTGTAGTTGAAGTTGGCGGTCGCAGTATTCTGTCTCAGCGTCGCCGTGCCGGTCGTGACGGTGTTCGACAGTGGAAATGCAGCGTGCTCCAGGCTTAGATTTCCGTTAATGGCCGGATCGAACGACTCTACCGGCGCACCGGCGCCGAGAGTTGATTGCACCAATCCGGATGCTCCGGTACCCGCACCGCCCGCGCCTCCCGAAGTTCCTCCGGCACCCGCGCCGGGAGCTCCAGTTCCGAATCCGCCGATGCCTCCGCCCGGCGTGCCTTGTACTAGGCCGCTGGCAACACCACGTGCGGAGGCGCCTGCCTTGGTGCGCAGAATGTCAGTGTCGGCGATCTGCAGGTTGTAGCGCGAGATCGCGAGGTCAAGATTGTTCTCCAGCGCGAGGGCGATGGCATCGTCGAGCGATAGTGTCAGCTTGCCGTCTTGGATAAGGTCAGCAAGGCGTGTCGAGTTGGCAAGCGACGGCTCCGGAACTTCGCGGCCGATATAGGGACCGAGCGGATTCGGGAGGTACCCTCGCGGCTTGCCATAATCCACGCCGACCTCCTGCGAAAACACGCAGCCTGCCAGCAGCAGCCAAGCGATCACAACCCGCAACCATCGGTTCATCGGGCTCCCCTTTCCGACACTTGTGGTGTTGCGGTGTCGAAGTCCAACCAGCCGTCGAGTAGTTTCACAACACGGTTTCCGTACGCGGCGTTCGTCTCGGAGTGACTGACTTGAATGATGGTGGTTCCCTCGCGATTGAGTTGCTGAAAGAGTTCCATGATGTTTTTTGCCTGGTCGGAGTGCAGGTTCCCGGTGGGCTCGTCGGCCAGAAGGATCTTGGGATCGTTCACGACAGCGCGTGCCACGCCGACTAATTGCTGCTGGCCGCCGGAAAGCTGCGATGGATAGAGATCCTTTTTGCCGACGATATGGAAACGGTCCAGGATGTCTGCGACTTTTGCCGCCCTTTCCGAGCGCTTGATGTCTTTGTAAGAGAGGGGCAGATCTATGTTCTCGGCAACCGTAAGATTGTCGAGCAGATGATAGCTCTGAAAGACGAAGCCAATGTTTCGCTTGCTCAGCCCAATACGTTGCTTGCGGTCGAGCTTGTGGACCGCTTTTTGATCCAGGAAGTATTCGCCGGCCCATGTGTCGTCGAGCATTCCAAGAATGCTGAGCAGCGTGGTTTTGCCCGCGCCGCTCGGACCCATCACGGTGACGAAGTCACCCTGCTTGATCGAGAGGCTGATGCGACGCAAGACGAAGGTCTCGCCTGCGGCTGTCTTGTAACTTTTTTCAAGATTCTTGAGCTCGATCATGTTCATTCGTACCGCAGCGCTACCATGGGATCGACTTTGGTTGCGCGACGAGCAGGAATCAGGCTCGCGAAGGCTCCCACTCCGGCGAGCAGGACAATCACGATCGCCAGTGACAGCGGATCGGTATGGCTGAGCCCGAATAACATGCTGTTGATCACGCGCGTGCACAGCATGGCAAGTGGGATCCCCGCCGCGACACCGATCAGCACCAGAAGCATGGCTTCTCGCATCACCAGAGTGAGCACGTCTCCGCGCTGGGCGCCGAGAGCGATCCGAACGCCGATCTCTTTTGTACGTCCGGCGACCGTGTAGGCCATCACGCCGTAGAGTCCAATGCAGGCCAAGATCAACGCGAGCACGCCGAAGAAGCTGGAGAGCTTGGCGATGATGATCTCACTGCTGATAGTGGATCGAACCAGACCATCCAGCGTCTTCACACTTTGGACCGGCATGGAGCCGTTGTAGGTCTTGATGTCAGCGCGGACGGTATCAGCGAGTGCGGCTGGATCGGCGATGGTCTTGATCTCGAGCTGGAGCATTCCGGAGGGCTCATCGATCTGAGCGATGGCGGTGTAGTAATGAGGTTGTAATGGTTTGTTGAGGTTAATGCTGCGGGCATCCTTCACCACGCCGACGATCTCCATTGCCTTGTCGCGGCGCTTCACATCATCGACCCAGAGCTTCCTTCCGATGGGATTTGCGCCTTGGAAGTAATGGCGCTGAAAAGATTCATCGACCACCGCGACACGCTGCGAAGCGGCTGTGTCCTGCGCTCCGATCTCGCGACCCATGAGGACGGGAATCCCAATGACGCTGAAGAAACCCGGCCCCACACGGTCAAAGGCGACGTTACGATCCTCTTCACTCGCCGGAGTAAAATTTTCGATCTTCAGCGTGGTCGAGCCGTCCGCGCCTGAAAAGAGCCCCAGCTCAGATACGGCCACTCCTTTCACCCCGGGCAAGTGCGAGAGCCTTTCCTCGAGCTCGTTCATCACTCGCACCGTGCCCTCGGTGGTCTTGATGCCGGCGGTGATCGGATCGACGCGCACCATCAACAGGCGGTCGCGCTCATAACCCAGATCCACGTTTTGAAGATTGCGAAGACTGCGCAACAGCAGGCCTGCTGCAAACAACACCAGCACAGACAAGGCTACTTGCGAGGCGACGAGTAGTTTGCCCCAATTAAAGCCGCGCCCGCCGGCCACATTTGCCGAGCTACTGTCTTTCAACGCGGCATTCAGCTCGACATTCAGCGAACGCAAGGCAGGCACCAGCCCGAAGAGGAATCCCGTGAGAAGACACACGCAAGCGGTGAATGCGAGCACACGGAAGTCCGGGTCGACTTGCAGCCCGCTGGACTGCAAGTTCAGTCCACTGATGGTAAGTAAGATCCGCGTGCCCCAAAAGGCAAGCAGCAGTCCGAATGCACCGCCGAGGAATGCCAGCAGAACGCTCTCGGTAAGCAACTGCCGAATCAAGCGCGAGGGTTTTGCGCCCATGGCGAGGCGCACTGCGATCTCTTTCTGCCGTGTGGTAGCACGGGCGAGCAAGAGATTGGCGACGTTCACGCACGCGATCAGTAGTACCAGTCCGACGATTCCCATCAGCAGCATCAGCGGCCGCGCAAAATTTCCCCGAATCACTGAAAGGCCATGGGCACCGTTGGTCACATCGATGGGTTGGCTCTGCATCTGTCGGAGATCGTCAGGTTCGAGCTTAGCGCCGTATGCGCCTCCAAGAGCTTGCTTCAGTATCACGTTCACATTGGCCTTCGCCTGCGGTGCTGATACACCCGGCTTCAGCCGTGCCATGACTGTGAGCCAGGAACTCTCGACGTCTTCCAGCCAATCGCGGCCGCGCATGACTTGAGGCTGCATCATCATCGGGATCCAAACTTCTTGCACATCACCGACAACTTGACCGTGAAATCCCGGGGGCGCGACTCCCACGATGGTGAAGGGATACTCGTTCAGCCGGATGGTGCTGCCAAGGACGGAGACGTCGGAATTGAAACGATTGAGGAACATCGAATAACTGATCACCGCTACCGGGTGTCCGCCCGCCATCTTGTCGTCTTGTTCGGACAACATGCGTCCCATGAGCGGATTCACGCCGAGCACGGAAAAATAGTTCCCGGTGACCAGCACACCGAGGACGTCGTCGGCAATCGACTCTCCAGACGCTTTGCTGGTGCGGACACGATGCATCTCGCCGGCGGCGAAAACACCTTCGAAGACATCGCTGTGGTCGCGGATCTCGCGATACAGGGGATACGAGAACAAATCAGTTTGCGGAGTACCGTGGGAGCGGCTGTGCGCCAGCGTCGGGTCGCCCAATACGACCAGCCTCTCCACGTCGCGCACGGGCAGCATCTTGAGGATGACTGCGTTGATCAGCGTGAAGATGGCGGTATTGGCGCCGATGCCCAATGCCAGCGTGAGCACCGCGACCGCCGTGAAAGCCGGGGACTTGCCGAGCATCCGGAGCGCGTATCGAAGGTCTTGCAGTATGGATTCCATAAACTCACTCACTCGTATCGCAACGCAACCATCGGATCGACCTTGGTCGCGCGCGTCGCTGGTATCAGACACGCGATCAACGCCACCGTGAACAACAGAACCGGAATGACGAAGAACGTGAGCGGATCGCGTTCGCTCACGCCGTATAACAACGAACTCATAAGACGGGTCAGGGCGAAAGCCAGTGCGACTCCGATGACGGCTCCAACGATCGCCAGTCGTGCCCCTTCGCACAGAATCATGGTGAGCACGTTGCCGCGCGTCGCGCCCAGTGCCATGCGGACGCCGATCTCGCGCGTGCGCTGGATCACTCCTTGGGAGATCACGCCATAGGCGCCGACGCAGGCCAGTGCGAGCGCGGCAATGCCGAACATGGCCAACAGCAGCATGGTGACGCGCCGGATCGCCATCGTTTCTTTCGCCGCGGTCTCCATGCTGACGACGCGCAACACAGATTGATCCTTGTCTACGCTCCAGATGGCCTGCCGAGCGGAGTTCGCGACCGAATCCGGATCGGCGCCGGTGCGCAAGGTGAACGCCATCATCTGAAACAGAAAAGGACTTTGATCGTAGGAGAGATAGATTTCGGGTTGCGTCTCCTGATCCAGGCCGGAATGCTTCACGTCGTTGATGACGCCCACGATCTGTGCCCAGTGCGGCTTCCCGGGCTCGCCAAGGTCAACACGCTTGCCAAGCGCGTCCTGTCCGAAAAAGTTGTTTGCGAACTTTTGGTTCACCACCGCGACCAAGGGCGAAGCGGGGCGGTCAGAATCACTGAAACCGCGTCCCTTCAGGACGGAGATCCCCATGACTTCAAAATATTTCGACGTCACCACGCGAAATCCGCTCTCCGGCAGCTCCTGGGGATTCGGCGAAGTGCCTTCGATGGTGAAGTTGGTGGAAGAGTCAAACCCGCTGAGCGGCAGGAAATCAATGGCAGCAGCATGCTGGACGCCGGGTGCAGCGGACAATGCAGGCAGCAGTCTATCCATATAAGCGCGCTTGGAGGCGTCCTCGGGATATCGCTTCTCGTCCATGGTGATGTACATGGACAGGACATTGGAGCTGTCGAATCCATAGGACATCTGCTGCAGCCGTTGAAAACTTTGGACCGTAAGCCCAGCCCCGATCAGGACAACGACCGCTATCGCGATCTCCGCGACGACCAATGCATTACGGATCCGTTTGCTGCGCTTGCTGACTCCGGCAGAACCGCTCGTGTCTTTCAGATTCTGAGAAAGGTTCGCGGAGCTGCTGCGAAGAGCCGGAGGCAATCCGAAGAGCAATCCGGTAACGACAACGAGACCCATGCAGAACGTGATCACCGAAGCGTCGATGGGAATGCTCTCAATCTGCGGAATGCCGACGTTGTAGAGGTGGGAGGGGAAAAGGGCGACGAGCCCGCTTGTGGCCCAGTAAGCGAACAAAATTCCTAGAGCGCCGCCGACGGCTGACAGCAGCAGGCTCTCGGTGAGCATCTGCCGAACCAGATCCGTGCGTCCGGCGCCGAGAGCAACGCGTACGGAGATCTCGCGAGTGCGAGAATGCATGCGCGAAAGCATCAGATTGGCAACGTTAGAAACAGAGATCAGCAGAAGCAGCCCGACCGCGCTAAAAAGGATGAGTAAAGCAGGACGAATGTCACCAACGTCGGTCTCGCGATAATCTCTGAGCAATGCTCTCCAGCCGGCGTTGGTTTCAGGATGCTCGGCCGCTAGTTGTTGCGCGATGAAATTCAACTCCTGCTCCGCCTGTTGCCTCGAAATGTCGGGACGCAACCGTCCGATGAGACGCAATGTGAACTCGTTGCGGTCCTGAAACTTCGCCGGGTCCATATCCAAGGGCAGCCAGAGTTCAGCAGTCCGGGGATGGCGAAATTCTATTGGCATCACTCCGATCACGGTGTATGACGTACCGCTCAGCGTGATGTTTTTACCGACGATATTGGGATCGCGATCGAACCTGCGGCTCCACAACTTGTAACTGATCACCACGACTGGGGTGTGTGCAGTGGAATCTTCACTGGGAGCAAATGTTCGGCCCATGATCGGAGGCACGCCCAGCGTCTGGAACATGCTCGCGGAGAAGCGATATCCGGGAATGGCTTCTGGTTCGCCGTTGCCGGTAAGGTCGACCGGGCGCATGTCGCGCGAAACGCCGATCTCTTCAAAGGAGTGGCTGCGCTGCTTCCAGTCCACGTAATTCGCGGCGCGCACCGGCCTCCGGCGCTCCTTCATCTCGCGAATATCGACCAGCCGGTCGGAGTGCGGGTAGGGCAGCGGCTCGAGCAATACTTTATTGACGACCGCGAAGATAGCGGTGTTGGCGCCGATGCCCAGCGCTATGCAGATCACTACTGTGGCGGAGAACACGGGATTTTTGATCACGGTCCGCAGTGCCATGCGAAGCTCGTGCAGCAGCCGTTCCATTGAGATCTCCCCGAGTTGTTAAGCGTGGACGCTTTCTTCGACAACTTTGCCGTCGAACATATGAATCGTGCGCTGGGCGTGGCGCGCAAACCGCTCGTCGTGCGTGACCATGCAAATGGTGGCGCCTTCGCGATGCAGCTCCTGCAACAACTGCATGACAGCTTCGCCGTTACGCGAATCCAAGTTACCCGTTGGTTCGTCGGCGAGCAGGATCAGCGGCTTGCCGCCGAGGGCGCGCGCGACGGCAACACGCTGCTGCTGACCGCCAGAAAGTTGTGATGGATAGTGCCGCATGCGATGCGCCATGCCAACGCGTTCCAGCGCATTGTGGACACGGTCTTTTCTTTCTGCCGCGGACACGTCGCGATAGGTGAGTGGCAGCTCGACGTTCTCGTACACGGTGAGATCGCCAATGAGATTGAAGCTCTGGAAGATGAAGCCGATCTCCTGATTCCGAATACGCGCGCGGTCGGCAAAATCCAAACCCTGGACCGGCTTTTCATTCAACAGATAGACTCCGTCTGTAGACGAATCCAGTAGACCAAGGATGGAGAGTAGCGTCGACTTCCCGCAGCCGGATGGTCCGGCCATTGCGAGGTATTCGCCCTCGGTGATATCGAGATGGATCCCGGACAGGGCGTGCGTCTCTACTTCATCGGTGTAGAACACCTT
>Ga0137403_10002037_pt1 | contig 25176 bp, 23 predicted proteins | sample CZOMad2_1_16fung_FD_122057 | JGI IMG/M metagenome (GOLD analysis project Ga0137403, IMG submission 122057) | Vadose zone soil fungal communities from Angelo Coast Range Reserve, California, USA - CZOMad2_1_16fungal (Hybrid Assembly) | ecosystem: Environmental > Terrestrial > Soil > Vadose zone... | reverse complement strand
CCGTGGCGCCGATGAACAGTAGGACGGTGATCCAACCAATCGTCGTCGGGCTGAGCATTTGCACATGCTTTTGCAATTCTAAGAAGTCGAGGGTCCAAATCCCTTGCCGGCCCAACTCGGTAACCAGCAGAAAAATGCCCAGCACGAAGCCGAAATCGCCGATGCGGTTGACGATGAAAGCCTTGTTGCCGGCAATCGTATTGTTGTGATCGTGGTACCAAAAGCCGATGAGCAAATAAGAGCAGAGGCCAACGCCTTCCCAACCGACGAAAAGGATCAATAGATTGTCACCCATCACCAAGAGCAACATGAAGAAGATAAACAAGTTCAGATAAACGAAGAAACGCACCATCCCTTCGTCATGTCCCATGTAACCGAGGGAATAGAGGTGAATCAGAAAGCCGATGCCGGTCACCACCAAAAGCATCACGGCGGTGAGTGCGTCGACTTGAAAAGAAAGATTAACCTGAAAGGAACCGGATTCGATCCAGGCGTAAACCAGATCGCGGAAAATGGTCGTGGCGGATAATTGCCAGAACACATAAAAAGCCAGCGCAAACGACGCGCCCACCGCGGCACACGCCAATCCGCCGGCTATTTTTTTGCCAAGCGCGCGGCCCCAGAAAAGATTGACCACGCTGGCGAGCAACGGCATCAGCGGGATCCAACGCAAGAGATCGTAGGTGACTATGCTCGGCGTGGACGTTACCATTTGAGCAGCTGCATCTCCTGGGGATCGAGTGATTGGCGGTGGCGAAATCCGGAAATGATGATGGCGAGTCCAATGACTGCTTCAGCGGCCGCGACGGCCATCACGAAGAAAACCGCGACTTGCCCTTCCATAGAGCCTAAAAAACGCGAAAAGGCGATGAAAGTCAGATTGACGGCGTTGAGCATGAGTTCGACAGACATCAAAATTACGATTAGGTTTCGCCGAATCAAGACACCGATCACGCCGATCGCGAAGACGACGGCACTGACGAGAAGATAATAGTGCAGCGGCACCATGGAAACCTAGCGCTCCCGCTTCGCCAGCACGACTGCGCCGACAATCGCCACCAGCAGCAAAACCGAGGCGATCTCGAAAGGTAGGACGAAGTCATTGAACAGACTCTTGGCCAACATTTCCGGGCTGCCGAACAATTCGGTCGACACCAGTGGGTCTCGCGCCGATTCGCTGTTGGACAACAAAGGCACCAAAAGGCCACCAAGGAGCAGCGCCAGCACTGTCCCAAAATTCCACCAGACGCCGCCGCCCCGCTCCCGCGTGGTGGGGTTGAGGAGCATGATGACGAAAAGAAACAGCACCATGATCGCGCCGGCGTAAATCAATACCTGAAACACGCCGACCATCGGCGCCTGTAGAGTTACAAAGAAGACGGCGATAATGAAGAGCGCGGCCACCAATGCCATGGCGCAGTGAACCACATTGCGTAAAAAAACCACCATTAGGGAAGTGATGATCAGCAGCGTAGATAGAATATAGAAGATCCACGTCGAAGCGTTCATGTCCTTTATGACCTATTGCGCGGCGACGATTACGATCGCGGTGATCGTCACGTTCAACAACGCCAGTGGCAACAACATCTTCCAACCGAGCCGCATCACTTGATCGTAACGAAACCGCGGCACGCTCCAGCGCAGGAGAATCTGCAGCCAGCAGAAAAATACCACTTTAATGGTAAATGCGGCCACTTGTAGAATGACCACGCCGAGATGTGGCAAAAGCCAGCTGCCGCCCCAGGGAAAGTGAAAGCCGTCGCGCATGAGATACGGCACCTGCCAACCGCCGAAAAAAAGCGTCGCCATCAAGCCGGCAGCCGTGACGATCTCGGCGAACTCTCCGGCGAAGAACATGAGAAATTTACCGCCGGAATATTCGACGTGGTAGCCGGCAACGAGCTCCGATTCGCCTTCGGGTAGATCGAAGGGAATCCGTTTCGTCTCGGCGACTGCCGCGGTAAAAAACAACAAAAACGCCAGGGGCTGAAGAAAAATACCCCAGGCAGGCAGCCAGCCGATTACGGGTCGGAGGAAAACAAGCCATGAAGGAAGCAGCTCGCGGATCAATAGACCCTGACTACGCGCGATTTCCTGTAGCTCCAAGGTGCCGTAGACCATCAAGACGCCGATGATTGAGAGACCCATGGCGATCTCGTAGGAAATCATCTGCGCCGATCCGCGCACTCCGCCAAGCAGGGAAAATTTGTTGTTCGACGCCCAAGCGCCGATAACGATTCCGTAAACGCCTAATGATCCCATGGCTAAAACGTAAAGAATCCCAATATTGATGTTCGCGACCTGCAAATTGATCATCCGGTCGCCAATGATCAGGACGTCGCCGAATGGAATCACCGCGAAGGTCACCAGGGCGGGAAACAACGCCAGGCAAGGCGCCAGCGTGTGGAGAAACTTATCGCCGGACGGCGGAATGAAGTCTTCTTTGGTGAGAAATTTGACCGGATCGGCGATGAGTGTGTTCACCAGTCCCATGCCGGCAAAGCCCAGGATCGATGCGCGATTGGCGCCGATGCGATCTTGAATCAGCGCGCTGCCCTTGCGCTCGATCCAGCCGAGAATGCCGGCCAGATTGAGAACCATGAAGAGTACGAGAAAGGCTTTTGCCGCAATAATCGTGATATCAACGATCATGCTACTCCACACTACCACTGCCCAGCTCAATCCCCTGATCGCCGATCGAGGCGTAATCGAGTCCTTTATAGGACGGGATCTCCCGCGCCAAAACCGCAAAGATTTCCGCGACAGACGCGTAACTATTTTTCTCTCCCGCGGTATCCAATAGGCGCAGGAAAATGTCGCAATCCTGCAAAGCGCCATCGGGCGGGATCACCGCGGCGTTGAGCTTTTGCACGCGCCCGCGCCGATTCGTATACGTTCCTTCCTTTTCACCGAAGTGAGTCGCGGGGAGAACGACATGCGCCAGCTTCGCCGTTTCCGTCAAGCGCGTGTCCTGCACGACTAGGAACGACAACGTCTGGAGAGCGGCGCGAACTTTCTCCCGGTCGCCGTTTGTCGCGATGAGATCTTCGCCGACGACGTAAACGGCGGAGAAATTCCCAGCAACGAGTTTCTCCATCAGCGATTCAAACCCGCCGTTCGAAGAAACTCCCATTTCCCGGGCACCGCGAAAATTCGGCGAGCGGTCTGGACTCATGAGAATTTTTTGCACTTCGGTGAGCTCGCGCTCCCGGTAGAAAACCTCCAGCGCGTAGTCATCAGAAATTCTTTTCGCCAGCTTGGCAAAAAGATAGGCTTCCTCGTTAGTGTTTCTGCCGGACAGAATCCCCGCCAAAGGCCCGGCCGACTTTAGCCCCGCGTAAACCGCCTGCAACGCATGCTCCCAAGTCGTCGGCACCAATCCGCCTTCTTGACGAATCAGCGGCGTCGTCAAACGCGGGCCACCGGTCAAGTCATGAAAACAATAACGCCCTTCGTCACAGAGCCAGTGGCTGTTGACCGCTTCGTTGATACGGGGCTTAAAGCGCGCGATGCGATTCTGATAAGTTTCGACGCTGATGTTGCAACCGGTGCTGCAGCCAGGGCAAATCGACGGGGTTTTTTGCAGGTACCAGACCCGCACTTTGAAACGAAAATCGCGATCGGTCAGCGCCCCCACCGGGCAAATATCGACGACATTGGCCGATAGCGGATTGTCGAGCACCGAGCCGGGAAACAAAGCGATCGTCGAATGATCAGCGCGATTGACTACCGCCAGCTCGTTCGTGTGGGTAATTTCCTGTAGGAACCGCACGCAGCGAGTGCACTTGATACAGCGCTCGCCGTCAAACACGACGTTGGGACCGAAGATTTCCCGTTTGCGGTCGTGCTCTTTTCGCGCGTCGAAGCGGCTCGCCTGCAAATCATGCGTCATGTAGTAGTCTTGCAGCCAACACTCCCCCGCCTGGTCACAGATCGGACAGTCCACCGGATGATTGATCAGGAGAAATTCCATCACCGCTTTGCGGGCGGCTAGAACTTTCGGACTCTGGGTCAACACCGACATGGCTTCGGTTGCCTGAGTGTTGCAGGCGATCTGCAGCTTGGGCATCTTCTCGATTTCGATGAGACACATGCGACAATTGCCGGCGATCGTGAGCTTCGGATGGTAACAGTAGTAGGGGATAACGATCCCCGCGTCGGCCGCCGCCTGGATGACGGTCTTGCCCTTGGTCGTGACGACCTCGCGGCCGTCAATAATGATGTTTACCGGGTCCATATCGAAGACTGGGTTATTGGAGTGAAGGAGTATTGGAGTATTGCTCCCCCACCCATCACTCCATCACTCCTATCCCGTTATCGTGCAGCGCTTTTCCGCAATATGCGCTTCAAACTCGTCGCGGTATTTCTTGATAAACGCTGCCGCCGGCATAGCTGCCGCATCGCCGAAAGGACAAATCGTATTCCCCATGATGTTACCGCTGACGTTGAGAATCAGATCGAGATCGCCCTTCTCGCCCGCGCCGTGCTCGATGCGGTGAAAAATCTTTTCCATCCAGTGACAGCCTTCGCGGCACGGGCTGCATTGGCCGCAGGATTCGTGAGCGAAAAAACGAGCGAGGTTCCACGCGGCGCCGACCATGCACGTGGAATCGTCCATGACGATTACTCCGCCGGAGCCGAGCAGGCTTCCCGCCGCCTGGACGGACTCGTAATCGAGATTCACCTTTTCGATCTCCTCAGGGCGCAGCACCGGCATCGACCCGCCCCCCGGAATGACACCCTTGAGTTTTCTGCCGTTGGCAACTCCGCCGCAGTCTTCATCGAGAAACTTTTTGAATGGATAACCCATTTCCACTTCGTAGACACCGGGCTTAGCTATGTGACCACTGACGCTGAAAAGTTTCGTCCCCTTGCTCTTCTCCGTGCCCATGGCCGCATAAACGGCCGCTCCACGTTCGATAATCCAGGGCAGCGCCGCCAGTGTCTCAACATTGTTGACCACCGTCGGACAGCCAAACAGCCCATGGGTCGCCGGAAAAGGCGGCTTGACCTTTGGCCAACCTCTGCCCCCTTCCAGAGACGACAGCAGCGCTGTTTCTTCGCCGCAGATATAGGCGCCCGCGCCTCGGTGAACGATCACGTCCAAGTCATATCCCGAGCCGAAAATATTCTTGCCGATATAACCGGCTTGAATGGCTTCCTCAACGGCTTGATCGAGCCTGCTGGCACCGAAAGTGAGCTCACCGCGGATATAGATGAAAGCGGTATGCGATTGAATGGCGTAGGCCGCGATGAGCGTCCCTTCGACGGTCGCGTGCGGATCTTTCTCAATGAGCAAACGATCTTTGAACGTGCCGGGCTCGCTCTCGTCCGCATTACAAACGAGATATTTCGGCTTCGGGCTGTCTTTAGGAACAAAGCTCCACTTCATGCCGGTAGGAAAGCCGGCGCCGCCCCGGCCGCGCAGACCCGAAGCTTTGACTTCGTTGATCAGCTGCTCCGGTGTCATGCTCTCGACGATCTTGCGCCACGAACCATACCCGCCGCGCGACTTGTAGGCCGTCAGCGTATGGGAATCCGACACGTCGATATTGCGCAGCAAAATCTTTTCCATGATGTCCGTGAGAAAATCGCCTATTTCAGCGATTCAAGGATCTCCGTCACCTTAGCTTCCGTGAGGTTCTCGTAGTAGTCGTCATTAATCTGCATCATCGGCGCCGTGCCACAGGAGGCCAAGCATTCGACCTCTGTCAGGGTGAACCTATTGTCCGAGGTTGTTTGTCCTAGCTCAATCCCGAGCTTTTGCTTAAGAAACCCGGTGATTTTCTCCGCGCCGCGAAGCGCGCAGGGCAAGGTCCGGCATACTTGAATATGGTGGCGGCCGACGGGCTTCATGTTGAGCATGGTATAAAAACTCACCACCCCGTGAACCCGCGCTGGCGGCTGCTGCAAGATTTTGGCAACGTATGCAATCGCTTCTTCTCCCAGATGGCCGAACTCCTGCTGGGCGAGGCAAAGCACCGGCAACATCGCCGCCTCTTTCTTGGGATAGCGATTCACCGTCTCCTCGAACTTCTTTAGCGTGTCTGGCGAAAACTCTAGAGCCATTGTTCCTGGAACCGAGGATGGAGCATCGAGAATCGAGGATTGCGCGGCCGCCCCGCGTGATATCTATCCTCTATCCCCTCGATCTTCGACAATATTCCGCTTCAGCGATCGCATTCCCCGCCGATCATATTTATCATGCCGAACGTTGGGACGATGTCGGCCACCATGTACCCTTTGATCATCTCAGGAAAGGCGCCCATGGCGATAAAACATGGCGGACGCACTCTGATGCGATAGGGTCTGCCGCCGCCGTCACTCACGAGATAAAAACCTAACTCTCCGTTGCCGCCTTCCACGGCAAGATAAGTTTCGCCGGCCGGCACATGAATGCCTTCCATGATAATTTTGAAATGATGCATCAGCCCTTCGATGCTGTTGTAAACTTTTTCCTTTTCCGGCAGCACAAAACGCGGATCATCGATCCAAACCGGTCCTACGGGGAGTTTCTCCAATGCCTGCTCAACGATTCTCATGCTCTGCTCGATTTCCTGCATACGACAGACAAAGCGGTCGTAATTGTCTCCCTTGCTCCCCAACGGAATCGCGAAATCCATTTGATCGTACACGAGATAGGGGAAGGCCTTGCGCACGTCGTAATTGACGCCCGTTGCCCGCAGAATCGGCCCTGTGAGGCTGTAGTTGAGCGCGGTCTCTTGGGAAATGACTCCGACGTCGGACATTCGGTCGATAAATATCCGGTTGCGCGAAAGTAAATGATCGCAGTCGGTCAGCAGCTTGCGAATGGTTTTGAACGTCTGAGTCACCTGTTGAGCAAAATCGTGGACTAGATCGTGTTTGAGGCCGCCGATACGGACATAGGTGACGGTCAACCGCGCGCCGGTGAGATTCTCCATAATCCTCATGATCAATTCGCGCGCTTCGATCATGTAGAAGCCGACCGTGATTGCGCCGAGCTCGGAGCAGGACATGCCGCAGCAGGTCAGGTGATCGAAAATCCGCGACAACTCGCTGACGATGACGCGAATATATTGACAACGCGGCGGCGTTTCTACACCGATAAGTTTTTCCACGGCCAGGGCATAGCCGACATTGTTGATCAGCGGCGAAGCGTAGTTGAGCCGGTCAGTGTAGGGGATGACCTGTGTCCAAGTTGCTTGCTCGCAGCTCTTGTCGAAGCCGCGATGGAGATAACCGACCTCGACGTCGCAGTCGAGCACCTTTTCGCCGTCGAGCTTGAGATTGAATTTGATCGTGCCATGGGTCGCCGGATGGGATGGTCCCATCTGCAAATCCATAGTCTCCAACGGGAGATCTTGGTTTTCCGCTTTCATGCCGTAACTGCGGGCCTAAATTTTGCTGCCCAGGGATTTTTTTAAACGCAGCAATTTGTTGTGCGAGCGCTCATCGACGAAGGTTCCCGCCACTTCGCGTTCAGGAACTCTGGGCTGCCAGAGATTCACGGGGTAGTCTTTGCGCAAAGGAAAACCCTGAAATTCGTCGTAAAGTAAAATTCGTCGCAAGTCGGGATGATCGATAAAGCGAATGCCGAAGAGATCCCATACTTCGCGTTCGAGAAAGTTCGCGCCTCGCCAAAGCGGCGTCAAAGACTCGACGGTGGGATCGCTTTCAGGCACCGGAACGCGTATCCGTAACCGTTGGTGATTCATGACAGAAAGAATCTGATATACGACCTCGAAACGCGGCTCTTTCTTTTGCCAATAATCCACGGCGGTGATATCGGACAGGAAATCGTAACCCAAATGCGGGTCGGTCTTTAAAACGAGAAAACTTGCTCGTAATCCCGAACGGTCCAGCAGCAACACATCGTCACCCTGCGCTTGCCGGACTTCTATAATCTTCGAGTCAAGTTTCTCTCGAATGTATGAAATGCGCGGATTGGCATCAGACATGAAAAATCAATCCCACTCCAGGGCGCCTTTTTTCCAGACATAGATGTAACCGACCGTCAAAATAACCAGAAAGATTCCCATCTGTACCAGGCCAAAGATTCCCAGCTGGCGAAAGTAGATCGCCCAAGGATAGAGAAACACAACTTCCAAGTCGAAGATCAAAAATAGCATCGCAACCAAATAAAACTTCACCGAGAAACGGATGCGCGCGTCACCGCGAGGCGGATTGCCGGATTCGAAAGGGTCAGCTTTGGCCGGATTGGTGGATTTCGGGCCGATCTTGGCTGCGATGAAAAGCAGCGCAAGAACTACTGCCGCCGCCAGCGCAAAGATCACAAGTAAAGGAAAATAGGGATGATTCATGAATCGATGGCAGCTAAAAACACATACCTTGGGGTCGTGAAAAGGCATGCGGTTGGAGTCGATCAAATCATCGGCTTCACAAAAATTTGTATTGGAAAACCGCAGTGATGTCAAGGTAAAGTCGGCACACGTGATAGGTTGATGACGTCGCGACGCAAGTAGTTCTTGAAATGAAAATCGCCATTGACGACTCCAGCACATCGATGTTAAGCCACTCAACGTTTGATATTGCGTTATGACGCCCAGATCCAAAATATCCTCATTCACCATTTCAGTCGCCCTCTGGTTTGTTATCTTGGTCGGCGCGGCAATGGGTCAGTCGATATTGGAGGGGGCCAAGAAAGAAGGCCAAGTAGTCTTGTACGCTTCTATGGAAGCGGTATCGGCGCAGAAAATCGTTGCCGCATTCGAGAAGAAATATCCGTTCATCAAAGTTGACGCCACTCGCATCGGCTCGGAACGAATGGCGACGCGTCTTGTCGCGGAAGCACAAGCGCGGAAGGTCCGCGCCGATGTCGTGCAGCAGTCCGGCTTCGATTTCTACGGCGGTCTACAGAAAGGTCTGTTTGACAGTTACTTTTCTCCCGAGCGCGCCGCGTATCCTGCCGAATACCGCGATGACAAGGGGCTTTGGGTGATGCCCGCAGCCACACTCAACGTCATCGCTTACAACAAAAAAATGGTCTCCGCTGGCGACACGCCCAAAAACTTCTGGGATCTCGTCGAGCCCAAGTGGAAAGGCCAGTTGCTGATGGACGAGAACGAAAGCAAATGGATGGCCGGCATGATTAGTTACTACGGTGAAGCCAAAGCGATGGATCTAATGCGCAAGCTCGCCGGCCAAAATATCCAGTTCCGCGTTGGCCATTCTTTACTTCAGACTTTGCTCGCCGCCGGTGAGCGCGCCGTCGTCGTTGTCGCCTTTGCCAACGGCGTCGATCGGTTGAAAAAAGACGGCGCCCCTGTCGAATGGGTCGGCGCCGAGCCGATTATTGGACTGACGTTCGGTTCCGCCGTCGTTAAGGACGCGCCACATCCCAACGCTGCACGTCTGCTCAGTGATTTCCTGCTTTCACGCGAGGGCCAGGAAGTATTCGCCGCGGCCGGCTACTTCTCGCCGCGTTCGGATGTCAGCTCGCCGATCCTCAAAGAAGCGCCGGCAAAAACCAAGATCGTCCCACTGCCAATGACATTGGCGTCACGTTACAATGAATATTTTCAGACGTACCGCAAAGTAATGGGACTCTGATGACTCCGACGATTCAATATTTCGTCCGAGGATTTCTCCTTTTCCCACATCGCGGGCGAGGGTATGAATCGGTTCAAAAATAGATGAAATTTGCGCCTAACTCGTCTGGGAGACCTACATGATTTACGCAGCTGAAATAGGAAATTTCACGATCGCATTAGCCGGCGATACCATGCTTACCCGCAAGCTAACGCCGTTTAATGAAGACCGGTTCTTGGCACTCCGAGAAATTCTGCGCAGCGCAGACGCGGCCTTCGCCAATCTCGAAGGCACCGTGCACACCTGGGACGAAGGCACCCCCGGCATTACGCAGGGCACGTTCATGACCACCGAGCCGAAGTTGCTCGAAGACTTGAAATGGTTCGGCATCAACATGGTCTCCTGCGCCAACAATCATGCCTTTGACTACGGCGAAGGCGGGGTGCTGGCAAACATTCGTCATCTCGACGACGCCGGTCTCCTGCACGCCGGCACAGGTAAGAATCTAGCGGAAGCCAGAGCGCCCGGTTATCTCGACACAGCGAACGGACGCGTCGCCTTGATTGCGGCGACTGCGACCTTCCGGCCGTGGAACCAAGCCGGCGAACAACGGCCGGACTTGCGCGGCCGACCCGGCATCAATCCACTGGGATTCAAAACCACTTACCGCGTTGACGCGGCGGCGTTAGAACAACTGCAGCGCATGAGCCGCGAGCTCGGATTTGAAATGGGCAAGGAGCGAGCGCGCAAGCACTTTTACAGCGACAAAGAGATCGCCGACAATAAGGAATCCGAGGTGGATTTTTTCGGCAATCGCTTCGTACGCGAGGGACATTTTGCCATAGCGACCGAAGGAAACTCGCGCGACATCGACGACAATGTCAGGTGGATTCGCGAAGCGCGCCGACAGGCCGACTGGGTTGTCGTCAGCGTCCACTGTCACGAATTTGGCGGCGCAACGCTACTGACGGCCAGCACCCGCGCCGACCTTGAAGAGCCCGCGGATTTTGTCATTGACTTCGCCCATCGAGCCATCGACGAGGGCGCCGACGTTGTCGTTAGCCACGGTCCCCACTTCCCTTTGGGAATTGAAATCTACAAAGATCGTCCCATCCTTTACAGCGTCGGCAATCTGGTTTTTCAAAACGAAACCGTTGGGTTTTTCCCCGCCGATGCCTATGAACGTTTCGATCTCGATCTCAAAGCGACCCCGGCCGATTTTCTCGACGCCCGCACCAACGGCGGCAAAAAAGGCCATCCCAGCGATCCCGCGTATTGGGAAAACATGTTCGCCGTCTGCCAGTTCAGCAAAAACAAACTCAAGGAAATTAAGATCCATCCGATCGACCAAGGCTTCGGCCGTCCACGTCCGCAACGAGGAAGGCCATTGCTCGCCGAAGGCCAAGTGGCGGATCGGGTGATCGAACGTGTCGCGCGTCTGTCGAAACGCTATGGTACGAAAGTAGTTAACCGTGAAGGAATTGGTGTCATCGATATTTTGTAGGGTCAATGGCGATTAACTGGCAGGCTAAACCACAATTCATCCCGAATTCGCGACTTGAAACAAATCCGGCGCCTGAGATTTAAAACGCCCACATACCTAAAGCCCCATCGCTGCCGCGTTTCGCCCAGCCAATCGTGAGAACACCACGTTGCGTGTCTGTCCGGTGCACGACGGGTAGTTGTGGAAAAACAGGCCAACAATATCACCGGAGGCGAACAAGCCTCGGATCGGATTGTTGGAGGTGTTCAGCACCTGCGCTTGGGTGTTGATCTGTAATCCGCCGAAAGTAAAAGTGATGCCGCCGGTGACGGCGTACGCCCAATACGGCGGTTTGTCGATCGTATCAGCCCAGTGGGACTTCTTCGGCGTGATGCCTTCCGTGCATCTGCCGTCTAACTTGGTCGCGTCGAACGGGATGTCCTTGCGGATGGCATTATTGAATTCACGGATCGTATGATTCAGCACGGCGGGCTCGATGCTGATCTTTGTCGCCAGCTCGTCGATCGTGTTCGCTTCGATCGGATGGGAAAATTCGTAATAGCGTTTGTTCAACAGCGAGGTCGCTTTCTGATCATAGATCTGGTAAGCGATCGCGCCCGGTTGGCCGAGCACAGCCCAACCAGTCTTGGCGTACGTGTAGGAATGGCGTGCTTCGCCTTCATCAAAAAAGCGCTGGCCGAGCGAATTCACGGTAATCCCGTAGGTGTACCCGTAGCGATTCGCCTTGTTGCTGATCTCGACGTCGGGAAAAGTCGCGTCGATGGGCGTTGCGTGCGCGCCTTGCCAGTGGCCCGCCGTCTTGGCGCCCAGGTCGATCGCCATCATGAGCACTTCGCCGGTATCATGCTTGCTGCCGCGCACTTTCATCAAGTCGGCATTGGCGCCGAGATAGCGCGCGCGCTTTTCCGCGCTCGCTTGAAAGCCACCGGCGCAAAGGATCAATGAGCCGGTCCGAATCTCATATTCTTCCTTAGGATCCGATACACGCAGCCCTTCGATGTGCCGGTCATTGCCGAGCAGCGCCGAGACGCGCGACTCGTAGCGCAGCTCGATGCCCATCTTGGTCGCAATTTCGCGCCACTGCATGAGCTGGGCCAGACCACCACCGACTCCACCAGTCGGATGAATCACCAACCCGGGCTCGAAGTAGTAGCGCCCGTCGATAATCACATAACTATCGATATCCCACTTGATGCCGACCTCGCGCATCCAGTGAATCGCCGCGTTGGACTGCTGCACAACGACATCGGCGAGCTCTTTGTCGATGCGGCCGCGGGTCACGCGCTGCAAGTCAGCATGGAATTGTTCCGCAGTGTAAGCCGGCAAATGAAGTTTCTTGAATGTCGCCTCGTCCAAATCCGGGATAAATTGGCGAATCTCTTCGGCGCCGGAAAAAACCCAGCGAAAGCCGGTGTGGGAAAACCGCGCGTTGCCGCCGAATTCCGGCTCGGGCGCCTTTTCGAGCATGACAACTTTCGGAGCGCCCGCTTGCTTGGCGGCAACGGCCGCTTCGAACGCGGCGCTGCCGCCGCCGACCACAACGACTGGGATATTTTCAATTCTCACGGTTCACGGTCTCCATCTTCAATGAAATTATTATGGCGTGAGGATTATCAATTCTTCTTATACAGACTCTGGATGAACCCGGAGCTTTCGAGCCTGTTCATGAAAGAGTTATCGATAAGCGTCTCAACCCGCACCTCGGCGATCTTTGGATTGAGCTGGATCAAGAGTTTTTGCAGCCGCTTCATTCCCTCCACGCTGGTGTGCGGCGCGCGCTCGTAGTTGGTGATCACGGCTTGATAGGATTCCTCGATATCGGCCGGATTGGTCAAACGCAGGTTCGATGCCAAGAGCCGGCTTACCAGTTCCTTGTTGGCTGGATCGTTGATCATCGCGATCGCCTCGATCATGGCTTTCAAATAGCCTTCGATCACCTGCGGCTTTGTCGCCGCCGTGCGCCGCGTCGTCACCATCATGTTCTGCGGCAGGGTCACGCCGGCGGACTTCAAGTTATAAAGCAAGGTGTAACCTCTGTTGGCATAGACCTCGCCCATCGCGCCTCTAAGCGTGGTGGCATCGACACTGCCGCTCTCGAGCGCCAAGCGCCGGTTCATTTCAGTCCCCGGTATCGTCAGAAAAGCAATCTTCGCTTGCACGGGGTCAAGATTGAGACCTTGAAGCGCCAACATCGACACTAGATGCGACGTCGATCCCGGACCGCTCACCGCGATCCGCTTGCCGCGCAGATCTTCCGGCTTCTTGATGTCGGGGCGCGTGTTAAGGCGAAAGTCTAGCTTCTGATTGAAGTTGGCGATGCCGGCGAGTTCCGCGCCGCTCAGTCCGGCGTTGACAAGATGACCGGGGCCGATGATCGCGGCGTCAATCTCACCGGCGAGTAAAGCGGCGATGGCTAAGGGATTGCGCGGCATGAGGATGAACTGCATGTCGACGCCATGCTTCTTGAACAAGCCGCGGTCCCGCGCCACCCAGACATGAGTCATGCTCTCGCTGGTCACACTGGAGGATAAATTGCTGCGAATCTGGGCAGTCGTGTCCGCTGGCGGCCCGACTACCAGCACGAGGAGCAATAACAGCAGGAGATGCCGCCGCCTACGCCGCAATTCTATTCCAGTGACGGGCGCCACGTGGAGAATTTAGCTGGGTTTTTTCTCTCCCAGCGGCACCACATTTTCAAAGCCATGCTCGGAGATGTCGAAATAGTTGCCGTCGGGATCGGAACCGCGGGTTTCGGCATAGGGCCGGCCGTTGGGGCGCGGCTTCGGTAGCTTGTTCGGATTGACCTTCTTCATTCGCTCGACGATCTTCTCACCGCTCTCCACTTCGAAGCCAAAATGGTACAAACCGTTCGGCGCGTTCTGCTCATTATTGGGGAGAATCGCGAGATTGAAATAACCGTCGGTCAAAAAAATTGCCCCGCCTTCCTCCTTGCCCTTGTGCAGCATCCGCATCTCAAAGACGTCCATATAAAACGACGCAAGTTTCCCTGTGTCTTCCGTGCGAATGGCCAAATGACGTAGCTTAGGCATAAAGACCTCCCTTTGAAGTGTTCATTTGCTTCACCCTTAGTCCTCCAGGGTTGGAGTTGTCAAGGAACGCTTCTGGATCGGTTCGACCCGGTCATGAATATCCAGCGTCGATCTTCAATTGGCTTGGAAGGGAATGTATGTCGAAAGGCGGAGGGTTTAGTGCAGCTGCAGCTCGATCTGGTCGCGGTCAGTAATCATCGGCAGCATCGCCTCGCGAATTACTTTCTCGCTCACTTCGCCGAAACGATCCTTGAAACGGTCGAGCGGCACAACGGCTTTGGCCATGGCACGGTGGCCGCCGGCGCTGCCGATATCGTCGTAAAGCTTTTTCATGATGTCGCCGGCGCTCTTGACGTAGCCGACATTGCGCACGCAAATCACCACGCGGTCATTGACTAGGCCGGAGACCACACTCCAATCGACGCCTTCGATTTGCAGGCAAAACTCCGCCATCTGCGGGATCACGTCTTCGCGGCTGACATCGCCCATATGGACCACGGCCAAGCCGTTATCGATTTGCAGCCGGCTAAGCGCGCGCCCCAGCGATTCGAGATCCCCCCTCGGCAGGGCCGGCCGCTCGATGCGCGTGATCATCGCTTTATTGGCGATGGGGTAGAGAAAATTAAACGCGCTCAGATCAGCGAGATTACTGCCCCGTTCGAGAAACAGCGTATCGGTCTTGATGCCGTAGACTAACGCGGTCGCCAACCGCTGCGACGGCTCCATGTCCGCCGCGCGCAAATATTCGGTAAAGATGGTCGACGTCGAACCGTAACCGCTGCGCAAGTCAGCGAAACGCGCTTTGAACGAAGTTCGTTTGGGGTGATGGTCCACTACCAAATCCACTCTTCCCAATGGCCGATCGAAATAGGGCGGTTGCACATCGACGAGAGCCAAACGGGCGCCGTCCTTGTGCAGATCTTCGTAGGAGATCTGGTCAATTTGAATATCCAACAAGCGAATCATGGCAAGATTTTCCGGCCGTGTGATGCTGCCAAAGGTTACAATAGGAGTCGTAGCACGATTGCGTCCGAGCAGTTCGCGCAAAGCTAGTGCGCTGCCAATGGCATCCGGATCCGGATCATGCTGCAGCAATATGTGAATCTTTCTGCCGTCGGCGAAGAGCGAGCGAATGCGCTCGACTTTCTTGATGTTTAGCGTGTCGAGGAGTTGCACCGCGCAAAACTCTTCGAAGATATCGGCCAACTGAAGGTGGCGAAACAATGGATCAGTGGATTCTCTATAGCCGTTATTGTCGGAAGTCAGCGAAACGATGGAGACTCTCTTGTCCAGACTTCTGAGCAGCCTGCAGATGTCTTCCTGATGGTCAGGGTTGCGGACAAACACGATCGCTTGGTCGACATAGTGCAGTTTGACCTTCTTGTAGGTCTCTGGTTTGAGCAGATCGCCTTGCCAGACCTTGCCGCCTTGGCGTTTAATGGCCCGGGCGATTTTTTCGTTGGGGACGAGAAAGCGGACCTCTCCCTGCTCTGCCGCAACGTTGCGCATAAACTGGAACAATAGATCGTCCTCACAAATGGCTAGGTATTGCATACGCGTACCTCTTGTGAGGATCTAGTGGGAACGTCTTGCAAGATGGAATTGCCGGATAGGCCACTGATCAGCACGGCCGAAACTCTATCATCTGAATTTGGCCAATGCTAGGTCCCGAGCTTGAACCGTTGCGGGCAACACTTTATATGCTAACGATTATCAAAGAGAGTGGAACGCGAGCCGATGATTAACAGCGGCGAAAGAGGATTCGGGTTACCCAAGTTCAGCCACGCGGAGCGCGAGCGGCGCTGGTCCCGCGTGCGCGAGCGCATGCGCCGCGAACAGCTCGACGCGATCATCGGCTTTCCCAATCAAAGTCATTGGGACCAGTTTCAAGCCGATGTGCGATATCTGACGCATATCGGCGGCCATCAGACCGAAGTCGCCGTGGTGTTTCCGGTTTCGGGCGAGGTGACGGCTTTCGTGCGCGGCGGCAATGAAGTCGAATGGTGGAGCATCGCGCAGGACTGGGTAACGGATATTCGACCGAGCCGACGTTCTTGGGGCGAGCCGGTTATAGAACGCTTGAGGGAATTGAAGCTCGATCAAGCGCTGATCGGCATCAGTGGTTTGAGCGGCTTACTGCGCGCGCCGGAAGGAACCGTCGTGACCGGAATACTGGAGAAAGTCAGAGCGGCGTTCCCCATGGCAACATTTCAAAACGCCACGGAGCTGCTGCAAGACGCCCGTTCGGTCAAGGGGCCCGAAGAAGTCGCCTGGATCGAGCGCGCCGCGGAAATCTTGGATAAAGTCGTCGCCGCGATCCTTGCGAAGGCCAAACCCGGCGTCATGGAAAACGACATGGTGGCGACGATCTGGCAGACGATCATCACCAACGGTGGCGACTATCCGTCGATGACCCATTGGGGCGCAGGCAGAGGTGTTCCATGGGCCTGTCGTATCGCGCCCCACCGGCCGTTGCGGGCGGGCGATATGATCAACACCGAGCTGGAAGCGAAATACGGCGGCTACATCGCACAAACCGTGCAGGCGGCATGTCTGGGAAAAATTCCTGCGGAACTCAAACGGGCCTTCGACGTCAGCGTGCAGGTTTTCGACGACTTGGTAAAGTTCATGAAGCCGGGAGTATCTTTTAGCGAGGTCGTGAGTTTCTATCAGAAGCTCGTCCGCGAAGCCGGCCACACGCCCAAGGGAATGCTGCTCCACGGCCGCGGCATTGGCGAGGACCGGCCGCAGATCACCGGCGAAATCGATGGCGAGATCTACCGCGGCTCCACGTACACGATGCATCTCGATCTGCCGCTGCTCGAAGGCAATGTTTTTGTGCTCAAGCCCGGCGCCATGCCCTCGGACGCGCCGGATTCGATCCGCTGCGGCGATACGGTTGTAATCGAAAAAAGCGGCGCACGCCGCTTAGGGAAACGAAATTTCACGTTTCCTGAAATCAGTTAGAATCATCCGAAATTAAATTCCTACTTTCCCCGACTTTCCCCATAAAATTGGTTGTGTTAAAGGGATACTATTACCACTCCTTTGAAAAAAGAGGGGCCAGGGGAGATTTTGGGCAAGTGGTTGACGGCGTGGGCCGGTTTTTTGTAAGTTTCACACGCGCAACCGATTGCGTATCGGAGGATACAAATCATGGTCGCAGAAGTTCGTTTTGGTGTTGAAACCATCGACCACATAGCCATTCCCGTGCGCGATTTGGCAGCGAACGAAGCCTTCTACCTCAATGTCCTGGGCTTGAAATACAAGACCACCCGGCGCAATCCCGATGGCAGTCCGCGTCAAACCTACGTGCTCGCTGGGGAGAACATCATCGGCCTGCACTTGCCCGGAGTGAGTGCCGGAGCTTCTTCCAGCACCGCGCCGCGAATCGGTGTCAGCGTTTCGCGGCAACGATTCGACCAGGTACAGCAGAATCTCAAGGCGGCAAACCATTCATTTACAGGCCCTGTGGAGCACCACGACGGCGATCCATTGGCGCAGTCGATTTATTTCGATGACCCCGATGGCAATCACCTTGAGTTTTGCATTCGGCGAAGCGAGCCCTTAAGCGAATGCATCAGCCACGTGGTCTTCGAAACTCGCGATCTCAAAAAATCCATCACCTTCTACACCGAATCGTTGGGTACCGCCGTTCCCATCGCTTGCGGTAATGAGACGATGACTCCCGTACAAAACGGTCAGATGATCGGGCTTGTTGAAGTGGTGGAACTGTCGGAGCGAAGCAAAAAACATGGGCGCGGCTGCCATATGGCCATGGACGTGCGGCGAAAAGACTTCGACTCGATGATCGCGCTCGTTGAACGTTACGGCGGCAAGACTCAGGGCGATAACCGCGCCGCGGACGGGCTTAGACCGGAAGGCGAATGCAGCATCTATTTCTTCGATCCGGACAATAACCGTTTGCAGATCACCGCCCACGCGCCCAATCAGAAAGATGAGCTGCTTTCCGATGAAGAAAAGTGGCGCCGCATCATTGCCAGTCGCAAGGAGCAAGGCCGCGGCTTGAGCCGTTGGGAGACGGGCGGAAAAAAGATAATTTAAGGGCCTGCTTCGCGGCGCCAAGACAAAATTATTGTCGTTTTCGGTCTGCGCGCTATTTGGTAGCCAGGATTAAAGTCGCCCCCGGTAAAGTCTTTGGAACGTTCCCGTGGCTTTGAATTGACGCGAAGCCCGCCTTTTTCAGCCAATCGGAATACTGCGACAGCGTCCAGCACTCTCCCTCCGGCGTGTGCGTCAGCGTGTACACGGAGAAGCGCAAAGCGAATGTCGGTTCGGTGCGTTCTTCGTTCGGTACGAAGTCATTGACGACAAAAATGCCACCGGGGTTGAGCGCCGAATAGGCTTTGGCAAATAACTCCTGATTGCCCTTGGGTGACTCGAAGCGGCAAAAGTTGCTGGCGATCACTAGATCGTAATGATTTGTTTCGATGGCGGCGGTGTGGTGTTCGCCGTCGACGTAGCGAATCTTGCCGTCCAGTCCGCGCTTCTTGTTGGCTTTCTTGGCTACCGCGTTGACATTCGGCCAGTCGAGCTGAGTCACTTGCGCCGACGGGTCGCGGGACACGATCGTCATGCCAAAAATGCTGGAACCGCCGGCGATGTCGAGAACCTTGAGCCCTTTTCGTTCAATGCCGATCTTGAGCACGTCGCAAAGCGCCTTCGCTGCCGGCTCCGCAACGACGATGATACCGAGGACCAACTTCTCCCAGACTTGGAGCTCCGCGCTGGTGTCCATGCGACTCAGCGGTTTGCCGGTTTTGAGCGACTCCTTGAGATGTGCCATGCAGTCCCAGAGCGCAAGCGCGACGTGACGAAAGTCGCCGATATACGACGGCTTCCCCTGCACCAAGAAAGCAGCAGCCGTCGGGGTCAGAAAATACCTACCATCGCGCTTTTCCACTAGGCCGAGGGCGGGCAGGCTATCGAGAACGATACGCGTCGCGCGCCCATCGGTGCCGGCCGCGCGCGCGATTTCATCGGCGGTTTGAAAGCCTTGATGAATGAGTGTGAAAAAATCGTATTCGATTGAGGCATCGAGGATCTGGCTGTTGGCGAAATCGCCCAATATCCGCATCAGCGGACGCGGTGAAAGATCTTGCGTCGAACCTGGCCCGGACATGATTAAGCTTTGTACAACCCTTCTTTTTTGACGTACTGATAGACGCCCTCGAAGAACCAAGCAAAGTACGCCGTGCCCATGCGCAGGCAGTATTCCAAGTTAAAACCTGGTCGGGTTTCGGCCCTGCCTTCTTCGAGCATTTTTTTGAGCACCGTCCAGTCAAGATCAGCGTGTGCCATGACGCCGTCATGTTCCTCGAGATCCGCTTGGGCATGCACCCGGAAATAGACGATCTTGTCTTCAGGCATCTGGTAAACATTACGCAGCGCGCCGCCGAAGAATCTCGCCCAGTGGCCCACGGCCTCTTCGACACAGAAGGACGCCCACCACTCGACCATGGTGCCTTCGTAGAGCACGCCGCGGTAATATTCGAGAAACGCTCGGCACTCTGCCAGCATCTCATATTCGATCATTTCATCGTTGGTCAAACCAAAGTTGCGACCCTGCTCAAGCACAATCTGGATATGACCCGGCGGCGTGGGATGGATCATCTCGTCAGCCACGTGGTTGGCAAAATGTTTTTGCAATTCCGGATGGCGTTTGAAGAAAGACAGGTGGCGCTGATAGGCGACGCCGTGGAAATTGTTAATCTCGGCGACGAACCCGTACCAATTTTGCCAAAAGACTTTGATTGCCTCCATCGGCAGCGTGCCATCGGCCATGTCCGAATGAAAACGTCCTTTGAGCAGCCAGCGGTCGGCAATATCCATCAGATATTTTTTAAGATCAGCGACGACCGCGTCGGCTTCTTGCGGTGAGACTTTCTTGCCGGAAAAATCTTGCCTCCCGAGTCCCATGCTTTTCTCCTCAGCTAGCTAATAAAGTGCTCCGGGGTTAAGAATGTTGTTCGGATCGACCAGCTGTTTGATCTCTTTGATCACGTCGTACAAGCTGCCCAATCGATGATACGGCAGCGGTCCCTTCGTGCTCAGTGTCGGCGCGGTCCAGACGACGCCGCGTTCATTGCTAAACTGCTGGACCATGCCCATCCATTTGCGCAGCTTCCCGACGTCCTCTTCATCGTAAGGATTGTAAAAGACGAAATACTCTTCCTTGATCGCCAAATCGCGCGTTACGTAGCTGTCATGCTGCGGTGAGTGTTCGGCATCCCAAATGCCACTCTCGCGTTTGGCAGCTTCGTCAAGGTCGTACATTTCTTTGAGAAAGGTCAGCGGATACATTTTCGACGTAACCGCGAACATGCCGGTATGGCGCACGACCGCGCCGCACCAGCCGCCGGGTCCCATGATATGCCAGTCGGGCCAACCGTGCGGGCCGTACTCCTGCGCCTTCGCGCCCATCGACTTATCGGCGATCTCCGGCACATCGATGCCGCCGGCGTCATGATAGATTCGGCGCATTCGTTTTTCTTTGAACTGAAGCTCTTCATCGTCCCGCGCCATGAGGACAGTCTTCAAAAAGAACCAGCCGTCGGCCGGAACCTTACTTTTGTCGTACAGCCCATCCTCCATCGGCCAGTGGTATTGCCAGCGGTCGGTAAAATGAATGTCGTAGACCACTTCGCCTTTAACCAACTCCATCAGTGAAGTCTGAACATTGGCCAGTTGATCGCGGCGAAATGAGTAACAGTAGTCATGCAGCCACTCGCGTTTGCCTTCAATGGCGCGCAGGCAAACTTTGCTGATAATGCCCATCGAGCCGGCGGCGAGCGTGAAGAGTCCTAATAGGTCCGGCAGATGGATCCATTTTTGAAATGGCCCGAACTGCGTACCTTGATTGGCGAGAGCGCCGAGACGAATGGTTTCACTGTTGGCGAGGATCACTTCCAAACCTAGCACCATGTCGGCGATCCAGCCGTAGCGGGTCATGCCATAACCGATGCCGCCTTTGTTGATCATGGCGCCGATCACCACCGCCGGCCCGTAGGTGCCAAAGTTGGGCAGCATGAGCCCATGCTGCCGCAGGGCGTGATGGATGGCATAGACACTGGCGCCGCCTTCGGCGATCACGTACTGCATGGTCGGATTCACTTCGAGAATCTTGTCCATGCCGAGCATGTCGAGGAGGACGCCGCCCTTGAGCGGCGAGCTAATGCCCATACCGACGCCGCCTTTGGCGACAATGGGGATTTTGTGTTCGTTGGCGAATTTTAAAATCTCGGCAACTTTGTGATTGCCCGCCTGATCCGACTCGATTCGCACGATGACATCAGGCAATGCGCGATAGGCGCCGTACGCCAGCGTGTGCTGGTAATTGATCTTGTCGATGGGATTGGTTGAAACGAGCCGGGGGCCGACGATCTCCTTCAATCTGGCAACGATCTCGTCGAGGGTTAACATCAATATAAATACTTAATTGAGAAATGCGGAATGAGGATTGCAAAAGTCGAAAGCACAACCACGACGAAGGGAGTTGGTGCAGGAGAAACACCGAAGTTTTTCGTTTCTCACTTTGCCCTCTGCCCTTTTCTTTGATCTAAAGTTGCAGGTGACTGCCCCCGGTAATCAGAATGTGGCTGCCGGTGAGCATGTTTGCTTCATCGCCGGCTAGGAACGCGATCGCTCCCGCCACGTCTTCAGGGTAAAGATGTTTTTTCAGCGGTCGAGTTTCTTTCACCCGTTCGCGGTATGCCTCAGGCATGATCATCGACGCGTCGGTTAGAGTAAAGGCGGGCGTCACCACATTGACGGCGATACCCAAGGGGCCTAATTCGATCGCCATCGTGTTTGCCATGGATTCCAGCGCGGATTTCGCCGCGGCGTAAGCCCCCAACTTCGGAAGCGGCTGCTGCGCCAGGCGCGTGCTGACGACAATGATCCGCCCCTCTTTTTTCTGCTCCATCGCCGGCAAGCACGCGCCAACGCAAAAAAAGAAAGCCGCAAGCTCATGTTCCACGGCGCGGTGAAAGCTCTCCCACGAGAGATCGTGCAACGGACCTACTTCGAAGGGAAAGTAAGCATTGTTCACGAGCACGTCGACCGGACCAAGCTTCTGCTCTGCGGCTTGCACCATGTGCTCGGCTTGATCTTTCCGCGTCACGTCCGCTTGGAAGATCATACCTCGAGATCCGGCGCTTTCGACCTGTGCGAGTACTTTCCGCGCGGCCTCTTTGTTCTGGTGATAATTCACAACAACAGCGGCGCCGCCTTCGGCAAGCCGCTTGGCGGCGGCTGCGCCAATACCGCGGCTGGCACCGGTCACCAGCGCAACTTTTCCTTCAAGCGGGCGGGTCTGGCTTAGCTGGGCCATCAATGCATGAGCCCCAGCTATATAGCGACGGCGTCTTCCGCAGCGCCCTTCTCGTATTTGGCGGCGTTGTTTTTGAACGACAGGAACTTCATCTTTACATAGGGCGAGCTGTAACCATTCAAGATGCGCTCGATCCTTCCAGGCTTGCTGTAAAACGATTGAAATGCCCAGCCCGTGAGTTCGCCGAGCTGATGACGCGTCAGATGTTTAGTCGGCATGACGCAATGCTCGAGATCGTACAGGCTGAGATTGTCGGTCTCGATCACATTATCCTTAACCGCCTTTTTGTAGATCGGCGAGCCGGGAATCGGATTGAGCAGCTGGATCATGACGATGTCCGGATCAATTTCATCCACGGCTTTGGCCCGCTGGCGAATTTTTGCTTCGTCATCTTCCCAGAAACCGTTCAAATACGTGGAAATCGTCGAGATGTCGTTCTTGCGCAGGAATTGCACGAGCTCCTTCAATTCCTTCACGCCTACCTTCATGGGCCCTTTGTGCGCCTCGGCGATCTCTTCGTCCGTGCCCCCGTCGATGCCGATCAAGACCTGATACATCCCAACCTTGCGCAGCCGCGGCACCAGATCGGCGTCGCGTATCATGTTCTGAGCCCGGCTTAAGCAAAACCAGCTCATGTCCAATTTCTTTTCTTCGAGCGCTTCTACCAAGTCGACCATCTTTTGCCGATCCGAGCTGAAGTCGTCATCCATAAATGTGAGCGCCTTGACGCCGTACGTTTTGTTGAGCAGCTCCATTTCTTCGGCTACAGCTCTGCCGCCACGCGTTCGGTGAGTGCTGAAATCACGGGGGTTGCGCTGATCGACCAGCCACCACTCGTAGCAAAAATGACACGCTCCTTCGCAGCCTCTGGACGTTACGGCTTCGTTGTAGTTCGGAATTACGGAGTAGCCGTAATATTTATCCATCGGGAAGAGATCGTAGGCAGGCATCGGTAACTCATCGAGGTTCCCGATCACTGGACGGCCAGGATTCAATACGACCTCGTCGCCATTGCGCCAGGTGAGTCCGCGAATATCGGCGAAATTCCGTGCCGGCTTCTTGAGCTCCTCGAGCAATTCCGACAACGGATATTCGACATCACCGAACACACCGACTATCGCAAAATCCAATTGCCGGTTTTCCGTCATGACTTTTTTTGGGATGGCGGTGTACATCAACCCGCCACCCACCGTGATCGTTTCCGGCAGGGCTTCCTTGATTCGTTTCATCGCCTCGTGGAAACGGTTGAGCTGCGCGGCTCCGCCGGCGGCGGCGATCATAGCACCAAAAAATACCACGTCGGGACGGCGCTGTTTAATTTCGTCCAACATTTGATCGTCGTCCAATCCGAGGGCGCGGCAGTCAAGCACCGAAACCTCGGCGCTTTTCTTTTCGCGGATGAAACCGGCGACCTGCGAATGGAGCGAATTTACCGCCAAATGGCGATCGCCCCATGGCGCCCAGTTCCCCATAGGTGGCGTAATAAATAGGAGTTTCATTTAGTCTCCTGCTATTGAAGAATTGTTGAAAATCAAAATAGTTAATGCCTAAAGGATTGTCAAGGTGAGCAGGCAGAAGGGCCTTGCATTCGCACTTCAATCGGAGGCAGAATGAGTGAGTTAAGGCGTACCGGTAAACTCTTGACAACATCTGATCGTTTTGTTACTGGTTCGCAGGCTGGGGCAACGGCAGCGTCTTTTTAACCAACTAACAGGAGGGTCAATTTTTATGGCTCAAATCGCTCAAGAGGAACAATTATTGGACATACGCGTCGCCGAAGCGTCGCCAGCGTATAAATTTTACCTCAATCAAGAAGCCAAGATTCTTGGTACTATTTCCGTCGTCGTATTCTTGACTGTCTGGGAGCTAATTGGAAACACTTTGCAGCTCATCAACCCGATGTTCATGAGCGCGCCCTCGCTGATTGCGAAAGCGGCGGTTCAGCTTTTTGCATCCGGCGAAATCTGGAATGATCTTTATATTAGCGGCATCGAGTTTTTCTGGGGATATTTCCTATCCATTATCTTCGCAATCCCGTTTGGTATCGCCATAGGCTGGTATAAGAGATTCGCCTACGTGTGCGATCCGTTCGTGAATGCGATGAATGCGACCCCGCGTGTCGCACTCCTTCCGCTAGTCATCATCTGGCTCGGCATCGGCGTCCTTTCCAAGGTCGGCATCATATTCCTGGGCGCAGTCTTCCCTCTTTTAATCAACACCCGCGACGGCGTGAAAACTACCCCTGCCAACTTGCTCACTGCCGCCAGAAGCTTCGGTGCGTCGGAATGGCAAATATTCAGATCCGTGGTGCTCCCTTCAACGGTTCCGTTCATCCTGACTGGACTCCGCTTGGCGGTCGGCCGCGCTCTGATCGGCGTCATGGTCGGCGAACTGTATGCTGCCACGGCCGGCATCGGATTCATGATCACAGTCGCCGGCGCCACGTTCCAGACCGATAAAGTCTTTGTCGGCGTCTTGATCTTTGCCATCACCGGAATGATCATGACGGACGTCATCGACCGGTACGAACGCCGCTTCGACAAGTGGCGTCCAAAGGTCGGTGCGGAATAGATAAGATAATAACAACTCGATCTTAACGAAAAGTGGCGCTGGAAATTTCCAGCGCCACTTTTTTTTTGCTCATTCTTGTCAACGCTGTCTAAAAATTTTTAGCGTTGTCTTAATGGGTAGTTTTCTATACCATTCGCCCCGCTTCCTAGCGGCAACATTATTTCTAA
>Ga0137403_10002036_pt1 | contig 25184 bp, 27 predicted proteins | sample CZOMad2_1_16fung_FD_122057 | JGI IMG/M metagenome (GOLD analysis project Ga0137403, IMG submission 122057) | Vadose zone soil fungal communities from Angelo Coast Range Reserve, California, USA - CZOMad2_1_16fungal (Hybrid Assembly) | ecosystem: Environmental > Terrestrial > Soil > Vadose zone... | reverse complement strand
CCCGCATCCGCTTCGCGGTCACGGCGCGGCGCATGGCACGCAGCACGCCGTCGTCGCCGTGCTGGACGGGCATGTCCAGATAGGGCACGACCCGCGCCCCCGCCCACCGCTCGATCAGCCGGTCGTTGACGTGTGCGGGATGCAGGTACATCGGGCGGACCCACGGGATTCGCGTCTCGCCGAGCGCCAGCAGCAGGTCGGCGATGTCGCCGTTGCCCTGGATGTCGCGGCCGTACGCGAGGGTGTCCTGGGACACGAGGATCGCTTCCTGGATCCCTCTCGCCGCCAGCCCCTCGACCTCCTTCACGATGTCGGCGAGCGGCCGACTCCGGTGGCGGCCCCGGAACTGGGGAATCGCGCAGAAGGTGCAGCCCATGTCGCACCCTTCCGCGATCTTCACGTATGCGTAGGGCATGCGCGACATCAAGAGGCGCGGCGTGGTCGCGTCGTACAGATAGCCCGGTGGCGCCGAGCTCGCCCAGTCCTGGCGGCCCGCCGCCTGACGGACCAGGTCGACGATGCGCGAGAGGTTCGAGGTGCCGAGGATGCCGTCGACCTCGGGCATCTCTTTGAGGATGTCGCCGCCGTAGCGCTGGGTGAGGCAGCCGGTGACGATGAGCGCGCGGCAGGAGCCCCGCTTCTTCAGCTTCGCGAGCTCCAGAATGGTCTCGATCGACTCCTCGCGCGCGCGGTCGATGAAGGCGCAGGTGTTGACGACGAGACACTCGGCGTCCTCGGCCCGCTCGACCAGCGGGAACCCGGCCTCGGTCAGCATGCCGAGCATCAGCTCGGAGTCGACCTGGTTCTTGGGACAGCCGAGAGTCGTCAGATGGACCTTCATGGTCGGCAGTCAGTATACCTGAGCCCCGCGGGCCAATCGCCATCCGCTCAGGCGCTCTGGACGAGGAGCTTCGACACTACATTCCTCGCTGCGTGGTCAGTGGGACGGCCGTGCGTAGCTGCAGAGCGTGGTTAGGCCGCTCCTCATTCGCCGCGCTGCAACTTTTCCAGCTGCAGGTGTGGCGCGTACTCGACGGTCCAGGTGCCGCCATCTGACAACACAAAGAACAACTCACCATCCTTCGCGTCCTTGGTTACGCCGGCCAACGAGACACGAGCCGTCCTGTCGGTTGTGTCGCTGACAAAACGCCAAGTGATCGTAATCTCGTCGGGGATGGCCTGGGGACCCAAATAGTTGAATGAGTGCTCGCCCCGCGCCAGCGTGCGGCACTCGACGACCTTGGGAAAGCCGGTAAGACTCAGCGTGGAAATCTCGGAAGCGTGCCGGTTTTTGAAGCCGATGGCACCTCGGTAGCCGGACTTGAAAACGCGGTAGAGCAGAAACATCGCGAGCAACGCAACAACGGCTCCGATGATGATGAGTGTCTTCATGCTCGCGGTGTCAGCGGCATCTCATTGTCTACTGCGCTGTCACTCCTTCCTCCGGAACGTACCCGCAAGAGAGACACGAGCGCAGCCTCAGGAATGAGGTGATCGCGTCTGCTCCCTCTGGTGCCTGTAGTAGTCTCCCGACGAGACGCGCGCGGCATTTTGGGCATCGCACGGACGCCAAGAGACTCGCGATGATCAGCGCTCCAGCAACGAGGACTGCGAGACCGCCCACGACTTCGCTTGTCGGCTGATCTGGGCGAATACTTCGCAAGCACCACCATCCCCACAGAACCGTGGGGAGGGGCAACACCAGGGCCCCAACAACGAGCTTCCAGAGTTGGCCCGTTCTCTTCAGAAAGGCATCCTTCGGAATTTCCACTCTATCTCACCTCCAATCTCAGAGCGATCCTCAACCGAGATACTTGTCCCAGAATCCAGGGGCTGGTTCGATCTGCTGGATGACGTCAACCCACGTGCCTGATGGATCGTACAAAGCGAAGCGTCGCTGGCCCCAGGGCTCATCACGTAGTGGATACGCCATCGATAGGCCCCCCCGAGCGAGGCGTTCGAACTCCGCAGCGGCGTCCTCGACCTGGACCGTGAGGAACATCCCTTTGCCATTGAACCTCTCAGGACCTGGAGGCTGGGAAGGATGATCGGGAGCCATGAAGGCGACACCAAATGCGTGGTCCCCAGCGGCAGCGAGATAGACGAACCACGACGCTTCGAAGACGACCTGGAAGCCGAACCACCGAAGGTAGAAGTCGCGGCACTCGACGCGTTTGTCCGTCACGATTATCGAGTACAGATCCTTGATGTACACGTCTGATCTTCCCCGTTGCTCTCTCGCCGACCCAACTAATATTTATCCTGAACCGGGATTCACGGGCTGTCGCAGCTCAACGTCTGGTGGCTGCGCTTGGGCATTCAGCACCAGCGGATCCTCCCGGCCTCGCCTCAGCAGAACGGCGCACAGGAGCGCATGCACAAGACCCTCAAGGGCGAGGCCATTCGTCCACCGCGGTCGACGCTGGCCACCCCGCAACGGGCCTTCAACGACTTCCGCCGCCTGTACAACGACGAGCGCCCCCACGAGGCACCGCATGATCGGACGCCCGCGTCGCTCTACCGCCCGTCACGGCGCGAGTACTCTGGCACCCTGCCGCCGGTCGAGTCCCCCGGCCACTTCATCGTGAAACGCGTCACCAACGCCGGCACCATCCGCCTCAGGAAGCGCCTGCTCTTCCTGGCCAACGCGCTGAAGCAGCACCCCGTCGGCCTCGAGGAGATCGACGACGGTGTCTGGTCCATTCACTTCTGCCGCGTGCTCCTGGGCCGCGTCGACGAACGCGACTACATCATCAGGACGTGAACGTGTCACCCATGTTCCCGGTCAGATGTGTTACCTATCTTCCCGGTTGCTCAACGTTGCGCTCAGCGAGCGCCGAATCTCCTCGGCGTAGCCGGCCCTCACGCTAGGCCCCGAATCCGGCGGTCGATTCCATTCAATTACCACCCGGTCGCCTCTGTAACGCGGGATTAGGTGCAGCTTCCAGTGTGCGATCTGATTGAAGCCCGTCCCCGTGAGGTCGTCATCTGAGAGTAGCGTGAACGCGTCCGGTCGGGCGACGGTGGTAATCGCCGCGCCCAGGCGCTGCGCCAGCGATACGGCCGCCGACAGAGTTATCGCTGGTAGTTCGGTTAGGTGCTCGAAGTGGGCGCGTGGAGCGACGATCACATGGTATCGGTTGACCGGCGCCAAACTAATGAACGCCTGCACTGTTGCGTCGCGATATACGGTCACAGCCGGCTCGTCGAGCCTGCAGAATGGGCAACCTGAGAGCGAAGCCGCCATAGTCAGTTCCTAGTGTGGCTAACGCCGCGGTGAGCGGCGCGCGGAGCGCATCCGCTCCACGGCGAGGTTCGGCGCTCGCCTGTGCCTCACGCTGTGCCCACTACACAGAGGCTTTCAGTAGGAATACGAAGGACGCCGTTCGCGTCAGCATACTTACTCATCTCTTGAGAGACTGTCTGCCAGATTGTCCTGCGCTGGATCGGCGACGCCTCGGACAGCATAGTCCGGAGGCTCGCAGAGGTGGCCGGACGCTCCTCGACGAACTCTTCGATCGAGCGATATTCGAGGGTGAACGTGTGTCGTTCGATTGCCACCCCAGCGAAGCCCGCCTGCGAGAATGAGCGCTCCAACACTTGTTCGTCGGCCAGGCTGAAGGTTCCCGGAGTGCCCGCGGGTGGTAGAGGGAGTTGCAGCACACGCCGGATGACGCTCATTGGGATGCTCGTGAATGGCACCTTCTCGGGTGGCCCCCACACGGCGGCGGCGAATCGCCCCCCTGGAACTAGCAACCCGCGAAGCTTAGTGAGGGCGCGAACGAGATTCGGAAGAAACATCAAGGCCCACCGACAAAGAGCAGCGTCGAACGCATGCGGCGTCAAGTCAGGTTCCTCGGCGTCCATTTCCCGAAACTCGACGTTGCGCAGTCCCAACCGTATGGCTTCTTCACGAGCCAGGGCAAGCAGAGCTGGAGACAAGTCGGTCGCCACAACCAAGCCACTCGGTCCCACGCGGCGCGCCGCGGTCACGGCTGGCTCGCCGAGACCGGTAGCGAGATCCAATACTCGGTGCCCAGGACAGATCCCGGCCAGCTCGACGAGGCGGTCATTGACGGACTGAGCATCCCGCGCCCACATATCCCAGTGACGCTTCCAGCCGTCTGCGGACACACCCCACTCGTGGCGTAGAGCGGCTTTGTACTGCGCAGCGTCAAACCCCGGCATGCTCAAACGGCTTCCCTCGCCCCCGCCTCCTTGAAAGGCGCCGAACGCTCGCGGTCGGCGGCCGGGGCGAGCAACGCGAGCTCCGGGCCGCTGCACTGCGGGGTTAGGCTAGTCGAGCGCAAAGCGCGGGTCTCCTAACAATTCACCAGCTGCGAATTTCTCGCCGCTGGATCGCGTTGCTGAACCGGACGCGCGGCCAACCCAACCGATTCGCCACGCGCCGTCCTCCCAATGGGTCATGAACGCGGCGAACTCCAGCGTCGGCCCCTTCGAGCCAACGCCCTCACGCCGGTAGAGCAGGCGAGCAACTCGTGTTCTCGCGTCGCACCGCACGAATGTGAACTGCGAGATGTCACTTCGCAGACTTGCGACCCGCTTCAACATCGAGCCGAGCTCACTTTTCGCCTTCCCCAGTTTCTTGAGTTGTTCCAGCGTGGTCTCATACGCCCACCGCGTGCGGACTTCTCTGTATGCCGCAGTGTCGCCCTGGTTCTCAGCCGCTAGGTACTTCGTGTAGCGTCCTTCCACATGTTCTACGAAAGGATGATGGCGGTCCGCGGTGCTCACAGCCGCCGGAGTCTGCGCATAGGTCGGCTGCGAAACCAGAATGAACCCAAGCCAAAGCGGGAAGAGTCGCCTCAACACGCCGCCCTCGAGGAGCCTAACGCTCCCGCTGAGCGGCCGCGGCGAGCGCATGCGAGCCAGCGGCTGCTCGAACGTGATGTTATGCGGTGTTATCGTCGCCAACGCCAGCCCGGGCGGATGCTGAGGCCGAGACGACCGACTGAAATGCGGTAAGCAGTTGCGCCTGCGCGGCGCGGCTGACGAGAATGGACACGGTGCGCGTCCGGTTCCGCTCTCGGAAGGTTACGCGGATACTCGCGTGCCACCGCCAATTGCCAGGAATCGTCGATAGGAGCGCGGCGACCGGCACAATGACAAGGGCGGCCCGCGACCACCCGACCGTTACCGTGAACCTCTTGTCAGACACGACAACCCTGTTCGGAAGAGCGAAGCTGAAACCACCGGACAGAACGCCATGGCGGCCCTCATAAACGATTCGTTCGCCGCCGGGCAGTGCCGTATACCACCCTCCGCGACCGATCAGCCGCAACACCGTGGCGTCGATTACTCCCAAGAAGAGGCTGTCCAACATGACCGCTCCGGCCACCACGATCGTAACGAGTTCCCGGTCGAGGGCGTTCATGTCGCGCTCCGAACGGTGGCCATCGCAGTCAACGCCCCAGCCGCATAACGCCCACGATAACCTGCGGCGGCTGAGCAACGCGAAGCCGCCCGCAGGTTGATCGTGATGCTAGCCGAGGGACGATTGGCCACAGTAGTTATGGTTCTCTCAAGGCGCGTTCGGCAACCATACGAAGGGCGGCCCCATAGTCCTCGGAGCAGCTCTCGAGCGCAACGTCACGCGCGAGGCATTCGAATGTGCTGTCGTGCAAGGTGATGACGAAGTGACGCACCCCCGTGAAGCTGAACTGCGGGAAACTGACGCTATTCTGCCGCTGGATCTCTGCTAGCCACGAAGAGCCGTGCACCTCGTAGATCCCATAGCCAGTATGCGCCTGCGCGAGCACCGGATGCCCTGCGTGCGCCTCATCGTTCGGGTGGCCAAATCGGGTTTGGAGCGGAGCGAGGAACGCCAGCACGGCGGTGCCCGCCTCTATGCGGCGGCCGTTCGGCTGCTCCCGCATCGCGTTGAAGAGAAAGTATGCGGAGTGCTCCGTCTGGACCAAGAGGCCTCCCGATACGGCCGCCTCGGGCACCACGCCAAGGTCCAACGGAGCTATTCGGTCGTTCGTGCTCATCCGGCTAACGCGGCGCTGAGCGGCCGGCGCACGCGCGATCGCGCTTGCCCCTGCGCGTCATGCCGGCCCGCTCCAGCGCCCTGTTAGCGTGCATGGGAGATCAAGGCGCCGACGCCTGCGAAAATGTTCAGTAGGCCGGCCACGATACAAAGGCCGCCGAACACGTAGGTCCAGACTTGGAGCAAAGAAGTACCCGCCACAACCTTGATGAAAGCCGGGACATACCAGAACCACGCGTGCTTTGGCGGATCGACCAGCCATAGCCATCGATTCCGGGCGCCGATGAACACCACTACTCCCATGGCGACGAGGCCTGCTCCCATTCCCAGGCTGACCAGTCCGAAGTGAAGTGGCGAACGAAAGACAAACTCAATCATGTCACCCGCCGTCGCGTCAGCGGTCACGCTAACTTCTAATTCCACAGAACTGCATTTCCCTGCCTCGCAGCATATCTCGCAGCATATCTCGGCGGCACGTGCCGGGCTAAGGACGAATCATCCTCAGTCTGACGCGGATTTCGCTCATCTCCCACCAATAGTGCATCGAGATACGCAGACCGGCATAGTTCATGACGCGCCCAACAGGGCCAGGGTGGTCACAGATCCAGAACACGATCCGCGGGGCTCGTCACGGCCGAGGGCCCGCGGTTGAGGACGTGCGTATAGATCATCGCGGTACTGACGTCGTTGTGGCCCAGCAGTTCCTGGACGGTGCGAATGTCGCGTCCGTCTTCGAGCAAGTGAGTGGCGAAGGAGTGCCGCAGCGTATGCGGCGTGGCGCGTTTGCTGAGCCCCGCCCGCCGGACGGCGTCGAGCACGGCGCGCTGCAGGACGGATTCGCGCAAATGATGTCGTTCGGGTATTTACGAGCCAGAGCCCACGGCAGCTCGACCCAGCCGGGGCCGAACGCCAGATCAGCTTCATGCTGTCGCTTCACCTTGAGCAAGTGCCGGGTCAAAGCCTCCTTGGCTACGGCTGGTAGAACAGTCACGCGATCCTTGGCGCCCTTGCCGTCACGGACGATGATCTGGTTCATCGCGAAGTCGACGTCCTGCACTCTCAGGCGGGCACATTCGAGCAGGCGCAGCCCCGAGCCATAGAGAAGCGTTGCCATGAGCCGAGCCGTGCCATCCATCCCGGAGATGACTGCGCGCACTTCGTCGCGAGTCAAAACGACCGGCTGGTGTTTTGGTCGCCTGGCTCGAACGACGTCGTCGAGCCAGGGCAAGTCCTGGTGCAAGACGTAGCAGTAGAGAAACAGCAGCGAGCTCAGCGCCTGGTTCTGGGTCGACGCCGCCACCTGCCCCTCGACGGCCAGCGAGCTGAGAAACTGCGCGACCTCAGGCGCGCCCATCTCGGCCGGATGCCGCTTGCCGTGAAACAGGATGAAGCGGCGGATCCATCCGATATAGGACTTCTCGGTGCTCCGACTGCCGTGGCGCAGCCGATTGGCCTCGCGAACGCGATCCAGCAGTCTGGGCTGGCGCACGCCGTCATTGATCTCGAGCGCCATAGTTGGTAGGAGAATAGGCGCCGGTCGCCGAACCCGGCAAGAGTCGACGAACTGATACCGCAAGCTGGGCACCGCGGGGTCGCAGGCGCCACGTGCCCAAGGAGCCATCATGACGACGAAGATCGAGCAATTCGCCCCCGAGCTGGAAAAGATCATCGCCACGTCCGAGCCCATCCGCGCGCTGGCCGACGGATTCGGCGGCCCCCAGGGCCCGGCCGAAGGGCCGCTCTGGTGGAAGGAAGGCCGCTATCTCCTCTTCAGCGACATTCACAACAACAAGCGCATGAAGTACGTCCCCGGCCAGGGCGTGTCGCTGTTCCTCGAGCCGACGAACCGCGCGAACGGGCTGACGCGTGACCTACAGGGTCGGCTCATCGCCTGCGAGCATGACAGTCGGCGGGTCACGCGGCTGGAGCTCGACGGTAGCCTCACGGTGCTCGCGAACAGTTTCAAGGGGCAGCGGCTCAACCGACCCAACGATGTAGTCGTGAAATCCGACGGCTGCATCTACTTCACCGACCCCTGGACCAGTCCCCTCGCCCCCGAGCAGTGGGACCTCACCTTCTCGGGCATCTATCGCCTCACGCCCGATCTCGGCACGTACACCCTGCTCATCGACGACTTCGTGCTGCCCAACGGGCTCGCGTTCTCGCCGGACGAGAGCGTGCTCTACATCAACGACACGCGCCGCAAGCACATCCGAGCGTTCGACCTCCTACCCAACGGCACGCTCGCGAAGCAGACCGACCGCATCTTCGTCGACCTCGGCGGCGACGAGCCCGGTGTCCCCGACGGCATGAAGGTCGACGTGGAAGGCAATGTCTACTGCGGCGGCGCCGGGGGAATCTGGATCACGGATCCGCGCGGCAAGAAGCTCGGGCGCATCGTGCACGGGGCGCCGGCGACGACGAACATCGCCTTCGGCGGGGACGACTGGAAGACGCTCTACTTCACGAGCCGCAACCACCTGGGCTCGGTCAACGTGAAGATCCCCGGCATCCCCGTGCCGGTCGCGAAGAAATAGCGGAGAAGTAGCGCGCGCTAGCTCTGCCGCTCGTACTTGTCGATGCGCATCTTGGCGCCGAGCGCCAGGTAGATGTCGCCGTGCGCGTCGATCCAGCTGCCGTGGGCCGACAGCGAGTCCCACCGGGCCACCACCTTGCCCTGCGGGTCCATCAAGCTGATGCGGGGCGAGAGCCCGCTGACACCGCCCTCGCTGATGCAGAAGAGGCCGTCACGGTCGATGGAAATATCCAGGGGGCGTCGCAGGTCGGGCCAGATCGTGAGGAATTTTCCGTCGCCCGCGAAGACCTGGATGCGGTTGTTCTCGCGATCGCACACGTAGACCAGGCCGGCCTTGTCGACGACCAGGCTGTGCGGCAAGTGAAAGTGATCCGGCTCCGTCTTGCCCGGGTGCCCCCACGATCCGAGCAGTCGCCCGTCGGCGTCGAAGCGATGCACCCGCGCGTTGCGATAGCCGTCGGTCACGTAGAGATTGCCTGACGGCGACGGCACCATCTCCGTCGGGTAGTTGAACGGGCCGGCCGAGCGCGGGACGAGCTCGCCCGGCTTCTCGCATCCGGTATCCGAGTGTGCGCCGCGCCGGCCGAGCACCTGCAGCGGCTTCCCGTCGAGCGTATACATGAGGCACACGGAATCGTCGCGGTCGGTCAGGTACACGATGTCGTTGGCGATGTAGATGCCGTGCGGATTGGCGAACGCGCCGATGCCCCAGGCGCCGAGGTGCTTGCCGTCCCGGTCGAAGACCATCACCGGCGGGTCCTTGCGCTGGAACACGTAGACGCGGTCCTGCGAATCGGTGGCGATGGCGCTGACGTTGCCGAACGTGTGGCCCGTCGGCAGCTGCCCCCAGCTCTCGGTCAGCTCATATTTGTATTTGCCCGAACCGACCGTGGCCATGGCTACGACCTCCTGAACTCCGGGATCACCTCGTGGGTAAAGAGCCGCAGACTCTCGCGCTCGAGCGCGGGCGGGATGAGCCCGCCGGAGTTCGGCTCGAGCAAGATGCCGTCGATGCCGAGCTCGTCGCGAAGATGCGTCAGCCGCTCGATCAGCTGGGCCGGCGTGCCGAACGCGACTTTCTTCGCGAGGACGTCCTCGTACGAGAGATTCGCCATGCGCTCGGCCTGAAAGCTCCGCTTCTCGGCGGGGCCGGCGCCGGCGCGACCGACCGACGAGCGGGCCAGCTCGGACTGACGCGCGAAGAAGGCCGCGATGCTCTCGCGGGGCTCTTCGAGCGCCGCCCGCTCCGTGGCGGCGGCGTAGACGGGGATGCGCACGTAGGCGCTCGGCGCGCCGGCGTGCCCGGCCTCGCTCCACGCCTTGCGATACGACGCGAGCGACACCTTGAGATCGTCCATGTCCGTCGCGCGGAGCCCGACGAAGATCGGCAGTCCGAGCCGGCCGGCCACGGCGAACGTCTCGTGCGAGGTCGTCGCCATGCGGATCGGCGGATGCGGCACCTGGTACGGCCGCGGCGACACCGTCGCGTTCTGAAAGCGATAGAACTCCCCCTGGTGGCTGAAGGGCTCGCCCTTCCACGCCTCGCGCAGGATGCCGAGCGCCTCGTGGAACCGCGCCTGGCTCTCGGCATAGGGCACGCCGTACACGTCGTAGCTGCGCACGACGCCGCTGCGACCGATCCCGAACTCGAAGCGCCCCTTGCTGATCTGATCGACCGTCGCGATCTCCTCGGCGATCCGCAAGGGATGATTGAGCGGTAGCACCTGGACGGCCGTGCCCACGCGAAGCCGTTTGGTCCGCGTGGCGATCGAGCTCGCCACCAGGAGCGAAGCGGAGATCACCGAGCGGGCCGGCGTGAAGTGGATCTCGCCGAGCCAGACGCAATCCATGCCCCAGGCCTCGGCCATGTCGGCCAGCTCGAAGGCGTCGTCGAACGCCGAGACCGCATTGGCGCCCCGACGCATCTCCTCGACGAAAAGCCCGAAATGCATGGCGAGCGAAGTTATACCACGCCGCTTCCCGCCTCTGCACCCGATCGAGGGCCCGGGGCCTGTCTGGCCCAGATCGGCGATCTGGCCTACACTGGGCGCGAGTTTTGGACCCATCCGGGAGGGCGTGGCGTGGCACAGGAAAAGACCGAGCTGGTCGAGATGCTCCGCAAGATGATCATGATCCGCGAGTTCGATCTGCTCGCGATCGAGCTGCGCAAGGCGCGCCGGATCTACGGGGCGCTCCATCCCTACGTGGGCGAAGAAGCCGTCGCCGTCGGCGTGTGCGCGGCGCTCGCCCCGACCGATCGCATCACGAGCACCCATCGCGGCCACGGACACTGCATCGCCAAGGGCGCCGACATCAACCGGATGATGGCCGAGCTCTTCGGCCGGGTCGACGGCTACTGCAAGGGCAAGGGCGGCTCGATGCACATCGCCGACTTCGCCATCGGGATGCTCGGCGCCAACGGCATCGTCGCCGGCGGGATGCCGATCGCCTGCGGCGCCGCGCTGGCCGCTCAGCTCGAGGATCGGGGCGGCGTGGCCGCGTGCTTCTTCGGCGACGGCGCCACCGGCGAGGGCGAGTTTCACGAGACCCTCAACATCGCCTCGCTCTGGAAGCTGCCGCTGCTCTTCGTTTGCGAGAACAATCGCTACGGCGCCGGGAACGCGGTCGAGTCGGTGCGGCGCGTCATCGACATCTCCCTGCACGCGCCCGCGTACGGCATGCCCGGCATCTCGGTCGACGGCAACGACGTCCTCGCCGTTCGCGAGGCGACGGCACAAGCGGTCGAGCGGGCACGCCGCGGTGAAGGCCCGACCTTGCTCCATTGCAAGACGTTCCGCTCGCTCTTCCACGCCATGCGCGACGTGCCCCCGCCCGAGACGCGCGCGCCCGAGCTGCTGGCCCAGTGGAAAGCTCGCGACCACGATCCCGTCACACGCTTCGAGGACGTCCTGACCGGCCGCGGCCTTGTCACCGCCGCCGACGTCGCGGCGATCCGTGACACGGTCAAGCGTGATCTGGAAGCGGCGGTGGAGTTCGCCGAGAAGAGCCCCTATCCCGACCCGAACGATCTGCTCGTCGACATGTTCGCAGAGTAAGGAGCGAGACAGTGCGAGAGATCACGGTCACCCAAGCGCTCGAAGAGGCCATGATCGAGGAGATGGAACGGGACGAGCGCGTGATCACGCTCGCCACCGTCCGCGCGCCGGCTCTCGAGAACAAGTTCGGCGACCGCCGCGTGCGCTTCACGCCGATCTCGGAGGCGGCCTTCACGGGAATCGGCCTGGGCGCGGCGGGCAGCGGCTTCCGCCCGGTCGTGCACTGGGGGATGGTCACGTTCTCGTTCGTCGCGATGGATCAGATCGTCAACCAGGCGAGCAAGATCCGGTACATGTTCGGCGGCCAGGCCGACTTCCCGGTGACGTATCGGTGCACGACCGGCGGCGGCGCCCAGATCGCCGCCCAGCACTCGCAGAGCCCGTACTCGATGTTCATGCACCTGGCTGGATTGAAGATCATCCTTCCCTCGACGCCGGCGGATGCCAAGGGCCTCCTCAAGAGCGCGATCCGCGACAACAATCCAGTCGTCTTCTTCGAGTGCAGCCGCCTGGCGGGAATTACCGGACCGGTGCCCGACGGCGATCACACCGTGCCGATCGGCGTCGCCGACGTAAAGCGAGCCGGCCGCGACGTCACCGTCGTGGGCCTCGCCTACTACGTGCGCGAGGCGCTCGCCGTCGCGGATTCCCTGGCGAAGGAAGGGATCTCGCTCGAGGTGATCGACCCACGCACCCTGGTGCCGATGGACGCCGAAGCGATCCGCGCCTCGGTGCGCCGGACCGGGCGGCTGGTCGTCGTCGACGAGGCCCCGGCGACCTGCTCGGCGGCGTCCGAGATCGTCGCGCTCGTCACCGAGGACGCCGAGACCTTCCGGGCGCTCAAGTCGCCCGTGCAGCGCGTGTGCGCGGCGCCCGTGCCGGTTCCGTTCAGCCCACCGCTAGAGCAAGCTGCGCTCCCCGATCGGGCCCGCATCGAGGCGGCTATCCGCCGGGTGCTACAGAAGACCTAAACCGGAGGCAGACGTGCCGACAACGACGATCACGATTCCGCATTTCGCGACCGGCCCGACGCCGCCGCGCGCCGCGAGCGCCGACGGACCCAACGCGCTTCGCACCCGCGTCGCCGATCTCGTGGCCAAGATGGGCCCGCCGCCCTGGTCGCGGCGGGTCATCCAGGACGAGCGCAACCTCGTCACTCTGATCGCCAACCGTCCCGGCGGTGGCAATCGCCCCCACTGGCACGCCGACTTCGACGAGTGGTGGGTGGTGATGGCCGGCGAGTTCACCTGGGAGCTGACCGGCGGCATCGTCGTGGAAGCGCGCAAGGACGACATCGTGTGGGTGCCGCGCGGCACCGTGCATCACATCAAGACCGTCGGCACCGAGAACTCGCTGCGGCTCGCGGTGGCGATGCCGCCGGCGACGCACTATTTCAGTCCGTGCGAGCAGTGCGGGTACGACGACGACGGCCCGCGCCAGTGGAACGCCTAGCCTCCCGCGCGCTCACGAGACCGTAGCTCACAAGACCCGGCGCGGCGGCACGTACCCGAGCATGAACACGCTCAGCTGCACGAGCAGGAGCTTGTTCCACGCGACGCTCGCGGCCGCCGCCTCCCCGGCGCCGAGCTCCGCCGCGAAGATGGCCGCGAGCGCGCTTTGCGTGAGACTCATGGCGCCGACCACGAGGTGCTGAGGAATCGCGCCCGGCGGTTGTTCGCGATGGCCGTGCGCCAGCGCGACGCTCAGCACGTAGTACGAGAACTCCGACGTCAGCGCCACCTCGGCCGTCTCGCGAAGCCAGCGGCCGAGACTGTGCTTGCGGCGCTCGATCCGTACCCTGTCTACTGCACCGTCGGCGCCCAGAAAGAACACGGCCGAGCGCGGGAACTTGACGAAATGGTCGTAGAGCGCGCCGGTCAGCGCGCCTTCGTGCCCCAGCACGATCGGCGCCGAGCGGCGGATGGCCGCCACGTCGGCGTCGGTCATCCCGACGAACTCCATCATGTCGCGGATGAAGCGCGGCATGTCCGTCCCCGGCAGATAGCCGGGCGCGCTCGACGCGGGTGTCACTCCATCGGCCATGGCCCGGCTAGCTCGTGCGCAGCTTCTCGAGCAAACGCGGGTCGGGATCGACTCCGAGACCCGGGCCTTGCGGCACCGCGATCCGGCCGTTCTTGGGATGGATCGCGTCGCCCAGCGGGTTATCGGCGAAGTCACAGTAGAAGCGCTCGACCGGCGAGTCGGGCGCCAGTGCCGCGATGCAGTGAATCGACGCGAGCAGTCCCGGACCGAAGTAGGCCGAGTGCGGCACGACCTGCACGCCGAACATCTCGCCGAGCGTCATCACCCGGCGCATCTCGGTCACGCCGCCCAGCTTCGTCACGCTCGGCTGGGCATAGGTGATGGCGCCCGCCTCCATCGCGCGGCGAAACTCCCACGCGGTGCCGTAGTTCTCGCCCGCGGCCGTCGCGATCCCGCCGCGCGCGCGCACCTCGGCGAGCCCCGCGAGATTCTCGGGCGGCCACACCGGCTCCTCGAGCCAGTGCAGATCGAGCGGCGCCAGCCGGCGCGCCATCTCGATCGCCTGCACCACCGTCCAGGGGCAATTCGTATCGACCATGATCGGGACGCCTGGCCCCGCGACATCGCGGGCGGCCTTCACCTCGGGCACCGTGATCTCGTGCAGCTTGATGAGGCGATAGCCACGGCCCAGCGCCTGCTCGGTGTAACGGGCGACCGCGTCGGCGGCGCCGTAGCGCAAGAGGCTCGCGTAGGCGGGCAGATCCACGCGGGGGCTGCCGCCCAGCAGGCGATGGAGCGGAACGCCGGCCACCTTGCCCGCGATGTCCCAGAGCGCGATGTCGATGCCCGACAGCGCGTAGAGCGCCGGTCCGTTCCGGCCGATCCCGTGCAGCAGGCGCTGGATCTCGTCGTGGATCGCGCTGATCTGGCTCGGGTCGCGGCCGACGCACATCGGCCCGAGCAATGTGTCGATCGCCGCGCGGGTCGCCGGGAAGATCCGGTGGCCGAACGCCTCGCCCCAGCCGGTGATGCCGTCGTCGGTGTCGATGCGGACGAGCAGCATGTCGATGCTGGTACGCGGCCGCCCGCCGAGCATCGGCGTCGCGCCGTCGATCAGCATCGGCAGGTTGAGGACGAGCGTCTGAACCTGTGTGATCTTCATGCGGGATGAGCCTCCAAGCTTCCGTGGTAGGGTAGCCGGGCCGGAGCGGGGTCGCCGCAGGAGGTCCGTAGGTGGTCACTAGGGAACGGTTCGAGCAGGGGCTGACCCTGCAGCAGTACGTCGACCGGATGTCCATCAACCGGGAGCGGTTCGTCGAGGCGCTCGAAGAGGCCACCATCGAGCCGGAGGACACACGGGTGCTGGAGCGGCTCGACGGCGCGCGCCGGGTGCTCGTCATCAGCGAGGACTGGTGCGGCACCTGTCTGGCGCACGTGCCCTTCGTGGCCAAGCTGGTCGAAGGCAAGGCGAACATCGAGATGCGGCTCTTCGCCCGGGACGCGAATCCCGACTTGATGGACCAGTACCTCAAGCAGGGCCGCTACCGCTCGATCCCCGTGTTCGCGTTCTTCGACGAGCACATGACCGAGATCGCGCGGTTCCTCGAGTGTCGCCCGAGCTGACGGCCGGCGGCCGGCCCAGGAATCCATGCGCGGCATTGTAGCGTCTCAAGGTCGAAGGGGGTGGACTCGATGAGCAACCAAATCGTGCACGTGACGAACGCCACCTTCGACGGCGTGGTCACGAGCGAGCGGCCGGTCGTCGTCGACTTCTGGGCGCCGTGGTGCGGTCCGTGCCGGATCATCGCGCCCGTGCTCGACGAGATCGCGCGCGAGGTCGGCGATCAGGCCACGATCGCCAAGGTGAACGTCGACGAAGAGCCGGCGCTGGCGTCGCGCTTCGGCGTGCAGGCCATCCCGCAGCTCGTGTTCTTCAAGGACGGCGTCGAGAAGGACCGGCTCGTGGGCGCGGCACCCAAGCGCGAGATCGTCAAGCGGCTCGACACGCTTCGCGACTGAGGTTGCCGGGCTGGTGATCGACGCGGCGGACGCGGTCGTCGTCGGCTCGGGCGCCTTCGGCTCGAGCGTCGCGTATCACCTGGCCCGGCACGGCCTCCGGGTAGCGCTGCTCGAGCGCTCCCGGCTCGCCTCGCAAACTTCACCCCGCGCGGCCGGACTGACGAGCCAGGTCCGCGCGACCCCAGCGCTCACCGCCATCGCCCGCCGCGCGGTGGTGAAGCTTGCCGCGTTCGCCGACGAAACCGGCCAACCGCTGCGGTTCACGCAGAGCGGCGCGCTGAAGATCGCGCGCAACGCGCGTGACGCCGCCCAGCTCGCGCGCGAGGTCGAGCAGGGCCGCGACGCCGGCGTCCCGATCGACTTCGTCTCGACCGTCGAGGCGCGACGCCGACTGCCCATCCTCCGCGAGCGCGGCATCGCCGCCGTCACCTGGAGCCCGACCGACTGCAACGTCGAGCCGTCCGAGCTGCCGCTCGGCTACTGCCGCGCGGCGGAGAAGATCGGCGCAACCTTGCTCCCCCACACGCCGGCCACCGGCTTCGAGATCGGTCCGCGCGGCGTGGAGGGCGTGCACACGCCGCAGGGCACGATCGCCACGCGCGTCGTCGTCGACGCCGCCGGGGCGTGGTCGCGGCTCGTCGCGGAGAGCCTCGGCGGAACGCTGCCGATCGTGCCGACACGCCACCAGCTACTGATCACCGAGCCGATTCCGGGCGTGAGCCACGAGTTCCCGATCGCCCGGGTGATCGACGCGCACGTCTACGTCCGCCACGAGCGCGGTGGTCTCATGCTGGGCGGCTACGAGTCCGATCCGCTGCAGGTCGATGTGGCCAAGCTATCGCCGACGTTCGAGATGGGCGAGCTGCCGCTCGACATCGAGGTGCTCCGGCGTCTCGCGGCGAGCGTCGCCGACCAGTTCCCGATCTTCCAGGATTCGGCGATCCAGATCGCCGAGCACCGCGGCGGCCTGCCGACGCTCACGACCGACGACCGCTACCTGGTCGGGCCGCTGCCCGGTATCGCCGGCGCCTGGGTGATGAGCGGCTGCTGCGTCGGCGGGCTCAGCGCCTCGCCCGCGCTGGGCGAAGCGCTGGCCGAGTGGATCGTCGACGGGCGTTCTGCGCTCGACCTGTCGGAAATCTCGACGGCGCGCTTCGCGGGGCGCGAGCTCGACGAGGCCGAGCTACGCGAGCGCTGCCGGCACGCCTACGCGACGCACTATCGCGCCGATCGCGCGTGAGAGGCCGCGATCGTCGAGAAGGCGCTCACGAAGCGCCGCATGTCGGCGAGCGTGCCGATGGTGAGGCGAAAGCTCCCGTCGATGACCGGCTTCTTCGCCATGCTCCTGACGAGGATCCCCTGCTCGCGTAGCGCCCGCACCGCGGCCTCGCACTCACCCGGAGGCCACACCAAGAGAAAGTTGCCGCCTTCTCCCGCGCAGCGCACGCCGGAACGTGAGAGCTCCGCGATGGTCCATGCCCTGGCGGCGAGGACCTCGGCGACATAGCGCCGCGTGTGCTCGGGATCGGCCAGCGCGGCCCTGGCCGCGACGACGGCGAACATGTTGATGTCGTACGGCCCGGTCACCCGCCGCATTCGCTCGACGATCGTGGGGTGCCCGACCGCGAATCCGAGCCGTAGCGCCGCGAGCCCTGACGCCTTCGACAGCGACTGGAGCGCCACCACGTTGGGAAGCTCCAGCGAAAGCGGGACGACGGACCGGCCCGTGAACGCGACGTAGAGCTCGTCGACGACCACGAGCCTCTGCGGCGCCGAGCGCGCGAGCGTCACCAGGGTCGACGGCTCGACCAGCGTTCCCGTCGGATTGTTCGGATTGCAGACGAAGAGCAAGCGCGGTCGCGAGTCGAGCTTCCGCGTGATCGCCGCGAGCGGGAAGCTCAGGTCGTGCGGGTACGGGATCTCGTCGATCACCATCCCCTGCTGCTGCGCGCACGGCTCGTAGTAGCCGAAGGTCGGCGCCGTCGTCAGGAACGTGCTGCCCTTTTCGCCGTAGGCGTCGAAGATCGCGCGGATCGCCGCGTCGACGCCGTTGAAGGCCTCGACGTGGCGCTCGGGCACGCCGATGGTCTCGGCATAGGCCGCATTGAGACCGGCGTACTCCGGGTAGGCGGCGTAGGCGTCGGGCGGAAGGCTTCGAATCGCCTCGAGCACGCGCGGGCTCGGGCCGACGGTGCTCTCGTTGAAGTCCAGGCGCAGGAGTGGCCGGCGGCCTTCGAGAGGCGCGACGTAGGGCGTGAGCCCTTCGACCTCCGGCTTCGCCCGGATCATCTCGCGCGCGACGCCGTCAGGCGCGAGCCGGGGCGGCCGCGGCCTTCTTCTTCAGCTCGGGGATGACGTGCTTGCCGAACATCTCGATCGACGTCATCACCTTCTCGTGCGGCACGGTCTCGGTCGCCATCAGGAACTGCAGCTCGTCGACGCCGGCCCCCTCGTGGATCGCGATGCCGCGAAGACAGCTCTCGGGATCGCCGGCCACGAGCACGCCGCGGTCGACCAGGGTGTCGGCGTCGATCTGATTCCACAGGGCGGAGGCGATCTGTCCGGACCCGCCGGAGAGATCCACCTCGGGCGCGCCCGCGGTCCCCTCGCTCTTCAGGTAGCGGGAGAAATTGGCCTTCAAGTGCTCGGGCACGCCACCCCACGACGCGACGAGCTGCTCGTAGAGATGGGTCTGATCCTTCAGATACGGACGATCGGGCCCGAAAAAGGTCCTGAGCGACTTGGCGGCCAGCTCGCGGGCGCCCTTGTTGTCGGAGTCGCACAGCGCCATCGTCGAGCTCAGCCACTGGTCGTTGATGAACTTGCCTACCGGCTTGGCGTCCCGAACGCGCTCCTTGTATCGCTTGATGTGGGGCGCCAGGTACGACGGCGCCGCCACGCTCAACGCCATCACGCCGATGCCGGTCTCGGCGGCCAGCTCATAGGTCGCCGGCTGCAGCGCGGCGACCCAGATCGGCGGGTGCGGCTTCTGGTAGGGCTTCGGCCGCACGTCCCGCGGCGGGACTTTCCAGAACTGGCCCTCCGCCGAAAACGGGCCGTCCTCCCAGATCCGCGGAATCATCCGGAGCGATTCCTCCCACATGGCGCGCGTGTTGCGCGGATCGATCCCCATCCCCATCTGCTCGTACGGCGCCGAGCGCCCGGTGCCGAACTCGACGCGCCCGCCCGACATGTGATCGACCATGGCCACGCGCTCGGCGACCCGCACCGGGTGGTGATACGGCAGGATCACGACGCCGAAACCCAGGCGGATGCGCTTGGTCAGCTGACTCAGCGCCCCGAAGATCACCTCCGGGCACGGCGACATCGAGAAGCTCGTGAGGAAGTGATGCTCGACGAACCAGACGGTGTCGAAGCCCATGCGGTCGGCGAGCACGCACTGCTCGATCGTCTCTTTGATGACCGCGTGGTCGTCCACCACCGGGCGCTGCATCTCGTAGGCCAGACTCAATCTCATTCGCTGGTTCTCCGTCATCGGGAAAGCGAGTGCCGCTTGCCCCGATTCCCCCATCGGTCACGCGTTACGGTTGTGCGCCAGACTCGCCTGCGCCGCCACCGCCGACGGTGGAGCACTGCGGCGACCCGACGCGGCCCTAGTGTACTTGAGGACGGCGAAGGCGTGCGGGAGAGAACGCGCCCGTGGCAGAGCCCCGTGAGGGCAGCCGCGCCGCGATCGACTACGCCTATTCGAGGGCGAGGACGGCGGCGCGGAGCTCGATGATGTGGACCGCGCGGACGACCGTCACGGACGGCGTGATCGTCGGGTCGCTCCACGTGGGGGTCGAAAGGCCGCGCGCGGTGAAGACCGCGGCGACCGCGGAGCGCAGCTCGACGAGATGGCTCCGCTTGATCGTCGTCACACTCGCGGCGAGGCTCGGGTCGGTCCAGGTGAACGCGCCGAGCCCCTGTCGCACGCGCAACGTGTCGATGGCGCCGCGAAGCTCCGTGGCGTGGACCGCACGGACCACGCTCGAGAGCGGGGTCAAGGTCGAATCAGAGAAGGCTCGGCTGAAGGGTGCGGTGACGCCACGGGCTTGGTCGAGAACAACCGTGCACGTCCCCGTGCCGGTGCAGGCGCCGGAGCTCCAACCCGCGAAGACGGAGCCGGCGCCCGGCGTCGCGGTGAGCGTGACCGATGTCCCGGCCGCGAAGCTCGCGGTGCAGACCGTGCTACACGTGAGCCCGGCGGGTGAGCTCGTCACGGTCCCGCTCCCGGCGCCGATGACGGTCACCGTGAGCCCGACGGTGGCGGGCGCGAAAGTCGCCGTGACGGTCGTCGCGCTGGTGGGCGCAACCGTGCACGTGCCAGTGCCCGAGCAGCCCCCGCCAGACCAGCCCACGAAGACGGCGCCGCCCGTGGGTGTCGCGGTGAGCGCGACCGTGCCGCCCGATGGGAAGCTGGCCGAGCAGCTCGTGCCGCACGCGATGCCGGCAGGCGAGCTTGTGACGCTGCCGTTGCCGAGGCCGGCCCGGACCACGGTGAGCGTCACCGGCGCCGGCGCGAAGGCGGCGCTCACGGTCGTCGCGGTCGTGAGCATCAGCACGCAGGTCCCGGCGCCAGAGCATCCGCCGCCCGACCAGCCCGTGAAGACCGAGCCCGCCGCGGGTGTCGCGGTGAGCGTGACGCTGGTTCCCGTCGCGAAGGTCGTGGAGCACGTGCTCCCACAGCTGATTCCAGCCGGCGAGCTACTGACCGAGCCGCTGCCCGTGCGCGTCACCGTCAGCGCGACGGCCGTGGGCGCGGCGGGAAACTCGAACGCGCCGATGTCGGACGCCGGGCCCTGAGGCCGCGGCGCGCCCTCTCGATCGTCGATCACGTTGGAGAGCGTCGCGCCGGCGTCGCGCGCCGGAGAGGTCGAGCCGAGGTGATAGTCATTGCCGGCGAAGTCGACGAAGAGCGTCACGGGCGTGGCGACGATCGAATGCAGGTCCTGGCCGGTGGCGCTACGCCAAGCCGCCAGGGTCAGCCGCGTGTCGCCGCCATCGGTCGATAACCGGTCCATCAGCACGTTCGTGTCGCTCACGAAGCCGGTCAGGCTGTCGGCCGAGATCGCGACGCTGCCGCGGAAGGAGTGTTGGTTGTAGAGGATGTTGTTCCGCACCACGTTGCCGGTGCTCGCGTTCTGGATGTTGATCGCCCAGCGGGCGTCGGACGCCATCACGATGGTGTTGTGGAGAACCTGGTTGTTGCGCGCGGGCTGTCCGCCGTCGATCTGGTAGAGCGAGATGCCGCTCGCGTGATTGTTGTACAGGAGGTTGTTGCGGATGATCGAGCTCTGCACGCCGTCGCAGTTGATGCCCGAGCCGCCGCCGAGCCCGTTGTCGTAGATCGTGTTCGCCTCGACGACGGCCCCCGAGATGATGCCGTCGCCGCCCTGGCTCAGGTCGCCGTTCATGTGGATCCCGTTCGCGCGGTTTCCCCACACGACGTTGCGCCGGATCACGGGCCGGTCACCGCTGTTGCCCACGTAGATCCCGTGCTCGGCCTGCGAGCGCGACATCACGTTGTTCTCGATCAGCAGGTCGTCGCTGAAGCCGGTGAGGATGCCCCAGCGCCCGTTGAGATCCCCGGTGTTGCCCCGGATCGTCACGTGGTGATTCAGCACGGCGCGGATCCCGGCGCGGGGAACGCCGGTCACGGTGAAGCTCTCGATCACCACGTAGCTCGCGCCCTCGAGATTGATGCCGTCGGGTGTCGTCGGATTCTGCGAGTCGACGATCGCGCCGGGATCGCCCCTGAACGTGATGGGATCGGTCGCCGTCCCGCTCGTCGTCAGATAGAGACCCGCGTAGTGGCCGGCGCGGACGATCACGAGGTCGCCGGCGCGCACGGTGTTGGCGGCCTTCTGAAGCGTGCGCCAGGGGCTCGTGGACGAGCCCGCGGCCGAGTCGGTGCCGGCCGGGTCGACGTAGAAGGTTCTAAGAGGCGCCGCACCCGCGTGGCTCGGAGTCAGCGCGGTCCAGAGGACGGCGGCGACGGCGGCGAATATCCGGAAGGAGCGGACCATGACGACTGGATGAAGCAGCGACGGTGCCAGACCACATGCGCGCCAAAGTCGCGGTAGCTGGCCCATCGAGTCCTGGCCCGGGTGCCAGAACGGCGGTGATCGCGCCGGGGCGTCACCGCGTCGACGGTTGTGAGATGCTTCCCGCCATGCCGCCCGCCGCCGAAGTGATCGACGCGATCGGCCATCTGCTCCAGCCGCTCCTCGAGACTCTCGAGCGGGTCACCTGGACCCAGCGCAATCTCTATCCTCCGCTCGCCACACGTCTGGCCGAACAGCTGGCGCCGGGCGCCGAAGCGATCGCGGGCCCGTCGAGCGCGCTCGAGAAGCTCGAGTGGCCGGACGATCTTCGGTTCATGCGCGCGCGGCTGCTGGACGTGTCGCGGCAGACCGTCGATCTGGTCACCGCCTTCGTCGCCGCCGCGCAGTCGCCGGACAATCCCATCGACCTCTACCGGGCGCTTCGACGCTTCGCCCGGATCCAGGAGACGCTCTACCCGCTGGCGCCGGCGTTCGCGCCGGTGAGTCGCTGGTTCCTCGAGCCGTCGCGGCGCGAGGACGAAGACCTGGTCATGCGGCTACGCGACGGCGCGCTCCGCGACGACGAGGTGCGCGTGGGGGTGCTGCACGCCTCGAACGAGCGCGACGCGCGGGGCGGCTTCTCCGCGTACGTCCCCGAGCACTGGGACGGAGAGACCGCGATGCCGCTGGTCGTCGCCCTTCACGGGGGACACGGCCACGGGCGCGACTTTCTCTGGAGCTGGCTCGCCGACGCGCGCTCGCGCGGGGTGCTGCTGATGGCGCCCACGTCGCGCGACCGCACCTGGTCGATCATGGGCGGCCAGGACGTCGACGCCGAGGGACTCGGGGCCATGGTGGAGTCGGTGGCGGCGCGCTATCCGGTCGACCGCGCGCGCGTGCTACTGACCGGGATGTCCGACGGCGCGACTTACACCTTGCTGTGTGGTCTTCGCGACGGGACGCCCTTCACGCATCTGGCCCCGGCGTGCGGCGTGCTCCATCCTTATTTGTTCGGCGGAGGTGGACTCGCGCGCGCCGCGGACCGGCCGATCTACATGGTCCACGGCGCGCTCGACTGGATGTTCCCGATCTCGGTGGCCCACATGGGGCGCGACGCCCTGCAGGCGGCCGGCGCCCGGCTCGTCTACCGGGAGATCGAGGATCTGTCCCACACCTACCCGCGGGACGAGAATCCCAGGATCCTCGACTGGCTGACGAGCGACGCCGCGCCTACGGCTTGAGGATCACGCGCGTCGCGGCCGTGCCAGCGTTCTTGCCCTGCCACTCCGCGAAGGCGAACGCCTTGTTGACGTCCGCGAGCGGGAAGCTGTGCGACACCACCTTCGAGAGCGGGTACTTGTCCCGCGTCCGGACCAGGAGCTCGAGCGCGCTCGGCATGATCCACGGGTTGTAGTGCATGAGCCCCGTCCACTTGATCTGCTGCGAGATCACCTTGATGGCGGGGAAGCTCACGGGCTGCGGGACGATGTTGCCGATGTCGACGAACTTGCCGCCGACCCGGACCATGTCGAGCCCTTCGACCGTCGCCGCCGCGATCCCGACGACCTCGACCACCACGTCAGCGCCGCGACCGTCGGTGAGGTCCTTCACGCGCTGCACGCGCGCTTCTGGCGTCGGCAGCTCGTTCATGTCGATGACGTCGGTCGCGCCGCACTTCTTCGCGAAGTCGAGTCGTAGCGTCTGCTTGTCGATCGAGATGACCTTCGACGCGCCTTTCTCCGCGGCGATGGCCGCCGCGTAGATCCCGAGGCCCCCCGCGCCCTGGATGACGACGACGTCGCCGAACTGCATGTTGGCGTACTCGAGGCCGTGGAGCACCTGGCACATCGCGCAGTTCACCGGAGGGATCGCCTCGTCGGGCAGGATGTCGGGCACCTTGAAGACGTAGTGGCCGGGCGGCAGGAAGTAGTACTCGGCATAGCCGCCGTCGCAGTAGGGGTACTCGTTCAAGGTGAACTGCATGCTCCGACGCTGACGGTGCGGACAGGCGTGGTGCTCGCCGCGCACGCACCAGTAGCAGCGATTGCACGGGTTGAAGAACGGAAACGCGACGCGATCGCCTTCCTTCAGCGGCCGGCGCAACGAGTCCGTCGTGACGCCCTTGCCGAGACTCGCGACCACCCCGGTGAACTCGTGACCGGGCACCCGCCGCATGTCGGGTCCCGAGTAGTTGCCGTCGTTGCGCCAGTAGTGCAGGTCGCTCCCGCAAATGGCGGCGGCGGTGTTCTTGATCAGGATGCCTCCAGGCTCGATCTCCGGGGTGGGCAGGGTCTCGAGCTCGAGTGGCTTTCCAGGCTGGTTGAGTACGACGGTCAGTCCCTTCGGCACCGGCGTGTCCTCCTGTGGTAATCGATCAGGGGCCGACGGACCGGCCCGCCGCGCCCTATCCTAATAGATCTCGCGGCGGGACGCCTCCGCGTGGGTCCGTGTCCCTAGCCGGACGCAGTGTAAGAACTACCCTGTAGAGATTACCATCCCGCCCACTTCTCGCCCATCCTCATCCTTGATAAACAGGACCTTAGACCGTGTAACCTATTCTAACTATGGTGGCATTCAACTTGCCGCCTACAGGCCGCCGGCGATCACCGTATTTGCGCCAGGGGAATCCCCCTGTGTCCCCGCCACGGGATGTGGCAAGGAGCGTCACAGATGGCTCGTGCCGTACAGGCCTCGACCTCGACCACCGTTGACCTGCCGAGTTTCCTCAGTGCGCTCAAGGCCGTCCGGCAGGGCGATTTCTCGGCGCGCCTGCCCGACCACTGGACGGGCGTCGCGGGTAAGGTCGCGGATACTTTCAACGAGGTCGTCGAGCTGAACGAGCGGCTGGCCTCCGAGCTGGCGCGCCTCCGTCTGGCGATCGGACAGCACGGGAAGATCACGGAGCGCGCGGCGGTGGGCCCGGTCTCCGGCGCGTGGGCGGATTCGGTCACGAACGTGAACTCGCTGATCGCCAGCCTCGTCCAGCCGACCAGCGAGGCCGCGCGTGTGATCGGGGCCGTCGCCAAGGGCGACCTCTCTCAGAGCATGTCGCTCGCGGCCGACCAGCATGCCCTGGAGGGCGAGTTCCTCCGCACGGCGAAAACGGTCAATCTCATGGTCGAGCAGCTGCGCTCGTTCGCGGCCGAGGTCACGCGCGTCGCGCGCGAGGTCGGCACCGAGGGCAAGCTCGGCGGTCAGGCCGACGTCCGCGACGTCGCCGGCACCTGGAAGGACCTCACCGATTCGGTCAACTCCATGGCCGGCAACTTGACGGCCCAGGTCCGCAACATCGCCGAGGTCACGACGGCCGTCGCCAACGGCGACCTCTCCCGAAAGATCACCGTCGACGTGCGCGGCGAGGTGCTCGAGCTCAAGAACACCATCAACACGATGGTCGACCAGCTGCGCTCGTTCGCGGCGGAAGTGACGCGCGTCGCGCGCGAGGTCGGCACCGAAGGCAAGCTCGGCGGTCAGGCCGACGTCCGCGACGTCGCCGGCACCTGGAAGGACCTCACCGATTCGGTCAACTCCAT
>Ga0137403_10002033_pt1 | contig 25231 bp, 20 predicted proteins | sample CZOMad2_1_16fung_FD_122057 | JGI IMG/M metagenome (GOLD analysis project Ga0137403, IMG submission 122057) | Vadose zone soil fungal communities from Angelo Coast Range Reserve, California, USA - CZOMad2_1_16fungal (Hybrid Assembly) | ecosystem: Environmental > Terrestrial > Soil > Vadose zone... | reverse complement strand
AGAAGCGTCGAGGTCTTCGCTGCCGTAATGCTGCGTGAACGCATGGCGCTGGCCGTTCCAACCGCGCGTCATTACCTCCTCGTAGATACGATCTCGCTCTTGTATCCATCTCTCGCGGTTTGCCGGGAATGCGCGTTTGTCAGCTAGCCGCACGCCGCGGTCGAGCGCTACCCAGTTCATTACCTTCGAATAAACGAAATGCTCCTGGCGATTCCGCATCTCCCAAATTCCGGCGTCCGGAGATTGCCAGTTCTCGCAGATCCAATCGAGCCGGGTGCGAATTCTCACCCAGAAGTCGTAGTCGATCGGACTCACGTACTTGTTGTAGAGGTACAGCGAATCGAGAACTTCGCCGTAGATATCGTTTTGATATTGCTCGACCGCCTCATTACCAATGCGGACGGGCTTCGATTGGCGATATCCTTCCCAATGATCCAAAGTCGCCTCTGGTAGATGACTGTCGCCGTGGATGGTGAAGACCACCGGCAGCCTCTTTCCCGCGTGCGGGCCCAGGTCCGCACAATTCTGAATCCAATTGACAAAACCCGCGGCTTCCGCAGTGAAGCCAATGCGCAGAAACGCGTAAACCGTAAAGGCCGCGTCGCGCAGCCAGGTATACCGATAATCCCAATTGCGCGTCCCACCGATCACTTCGGGAAGACTGGTCGTGGGAGCTGCGACGATGGCCCCTGTCGGTTCGAATGTCAGCAGCTTTAGCATTAGCGCGGATCGTTCTACCAGCTCACGCCAACGGCCCCGGTAGGTGCAGCGGGAGATCCAGTGTTGCCAGAATTTCACTGTACGCTGGAATAGTTCCTCGGCTTCCTCCGCCGACGGCGGACTGGAATTCGCGTCATCCTCTCGCAGAGTGAAGACCTGCGACTTGCCTTCCTCAATCACGAAATCGGCCGTGACTCCGCCCTGACCGTCTTGCTTCAGCGGTACCGCCGAGCAAAGTGCCAAACTCAAGTTTTGAGATTTAAAGATCGCACCACTGGCACTCACCGAGGTTTCATGAGTGGCGCGTCCATAATCGAAAGCCGGGCGGCACACGAGCGAAATGCGCATCGCTCCCCGCACACAGCGAATCCGGCGATAAACATGGCCACACCGGGGCGAGTCCGAAGGAAGTCCCACGGGCATGAAGTCTTCCAGTTCCGCGATGCCATCTGCATGCGCAAAGCGAGTCACCAGGACGTTCGTGGAAGGCCAATAGAACTGTTTGCACCTCACATGCTCGGCCATCGGTGCAATTTGGAATCGTCCGCCTTTGCCGTCATCCAAAATCGCCCCAAAAACGCTCGGCGAGTCGAAGTTCGGCGAGCAGTACCAGTCAATTGATCCATTCATGCCCACCAATGCTGTTGTGCGCATATTGCCAATGACGCCGTAATTCTCGATGGCTTGATAGGGCATTGCTTTTTCTCCTTTCATGTCGGACAGCCCACAACCCACGATAGTGACCTTCTGCGATTTCGACAACACGTCGCCGAGGCCGTCGCACTCCGTCCCGCCTCCGGAATCACCAAAGTTCCGCGCCTCGCGGCGAGAAGCGCGACCTCTCCAAGAAACCATGCGGCAACTATCCTCCTACCTCGGCGCGTCGGCGTGCGTATGTCACCGCCAGGGATGCGAGTTTCCAAATCAGAGGTCGCAGATAGTGTCGGACTGTCTCTTCGTCGGGTAGGATAAGATCTCCAAATCCTGCACCGCAGCGAGGGTTCATCCATGGACTTGCGGCAATTCCGTTATTTCATCGAGGTCGCGGACCGTTTGAGTTTCACTAAGGCCGCGAAACGGCTCCACGTCAGTCAGCCCACTCTGAGCCAGCAGATTCGCGCGCTCGAACAAACGCTCGGCACCGACCTCCTCGCGCGCAACGCCAACGGTATCGTCTTAACGCAGGCAGGAGCCGCATTCCTCGACCGGGCCCGAGCCGCCATCCGTGAGGCCACTGCAGCCTTCGAGGACGCCCGCGCTGCCTCGGCGGGATTTTCGGGAAGGCTCAACATCGCTTGCGGCCCGATTGCCGAATATTGCATTTTGCACGACGTGCTGGCGCTGGCCAGAACCAAATCGCCTCAACTTAGTATCCGTTTGCGTTTTCTTCCGGAGAATGAGCAAATTCTCGGCGTTCTTGCCGGCACGGCCGATGTCGGATTCATGGGCTTTTTTTCCGAAACGTCCGATCCGCAATTGAGGTACGAGCCTCTCTATCCCGAACCCGGCATTGTCATGCTACCTGCCACACACCGACTCACGTCACGCCGTGCCGTCAAACTTTCCGAATTGTGCGAAGACCCTTGGATCATCCCCACGCGCGACCAGTCTCCTGTCGTACACGACGTATTTCTGGAGGAATGCCGCAAGTCAGGATTTGCGCCGAAGATCAACGTCGCCGCGGACTGGTATTCCCGATTTCCGCTAGTTGCTTCCGGAGCTGGAATCTCTGTCGCCGCGTCGTCCTTGCTCAAATTCCGGCGCCCCAAAATAAAATTCATTCCTATTGAGCCCCGCGTCACCGTAGACATCGGAATGATTACGAAGCGCGAAGACCATTCTCCGCAGCTCGACGAATTCCGTGGCTTGGTAAAACAAGCAGTGGCTCTACGTGAAAGTGCGGTGGGAGCATGATTTCACATGATCGAGCTTGCCGAAGCTGACCGCCCCCGAAACAATCGACGCCATAGAGCCTCTCTATTGGACGAACATTTTCATTTGTGTTTCAGTGCACTCCATGACTTCTGGAACGCTTTCCTCAAAGGAATTTCATTTCTCGAGCAGTGATGGTCTGCCGATCACCTGCTTCCGTTGGGACGCGCGTGGATCCTCGCGCGGCGTCCTGCAAATCGCCCATGGCTTGGGTGAGCATATTGGCCGTTACGCGGAACTGATTGCCGTTCTGCAGGAAGCCGGTGTTGTTGTGTACGGCCACGACCATCGCGGCCACGGGCGTACCGCTCGCTCACCTCAAGAGTTTGGCGACTACGGCGAGGGTGGCTTCGACCTTCTCGTCGAAGACATGGCCGAGCTTATGCGTATTGCCAAAGAAGAGAATCCGCAACAACCCTTCCTTCTTCTGGGCCACAGCATGGGATCTTGCGGCGCAACAATACTTGCTCGAGCACAGCTACTCTATCGACGGTGGCATCCTATCGGGATCGGATGTACTCGACGGGATGGTGCGCCTCTCCCGGTCCGCACCGCAGAAATACAATTTGCTCAACGCCGCCTTTGAACCGGCCCGAACACCGTTTGACTGGCTCAGCCGTGAGACAGCGATCGTTGATGCCTTCCTGAAAGATCCACTCTCCTTCCCGATACTGAAGCCCGCGTCCACCGCGTCCTTTCTCGGGGCCGCGCCGCGCCTCGCTGAGCCCGCGGGTCTCTCGGAAATCCGCCAGGACCTTCCGGTGTATCTGTTTTCCGGAAGCGAGGACCCGGTTGGCGAGCGACTAGCCGGAGTACGCACGCTGATGGACCGCTATCACCGAGCGGGCGTGTGCGACACCTCCTTTGATTTTTACGAAGGAGCCCGGCACGAAATGTTAAACGAGACGAACCGCGGCGAAGTCCGCACGAACCTTCTGGTCTGGATCGCCGGCGTTTTGCGTTGGTAGTCGCCGCGCCCCTCTGTTCGTCCCGATTCCTGAACCCAACGGACGAACCACTCTCTCTTTCCTAACTCCGGGTTTCTGTCCGTGAGCGCATAGAGCTTTTCTATGAGCGCGATAGCAATCGCGACTTTGACGCCACGCGTTCCACCTGTTACTTCTCATAGCCCAGGGTGCCTGTGGCGCCGGCTCTATTGCCGGTGACTCCTTGCGCCAACGGGCACAACGGCAATCGCCGCCCACGGTTTTCCGGCGCATGGCCGCGCGGCGGATCGCTCGCCGGAATTCGACTATTGGCCCTTGAGGAGATGCACCATGGCAGCTGCTTCCACCCCTAATCCGATTCCGACTCCGACCTCCCCCTCCCCCACCCAACCGGCGTCTGCCGAACCACTGCCCAAGGCACGCTGGCCTTGGCTCAAATATGCAACTCCACTCGTAGTGTTGCTGCTTGCCGCCGCCGTCGTCATTAGCATGACAAGAAACTGGAATGCCTGGGAAGGCGGCCGAACCGAACAAGTCACAGACGACGCCATCGTCCGCGGCGATCTGACGCCTCTGAGCACGAAAGTCTCCGGCATCGTGCGAAACGTGAAGGTCTCCGATTTCCAGCGAGTTCGCGCGGGAGATCTGCTCGTCGAACTCCAGGACGACGATTATCAGGCACAACTGGCACAAGCAACTGCAGCGGTCGAGGCGGCCAAGGCGGCGATTCAGAACAATCGAAAACAGCGCGAGCTACAGGATTCCCGCATTGATCGCGCGCGCTCCGGAATCGATCTCGCGAAAGCGCAAATCGCCGCGGCCGAAGCCGGCATCAATGCCGTCCACGCTGACGTCCTGCGCACGCGCTCGGAACGCACGCGCCAGGAGACGCTCCTCGCGACACAAGCCGCGACGAAACAGAAGGTCGAGACGGCAGTCGCAGATGAGCAGCGCTTCACGGCACAAGCGGCCAGCCGCGCGGCCGACCTCGAACAGGCCAAGAGCTCCTTGCGCAGCACCGAAATTGGCGTCGAGGCCGAGCGGCGCTCTAAGGCGGTCCTTGAATCCCAGGAGCAGCAACTGATCGCCGACCTCCACGCCAAGGAAGCCGCATTGACTGTCGCGCAGGTGAACTTGTCATACACGAAAATCCACGCACCAGCGGACGGGACGGTCGGTGAAAGACAAGTTCGGACAGGACAGCTGGTCTCTCCTGGAACTCAAATTCTCACCTTTGTTTCGGAGACAAAGTGGATTCAAGCGAACTATCGCGAGACCCAGCTCACGTACATGAAAGTTGGTGACACGGCCGAAATCCAAATCGACGCCTATCCGGGACAACGGGTCCGCGGCACGGTTCTCGAAATCGCACCGGCCAGCGGTTCGCAATTCGCCCTGCTGCCACCGGACAACGCCACCGGAAATTTCACCAAGGTCGTTCAGAGAATCCCGGTAAAAATCGCGCTTGACGATTCCACTCTTGCTGCGCAATTGCGCCCAGGGCTTTCCGTAGTCGCCACCGTGCGGACCGCCCGCTGATCGGAGCAATCGATGGCATCCCCAACCGCGGCACTGCAGTCATTGCCCAATAGACAACTCGCCAAAGCGATAGCCGGAGGATTGCCCTCGGAACTTTCACAGAGTCCGCTGCTGGGTATTTTGGGTGTCGTTATGGGCGCCGGAATCGTCACGCTTACCGGCCGCATGCTCACGCTAGGCTTGGCCGATCTCAAAGGAAGTCTCGGAATGGGCTTTGACGACGGCGCTTGGCTAGGCACCGCCTTCAACGTCGCGCTGATGTTCATCGGTCCATTCACGGTATACATCGGCGGTCTGCTCGGGCCGCGCCGCGTACTTCTGGCCGCGGCCGGTTTGTTTACACTCGTCTGCGCGTTCCTGCCGCTGATCCACAACTACAGCCTGCTCATCACCGCTCTCGCCCTGGCAGGACTCACCTCGGGAACGTTCTACCCCCTCACTCTCACGTTCGCCTTGCGAAATATTCCGCTGCGCTTTCTGCCCTTCACGCTGGCCCTCTATGCGACCTCGGTTGACGGCGCTGTAAACATCGCACCGTCTCTCTACGGCTGGTACCGCGAGCACCTCTCGTTTCACTGGATGTTCTGGAACTCGGCGCTGATTACGCCGGTCATGATCGCTTGTATTTATTACGGAATTCCCGCCGCTGCTCCGCGCAAGAGAACAGGGCCTGCGCCCAGCTTCGTCGGATTTCTCTATGCGAGCGCGGGATTCGCCATGCTATTTGCGGCGCTCGACCAGGGTCAGCGGCTCGATTGGTGGAACTCCGCCGTATTCACTGCACTTTTTTTCGGCGGCGCGATCTTTTTGCTCTCTTCCCTGGTGCGACGCCTGCGAATGCCGAATCCGCTGGTCGATCTGCCCTACCTGCGACAGTGGAATACCCTGCTTCTTGGTACAGCCCTGATTTTCTTCCGCTTCTGTTTGCTGCCAACCATCATCCTCATTCCGCAGTCGCTTTCGATCCACGGCTTCGAGGCCAACCAGATCGCTCCCGCGGTTTTCTGGACCGCGGCGCCGCAGCTTCTCATCGCCGTCATCGCCGGACTCCTGCTGCTCCACGGGTTCGATTCGCGACTCTTGATGGCCACGGGTTTTGCGTGCATGGCCGCAGCATCGCTGCTCAACGCTCAATACACTCTCGCCTGGTCCGCTTCGAACTACTACCGTTCGGAACTCCTAATGGGCGTAGGTCAATCCTTTGCATTCATCGGCTTGGTCTCGACGATCGTCCTCGAGGCCGTCTTCACGGGCGGACTTTCCAAACCGCAGGCGGCGCTGACCTTCTCCGCCTTTTTTCACACCATTCGTATTTTTGGAGGACAACTGGGAGTCGCATTCATGACCCATTTCATCGCCGTGCGGGAACAACTGCACTCCAACCTTCTCGGTCTTCACATCCAGCAGGGCAACTGGATCAACGACGCAGCACTCAAGCAGCTGACCGCGGGTTTGTACGCGAAATCTTCCGGACTCCACGAAGCAACCGGCCGCGCCATCGGACTCATCGGCGCCCGCGTTCGACTGCAGGCGTACACCCTGACCTTCATCGACGGATTTCACCTGGTGGCGTGGGCCTGCGTCGCAGCCCTGCTGCTTATTGCCCTGCTTCGAAAATCTCCGCTGAACTACCGCGAACTCGGTTTCCCGGACTCCGAAGCCCCGGCACGCCTTGAGGAAAAATCATGAACTTACGTCTCGCGCTCCTTTTCGCCGTCTCTTTGCTTCTTCACACCTGCACGCTCGCCGCGCAGGAAAGCAAACCGGTATCTCCTCGGCGTATCACACTCGACGAAGCCGTACAGCTGGCGTTGAAACACAATCATGTCGTTCGCATCGCTGGTTACAAGGTCGAAGAAAAAGAACGCGCCAGGGAAGTCGCGCGCAGCGCATATTTTCCCATTCTCCGCAATGACAGCAATGTCCTGCGCGTGACCGACACACAGTTTATCGGCATTCCTGCCGGAAGCCTTGGCACTGTCGGCGGAACCCCGCTCCCCGAGCGCTCCGTCATCCTCAACCAGGGCGGCCATACATTCATCACCAGCGGCACATCGCTCACACAGCCCCTCACGGAACTTCTGAAGGTCAAATCCGCGAACGATATGGCCCGCGCCGAACTCAACGCAACGCGCGACAAAGCACGGCAGACGGAAAATGCGGTGGCCCTGCGCGTTCATCAGCTTTATTACCGGATTCTCATTACGCAGTCCCACCGCGACGCAACGCAAGCGAAAATTAAGACCACCGAAGACGTGCAGAGCGAACGCACGGCGCAAGTCAAATTCGGCAGCACGCTCGAGGAAGAAGCAATCGAAAGCCGGGCGCAGTCCCTCGAAGCCAGGCAGGACCTTCTCAGCACGGACCTCCAGCTCTCGGATCTCACCATGCAGCTCGACGATGCGATTGGGCTCCCGCTCAAAACGCCCCTCGCGCTCGACGCCGGTGTGCGGGAAGTCGGAGACATCTGCGACCGGGAAGCATGCTTGCGCGCCGCGCTCGAAGCGCATCCGGAAATCGCCGAAGCGCGGGCGGAAATCGAGAAAGCTTCCGCCGCCGTCCGTCTCGCCAAACGGGAGTACTTGCCGGATGTGGAGGCGTTCGCCCGCCATAGTTATCAGGACAACGTCCCGTTCCTAGCCCGGAATTTCGGCACGATCGGTGTGCACCTTGGCTACGAACTGTTTGACGGGGGAAAAAAGCGCGCGGCGGTCGGTGAACACAAAGCGCAACTGGCCCAGGCGCAGGAGAATCTTGCCCACGTAACCGAAGAGATCGAACTGCGCGTCGAGACCGCCTACAACAAGCTCGATCGCACTCGCCAAATGCTGAAAGTTTCCGAAGAACTTCTGACCCTCCGCTCAGAATCGCGCCGTGTCGCCGTTCAACAATTGCAGGAGGGCGCCGCGCTTCGGTCGCAAGCGGACGCAGCCGCCACGCACGAACTCGAAGCCAAAACTCTTCTCCTGCAATCGCAACTGGAGTACATCCAGGCACGCGACGAGATGATCGAGGCGATGGGACAGACGCCCGAGTAAGGAACAGCCCTTCAAGGCGCAGGAGGAATCCACAGATTCGCGATCGATGCGAAACCGGCCGGATCAAGACTCGCGCCGTCTACAAGAAATCCGTCGATTTCAGATTCCGCCATCAGTCCTGCTGCATTGCCTGGTTTGACGCTCCCACCATACAGGAGACGGGTACTCTTCGACGCCTCCGCCCCAAACATCGCCTCAGCTTGACCGCGGATGAACCGGTGAGCGTCGCCCGCCATCGCCGGCGCGGCCACATCGCCCGAACCTATCGCCCAGAACGGTTCATACGCAACTACGATCCGCGCAAACTGGTCCACCGAAAGTCCGCCCAGACTGCAGCGAAAGTGCTCCACGATTACGTCGCTCGCGTTCTTCTTTTCGAAATCTCCGATGCAAACAATTGGAGTGAGGCCGGCATCCAGCGCAGCCAGAGTCTTTCTCGAAACGCTTTCATTTGTTTCGCCAAAATACCTGCGCCGCTCGCTGTGGCCAACAATCACGTGCGAACAGCCGCACGCCCGAATCATCGGGCCGGAGATCTCGCCCGTGTAAGCGCCTTCTTTTGCCCAATGCAGGTTCTGAGCGCCAATCTGTACCCGGGTTCCGCTGCTGGCGTCGACCGCTGTTTCGAGATCGAGAAACGGGGGACAGATCACGACGTCGCAGCGGACTCGCGAGTCTATCAATGCCTCGAAGGCTTTGAAGAAGCATGCGGTCTCGGCCGGGTCCTTATGCATCTTCCAATTTCCAACCACCAGGGGAGAGTGCATGGCAGTGCCCATCAAACACTCACGACGGGACAATCGGAATCTCGAATGAGCGCATACGTGAGATCCCGCATGCGACCGAGCTGACCGGAACGAACGCTCCTTCCCGTCACCAGTACATCGGCCTGCGATTCCGCAACCGCATGGAGCAACGCCTCTTTGATCGGGCCACTCACAATGTTTACGCCGCCCTCAAATCCCGTTGCACTCACGAGATTTGAAAGTCGCTGCCGCGCATGCTCCAGTTGGTCCGGCGTCAAATCGACGTCGGTTGCGACGTTTTTCGCCGGGATGACGTGCACGAGGGAGAGCCCGGCACCCAGATCCGAAGCTGCGCTCTTCGCGTAGCGAAGAACTCGTTCCGAGTCCGAAGACAATCCGATGGCACAGACCCACTTGCGGTGCTCCAGGGACCGGGGTGCAATGGTCTCTGCATGCCGCGTTGTAAGAACAGGACACTCCGCGTCATCCAGAACTTTCGCGGCGGTGGAGCCGACCAGCATTCGTCGGAAGTTCCCCGCGTGCGTAGGCATCACGATCAGATCGAAGTCGCTTTTTTTAGCGGTCTCCGCAATTACGCTTGCAGCATTTCCGGCCAGAAGGATTCGTGGAGACGTTGCAGGAGGAAACTCAGATGCCAGAAAGCGCTCCAGTCTTTCGCTGGCAATACTCCAATGTTCTTCGGCTATTTCGTTGCCGGGTCTCGCATACAGCTCAAATCCGCTATGGCTAGCGAGATCGCAAACATGAACGAGACTCACCGTCGCGCCGGAAAGCGCAGCGGCTCGATGAACAAACGGGGCCATGGCCGCACACGAAGGTGAGAAATCGACAGGGAAAAGGATTTTGCGAATCATTTTTTGCCTTCACCAACGCCTCGAAGCTCCGCGCGGCGATCATTCCTGAACTCGTCGCCAGGTCTCAGATCGCAACCTGCCGAGTCGTTTCCCTCACGAGTTCTCCGCGCATCTTAGGATGTCGCGTCAAGACTTGCGTTCACAGAAATTTCGGCACGAAAGAGTCTTGAAACGGGACATCCGGTTTCGGCGGCCTTGACTGCGACGTCAAATGCGGGTTGCTTCGCGCCGGGCACAAGGGCCGACAGATCGAGATGACTCTTGGTGATCGCATGATGTTCGCCAACCTTCTCGAGCGTGATTGTCGCCGTCACGTCAAGCCTTCGTGCGGTCAAGCCTGCCTTCCCGAGCTGCGCGGAAAGAGCCATTGCGAAACATCCCGCGTGCGCGGCAGCCAGCAATTCTTCAGGATTGCTTCCGATTCCGTTTTCGAATCGTGTGCTAAAGGAGTATTGCGTCTTATCCAGGACGCCGCTTTCCGTTGAGAGCGAACCCTCACCATTTTTCACATCTCCCCGCCACGATGCGCTTGCTTTGCGCTGCATTCTCTTCCTCCCTTTCTCGCCAGCCACCTTGCGAAAGCATTCCCATGACCAACACGGAAGAAGCGCGCAATCGTCTAACTCGTGCGCTACCGGAGGCTTGCATTGCGTGACCGTCTTGGAACGAGGGCCACGAGCATCGACCAATTCGCGTCCTCGACAGACACGTCAAAGCTTTGACAGTTCCCTTTCGCTGCCCGAAACAAATCTCACGTATGAGCCGGTCCGGGACTCGATACTCGCCCAGATCTTTCTCTCGCGCTTGATCACGTAGGTGCAGGTGCTGCTCACCGATCGTTTCGTTTCCATCTGGCTGTGTATAGAAGCTCGGCAATTGACGAGATACGAGCGTTGCTGTCGGCGCCAAGCAAATGATTATCAGAGGCTTACGATTGGCGGGGTGATTGCTTTTCTGGTGTGGGAGTTTTGAGAAGCGAGAGGAGAAACTCAACAACGGAGGAACTTCGACTAGCTCAATGTTCGAGTGTCACATTCTGGAGCCTTATCAAGTCCATAGACCCACGCTATTGGACGAGGTTCGCAACTTTGTGTATGAGTTTAGTTAGACGCTGATTGCGATACGCACTACGGATTTCAATTGATGAACGAGACTGCCTGACGGCAGACGACGGGGTGAACGATGATCTCAATATCAGGTTCCGTTGCACAAGTCGGCGGATATCGGGAAAGCGCAACTATGACTCCTACGCTCAACGGTCCTGAACAACCAATGCCGCGCAGGCGCGACAACTCTCAACTCGCCTTTCTGGACACGCTTGTTGGACGGCGCGGCGGACTGCGCGCGATTCTTTCCCAGGTCGAAGCAGTCGCCCCGACCAACGCCACCGTCTTGATCAGCGGCGAAACCGGCACCGGCAAGGAAGTCATCGCTCGCGCGATTCACGAGCTCAGTCCCCGGCATAGCCGGAACCTCGTCAAGTTGAATTGCGCCGCAATGCCTTCCGGACTCCTCGAAAGCGAGCTTTTCGGACATGAACGGGGAGCGTTCACCGGTGCGGTTGCTTCGCATCTCGGCCGCTTCGCGCTTGCGGATCGTGGAACGTTGTTTCTCGATGAAATCGGAGACATGTCACTGGACCTCCAGCCCAAACTGCTCCGCGTACTTCAGGAGCGCGAATTCGAACCCGTAGGCAGCACGCGCACGACGCGGGTCGACGTCCGTGTTGTCACCGCTACCAACCGCGACCTTCCGCAGATGGTTCGCGACCGCGAATTTCGCGAAGACTTGTACTACCGCTTGAATATGTTCCCGATTTCCCTTCCACCGCTTCGCGAGAGAAAAGCGGACATTCCGGAGTTCGTGCGGTATTTCGTGAAGCACTACGCCGATTCGATGGACAAAACCATCGAGACGATCCCCGAAGACATCATGCGGTTCCTTGTTCGCCATCCCTGGCCCGGAAACATTCGCGAACTGCAAAATTACATCGCGCGCGGCGTCATCCTTTCGACGGACGGGCTCTTTCATTCGGCGCCTCCGGAAAAAACCGAGGCGTTACCAGCGGAGATTTCCAACCCGACTCTCGAGGATAAAGTTCGCAAGGAGATACTCACCGCCTGCCAGCGCGCCAATTGGAAGCTCGGCGGTCCGCGCGGGGCGGCCGACAGACTCGGACTGAAACGCACCACTCTTTTCTACAAGATGAAGCGGCTCGGCATCACGCCGCCTTCGGATAGCTCGAAGGACTGAACTGCGGGAGAGTTTTCCATGAATGGCTGGCAGATCTCAAACCGTTTCGTCGGCCATTCCCGATAGAGTTCGCATGTTTCCGAAATACACCGGAATCAGTGTTTTCCTAGACTGAAGTAGAAAGCCGGAATCCGATTTCCCGTTTTTGGCAGCGGAGTAGGCAGTGCCACGAAGAATTCCAAGTTTTCGTCGCACCCGGACCACAGGAGCTAGGACGTGAAACCAATTAGAGTGGTCATTGTTGGCGGAGGATTTGCCGCCGTCCAGTTTGCGAAAAACCTCCGAAAAAAACTGCGTTCTTCCGAATGTGAAATCCTTTTATTCAACCGCGAAAACCACATGGTGTTTCATCCACTGCTGGCGGATGTCGCCGGAGCTTCCATCAACGCGGACGCAGCAGCCGCGCCTCTGCGCCAGATGCTCCCCGGCGTTGACTGCCGTACCGAGCGCGTCGAAAGGATCGACCTCTCTTCCTCAGAGATTGAATTTGCCGATGGAAACGGCGCGCTGAGCCGCATACATTACGACCACGTCGTTCTGGCCTGTGGCGCCGAAAGCAACCTCGCCATTATCCCAGGAATGACGGAGCACGCGTTCGCTTTCAAGGTCATGCGCGATGCCATCGATCTTCGCCAGCATGTCGTGCATCAGATGGAAAATGCCGAGGCCGCGACGGATGCGGAACACCGTCAATGGCATCTCAGCTTCATCATCGTCGGAGCAGGTTTCAGTGGTGTCGAAGTCGCCGGAGAAGTCAACGAACTCGTTCGCAGCAGCACGCGGTTCTACCGGAACTTCCGCAAAGAGGACGTTACCGTCACACTCGTCCATTCCCAGGACCAGATCTTGCCTGAAGTAGCGCCTACGCTGAGGGAATTCGCCAGGAAGAAGATGGAAAGAGCCGGCATCACCATGATGCTGAATACCCGCGCCGTTGCGGCTACCCACGAAGGAATCGAACTCAATAACGGACGGATGCTTCCGGGGGCCACCATCGTCTGCACCATCGGAACTTCGATCTCTCCGCTTGTCCAGCACCTTGACGTTCCCAAAGAGCGGGGGCGCATTCGCACCACGCCGGAAATGCGCATCGTAGGGCAGACGAATGCGTGGGCAATCGGCGATTGCGCGCTCATCATCAATGCCTTCGACGGCAAGCCGTCCGCCCCAACCGGACAATTTGCCGAACGTCAGGGGCGCCAAGCGGCGCTCAATCTTGTTCGAATTCTCAAGGGCGAGGCCACGCAGCCGTTCCACTTCAAGGCCTTGGGACAATTGTGTTCCATCGGTGGATACCAAGCCGTCGCGGAAATGCTTGGCGTGCGCATCTCTGGCTTTCTCGCTTGGTTCCTGTGGCGCGGTGTCTACCTATTCAAATTGCCCACCTGGTCCCGCAGAATTAAGGTCGCACTCGACTGGGCGTGGGACGTCATTTTTCCGCGCGATCTCAGCTTCCTCAATACCGATGGGGCCCAACACCTCACGCACGCCTTCTATCGCCCCGGCGATTTCATTCACCGGCAAGGGGAGACGGCGCGTGTCTTCAGCATTATCGAAGAAGGTGACGTCGAGATACTTCAGTCCACGGAAGAAAATCAGGAAGCGAGAGTCATCGCCCTGCTGGGTAAGGGGGACTTCTTTGGCGAGGGAGCGTTGTTGGGAAACCGTCCTCATGAAACCAGCATCCGTGCTCGCACCGTCGTTCGTCTGGCGCAGGTCGGAAGCGCCCTCTTCTCGCAAATCGCAGGATCCTTCGCTCCTTTCCGCGATTTGCTGGCCGCCGCCGTCACGCGACGATCGGGGGATCTTTGGCGCCGTCTTCCGATGGCCAAATCGCTTTTGGACGGCGAGTCCCTCGCATCCCTTCTTGATCCCCTGCCCGCCAAACTTCTTTCCAAACAGACCACGCTGGCGGATGCGATTCAGGCGCTCAACGAAAGCGCAACCGGCCAAATCCTCATTCTCGACGAAAAGCAGCAGCTCTGGGGAACTCTCGACCGTAACGATCTCTACCAGATTGTGGCCCGCATTGCCGTTACACCCGCGAGCACGCGGAGAGATTCCACCCTGCGCCCGCTGGGTGAACTTCTGCAAGGCGGGCCCGTGCATGCGTCCCTCGACGATTCCCTCCTCGCGGCTTCCGCTACCATGTTGGATCACGGCATCTCTTGGTTGCCTGTCGTCCAAAGCAAGGACGATCTGCGGCCGGTCGGCTCGCTTCGCGGAGAGAAAATCAGTAACCGCGTGATCCAGAAAATGGGACACACGGAATCGGACCAGGCTAAAGCCGCGGGTTGAGTCGAAGCATGATCGAACTGGCCGCCTCGATTCTTTCCGCTGACTTCTCCCGGCTCGGCGAGCAGGCGCAGGGAGCGGTTGATGGAGGAGCAACCATTCTCCACGTCGACATTATGGACGGCCACTTTGTTCCCAATCTCACCCTTGGGCCTCCCGTCGTGGCCTCTCTTCGGAAAGTCGTGAAAGTTCCACTCGATTGTCATCTTATGGTGGAACGCCCCGACGAGTTTATTCCCGCGTTCGCCGAAGCTGGCGCCGATTGGATCTCTATCCATCAGGAAGCCTGCGTCCACCTCGACCGTAGTCTCCGGCTCATTGCGTCGCAGGGATGCAAACCGGGTGTGGTGTGGTTATCAATCCCGCGACTCCGGTCCACACCCTCGATGAGGTTCTTCCGCTGGTTCATCACGTTCTGGTCATGAGCGTGAATCCGGGATTCGGTGGCCAAACATTCTTACCTTCTTCGTTAGGGAAAATTGAGATGCTTTCACAACTTCGAGAGTCGCGCGGACTGGACTTTCGCATTGAAGTCGACGGCGGCATTCATCAGAACACCGTCGGGGACATCGTGCGCGCCGGGACGCAAATCCTAGTCGCCGGAAGCGCCATATTCGAACGCGGCACACCTAGCGCGAGCGCCAGGCAGCTTCTCGAGTGCGCCCGCGCCTAACCATTGGCCGGGTCGCGGTTTTACGAACTGATACGCAAGAGACGCGCTTTCCAACTACGCGTATCGCTCACTGTTCGGCTTCGATCCGCTTAGCCCGTAGAACAAGATATAGAGGTAGCAAATCACCGGAAGGATAAAGGCGTGGTGCAGTCCCACGCGGTCAGCAATCACACCCTGTATCACGGGAAGGAGAGCGCCCCCCACGATGGCCATGTTCAGCACACCGGATCCGTTACCTGTCAGTGGGCCCAGTTCAGCCACTCCCAAACTGAAGATGGTCGGGAACATGATCGAGTTGAAAAGTCCGACGGCGAGGATCGTCCACATCGCGGTATGTCCACCCAGGATCATGGAAAGACTAATCAGGGCCGCTGCACAGAGCGCGCACAGCGCAAGGAGATGTCCGGCCTTGACTCGCTGCAGAAGGGGCGCGCCAAGAAAGCGACCGACCATGGAGCCCGCCCAGTAGAACGAAACGAAACCTGCGGCGGTCTTGGCCGACAAACCCGCAATCTCGGGCAAGCCAAAATAATTCACTAGAAAGCTTCCGATCGAAACCTCTGCACCCACGTAGGTGAAAATCCCGATAGCACCCAACAGAAGATTGCGATGTTTCCAAATCGAATCGTCGCTCTTCTCTCCGGGACGGTCCTGCGCGGTTTCGATTTTGGGAAGCTTGAAGGTACCGATCACCACCGCCAACAACACCAGGGCGACGCTGATCACCGTATATGGCATCTTGACGGATGCCGCCTCCTGCACACGGTACGCATGCAGCGCCTGCGGCGCAAGCTGTCGTATCTGTTCGACCGCCAATGGCGCGGCGCTCAGGATCAACAACCCTCCGATTTTCGGCGCGAGTGTCGTACCCAGCGAATTGAAGGCCTGCGTCAGATCCAGCCGGCTGGAGGCCGTTTCGGGTTTCCCCAACAAGTCCACGTAGGGATTCGCCGCTACCTGAAGACCGGTAATTCCCGCGGCGAGAACGAGCAGCGCAGTCAGGAACAGTGGATAGGAAACAGCCGACGCAGCGGGGACGAAAAGCAAGGCTCCCACTGCCATGGTTAGCAGACCAACCATCATGGTCCTCTGGTAGCCAATCGTATTCACGACCTTCGACCATGGCACGGAGAACAAAAAATAGGCCGAGAAGAATGCAAACTGGACCAGCATGACCTGCGCAAAACTCAGATCGAAAATTGACTTTAAGTGGGGTACCAGAATGTCGTTCAGGCAGGTCAGAAATCCCCACATGAAAAACAGCGTGGTGACGATGGCCAGCGGGCGTGTGTAGTTTTGCGTCAACGAAGTGCTCGCTGCGCCCTGCGCCGGTTTCGAACTGGTAGTGACTTCTCGAGTTGCCATGGTCCTCACCTCATCTTCCCGATCGCTATCGGTACCACAAGCGCGATGAGCTTTCTCCATCTCGCGTTTCCCACTCTGGAGTTCCTGGAAACCGCCGCCTACCACCAGGTTTCGGCTTGCACTCCATACGTCAGCCCGCTGGTTCTGTCCTCGAACGGTACTCCGCCGACCAGACCGCGGAACCCGTTCGACCAATTTGCGTAGGTCAGGAATACACGCAACACCGGCCGGCTGAAGAACTTGCGGCCTGCCCCGATTTGCGGCGCGATCGTGAATTTACGGAGCCAGCCATCGAACTGCGTGTTGCCGTTTTGCGTAGTGACGAAGCCTTCCGTATGGTCAAACCCGCCTTCAAACGCCAGGGAAAGATACTTGGTAAAAAACACCTCCGGTCTCAAGCCGAACGAAGCCCAATCGTTGAACCCGTGTCCCGGTTGCCCGTCCCGCTTTCTCTGGAAGATGAATATCGGCATGATGGCAAATCGGTCGTTGGGCTGAAGCAGCAAATGTTCGGCGATCAGCAGTCTCTCGGAATTCTTCAGGAACGGGTTCGGGTCCTCGATGAACGTGCTGAAATTGCTCGCCGCTCCCTTTCCATACTGGATGGAAAACGTGTGGTAGCCTCCATGCCATTCGAGGCGCTGATGGCGCAGCCCAAACGCGTAGCCATTGGCGGTGGGAATTACGGCGCCCGTTTGTGAAGTTCCGCCTTTCGCCGTCGCGAAATCAAACCACACACCCCATAGCCCAAAGGGTCCTTTGAGGTCGTAGAAGCGGACGTCGATATTGCTCTTCGCGTAGTTCCCGTTCTGCGTCACGACATCGGGCCTGGCACCCGCGAGGTAGGCCACCGACATCTTGCCGATGCGAAGATTCCAATCCTCGATGCCGGCCCCGTAGCCGCTCATGTCCAGAGGATAGAAGTCGTCAATTTCGATGTGCTGCCGGCGGTAGAACCGCTCACCGGCCCAGAATTTCGCGTCGGGCTGATATTCAAGGATGTGGCCGGCCCGCACGAACGCTTCCCGCAAACGGAACTGGTCATTCCCCGTGTTGCCGGGAAAGTTCGCATAGCTTGCGGAGTTGGCCGTGTTCGCTTCGATCATAACTTCCGTTTTCAGCCACGCCTTGTCCCCATTGTGTTCGGGGTTCAGCCAGTTGTTGACGAAAATGAATTCTCCATACGTTTCCGCTTCATTTCCCAGCCGGTATTTCGCGTCCGCTCCCGGAGCCTGAAACGCGACTTGCGCCCCGCCCCGGCCGTTGAGGCCATAACCCGAACGGAAATATCCGTGGAACTCGAAGGCTCCCGACTGCTCCTGGAGTTTTGAAATCTTTGTTTCCGCCTCATTGAGCAGGTCATAGGTCGGTTCGGAAGGCAGCTGGCCTTGAAATTTTGCCCCGACCTGATCCGACTGCCCGAAAGCGGCCTTTTGCGCGGCTTGCTTGGCAGCCAGTTCCACTGAAGAGACGGACCCTTCGTTTGCTTTTTCTGCTTTTTCGTTGGCCTCTTTCTGTTTTTGGATTTGCTGCTCCATGGCAGCGATTCGTTGCTCAAGGTCGCGAGTGGTCGCGTCGTATTGCTGCTTCAGTTGCTCCAGCTGCTTCTGCAGATCTTCAGGTTGTTGGGCCACGGAGGGCAGAGCCCCCGCAGCGACCAGCGCGAGCATCCCCAGCACCCGTTTGAAAATAAATAGGCTTCGATTTTTTTTGTTGTTCGAATGGAGGATGGCAGGGTTCGGCATGCTCTCAGGCTCTCGCCGAGCGTCCGGTCAATACGAACTTCTCGATCGCGTTTGCAAACCCCTCTTCTTCGTTGGTCGACGTGATGTAGGTAGCCGATGCCTGAACTTCGGCGCTCGCATTGCCCATAGCGATGCTTACGCCGCTTTTCTCGAACATCAGAACGTCGTTCGGCATGTCTCCGATGGTCGCGATCTCTCCCGCCGGAATGCCCAACAGTTTCGACATCGCCAGGACTACCCCGCCCTTGTTGGCCTGAGGATGCGTCACATCGAGGTAGTAGGGCTGCGAGCGAGCCGCGGAAATGTGCGTCCCGCCAGCTTGCTGAACGTCCTTTTCGCATTTCGCCACGCGCTCGTGGTCGTCGCTGACTCCCACAATCTTCGCGACGCGGCCGAGAAGCCCTGCAAACGTCTTCACCACACTCGGAGGAAATTTCACCGTCCACTGCTCGCGCTCGACGTGCGCTCCCTTCGCGTCGCGGATGTACCATCCGGTGTCCGTATACACCCATACATCGAGACCGTGACTTTCGATGGCCTCGATCACTTTCTCCGGAACCCCCGCCGGAAGAAACTTTTGATCGACGACCGTGGTAAGGTCGGGTTCGATCAACACGCCCCCGTTGAATGCCGCCAGAGGCTGAGCGAGCTTCAGCGGATCGATCAGCATTGCCATTCCTCGCGGAGGGCGACCGCTCGTGACGCTGAATTCGATTCCCGCTTCATGCAAACGCAAGACCGCGTCGGCCGCGCGCTTGGTAAGAATCTTTTCCTGTGTAACCAGCGTTCCGTCGACATCGGCGATCACCATCCGGATCGCCTGAGTCACGTGTCCATTTTTCGATGCCATCTTCAACCTCATTTCCCGGTATGCCATTCGCATCCCGACTGCCTACTGCTCCTGGTAGTTCCACAACAAACCGCCGTCGACAAAGAACGTTGATCCCGTAACGTAGTCGGACTCTTCCGAAGCCAGGAAGCTGGCGATACCGGCGACGTCTTCCGGTTTGCCGAGCCTTCCGAGAGGAATGTTCCCCAGGAGTTCCTTGAGCTTCACCGGGTCATTCAGGAGTTTTGTATTGATGGGAGTTTCGATCGCACCCGGTGCGATGGAGTTGATCGTGATTTTGTTTGGCGCGAGTTCGATCGCCAGATTACGAGTCAGCATCTTGATGCCTCCCTTGCTCGCGCAGTAGGAGGCGAAATGCGGGAACGGGAGTTCCTCGTGCACGGAACTGATGTTGATGATTTTTCCGCCGCGGCCGGTTTGCCGGAGATGACGCACCACCGCCTGCGTTACAAAAAACATGCCCTTCAGGTTTACGTTTAAAACCGCGTCAAAATCCTCTTCCGTCACGTCCCAGAACTCGGCCCGCTTCTCAAGCCCCGCGTTGTTGACGAGAATGTCGATCTTGCCAAGCGCTGCCGCAGCCTCCTCGATGAACCGTTGGCCTTCGGAGACCTTTCCGACGTCCGCTTGAAAGGCAGCGGCGCGCCGCTTCGTGGACGTAATGTTTTCCACGACTTCGTCCGCACCTTTTTTGTTTTTGCGATAGCAGATCGCTACATCGGCGCCTTCCTGCGCCAGGCGTTCCGCGATTGCTCGTCCAATTCCCTGATCGCCGCCCGTTACGGCGGCGACCTTTCCTGTCAGCCGATTTGGCAACACTCCTCCTCACGGCTCCTTTCCTCGCAGAAAGGAACCCCACCCGAATTCAGTTTTGACTTCTTAAACCCTCAGGCGACTGTGACTTCCGGACTCGCGTAGACGTCCTGAATTGTGTTCAGCAGCTGTATTCCTTCCGCAAGAGGCCGCTGAAAAGCCTTCCGGCCGGAAATGAGCCCGGTGCCGCCCGCCCTCTTGTTGATGACCGCCGTAACCACCGCTTCCTCAAAATCGTTTGCGCCGGACGCGCCACCGCTGTTGATCAGCCCTGCCCGTCCCATGAAGCAATTCGCTACTTGGTACCTGCAAAGATCGATTGGGTGGTCGCTCGCGAGATCGGAATAGATACGTTTGTCGAATTTGCCGTAACTCGAATCGCCGATGTTGAGCGCCTGATAGCCGCCGTTATTCTCGGCAAGCTTTTGCTTGATGATGTCCGCCTCGATCGTTACGCCCAGATGATTGCCCTGTCCGGTCAAATCCGCCGATAGGTGGTAGTCTTTGTCTTTCTTGAACGCATTGTTGCGCAGGTAACACCACAGAATCGTTCCCAAGCCAAGTTCGTGCGCGTGAGCGAACGCCTGACTCACTTCCACGATTTGCCGGTCGCTCTGCTCGGATCCGAAATAGATCGTCGCTCCCACAGCCGCCGCGCCCATCTCATGCGCGGCCTTCACCGTCGCAAAGAGCACTTGCTCGAACTTGTTGGGGTAGGTCAGCAGTTCGTTGTGATTGATCTTCATGATGAACGGAATTTTGTGCGCATACTTGCGCGCCACCGCGCCGAGAACGCCATACGTGGAAGCCACGGCGTTGCATCCGCCTTCGATGGCCAGCTTCACGATGTTTTCCCCGTCGAAGTAATCCGGATTTCTCGCGAAGCTCGCGCCTGCCGAATGCTCGATGCCCTGGTCTACGGGCAGAATCGACAGATAGCCCGACTTGCCCAGGCGACCGTGATCGAAGAGCCGCTGCAGGTTCGTCAGAACCCGTATGTTGCGGTCAGACCCAGTCCACACGCGGTCGATGAAATCGGGACCGGGAACATGGAGCCGTTCCTTCGCAATCTTCGGGGTACGGAAACCGAGAAGCGATTCCGCTTTCGCGCCCAAGTGAGATTCAATCGTCGTACGCGCACCTGTTGCCATTAGTTTCTCCTAAACCGCACGCTTCGCTTGCGGGGCAAGCATGCTCGCCGCCGTAGGATCCACGAGCCATAAAACGCTGCCACTGGCCGGATGAATGATCTGTGCCGGAAGCTGGTCCGGCTCGTATGGTCCTTCAAGCACGGCTTTGAGGGCGGGCGCTTTCTCCGCACCATGTACCAGAAACATGACCCGCGCCGCGCTGTTCAAAACCGGAGGCGTCAGAGTAATGCGATCGGTATACAACTTGCCGACCCAGTTGCCGGCCACCAGACGCTGTTCTTCGTTCAACGCCTTTGTACCCGGAAAGAGCGAAGCGGTATGCCCTTCGGGACCCATTCCGAGCAGCACCAGATCGAAACGCGGAAACTCACCCGTCTTCAACTGGAACGCGGCCCGCAACTCCTTTCCGTATTCTTCCGCCGCGTCTGTGACGTTCGCGTTCTCACCGTGAATGCGGTGCACCTGTTGTGGCCGCACCGGAGCCCTAGAAAACATCGCTTCCGAGGCCATGCGAAAGTTGCTCTCGGCATGATCGGGAGGTACGTGCCGTTCATCACCGAAAAAGAATTGAATCTTGTTCCACGGAACTTTCGCCTGAAGCAGCGGGTTGCTTGCCAGGAGTCCGTAAAGCACCTTCGGTGTGGAACCGCCCGCGAGCGCGACCGAGAAAGAGTTTTTCTCCCGGACGGCTTTCTGCGCTGCCTCCAAAAACTCTGCGGCGGCGGTTTGCGCGATCGCATCGGCATCCGCCAATATTTTGATTTCTCGATTGGTTGTCATCGTCTCAATGCACCCCGGCGGTCGCCCGCCCCACCGTCGCCGGAACCGCGCTCGGCTCAGACGACGCATACTCTTCTCCGATTACGCGCCACGCACGCCCGTCCCGCTTCAGCAGATCATCGGCTTCTGACGGACCCCAACTTCCCGCGGCGTAGTTCGGAAAACGTTCGGCCGGCGCAGATGACCACGCATCCAGTACTGGTTGAATAACTCTCCACCCCGCCTCAACCATGTCCGCGCGCTGGAACAGTGTGGCGTCGCCGATCATGCAGTCGTACAAGAGCCTTTCGTATCCGGTGCTGTGCGAACTCCCGAAGTCGCGCGCGTAGTCAAACTCCATGTTCACAAGACCGAGGCGCATGACCGGACCCGGAACCTTCGCACCGAATCGCAGCGAAATTCCTTCATCGGGTTGGATGTGGATGACCAGCCGGTTTGTCTGCAGGTCGGCGATTTTGGTCTTTCGGAACAGCACGAAAGGAGATCGCCGGAACTGGATGGCGATTTCCGTCGCACGCCGTGGCAGGCGCTTTCCCGTCCGTAAGTAAAAGGGCACGCCGGCCCAGCGCCAGTTATCGATCTCGAGCCTCAGTGCCGCATATGTTTCGGTGTTTGATGCAGGGGAAACTCTGGGCTCACTGCGATACGCCGGCAAACGTTCCGCTCCCGCCATCCCGTCGCCGTATTGTCCGCGAACGGCCGAGGTCGCCACGTCCTCCGGCTTCGGAACTTGAATCGCATGCAGGATTTCCGCCTGTTTGTCGCGCACTGCATCGGCGTCGAACGAGATCGGCGGCTCCATCGCCGTCAGCGAAAGCAACTGGAACAGGTGGTTGGGCACCATGTCACGTAAACCACCAGCCGTTTCATAAAATCCGCCGCGCTGTTCCACACCTACTGTCTCCGCGGCGGTGATCTGCACACTGTCGATGAATTGGCGGTTCCACAAAGGCTCCGCGATACTGTTCGCGAACCGGAACACCATCAGGTTTTGCACGGTTTCCTTGCCCAGGTAGTGATCGATGCGGTAGATCTGCTGTTCATTCAGAATTTGCTTGAGCTCGCGGTTCAGCTCTTTGGCCGAATCCAGATCTCGGCCAAATGGTTTTTCCACGATGACTCTGGACCACTTGCCGTCGATTTCCTGCGTCAGACCAGCCTGGCCCAACTGCTTCGCCACAGGGGCGAAAAACTTGGGAGACACCGCCAGATAAAAGAACCGGTTTCCTAGCGTGGAATGTGCTTTTTCCGCTACAGCGATTTGCGCCCGCAGTTTTTCGTACGCCGCCGAATCCTGGAAATCCCCCTGTACGTAGTAAATTCGTTCCAGAAACCAGGCCCAGAGCTTGGCATCGACCGGTTCGGGCTCGAATTCCTTGATGTTTTTGCTGAGTTGCTCCCGAAACGCTTCCGTCGTTAGCGAATCGTAGGAGAAACCGATCAACGCGAACTGCGGCGACAGCAGCCGATCCTTGGCCAAGTTGTAGAGCGCGGGAATCAGCTTGCGCTTGGTCAGATCACCGCCGGCTCCAAAAATCACCATCGTGCAGGGGCTCGCCTGCTGTCCTTGCTCTTCGAATCCTTCACTCATATCCCGTCCGATCTGGCATCCAGATTTTCGATATCTGCCTTCACTTCGCACCCGCGGTTTTCTCCAGATGCCCGCCGAACTGAAACCTCATCGCGGACAGGAGCTTCGCAGCAAAATCGTCTTCGCCCCGCGAGAAGAAACGTTGATACAAAGACGCGGTTAGGACAGGCGCCGGAGCCGTTGATTCGATCGCCGCGAGAATGGTCCAGCGTCCTTCACCGGAATCCGATACTCTTCCAGAGAACCGTTCGAGCGATGGCTGCTCCAGCAGAGAGATCGCCGTCAAATCGAGAAGCCAGCTGGCAACTACGCTGCCTCGCCTCCACACTTCAGCCACGTCCGCGAGTGGAAAGTCGTAACGATAGTGTTCCGGGTTGCGCAACGGTGTCGTCTCCGCATCCACCTCTCGCGCTCCTGCTCCGGCGTTGGCGTGCTTCAGGATGTTGAGTCCCTCGGCATACGCGGCCATCAATCCATACTCGATTCCGTTGTGCACCATCTTGACGAAGTGCCCTGCCCCTGACGGGCCGCAGTGCAGGTAACCCTCTTCGGCCGTTCCCGGAACTTTCTCGCGCCCTGGCGTTCGCGATACGTCGCCGCGCCCCGGTGCGAGCGATTTGAAGATCGGATCGAGATGTTCGACTGTCGCCTTTTCGCCACCAATCATCTGGCAGTAGCCGCGATCGAGACCCCACACCCCGCCGCTCGTGCCGACATCCACGTAGTGCAATCCTTTTGCGGCAAGTTCTTTCGCGCGACGAATATCGTCGATGTAGTAGGAGTTGCCGCCGTCGATGACGATGTCGCCCGAGTCCAGCTTTCCGGTCAGCTCCTCGAGTGTCGCATCGACCACCGCCGCCGGGACCATCAGCCATATGGCCCGAGGCTCTTTGAGCTTCTTCACCAGGTCATCGAGCGAAACGGCCGCCGTTGCGCCGTCTCCCGCGACGTGTTTTACCGATTCCGCGTTGCGGTCGAACGCCACACACTGGTGCCCGGTTTTCTGCAGCCGGCGCACCATATTTGCGCCCATTCTTCCCAGTCCAATCATTCCCAGTTGCATCGCTCTCGCTCCTCGTCGTTCGCGTTCTCCGAATCCGCCTCCCGCTTTACGCCAGCGCCAGCTCGACCGCCACCTGCAGTTTCGCGAGCCCCGCTTTTACGTCCTTGCCAACGTGCACACGCAGCGCGCGCCTGCCGCGTTCCGCAAGCACCGCGAAGTCTCCGCGAGCCTGGGCGGCCTTGACTACGCCGAAAGTGTATTTCTGCTCAGGCACCGGAAGATCGGCAGCGTCGTCGCACGTGATCTGCAGGAAGACTCCACTGTTGGGCCCGCCCTTGTACGCTTGCCCGGTGGAGTGTAGAAACCTCGGTCCAAATCCGAGAACGGTTGCCACTTTTTTGGCGTCCCGAACCGTATGGCGGATCGCCTGCAGCACGGCTTCATTCTCGGCGTTCATCGTGACGTAACCGAGCAACGCGAAATAATCCCCCGCGCCTGCGCGGCCAAGATGTGTTTTCAGGATCTCTACAAGCGTCTTGCCGTGCTTGAGCGCGTCCGCGTTTTTCGCATCTGCATAGAGTTTCACGCCACCGCCTTCGAAGAACGGCTCCTCGGCGGGAAGCTTCCCGGTCGCTTCGTATTCGCTTGTTAGTTTCCGCGTCTCGATTTTGCTGGCCTCCACGTCCGGCTGATTGAACGCATTGATGCCAATGATCGAACCGGCCACGGCCGTCGCGATCTCCCAGCGGAAAAACTCTTCGCCGATGGCGTAGGGCTCCTGCACGGCGATTCGGACGACGGGCTGGCCTGCTTTCTCCAGCACTTCGACAGCGGCATCCTGCGCGCGATCGGGCGCGGACTCGAGCCGGAGATACGCGAAGACGCGATCCGTACCGTAGTTTTCGGGCGTGGCCA
>Ga0137403_10002031_pt1 | contig 25249 bp, 19 predicted proteins | sample CZOMad2_1_16fung_FD_122057 | JGI IMG/M metagenome (GOLD analysis project Ga0137403, IMG submission 122057) | Vadose zone soil fungal communities from Angelo Coast Range Reserve, California, USA - CZOMad2_1_16fungal (Hybrid Assembly) | ecosystem: Environmental > Terrestrial > Soil > Vadose zone... | reverse complement strand
TCGTCGCGGTGCAGGCGCCACAGCCGGCGAGCAGATGGCGGACGACGGCGCGGGTCTCGCTCTTCGACGCCTGGCCGCCGAGGAAGCGCAGGAGGAGGTCGAGGTGGGGGTGCTCGCGGTCTCGCATGGGCCGGAATCGTAGGGGGGCTTTGCCCGTGTCCGCTCCGGACGCGCCGAAATCTCTTTCGACATGTTGAGCTGGTGGTCCCGTCGCCGGGACCAGCAACCCGGGCTCCCTTTCGTTGTCACGAAAGCACGTCTCGCTGCACTTGGTCCTTTAGTAGGAGTCCCTGGTCTGGAGGAATCGGATGCCGGAGGAGAGACCTTCCCTGGAGGCCACCACGTTGCACAGCCTGCTCTTCGCGAGCGGGTGGACCCAGAAGGCGCTGGCCCGGAAGCTCGGCTTTGCGAACGACAAGCAGCTCACGCGTTACGAGCGCGAGGGCAAGAACCTGAGCCGCGAGTACCTGGGCAAGCTGCTCGCCCCGCTCGGTCTGCCGCCGGAAGCCCCGGACGTGCTGCTCTGGGCTCTCGGCCTGATCTTCCCGCAACCCGAAGAGGCCGCGGCCGGCGATCCGTTCGTCCTCACCGCGGAGGAGCGCGGGAGGATCCACCGCACCGTCCTCGGCGTGGAGTGGTCCCGGGCGGAGGAGCTGCGCCGGCGGCTGGAAAGCGACAAGCGCGAGGAGAAGGTGGCGGCGGCGTGGCGCGAGGCGGAGGCGCTGGTTTCGGTCCTCAAGTCCGCCTCGGCCGAGGACCGGCAGCGCCTGCTCGCCGGCTTCCCGGAATTCCAGAGCTGGGCGCTGGCCGCGGCGCTCGCCCACGCCAGCGCGCCGGCGGCGGCGCACAAGGTGAAGGACGCGCGGGAGCTGGTGGAGCTGGCCCTGGAAGTGGCGCGGCGGGTGCCGGGGGAGGCCGAGCGGGCGAGGACCGCGGGCTACTGCACCGGCTTCCTGGCCAACGTTTGGCGGGTCGCCACCGAGTTCGACGCGGCGAGCGAGGTGTTCGTCCAGACCTGGGAGCTCTGGCAGGCCGGGGCGGCGGCCGCCTCCCTGCCGCTCGTCGAGTGGCGGCTCCTCGACCTCGAGGCCTCCCTGCGGCGGGAGCAGCACCGGTTCGCCGAGGCGAGCGAGCTGCTGGACCAGGCGCTCGCGGCCTGCGACGGTGGTGCTTTGGCGACCGGCCGGTTGCTGACCAAGAAGGCGAACGTCCTGCAGCAGATGGGAGAGCACGAGGGCGCCCTGGCGGCACTCAAGGAGGCCACGCCGGCGATCGCGGCCTCCGGCGATCCAGATCTCCTCTTGCGGCTCCGCTTCAACATGGCGGTCAATCTCATCTACCTGGAACGCTTCGCGGCGGCGGCTCAGCTGCTGCCCGAAGTACGCGAGCTGGCGATTGAACAGGCCCGAAAGCTCGATCTGAATCGCGTCACCTGGCTCACGGCCCGGCTGGCGGCCGGGCAGGGACGGGTGGAGGAGGCGAAGGTACTCCTGGGGCAGGTGATCGGGGAATTCACTTCCGAGGAGCTCGCCTACGAGGCCGCCCTCGCCTCGCTCGACCTGGCGGTGCTCTATCTGAAGGAAGGGCGCACGGCCGAGGTGAAGCGGCTGGCGCTGGGCATGGGCTGGATCTTCAAGGCCAAGGGGATCGCGCGGGAGGCGCTGGCGGCACTCGCGCAATACTGCGAGGCGGCCGGGCAGGAAGCTGCGACGGTCGAGCTGGCGAAGCGGGTGATCGCCGACATGGAGAAGGCCCAGAGCTCGGCCCCTCCGCCAAGGGAGAGGCCGAGAGGGTAGGCGCTGCCTAGCTGTGGCAGCGGCCGTCGGGGTCCATCATGCAGCCGGTGTCGGTGTTCGGCGCCGGCGCCTGGGCCGTGCCGGCAATGCAGCGGCCGTCGGGGTCCATCCTGCAGCCGGTGTCGGTGTTCGGCGCGGGCTGGGTCGCGGCGGTCTTGCAGCGGCCGTCCGGGTCCATCCTGCAGCCCTCCTCGCCCCAGAGGCTCTGGAGGAAGCTCCAGAAGCGGCTCAGGGGCGCCGGAGCGGCGGTTGGCGCCGGCCTGAGGTTCCGTGGCGCGGCGGTCGCGGCCCAGGGGGTGGCGAGGGCGGCGCAGAGCAGGAGGAGAAGAGTCGAGCGGCGGAGAGCGGGGCAGGCCATGGTGGCTCCTGGCGAGAGGGCTCCGCCGCGGCCTCCATGGCCGCGGGGGCGGCTCTCGGGAAGAAAGTGCACCAAGTCAACATACCCGATGTCGGGCAACGCGGAGGGACGGCGCATGGCGGAGAGGGGTGATCCGAGAGTCCTGCGGTTCGTGGCGCTCTACTTGCGCCACCACGCCGAGATGGAGCAGGAGGAGTTCGGGCAGACCTGCGGGGTCGACCAATCGAACCTCAGCCGCTACGAGCGCGGCAAGATGGCGCCCATGGAGGAGACCCTGCGGCGGATGGCCGCGGTCTCGAAGGTGCCCTGGTACGTGGTGGTGAGCCTGATCCGTTTCTACACCGCGGTCGTCGCCGCGGTGGACTCCGGGCTCGCGCCGGTGAGCGAGCCGGACCTTCCGCCGATCGAGGCGGCGGATTGCGCTCCCCTCGACATGGCCTTGGCCGCCTACCGGCTCGAGGAGGCGGTCGCAGCGGCCGAGGGCCCGGCGCCCGCGGCGGCGCGCCGCGAGGCGGCGGAGGTCTGCGCCGCCCTGCTGCCCTACCCCCCCGCCGAGCGCGAGCGGCTGCTCGGCTTCTCCATCCGGGCCTCGCGGAGCTGGGCGCTGGCCGAGGCGCTCGCCCATGCCAGCGAGCTGCCGGCGGCGGCGCACGAGGTGGCGCAGGCGCAGGCGCTGGTGGAGCTCGCCCTCTGGGTCGCCCGGCGGGTGCCCGGGGAGGGCCGGCGGGCGCGGATCGAGGGCTACTGCACCGGCTTCCTGGCCAACGTCCGCCTGGCTGCGGCCGAGCTCGACGCGGCGAGCGAGGGCTTCGCCAGGACCTGGGAGCTCTGGCAGGCGGGGAGGGCGGCCGCCTCCCTGCCGCTCGCCGAGTGGCGGCTTCTCGCCCTCGAAGCCGCCCTGCGGCGGGAGCAGCACCGGTTCCCCGAGGCCCTGGAGCGGCTCGACCGGGCGCTTACGCTCTGCGGCGATCAGCCGGAGGCGGCCGGGCGGATCCTCCTGGCCAAGCAGCAGGTGCTACAACAGATGGGAGACCTGCGGTAGGTGGCGACGAAAACGGCCCGCATTCCAATTCGAGCGGCTCGAATTCGGAATCAAGGCGTAAGAATTCGAGCTCGAGCCGCTTGAATTCGGAATCAAGGCGTAAGAGTTTCAATGCAAGCCGCTCGAATTACAATTCAAGTCACTCGAATTCCAATTCGAGCCGCTTGAATTCGGAATCAAGGCGTAAGAGTTCTAATTCGAGCCGCTCGAATTGCAATTCGAGCCGCCTGAATTGCAATTCGAGGCGTTTTGGCAGGCTCTACATCGCCTCGATGCCGCCTCGAGGTCGTTCCGCAGGCTCCCGGAGGCGTTTCGGGCAGCACCCGGAGAGGGCCGATTCACTGTGGCATAGAATCCCCTGCGAGGACAGCCGTCCAGGCCGGAAAGGAACGCCCCATGACCTTCGTCTCAACCCTCGATCCGCAGCCGTTGTGGCGGCACTTCGACCAGATCCTGACCGTCCCCCGCGCCTCGAAGGACGAGGGGCGGATGCGCGAGCAGGTGATCGCCGCGGCGGCGCGGCGGGGGCTCGCGCACCGGACGGACCGGGTGGGCAACGTCGTGGTGAAGGTCCCGGCCAGCCCGGGGCGGGAGGGGGCGCCGGTGGTCGTCCTCCAGTCCCACCTGGACATGGTGAACGAGAAGAACTCGGACGTGGCGCACGATTTCGCCAAGGACCCCATCCTGCCGCGGCAGGTGGGGGAGTACGTCCAGGCGACCGGCACCACCCTCGGGGCGGACAACGGGATCGGCGTCGCCACCATGCTCGCCCTGATGGAGGTCGACGACCTGGGGGATCGGGTCCATGGGCCGCTCGAGCTGCTGTTCACGATCGACGAGGAGACCGGTCTGACCGGCGCGCAGGAGCTCGATCCGTCCCTCCTCTCCGGCCTCCTCCTCCTCAACCTCGACTCCGAGGAGGAGGGGACGGTCACCGTCGGCTGCGCCGGCGGGGTCGACACCCTGCTCTCCCTGCCGCTCGCGACCGAGCCCTGTCCGGCAGGGATGACCGCCGTCGAGCTGCGCCTGGGCGGCCTCCAGGGCGGCCACTCGGGGATGCAGATCCACCTCCAGCGCGGCAACGCCATCAAGCTCCTTGCCCGCGCCCTCTTTGCCGTGGCGCATGGGGCCAACTCCGTGCCCTTCTCCCTCGCCTCCTTTGCGGGCGGCAACAAGCGCAACGCCATTCCGCGGGAGGCCGTGGCGCGGGTGGTCGTCGCGCCGGAGAAGCGGGAGGCGTTCCTTCAGGCGGTCCGGCGGGAGATCAAGGCGATCCAGGCGGAGGTCCGGCCGGCCGACCCCGGGCTCTCCCTGGCGGACGCCGCCGTCGACCTGCCCGAGCGGGTGTGGACCGGGGCGACGGCCCGCACCGTCCTCGCCCTCCTCGACGCCCTGCCGCACGGCGTCCTCGCCATGAGCCTCGACATCCCGGGCCTGGTCGAGACCTCGACCAACGTCGCCGTGGTGGTCGACCGGGGGGACACCCTGGAGATCCACAACAGCAGCCGGAGCTCGGTCGCCTCCGCCTTGACCGCCACCCGCCTGCGCCTGAATGCCCTGGCCGAGCTCGCCGGCGCCGCGGCCACCTCCTCGGACGGCTATCCGGGCTGGAAACCCGACCTCACCTCGCGCCTCCTGGGCATCGTCAAAGCGGTCCACCGGCGGGTGCTGGGGCACGAGCCCATGGTCCAGGCCATTCATGCCGGCCTCGAATGCGGCCTGATCGGCGAGAAGGTCCCCGGCATGGACATGATCTCGATCGGCCCCCAGATCGAGGGCGCCCACTCCCCCGACGAGCGGGTGAAGATCCCCTCGGTCGCGGAGTTCTGGCGCTTCCTGACGGCGCTGCTCGCGGAGCTGGCAGCGGCATGAGAGAATGGATCTCTGTTTTCAACGCCGTTCGTTGACGAGGGCTCCATGAAAACAGTTTCCTGCCGGCTGCTCCTGTGCGCTCTCTCCGCCGCCGTTCCGGCGGCCGCCTCGACCTACGTCCCGGTCTCCGACGCGGCCCTGGCGGACCGGGCGGCGCTCATCGCCGAGGTCACGGTGACGGCCGTCGAGCCCCTGGACGGCGCGGGCGGCCTGCCGGCCACCGGCTACCGGGTGCGCGTCGAGCGGCCGATCAAGGGGGACTCCTTCCGCGAGGCTTCGCTCACCGTCCGCGTCCCCGGCGGGGTGGCGGCCGACGGCACTCTCGCCGTCGTCTGGGGAGCGCCGCGGTTCGCGCCGGGGGAGCGGCTGCTGCTCTTCCTCACTCCGCGCGCCGACGGCGCCTGGGACCTCCTGCACCTGGGGCTGGGGGCGTTTCGCGTCCTGGCGACCCGGTCCGCCGGACCGATCGTCCTGCGCGATCCGGCGGGTGCCACCGCGCTTCCCGCACGGGAGGGCAGCCACCCGGAGACCCTGGCGGGAGAGCGGCCGCGCGATCACGCCCGCTTCCTCGCCTGGCTCGCCGCCCGCGCCGCGGGGCGGCCCACGCCGGCGACGCCGGCAAACGATCGGGCGGACTACCTGGCGGCCGTGCCGCCGGGCGAGCTGCGGGCGCTGCGCGAGAGGTTCACCCTGTTCCAGTACGGCGGGCACAACCTGCGCTGGTTCGAGTTCGACGACGGCGGCGCGGTCCCCTTCCTTGCCCAGGCCGCCGGCCAGCCCGGCCTGTCGGGGGGCGGCTTCGCGGAATTCCAGGCCGCCCTCGCGGCCTGGAACGACGATCCGGACTCGACGGTCCGCCTGACCTACGACGGCACCACCAGCACCCAGGGGAGCCTGGGCAGCCCCAACGGCCTCAACCAGCTCACCTTCGACGATCCGTCCCATGAGCTCACTCCCTTCGACTGCGCGAACGGCGGGTTCCTCGCCTATACGTTCGCCTACGCCGACACGACGGCCACCGGAACGTTTCGCCACCTGACGTTCACCCGCATCCTGAGCTCGCACATCGTGACCAACCGGAACATCGCGTGCTATCTCAACTTCCGGCCCTCCGCCGGCCCGTCGATCCTGGCCAATCTCCTGACCCACGAGCTCGGGCATTCGCTCGGCTTGAACCACGCCTGCGGCGACGCGGGGAGCCCGCCCTGCGCCGACGACCCGGTGCTCGACGACGCCGTCATGCGTTCCTACATCCACGCCGACGGCCGCGGCGCCCAGCTGGGGAGCGACGACCGGACCGCCCTGCGGCTACTCTATTCGACCGCCGCGGTGCCGGCCGAGCGCTGCGCGACCGATGCGCACACCCTCTGTCTCGGCGGGCGTTTCGCCGTCCGGGTGGACTGGCGAAACCAGTACGACGGCACCTCCGGCCAGGGGCGCGCGATCCCCAACTCCGCCCAGACCGGGTTCTTCTCCTTTGGCGATCCCGGCAACGTCGAGCTGATGGTCAAGGTGCTCGACCTGGGCGACGCCAATAAAGTCTTCTATGGCGAGCTGACCGACCTCGGGTTCACGATCGTCATCCGCGACACCCTGCTGCACGAGGTCCGCTCCTACTCGAACACCCAGGGGAACTGCGGTGGCATCGACCCGAGCGCCTTCGCGCCTCTCGTCGTGGCGCCCAAGCGGGCGTCCCTGGGGGGCTGTCGGCCCGACCGCAACACCCTCTGCCTCCTGAACGGCCGCTTCGCCGTGACGGTCGACTGGGCGAACCCCGGCAACGGCACCTCGGGGAAGGGTGTGCCGGCGAGCCTTTCCGCCCTCTCCGGCACTTTCTACTTTACCGATCCGGGCAACATCGAGCTGATCGCCAAGCTGATCGACTTCGGGGACCGCATCGCCTTCTTCTACGGTGCCCTCTCCGACCTCCCCTATACGATCCACGTCCTCGACACCGCGTCCGGCGTCGAAAAGGTCTACCGGAGCACGGCGGGCAGGCTCTGTGGCGGGCTGGACAATCACGCCTTCTGAAGCCGGCGTCGCCGCCTGCCGCCCGGGGGCCGGCCCCCTCCGGCCGCGGTGGTGCTAGAATCAGGGCCGTGAACCCCAGCCAACCCGCGGATTGAACAAGGGCCTTAAGGGCCATCGGCCACCCGGCCGACCGCGGGAAGGGGCCTCGACCGCCCCGGCCATCCACCCACCATGAAAGCCAGGCCATCTGAGATGTCCGAAACCGTTACGCCTCCGCGTTTCCGCGTCAACGTCCCCTGGGCGCAGGGTTTGAAGGCCCGCGCCGTGCGGCTCGCCCTGCGCGCCGCGCTCGTCCTCGTCCCCCTCTTCTTCCTGCGCGCCTGCCTCTTCACCTACGTGCCGCCCGACCAGATCGGCATGCGCCAGGTCGCCTTCGGTCCCGGCAAAGGCTTGCAGAAAGAACTGGTCTACCCCGGCTACCGCCGGCAGGTCAGCGGCTACGAGCAGGTCCGCATCTTCCCGCGGAACGTCCAGGCCGTCGAGTTCACCAACAACCCGGCCGAGACCGGGGCCGGCCACCGCAAGATCGGCGCCATCAAGGTGCCGACCATCGACGGCTACCCGGTGGACGTCGACGTGACGGTCCTCTACCGCATCGCCGACCCCTACCTCGTGGTGTCGCGCTTTGGCTTCGGCGACGCCTACGAGGAGAACGTCGTCGTCCGCTTCACCGACCCGCTGGTCAAGCAGTACCTGGGCACCCTTTTCGCCGAGCAGTTCTACGCCGAGGAGCGCCTGCGCCACATCCATGACTTGAAGGTCGCCCTCACCCAGCGCCTCAAGGAGAATGGTCTCGCCCTGGAGGACGTGCTGATCCGCCAGTACGACTACCCCGAGACCTTCCAGACGCTCACCGAGCAGAAGAAGGTCCAGGACCAGAAGGTGCTGGCCGAGCGCCAGATCGCCAAGCAGAACGAGGTGCAGACCCGCTTGAACCAGGTCTCGGCCGAGGGGCAGAACCTGATCAACGTCAAGACCGCCGAGTTCCAGGCCCAGATCACCGAGATCAACGCCAAGCAGAACCTCTACGAGCGCCAGAAGCGGGCCGAGGCCGACCTCCTCATCAAATCGGCCGAGGCCGCCGGCACCGAGCAGATCAACCGCGCCATGGAGGGGGCCGGGTCGTCCAAGCTGCTGCGCCTGCGCCGCGGCCTGGCGCTGTTGAACAGCATCAAGGGGCCGATCTACATCTCTGAGGACCCGACCGACATCGCCCGTCTCGCCGGCGGGGTCGAGAAAGGGAAGGGGAAGGAGTAGGTCATGAGAAGCCACGTCCATCGTCTCGCCACCGCCTCTGTCCTCCTCACCGCCGCCTTCGGCGCCACCGCCTGCGCTCCGCACGGCACCGGGGCGACCGAGGTGGGGGTCAAGTTCAACAAGGTCACCGGGTCGCTCGACCAGTATCCGCCGGGCGCCACCTACTTCTTCGCCCCGTTCTTGAACGACTGGAAGACGTATGACGTCGCGCAGAGAAACCTGGTGATGACCGCCCAGGCCAATTCCGGCGACCGCCAGGGCAAGGACGACCTGCGCTTCAAGACCCGTGACGGCAACGATATCGAGACCGACGTCACGGTGCGCTGGCGGATCGACCCGACGCGGGTGGCCTTCATCTGGCGCAAGGTCGCGCCCTCCTCGGACGACCTGGAGCACCGTCTGGTGCGGCCGTTGACCCGCACCTACGTGCGCGACGCCTTGAACCGCCTCGATTCCGAGGAGTTCTACAATCCCACCCTGCGCTTCAAGGCGGCGAGCGAGGCGACCGACCTCCTGGGCCGCCACCTGCGCCCCTACGGCGTCATCGTCGAGCAGGTGCTCCTGGGCAACTTCTCCTTCAAGAAGGATTATCAGGACCTGATCAACTCGCGCAAGGACGCCGAGAAACAGGCCGAGAAGCTGGAAGCCGAGATCCTCGCCACCAAGGAGGAGAACCAGGCGAAGCTGCAGGGCAAGATCGCCGAGCTGACCAAGAAGCTGACCCGCGCCAACGGCGAGTACGAGCAGGCCAAGCGGGAGGCCGACGCCTATCTCGTCCAGCGCCAGCAGGGGGCGCAGGCGACCCTCGCTGAGCGCACCGCCACGGCCCAGGGCATCCAGCGCGAGCGCGCGGCGCTCAACAGCAGCGCCGGCGACGCCTACGTCAGCCTGCAGCTGATCGAGGCGCTGCAGAAAAAGGAGATCCGGCAGATCCCCAAGCTCCCCGCCGGCAACGTGATCATCGACGGCAACAAGCTCCTCCAGCAGCTGGGAGTGATCCAATACCGCGAGCAGCAGGAGGAGAAGCCGTAAAGGAACACCCATGTTGAACTTGGCAGGCTCTTCTTTTGATTTCGGCCAGGTGCTCTTCGCCATCCTGACCGAGTGTGAGCACCGGCGGCGGAGCCTCGCTCCCGGCGAGGCCGAGACGAAGCTCCTGGAGGCGGCGCGCGAGAAGCTCGCCGAAATCCATGAGAGTTACGCCGAGTGCGGCGGCACCGAGGACTACTTCGCCGAGCTGACGCGCGAGGTGATGGAGACGGCGCTGCCGCGCTACCTGCCGCGCGCCGTCGAGCAGACCCGGCGCGAGCGGGAGGGCTACGACCTCTGGCGCGGCGGCGATCCGGTGGCACGGGCCGGTTTCGCCCTCATCGGCCTGGTCCTGGGCGGCATCATCGTCGCCGTGCCGTTCATCCCCATCGAGCAGGACGTCTTCGCGTTCCTCCTCGCCCTGGCCGGTCTCTTCTTCCCCGAGATCACCCGGCTGTTCTTCGACCAGCGCCACTCCCGCTTCCTCAACCGGTTGATCCGCGAGGCCGAGCGCTACCAGAAGGACCGCCGGGTGCATTACGTTTCGAGCTCCGAGCTCGACACCGCCCTGAGCACGGTGTTCGAGGGGAGCCAGGGGAATGCCGAGGAGGCGAAGAGCGCGGCGGTGGCGGCAGAGACCCCCGCGCCGCCGGTGCCGACGATCTCTCCCGAGCGTTCCCAGGAGACCGCCCGCCGGCACCCGCCGCGGGCCAAGACTCTGGGCCATTGAGCCGTGGAATGCACCATGGAGATCCGTGACTTCGCCCTCCAGGTCCTGACCGCCGAGGACCTCGAAACCAAGCTGGCGCCGCCGCCGCTGCCAGTCGAGGCGCTGACCGACGATAGCCCTGGCCGACCGTTCCGCGCCGCCGGCCCCGGCCGGCCGCCCGAGCTGCGTCTTCAGGAGGGAGTCAAGATCCCGGCGATCGACGGCATGGCCGACCCGGCGCAGCGCCCGCGCATCCTCCACGGCCTCGCCAACCACGAGCTCCAGGCGGCCGAGCTTTTCGCCTGGGCTCTCCTCGCCTTCCCCGGCGCGCCGCCCCCCTTTCGCCGCGGCTTGGCCGCCATCCTCGTCGAGGAGCAGCGGCACACCCGGATGTACCGGGGGCGTCTGGAAGCGGCGGGGTCCGGCCTCGGCGACTACCCGGTGCACGGCTACTTCTGGAGCAAGGCCGGGGCGATCGATTCGCCGCTCGACTTCGTCTGCGCCATGTCGCTGACCTTCGAGAACGCCAACCTGGACCACACCGTCGACTACGCCGCGGCGGCCCGGGCGGCGGGGGAGGAGCGGACGGCGGCGGTGCTCGACCAGGTGCACCGGGACGAGGTGGAGCACGTGCGCTTCGGCTGGCGCTGGCTGCAGCTGCTCAAGGGGGCGGGGGAGAGCGCCTGGGAGGCCTACGAGCGGAGCCTCACCTGGCCGCTGCGCCCGGCGCGGGCGAAGGGGCCGCGGTTCCACCCGGAGGGGCGGGAGGCGGCCGGGCTCGACCCCGAGTTCATCCGTCGCTTGAGGGAGAGCCGGCCGTGACCGCCTCCGGCGCCGGGCTCGCCGCCGGGGGAGGGCCGCGGCGCATCCTCGGCAACCTGGACGCCGAGGCCGACCTGGCCGGCCTCGCGACCTCCTGGAGCCCGCGCCCGTCGCTGCGCCGGCCGGCTTTCTCGCGCGCCGCCCTGCTCAGCCTGTCAGGCGCGGCCACCCTGCTCCGCGCCTTCGCCCGCGACGGCGACCGGCTGTGGACCCCGGTGCCGGTCGATCCGCGGCGCCTGGCGGAGGTCCCCGGCCTGCCGGTGCCGCAGCTCGAATCGGGACCGCTGCGCGCTCTCCCTCCCGCCGCCGACCTCCTGGCCTGGGCCGAGACGCCGCAGGCCCTGGCGCTCCGCGGTGCCCCGCCGGCCCCGGCGGCCCCGGCGGCGATCGAGAGCCCGGCGGAACGGCCTCCCCTCCACGACCTCCTCTGGCGCCTGTCGCCGGCCGCCCCGGAGGTGGTCGCCACGGTCCACCACCGCGCTTTCGGCCTGGCGGTGGCGCAGGGCCTGGGCCAGGCCCTGCCGGGGGCGCGGATGGTCGACTCGCCGGCGGCGCTCGAATCCCACCTTGGGGCATGGGAGTCGCGGGGTTCGCGGGCGCCGGGCGGCTGGGTGGTCAAGGCGCCGCTCTCGGGGGCGGGGCGGTCGCGGCACATCGAGCGTTCCCTGGAGCCGACGCTCTCCGCCGAGGCGCGGCAGCGGGTCCGCCGGCTCCTGTCGCTCCACGGCCCGCTGCTCTTCGAGCCCTGGATGGAGCGCCTGGAGGACCTCGGTTGCGCCGTCCTCCTCCTCCCGACGGAGACCTGGCTGGCCGGCTTCCACCGCCAGTTCGTCGATCCGGACGGACGGTTCCGCGGCGTCGAGCTTGCCGCCGAATCCGCCGGGATCGACCGGCCGGACGACTTCACCGCCCGGCTCCTCCTCGCCACGGCCGTGATGCACACCGGGGAGTGCCTGGAGCAGGCCGGCTACCGCGGCCCCTTCGGCATCGACGCCTTCCTCCACCGCCTCCCCGACGGCTCCACCGCCCTCCACCCCCTCTGCGAGGTCAACGCCCGGATGACCTTCGGCCTGGTGGCCCGCACTCTGGTCGACCGCCTGCGCGAGCCGCTCGGCATCGCCAAAACGGCCCGGGTGCGCCTCCTCTTCGGCCGGCAGGTGCCGCGCCAGGACGCGGTGCCGCTCCTCTTGCCCGGAACGGAGGCCGGCTGCGGCGCGGCCTGGCTGGAGATCGTCGGGTAGGGTTTCCCCCGGCGCCGCCGTTCGATAGAATGGCCTCCTGAAGGAGACCGACGCCGTCGTCCGGGTGCCGGCTCTCCGACCCACCTGCGGGCGAAAAGGAGGTCCCCTCATGAGCAGCAAAGTCAAACCCATCCCCGAGGGCTACCACACGGTGACTCCCTACCTGACCATCAACGGCGCGGCGCGCGCCATCGAGTTCTACCAGAAGGCGTTCGGCGCCCGGGAGCTGTTCCGGATGGAAGGTCCCGACGGCAAGATCGGCCACGCCGAGCTCCAGATCGGCGATTCGCGGCTCATGCTGGCCGACGAGTTCCCGAAGATGGGCGGCAAGAGCCCGCAGACGCTCGGTGGCTCGACGGTCGCCATCATGCTCTACGTCGAGGACGTGGACAAGGTGTACCAGCAGGCCTTGAAGGCGGGAGCGAAGGAGGACCGGCCGCTCCAGGATCAGTTCTACGGCGACCGCTCCGGATCCGTGTTCGACCCCTTCGGGCACAAATGGTTCGTCGCCACCCACAAGGAGGACGTCTCGCCCGAGGAGCTGCAGCGGCGCTCGGCGGAGATGATGGCCTCCGCCCCGGCGTAGGCGCAGCGGTCTATTGCGTCCAGGGGTGGTGGTTGCCCGCCAGGGGCAACCACTGTCCCTGGCGGTGAGCCTGCTGCGCCGGCTTCCGCCGCGTCCAACCTTCGATACAATGGCTCGCCGTGAGGCGGCGATGACGAAAGACCACTGGTTTGCCGTCAAGATCGCCAGCCTCAACGCGCTCGCCTTTTCCATCACCATCGCGGGGGTCACGTATATCGACGCCCGCCTCACGTCGCACTTCGCCTATGGAGCCAGGGTCTACCCCTACGGGTATCCGATCTCCCTGTGCGGCGGTCCGGTCCTCTTCGTCGCCACCCTGCTCGTCCTCACCAAGGCTTCCTCGTGGAAGGCCAAAGCCGCGTTGCCGGCTCTGCTTCTCGCCTTGCTGGGCATCCTGGCCCTGCCGTTTTTCCGGCCGGAGCTCCCGCATGGAGGGATCTCCGTCTGGCTGATCCAATGCTCTCTTGCCAGCTTCCTTACCTGTTATCTCCATTTTCTGCCTTGGCCGAATTGGCTGACGTCGGAAGACATCGATGTTTCGATCCGGTCGGAACGGAGGAAAGAGTACGTCGTTTTTTGGCGAGCGCTTGCCGGTTCCATGGCCGTCGTGTATGTGCTCCTGATCTTGCCATGGAGTAATTTCATCTGGAATCAATCTCCCCATATCGTGAGGGACCCCGGCCAGGCCTTCGTGCTGAGTGAGTTCGGGGCGACGGGAATCGTGGGTGTCTCCCTGTATGTGTTCTGGGGGATCCTTTACGAATCGTTTCGCCGGGCGCAGGATGCGGCAGACCTTGCCCTGCAGGACAAGGTCCAGGACCCTGCCAGGCCGGCAAGCTCCGTCCGCAGCCAGGTGTTCATCAGCTACAGTCACAAAGACAAACGGTGGCTGGATCGGCTCCAGACCATGCTCAAGCCCCTGGTGCGCAGCGGCGCGATCTCCGTCTGGACCCAAGCTGTCATTCAGCCGGGGGCAAGGTGGAGAGAGGAGCTCCAGAGAGCCCTGGCCTCCACCAAGGTCGCCGTCTTCCTCGTCAGCGACAACTTCCTGGACTCCGACTTCATCGCGCAAGAAGAGCTGCGTCCTCTCCTCGCCGCTGCCGAGAAGGAAGGGGTCAAGATCCTGTGGGTGTATCTGAGCCACTGCCTCTACGAGGCAAGCCCGCTCTGGGAGTACCAGGCCGCCCATGACATCAAACAGCCGCTCGATCAGTTGCCGGGAGAGACCTGGAAGCGCGTGCTGCGGGACGTGGCGAGGGCGATCCAGAAGGCGGCGAGTGGCGAGCAGACCTGACCCCTGTGGCAGATCTGTACAAACGAGACAGATTTTTCCCTGGGAGCGCTGGCGTCCCCGCCGGCCGGGCGGGCGGGGGAAGAAGAAGCCGGCGAGGACGCCAGCGCTCCCAGGGAGACACACTCGTCGGTTTGAGGTCGCAGACCTCGCTAGGTGCATGCCTTCGGTGAGCGATAGAATGCTGTCCGAGCCCCAATGCCGACCGTCCCTGTGCGATTCGTCCATCCGCTGCTTCGGGCCCGCGACTACCAAGAGCGGGAGGAGCTGGCGCGCCTGGCCGAATGGTGGCGCAGGGGAGGCGTCGGGGTCTGCGCTCTGGTGGGGATCGGAGGCGCCGGCAAGACGGCCGTCGCGGACCGGTTCCTTCGTCTCCTGCCTGGGGTTTTGCCGGTAGATCCCGCCCTGCCGAAAGATCCGTCCCTCTCGCAGCCCGTGGGACTTTTCGTCTTCTCCTTCTACGACGCTCCCAACCCTGATTCCTTCTTCGCCGAGTTGGCAGCCTGGCTTCGCGGCGAGGCCCCAGGCGGGGGGTGGGCAGTCTCCTATGGAGAGACGCTGCGCCTCCTCGAAGGGGCCGGACCGGTTCTCCTCGTGCTTGACGGCCTTGAGAAGGTGCAGGATGACGGCGCCCGAGGCGGCATCTTCGGGCAGATCCAGGATGGTCGCTTGCGGGATCTCGTGCTGCGAGTGGCCGAAGGATACTTGCAGGGTCCCGCGCTCCTCGTCACTACCCGCTTTCGGCTGGTCGAGCCGCTCGTGCGACGTGCCATCCACTATCACCCGATACCGGTGGACAAGATCACCCGAGAAGCCGCAATAGCTCTTCTTCGTGCCCGCGGTGTGCGCAAGGGCAATGGCGACGACCTCGCCCGATTGGCGGAGGAACACGGCCGGCACGCTCTCACGGTAGACCTCCTGGGAGGATTTATTGGCACGTTCTGCGGTGGCGATCTTGGGAAGCTTCCGGCTCAGCGCGACGAGATTGTTGCAGAAGCGCCAGATCTCGACGCCGAAGTTCTTGCCCTACGTGAGCAAGAGCGCAAGCTCGCGCGGGTTTCGAGCGTCTATCGCGAAGCTCTCAAAGAGAAGGACCCGGCCGCTTTAGCTCTCCTGGAGAGGGTCTGTCTCTTTCGGCTTGGAGTCAATACTGATGTTTTGAGCGTGATCTTCACCGGCAAGGGTAAGGAGAAGGTCTCAGGGCCGGAACTAGCGTCGCTGGGCGTACCGGAACTGCAAGCCAAACTCGCCTGGCTAGTGGAACTGCGGCTCCTCGAAGCGGCCCGATCTAGCGACGGCGAGACGCTCTTCACCGTTCATCCTGCCGTACGGGATGGTGTACTGCGCGGCGTCGGCTCTGATGCGGCTCGGCTCGGCCATCAGGTGGCCCGCGAGGGACTCCAAGCCCGACTCGGCGAGCGGCCCGGTGAGGATTACCCATCCGATCCTGCTGTTCTTGATCTCCTTGAGGAGATTCTCTATCACACGCTGAAGGCCGAGTTGCCGCAGGAAGCTTGGAAACTTTACTGCGTTCGCATCGGCGCCTACGAGAACCTCGGATGGCGCTTGGGAGCGTATGAGCGAGGGCAGCGCATCTGCAGCGCCTTCGCCGAAGGTCAGTCGCCGGAGGCGACTCCACTGCCCACGGCACTGTCGGAAGCAAGTCAAGCAGCCTTCGTCAACGAGTGGGGGCTTTATCTCGCGAATCTCGGGCAGTTGGACGTAGCTGAGCGTTGTCATAGGCGGGCGAAAGACATCGACGGAGGAAGCCTTGATTGGGTGAACGTCTCGCTCTACAACCAGAACCTTGCGGTAGTGAGCCTGCGGGCGGGTCGACTACAGACCGGAAAGCGAGCTGCTGAAGAGGCACTTGTGATGGCTGAAAGGGCTGAAGATGCCATGGAACGCGCCGCCTCCCATGCCTACCGAGGCCATGCAAGAGCGCTCTTGGGCGAGAGTGGAGCGGCTATCGTGGATTTTCAGAAGGCTCTCCTGTGGCAAGACGGGAGCGCAGGTAAGATCGATCAGTCGTTGTATAGCGACCGAGGCGTTTTCCAAGCTCTCCTTCTCGTTCGCCTAGGGCGGCTCAAAGAGGCGGAACGGGTCACAAAGGAAAATAAGGTAATTTGCATCAGAGACTATGGAGATGAAAACCCAGACAACATTAACCTGCTCCTCGCGGACCAAGCTCGCCTACGGGGTGATTTCACAGCTGCACGTGATCTACTACTTCAGGCCCGCGACTGGGCCCTGGCTAGGGACGCCAAGGAACCGCTTTGTTGGGCCGCCCTCGTGCAGGCGCGCATTGCGTTGAGCGCCGGTCAGCCGGGAGAGGCTCTCTACCACCTTAAGGAAGGTCTCCGATTGGCCTGCGATCACGGCTACGGGATCTATAACATCGACCTGCTGAACACCCTCGCCGAGGTCCAACTGCGCGCGGGCCGGCCTATCGATGCAGAGCAGGCCGCCCGTACGGCTCTCTACGGGGCAGGTGACCGAGACGGCTCCGCCACCCCGGACCAGCGCGGCGTCTTCCCTCCACTCGAAACCGGCCTTCCTGTGCTCCTGGCCGCCACTCACCCAGAGTGCCTTTACGCCTGGGGCGAGGCCGACGCCCGCCACTTGCTGGCCGAAGCTCTCCTGTTGCGCGCCTCCGCGACCCCCGATCCTGGCGATCTCGTCCGCGAGGCTCAGACTGAGCTCGTGGGGGCACGCGACCTGCGCCGCAAGATCTTGGACCCCCGTGCTGAAGAGAGCGCCGCCCGCCTCGACGAGATCAAGAAGGGCGTTCTCACACACTATCCGCTCCCCGTAGCCACCAGCGTAGAGAAACCGGCTGCCGTGCCAGCCCCAGCCGCCCGCGATCAGGTGTTCATCAGCTACAGCCACTTGGACAAAGACTGGCTGCAACGTCTCAGGAGGATGCTCAGGCCCCTGGAGCGAAACGGCGCTATCTCCCTTTGGGACGATACTGCAATCCAGCCCGGCGGCAAGTGGAAAGAGGAGATTCAGAAGGCTCTGGCTTCGGCCAAAGTCGCGGTGCTGCTGGTCAGCGACCACTTTCTGGACTCCGACTTCATCGCGCAGGAAGAGCTGCCGCCTCTTCTCGCGGCCGCGGAGAAGGAAGGCGTCAAGATCCTCTGGGTCTATCTCAGCTCTTGTCGCTACGATGTGACGCCGATCGGCGACTACCAGGCAGCCCACGATATCGCTCAGGCCCTTGATGAGCTGCCTGAACCCGCCCAAAAGCGTGTGCTCAGCGAGGTGTCGGGGGCCAGGTGAAGGACCTCTTGGACACTGTCCACCTGTACCACAAGCCCAGGAAGATCCGGGCTCCTGCCCAGGTATGGCCCTTCAGGCAGATGCTCGATTTCCAGCGTGATCTTGTACAGACCTTCCGATCTCCAACGCTATCGCTGCTCGGCAAGAACACGCAACGCGAGAGACTCGACTTTGGCCATCGCTTCTTCGGCCGTCGCACCGTAGGCGAGCACTCCAGGCAGTTGCGGGACTTCCGCGAGCCAGCGGCCATCTTCCTCGCGTTCGTACTCGATGCTGAGATGCATGAATCACTCCTCGCAGCCGACGGAGACCAGTGTACTACCAAAGCCGATCGCGGAGGTCGGGGCCCCGGTGAGCCGGTGTCACCGGTTGAAGCGCCGCTGGGGCTTCCTCTTCGGAGCGGCGCGCTGGGGCGCTGGGGCAGGCGGAGCCTCCTCCTCGGCGTCGCCACGGCTCTCCGGCACGGCGACCTTCCGCTTCTCGGGGTCGGCTTGCTCGCGGTAGAGGATGAGGACGTGGCCGATCTGGCCGACGGCGGTGGCGTCGGTCGCCGCTTCGATGCGGTGGGCGAGGTCCTGTTTCTCCTCTTTGGTGCCCGGGGCGTGTACCTTGATCAGCTCGTGGGAGTCCAGAGCGGCGTCGATCTCGTGGAGCGCTCCCTCGGTCAGCCCCTGCTTGCCGATCCGCACCAGCGGCTTCAGGGAGTGGGCCTGGCCGCGGAGGGCCTTGCGCTGGAAGCCGGTCAGGTTCGCCATGGGCGGGAGGGTAGCACGATCGCCCGCCGGGCTCTCCGGGAGTGACGACAATCCCTCCGCGGGGCGCCCCAGGGGCCTGGAAAGTCTTGGGAACCCTCTCCGGAACCCTTCCGGAACCTGCCAATACACCTCCAGGACTTTCCAATACACATCCGGGAGCTTCGGATACACATTTGGAGCTTCCCGATACACATCCGGAAGCTCCCAAAGTCTTTCCGGAAGGTCCCGAAGTCTTTCCGGAGGCCCGGAAGTCTTTCCGGATGCTCCCGAAGACGTTTCGGAGGCTCCCAAAGAGATTCTGGCGGGTCCGGATGTGTATCCGGACCCTCCAAAAGGTGTATTGGAAGCTTCCGGAGACGTTCCGGAAGGAGCCGGAGGCGTTTGGGAACGCGCCGGAGGCGTTCTGGAACGGTCCGGAGGCTTTCCGGAGGCTCCCGGAGTGTTTTCTCGGGGCCGGCGCGCTAGGATAGGCCACCCCGATGAGCCGGTACGTCTGCATCCACGGCCATTTCTACCAGCCGCCACGGGAGAACCCGTGGCTGGAGGCGGTCGAGGTGCAGGACTCGGCCTACCCGTTCCACGACTGGAACGAGCGCATCGCCGCCGAGTGCTACGGCCCCAACGCCCTCGCCCGCATCTTAGACGACGAGGGGCGAATCGAGCGGATCGTCAACAACTACGCGCGGATCAGCTTCAACTTCGGCCCCACCCTCCTCTCCTGGATGGCGGCCAAGGCCCCCGAGATCTACTGCGCCGTGCTCGCCGCCGACCGCCTGAGCCGCGAGCGCTTCTCCGGCCACGGCTGCGCCCTCGCCCAGGCCTACCACCACAGCATCCTGCCGCTCGCCAACCGGCGCGACAAGCGGACCGAGATCCGCTGGGGGCTCGCCGACTTCGCCCGTCGCTTCGGCCGTCCCGCCGAGGGGTTCTGGCTGCCGGAGACGGCGGTCGACCTGGAAACCCTCGAGATCCTGGCCGAGGAGGGGGTCCGCTTCGCTCTCCTGGAGCCCCGCCAGGCCCGGCGCTTCCGTCCGCTCGTCCCGGAGGACCCGGAGACCCCGGAGGATACGGCGGGCGAGGCGGCCTGGCAGGAGGTGCCGGAGGGGATCGACGGCCGGGTGCCCTATCGGCTGATCCTCCCCTCGAGCCGGACCCTCGACCTCTTCTTCTACGACGGCGCGATCTCGCGCGCCATCGCCTTCGAGGGGCTCCTGGCGAACGGCGAGATCCTGACCGGCCGCATTCTCGGCGCCTTCTCGCCCCCCTCCCCCGACGCCGGACCGGACCAGGCCGAGCTCGTCCACCTGGCGACCGACGGCGAGACCTACGGCCACCACCACCGCTTTGGCGACATGGCCCTGGCCTATGCCCTGCACCGCCTGGAGGAGGACCCCGCGGTCACCCTCACCAACTATGGCGAGTTCCTGGCGCTCCATCCGCCCGAGCGGGAAGTCGAGATCCGCGAGAACACCTCCTGGAGCTGCGCCCACGGGATCGAACGGTGGAGGAGCGACTGCGGCTGCTCGACCGGGGCTCCCGCGGGGTGGAATCAGGCCTGGCGCGCCCCCCTGCGCGCCGCCCTGGACGCTCTCCGCGACGAGATCGCCCCGCTCTATGAGGCCGCCGCGGCGCCGCTCCTCCGAGACCCCTGGGCGGCCCGCGACGCCTATGTCGAGGTCGTCGCCGACCGCTCGCCCGAGCGGGTCGCGGCCTTCCTCGCGCGGCACGGTCGTCCCGGCGCTCTCGAAATGGCCGAGCGCCGCCGTGCGCTGAAGCTCCTCGAGCTTCAGCGCCAGGCCCTCCTTATGTACACCAGCTGCGGCTGGTTCTTCAACGACCTCGCCGGGATCGAAACCGTCCAGGTCCTCGGCTACGCCGGCCGGGCCGTGCAACTCGCCGAGGAGCTGTTCGGGAACGGCATCGAGACGCGCTTCCTGGCGCGGTTGGCCCTGGCGAAGAGCAACCGGGGGGAGGAGGGGGACGGCCGGCGGATCTACGAGCGCCACGTGCGGCCCTCTTTCGTGGGACTGCCGCAGGTGGCGGCGCACTACGCCGTGATCTCGACCTTCGAGGAGGTCCCTCGGCAGGCCCGCATCTACTGCTACGCGGTCGAGCGCGAGGAGGCCCGGCAGTTCGACGCCGGCCGCACCCGGCTCGCCTTCGGCCGCCTGCGCGTCGCCTCCGAGGTGACGGCGGAGGCGGCCCGGCTGAGCTTCGCCGTCCTCCACCTGGGCGACCACAACGTCAACGCCGCGGTGCGCGAGATCGAGGCGGACCGCGAGGGGGAGGCCGAGGCGTACGAGCATCTGGTGGCGGCGGCGGGCCAGGCGCTCGAACGGGCCGACTTCCCCCAGGTGGTCCGCCTCCTCGACCGCTGGTTCGGCGCCGTCCCCTACTCGCTCAAGTCGCTGTTCCGGGACGAGCAGCGCCGGCTCCTGGACCATGTCCTCGCAGCCACCGTGGCCGAGGTCGAGGCCGAGCTGCGGCGGGTCTTCCACCGCCACCGGCCGCTGATGCGCTTCCTCTCCGACTTGGAAACGCCGCTGCCCGAGGCCTTCCGCACCCCCGCGGAGCGGGTGGTCAACGCCGATCTGAAGCGCGCCCTGGCCAGCCCACAGGCCGACCTCGCCGCCATCCACCGCCTGCTGGACGAGGCCCGCCTCCTGGGCCTCTCACTCGACGCCACCGGCCTGCGCCACGTGTTGGGCCAGGGTCTGGCGGCGCTCCTAAGGCAGCTCGCGGAGCGGCCGGACGAGCCCGATCTCCTGGAACGCCTGGAGGGGTTGGCCGCTCTCGCCGTCTCACCGGCCTTCGAGGCCGACCTGTGGAGCGCCCAGAACGTCTACTACGAGCTGCTCAAGAGCCTCTACCGAGAGCGCCGGGAGCGGGCTGCGGCGGGGGAGGCGGAGGTGGCGCTCTGGGTCGAGCGTTTCCGGGCGCTGGGGGAGCGGTTGGGGATGCGGGTGGGTTAGACCACTCTCATTTCAATCCGCAGCAGTCGGCCAGAGAGAAAGAGCTTTCCCTTGAGGAGAAGAACGCCAGACGACTTTGCCTTCATAGGTACGCCATACGCCCCCTCCCACTTCATCCAGGTAGAGGGGCAGCGATAGGATGGGTATGTTTCGCAGAGCCAAAATTTTCCGTGAGCCAAACGGATACGCGAAAAAGCCGTACCGCAGCGGCTTTGCCGGGCAGAGCATATTGATCAATATACCATCGAAACCAGGGACTCGATCGACTCCGAAAGCCCCCTTGTCGTCACCGGGTCGGCATCCCGAGGGTCCTTGGACGACACCCACCTGTGGATCGTAAACGAAGAGTCGCCGAGAGTCGCCGTCCGTGGTCATGAAAACGCCAACTCCTGAACCGGGATCGATAGAAATGGGCGGCAGCGCGCGTTCCGTCCTAATAGAAGAGTTGTGCGTCACATAGGCAGGCTCAGGAGCAAGCTCTGGCATCTTGTTCCACCTTTGTTCGGTGGCTGACCTAGCCCAGAGCCCCATCTTCGTAGGCCCATGGACGGGCTGCAGGCCAAGACGACCCACAAAATAATATCCCTTGGGATTGAGCCCAGGGGGGAGGACCCAGGGTTGGTCCGACGGCAGGATAAAAATCCCCTCGATGGGTTGGCCCTGTGCGGTGGCCGGTGGGCCAACCTTTTGCTGGAGCAATAGGTGCGCATCGGTGCTCGTCGCAAGGAACTTTCCGAACAGATAATAGGTATCCGGGCGAGGTCGAGCTCGGGGAGCCGGAACCTCCTGCGCTACGGAGTCGACGACCCAAGCTCTCTTCGGTAAGAGAGAGTTGTCGAAGTACACGAGAGCAACCGGTCCGTCGGGATAGATCACCACCTCGCCGTCAGCGGGAGCTCGAACCACCTCGGAAGACCGGCCGCTCGCACCTTCCAACAGGAGCACCCGACGTTGGTCGCCATCTCGGAGAGAGACAACCGCGCGGCCTCCGGCGAGGATCTCCACAGCTTCGACTCCCTTCAAGGGCGTCTTTGAAACCTCCCGGGCTGCCGGCGTAAGACGGAGCCACCACGCCATACCGGATTTCAGATAACCCCAACGACCGAGGGGGGAGTTGTCAAGGATCAGCAGGTTGAGAACGTCTTGATTCTTGGACCAGAAGCCCCAGGCGACTCCTCCATAGGTTGACCGGCCGCTCAGTTGTCCTGTCCGAGTATCTACGAGGCTGACTCGGACGATGAATGGACTGCGGTCCAGAGTCTCGAAAACGAACAGGTATCTGCCGTCCGCCGAGACTCCGTAGGGCCGGCTTTGACTCTGAAGCCAGGTGGATGGGTCGATCACGGTCCAGGTACCGCGGATCGAGACGAGCCTCGCGCTGGTCGCAACGCTCAAGACGAAGCCGAGATACGCGGCGACCGTGATGCCGAAGAGAAGCTGATTCCGGAGTCTCTGCTTGGGATTGCTGACCTCGCCGCGAACGAAGAACCGCCAAGAGAGGAGGAGCCATGAGAGCAGAAGGAGGCTCAGGAAAGCTGTGAACGCGAGGAAAGCTGCAAGGAGAACGGACCGCGAGCCGATGGGCGCCGGGTCGAAAGGTGCTATCGCAAGTTGCCAAGGAACTGGTGGTATCGTGGGATAGCTGCAGGCAAGGAACGTCTCGACCAACAGCAGACCGACGAGCGGGTAGCCGACGGCATAGACGAAGAGGGTTCGACGAGAGAGATGGGCAAAAAGCGTCCCTGCTGAGAAGAGGAGCAGATACAAGAGGAGGAACAGGGATACCGCCGCGATCTCCAGCTGGCGTATGTTTTCGACTGGCAGGGGAGCAGGTAGCGGGCGGCGGAGCGCGACCACGAGGGCCAGAGCTATCAAGGCGGCGGAGAGGCGGGCGGAGACAATGGCGAGCCAGGCCCAATTCCGTGACAGTGGCAGAGAGGCGAGAAAGAGCATCCGATGTTCTTTCAGCTCCGCAGAGAAGCACCTTTCACCTGAGATGAAGCCCGAGACGACGAGTCCCCCCAGCAGGGCGATATCGATGAAGGATGAGAGACCCTCTATCTTGTCAAGGCGCAGGCCGTACAGTCGTTCCACGGCCACGAGCGTCCCCAGGATCGCTCCTGCGGTGATCAAGTTCGGCACCAGGGCCGAACGGAATTCGTGGACGAAAAGGGCGCGTCTCATCGCAGTAGGTGGACGAAGATCTCCCGTAGGCTGAGCTCCCGAACTTCGAGATCCTGGGGAGCCAATCTGCGGAGTCGGTCGAGAGATTCGTCGCGGTGATCGAGGATGACCCCGGAGGCGTGGCGGCCCGAGGTGCGCAGGAGGCGGAATTGCGGCAGAGCGCCGAGGTCGGGAACGTCGTCCTGAAAGGTCAGGTGGACCTCGCAGGTCCTGGCTTTGAGGCTGGCGACGGTATTGGAGAGGAGGAGACGGCCGTCCTTGAGAAAGCCCACATGGGTGGCGATCCGCTCCAACTCGCTGTAGTTGTGGGAGGCGATCAGGATCGTGGCGCCCTCCCGCGCGGATTCCTCCAGGCTTTCGACGAACTCCTCCAGGATGACCGCGTCGAGTCCCAGGGTCGGGTCGTCCAGGACCAGGAGGTCGGGCCGATGGGCCAGGGCCATCACCAGGGAGACCTTCGTCCTCATGCCCCGCGAGAGGCTCCGGATCTTCGCGTCCAAAGGGAGATCGTAGCGGGCGAGGAGACGAAAGCACCGGGGCTGGTCCCATTGCGGATAGAAGCGGGAGACGAAGGCCAGGAGCTCGCCGACCTTCATCCGCTCATCCACGGCGAGCGCGTCGGGGACCAGACCGACTCGCGCCAGGATGGCTGGGCCCTCGCGTTCCGGATCTCGTCCAAAGACCGCGACCCGGCCGGCATCCCTCCGGTAGAGTCCCAGGCAGGTCCGGATGAGGGTCGTCTTGCCGATGCCGTTTCTCCCCATCACGGCGTAGACGGCGCCGCGGGGGACCTGCAGGTCGAACCCGGAGAGCACCGGTCCGGCGAAGCCGAAACCCTTGCGCAGCCCCTCGACGTCGATGGGGAAGACCCCATCCCAGACCCCACCAGAAGGTCGGTTCCAGAGCCAGGCTCTACGCCTTCCTGGCTCTCTGGGCCTGCCGGCCGGGGGGGCCGCCAGGGCCTCCAGCTCCAGGAGAAACTCGTCCATGCTCTGCCAGCGGTCCTCGGGAGACTTGGCCAGGCAGCGCTGGACCGCCGCCTCTAAGCCCCGTCCGGCCCGCTCGGTCAAACCGGCCAGGTCGGGCGGTTGGTGGATGATCGCTTGGAGAATTTCTGTGATCGAATCACCCTGGAAGGCCGGGCGGCCGGTGACGAGCTCTGCCGCGACGCAGCCGAGGGAGAAGATGTCCGCGCGCGCGTCCACCGTTCTGCCGGTCGCCTGTTCAGGGGACATGTAGTTCGGCGTCCCCAGGATCAAATCCTTGGGGGTCCCGTCGAAACCGGTAAGAAGCTTGGCGATACCGAAGTCGGTAAGCCAAGCATGCTCGGCACCGTCGCGCTGTGCGAGAAGGATGTTGGCCGGCTTTACGTCGCGATGGATAATGCCGTGGTGGTGGGCATGGGAGAGGGCTTTGGCGATCTGGATCAGCAGGAGCAGGGCACGGGTGGGTGAGAAGGAACTCTGATCGCGGAGGATAGCCCGAAGACTGGAGCCCTCGATCAACTTCATGACCATCCAGGGGGGCTGTCCCTCCGTACCGGCATCGTAGACGGGCACGATATGGGGGTGGTCCAGCTTGGCGACAGCCCGGGCCTCGCCTTCAAATCGCTGGATCTTCTCCGCACGTCGGAGTTGGTCGGAGCCGAGAGTCAGGATCTTGAGTGCCACGACCCGGTCGAGCTTCTCGTCCCAGGCGCGATGGACCCGGCCGAAGCCGCCGCAACCGAGAAGTCCTTCGAGCCGGTACCGGCCTGCCACCAAGATCCCTTGCCTGGAAGGATTCCCAGAGAGGCTGAGAGTCCGGTCCTCGCCGGAGGAGAGTGTTCTGATCTCGTCGCGCGGGAGATCAGAAGGGAGTCCGTCGCTCATGGAGATAAGGATCGTGAGCAGCTGCTGCTAAGAGAGCATATGACGGGGTGGTGAGAATGCAAAATCGACCACGACTAGTAGATCGATTCCATAATAGCGTGTCAATGACATCAGGTCACGGAAATTGTGTCTAGTCGGTAAGACCATTTCA
>Ga0137403_10002029_pt1 | contig 25255 bp, 23 predicted proteins | sample CZOMad2_1_16fung_FD_122057 | JGI IMG/M metagenome (GOLD analysis project Ga0137403, IMG submission 122057) | Vadose zone soil fungal communities from Angelo Coast Range Reserve, California, USA - CZOMad2_1_16fungal (Hybrid Assembly) | ecosystem: Environmental > Terrestrial > Soil > Vadose zone... | reverse complement strand
TGCAAGGATCCTAGTCAGCCTTGGGCTCCAAGCCCATGGCCTTGCAACCCGGGATCAGACGGACGCACGGGCAAAGCCCGCGCGTCCTCCAAGGCGGCATCGCGAGCGACGCCTCAGGGGTAGAGCCCACGCGTGATCGTCGCGTCGGCGACTCGCCGCACTGCCAGTCCGTACGCGGCCAGGCGCATGCTCGTCTTGCGCTCCTCGGTCGTGCGCCAGGTCTCGTTGAACGCACGCGTCGTGATGTCGCGGAGCTTCGAGTTGATCTCGTCCTCCTTCCAGAAGTACTCCTGGAGCCCCTGGACCCACTCGAAGTAGGAAACGACGACGCCGCCGGCGTTCGCGAGCACGTCCGGAAGGATCAGCACGCCGCGGTCGTCGAGGATCTCGTCCGCTGCCGGAGTCACGGGTCCGTTCGCGCCCTCGGCGATCATCTTCGCCTTCACCTGGTCGGCGTTGGAGCTCGTGATCACCTGCTCGAGCGCGCACGGCGCGAGCACGTCGCAGTCGAGCACGAGCAGCTCCTCGTTGGTGATCGACTCGGCGCCGCGCAGTCCCTCGAGCGCGCCCGTCTCCTGCTTGTGCGCCAGCACCGCGGCCATGTCGAGCCCGGCCTCGTTGTAGATGCCCCCGCGCGAGTCGGAGACGGCGATCACGGTCGCGCCCTGCTCGGCGAGGAACCTCGCGAGGAAGCTGCCGACGTTGCCGAAGCCCTGGACGGCGACCCGCAGGTCCTCCATTCGCATCTCCCGCTTCCGAACCGCCTCCTGAATGCAATAGAGGGCACCGTGCGCAGTCGCCTCCAGCCGCCCGAGCGAGCCGCCGACGTTGAGAGGCTTGCCGGTGACGACACCGAGCACCGAGTGGCCCTTGTTCATCGAGTAGGTGTCGAAGATCCACGCCATCACCGACGCGTTGGTGCCGACGTCGGGCGCCGGGATGTCCTTCTCCGGGCCGATCTCGTTGATGATCTCGCTCGTGTAGCGGCGCGTCATCCGCTGAAGCTCGGCCGGTGAGAGCTTTTTGGGGTCGACGCGGATGCCGCCCTTGGCGCCGCCGAACGGAATCCCCATCAGTGCGCACTTCCACGTCATCCACATCGCGAGCGCCTTGACCTCGTCGAGCTCGACATCGGGGTGGTAGCGGATCCCGCCCTTCGACGGCCCGCGGGCGATGTTGTGGGTGACCCGGTAGCCCTCGAGAGCTTGGATGCTGCCGTCGTCCATCGTCACGGGCACCGAGACCACGACCGCCTTCTTGCACTCCTGCAGAACGTTGACGAGGTTCGGGTCGACCCCGAACAGCTCCGCGACGCGGCGCAGCTGCTCCTTCGCGATGTCGTAGGGATTCTCGCGCAGATGTGATTCGGGGACTACGAGTGTGGTCACTGACGCTCCTTCGGCGCTCGGCAGTTGGGAAAATCGCCGCAAATAGCGGCATGAGTATAAGGAACTACTTGATCGTGAAGGTCACCTTTCGGAAGGTCGCGCGGCTGCCGTCCGGCGGAATCGCGGCCAACGCGAGGGTGTAGTCGCCGGCCGGCATGACGTTCCCGTTCGGGTCGCGGCCGGTGAGCCCGAACGCGTAGCTTCCGGGCAGGAGGTTGCGCATCCGGACGAGCAGGCCGAGGTGGGTACCGAACGAGCTCGTCAAGACCATGTCGAGCCGGCCGACCGGATGCACCTCGGTTCCGTCCGGTCCGGGCGACAGGCCGCCGGCGCGAAACGAGAGCACGGCCGGTGTCGTGTCCGAGGGCTTGAAGCTCTTCTTCGACAGGCGCAGACCGGAGAGCAGCGGCGCGGTATCGCGCCCGAACGGGATCGCCCACGGAATTCTCAGCGGCAGCGTCGCACGGGAGCCGATCTGGATCGTCCCTTCCGCCGGGGGGCCGGTCGTCGGGGTTCCCTGGAAAGACGCCTTCACGCGGATCGTGACCTTGCCGCCGGGAGGAAGCCGAAAGCGATCCGGGGAGGCGGTGAGCGCAAGGCCGGCGCCGCCGGTCTGCGGCACCGCCACGCGGAGCTCGAGCCGGCGGCTGGACAGGCTCCGGATCGTCAGCGTCTGGACCGAGCGCCAGTTGGTGCGAGCGGCAGGGCCGAAGGCGAGGGTGGTGGGATCCGCCGCGAGCTCGGCGGCCGCGGAAGCGCCGACGTCGACGAGCCCGGTGCCCTGAGTCGTCACGGAGCCGTCCTCGAACGGCCGGGCATAGCCTGCGAGGATACTCCGGAGCGCCCGCGCATCGAGGTCGGGCCGTGCCTCGGCGAGCAGCGCGGCGGCACCGGCAACGGTCGCGGCGGCAGCACTCGAACCGTTGACCGTCCCGTAGGCCGGGGTCCCGTCCTCGGCTGCCGAGGGCTCCGACGTCATCAGGGCGACACCGGGCCCGACCAGGTCGGGCCGGACGCGCCAGTCGAACGAGAGCCCGCGCGACGAAAACGGTGCTGTGCCACCGCCGGTGCCGTTCCGCGCGACGCGCGACGCGCCGAGCGACAGGGCCGGGTGCCGTCCGGCCGTAAGCGCGTCAAGCGCCGTGCGGGCGACGTCGTCCGGAACGGCCACGACGGGCACGGGCACGCTCTCGTCTAGCCCTAGTCCGCCGGCCGGGATCGCGGTGCCGTAGAGCACGACCGCCGCGGCGCCCGCGCGCGCGGCGTTCTCGACCGCCGTGACGGGGTCGTCGCCCGCGCGCACGAGCGCCGCGCGGCCGGCGACAACGCTCAGGCCGGCCTGGTTGAAGAAGGAGTTCAGCGGCGGTGGAGCGAGGAATCCGCCTGGGCTGGCCCGGGAACTGCTTTCCTGCGGCGCCGCGAGCGCGAGCTCCCGCGCATGCTTCGGCAGCACCGCCCCCGCGAGCGGCAGCAACCGGTCGACGAGCACTTCGAGCCCGACCCGGACGACGACACGCACCTCCTCCGCCTGTGAGCGCAGGTCGGCAGCGCCGACGCTGAGCGCGTCGGGCGCTGCACCGGGGCTGGACAAGCTCCCGAACGCGGGGCCGGCCGGACCGTCGTTTCCGGCCGCGGCCACGACCAGCGTGTCGAGATCGAGGGCGCCTTCGACGGCCCGGGCGTCCGGGGAGTCGGCGAACGCCGCGTACGGCGCCGCGAGCGGAACGAGGGCGATCCTGGCGGCGTCGTGCGCGTCGCCGTCCTCGTTCGGGTCGACGGCGCGCTCCAGGCCGGCGATCAGCTGGTCGGTGCGCGAGTAGACGGCCCAGCCTCCGCCGGTGTCCTGCTGCCAGCCCGCGACGCGGATCGGCAGCACCGTTGCACCCGTCGCCACACCGGACAGCCCCTGCGGCCCGCCGGCGCCCACCAGCAGGCCCGCCATCTCGGTGCCGTGCCGCTCGAGCCTGGTCGCGTCGTCGGGCTTGGTCGCCGCCAGGGCGCGGAAGTCGCCGTCGCTGAGGACGTTGATCCCGTCCTGAACCCGCCCGCGCAGGAACGGCTGCGCGCGGTCGACGCCCGTGTCGAGCAGCGCGATCGTGACCCCGCGGCCGTCGAACCCCGGCAGCACGATCTCGGGATCGTGGGCGGCGCCGCGCGCAAGCTCGTCCTTCGCGAGTAGCTGGGAGGAGACCGTCGCGGGGTAAGCCACCCGCACCGGGTAGACACCGGCGACCTCCGGCTCCCGTTCGAGGAGCGCCACTGCCTCGGAGTCGAGCGCGGCCGAGAAGCCGTTGATGACCCGCGAGTAGTAGTAGTCCACCCGCACCTGGACCCCGTGTTGCGCGAGCGTCGCCAGAACCTGCTGTTGCGCTGCGAGCGCGGCGGTCGTCCACTGCCGCTCCTCCGAGTCGGTTGCGTGGCCGCCGGCGCGCGCAACGCGCTGAGCGAGCGACGGTGCCTTGAGCACGACGATCTGGCGTTGCCCGACGTCGACCTGCGGCCGGGCGCTGCCCGCGAGCCCGCGCCAGGCCGCGGCGGTCGAGGAGAGCGTCGGCTGGGTCGACTCGGTCCCCCCGGCCCCGAGGACAAATGCCAGCGTGCCGAGCGCGACGATGCCGAACGGCGCCATCCGGCCTACCCGGGCAGCGCGAGGAGGGTTCGGCGAAATAACGTCTGTGCCGCCGGGCCGCGCTGCTCGCCCCCTGGCACCGTCCTCAGTCGCGCCCATATCTATGGATATGGACGCTCCCTGCGTCCTCCCCAGGGAACGAGCATCGCACCCCGGCGACGAGCGGTATTCCGCCAAACCCTCCTAGCCAGAGGCGTACGCATCGAGCGCAAGATAACTCGGACAGGGGACTGCCTCTGCGTATCGCGCGGCCGAGGCGATCATCGCCGCATTGTCGGTGCACAGCGGCAGCGGCGCGAAGGCTGCCTCCGGCAACGCGGCGCGCAGCTCCGAGTTGGCCGCGACTCCGCCGACGACGGCGATTCTCGGCGCTCCCGTTTGCTCCGCAGCCTGGTGCGCCCGGGCGACGAGCGCGCGGACGATCGCGCGCTGGTAGCTCGCTGCGAGGTCGGTGCGGCGGCGATCGAGCTCGGCCTCCGAGAGATCCCGTACCGCATAGAGCAGCGCCGTCTTCAGGCCCGAGAACGAGAAGTCGAGCCCGGGCACGCGTGCGACGGGGAAGTCGTACGCATCGGGATCGCCTTCGCCGGCGAGCCGGTCGATCGCCGCTCCGCCCGGGTAGCCGAGACCGAGCAGCCGTGCGCCTTTATCGAAGGCCTCGCCTGCGGCGTCGTCGAGCGTTGTCCCGAGCACCCGAAAGGCGCCGTGCTCAGGAACGTCGATCAGCAGCGTGTGACCGCCGCTCGCAAGCAAGCAGAGGAAAGGCGGCTCGACCGGCTCGGGCTGCAGGTAGAGCGAGGCGACGTGGCCGTGCAGATGGTTGACGGGGATCAGCGGCAGCCCGTTCGCCCAGGCGACCGCCTTGGCGGCGGAGAGACCGACGAGCAGCGCGCCGACGAGACCCGGGCCCTGAGTGACGGCGACCGCATCGAGGTCTTCGAGGTCGCTGTCCTCCTCCGCCAGCGCTTCCCGCAGCACCGGCACGACGAGCTCGAGGTGGCGCCGCGATGCGACCTCCGGGACGACGCCGCCGAAGGGAGCGTGCAGCTCCGCCTGCGAGGAGACGACGTTCGACAGGATCTGCCCGTCCTGCGTGACTACCGCGGCGGCGGTCTCGTCACACGAGGTCTCAATCCCGAGGATCAGTCGTCCGGCTCGCTGATCGGGTCCTTCCACATGATCAAGGCGTCTTCTCGGTTATCGGTGTAGTAGCCGCGCCTGACGCCGCGGGGCTTGAAGCCGAGGCGTTCGTAGAGGGCGACCGCTCCCGCGTTCGAGACTCGCACCTCGAGCGTGTAGCCCCGCCGGCCTCGGCCGGCCGTTGCCTCGAACAGCCGCTCTAGCAGCATCGTCGCGATCCCGCGGCGGCGGTGCTCGGCCGCCACGGCGACGTTCATCACGTGCCAGGCGTCCACGTAGCGGGAGATGACGAGGTAGCCGACCAGCTCGAGGGTCTCGAGATCGAAGGCGCCGAGGCAGATCGAAGACGGCTTCGCGAGCTCGCTCGCGAACATCGAGCGCGACCAGGGTGTCGGGTAGGAGGCGCGCTCGATCCGCTCGATCGCGTTCAGGTCCCGCATCTCGAGGCGGCGCAGCTCGACCCTCGTCATCTCCTTCATCGCGCCCGCTCCGCGTCCGGGAGCCGCAGGTAGAGCGGCTCGACAGTCTCGGGGTCGCCGAACTCGCGTGCAAGCTCGACGTGGAACCGTGCCCGCGGCAGGTGTAGCTCGCTTTCTCGCGGCGGGATCTTCGCGCCCAGCGCTTCGAGCAGCTCGCGATAGCGAACGGCGCCGTCGCCGACGCACGTCGTCCCGGGCTCGAGCCGGAGCTCGCCCGGGGCCGCCACAGCCGGATTGCCGTCGACGAGGGTGAACACCTCTCGCCGCCCCGCGTCGACCACGGGCAGAGCGCCGGGTGCGCCGGCGGCGAGCGCATCGAGCGTCGAGGCGCCGGCGAGCCGGAGGTCGAGCGCGAACGCCAGCCCGCGGGCGGCCGCGAGCCCCATTCGGACACCCGTGAAACTGCCCGGCCCGGTGCCGACGACGAGCCGGTTCAGCTCGCGCGGCTCGGCGCCGGCGTGCTCGAGTAGCTCCTCGGCGTCGGCGAGAACGCGCACGGCCCGGGAGGCGCGTTCGCCAAGCACTTCTCCGTCCCGGACGAGCGCACTCGTGGCGACGCCGGTGGCGGTGTCAAACGCGAGCGTCAGCATCGCCGGAGACCTCCGCCAACAGCTGCCGGTCGTCGCTTTCGACCTTGATCAGTCTGTGTTCGCGATCCACGTGCGACAAACGTAGCGCGACGCGCACCGGCGGGAGGGCGTGCGCAGCCGCCTCGGGCCACTCGACGAAGCAGATCGCGTCGGCGAAGTAGGGCTCGACGTCCCCCCATTCCGCCGGCGAAAAGCCCTGGAAACGGAAGAGATCCAGGTGTGAGACGTCCGGGTTTCCCGCGTAGCGGTGGCCGACGGTGAAGGTCGGGCTCGTCACGGGCACTTCGATGCCGAGCGCGCGGCAAGCGCCGCGGACGAAGGTCGTCTTGCCGCTGCCGAGCTCGCCCGAGACGGTGACCACGTCGCCGACCTGCAGGCTGCGGGCAAGCCGCGCGGCGATCGCCTCGGTCTCCGCCACGGAGGCAGAGGTCAGCTCGATGGAGCTCAGAAGAGGCCGAGCTGAACAGCCGGCTCGGGCGCGAGCGGCGCACGCGTCGGAGCCGGCTCCGGCTCCTCGGCCGTTCGCCCGAGCAGCTCGGGCAGACGCGCGAAGTCGGCCTCGAGCACCTTCAGCATCGCCGGCGTATAGAGAGCCGCGGCCGGGTGGTAGAGCGGGTACAGCAATACCGAGCGTCCGCCGAGGGTCGCTTCCTGCTCGGCGCCGTGGACGCGCGTGATCCCGGTCGGCTTGCCCGAGAGCAGCTTGGTCGCGAAGTTGCCCAACGTCGCGACGACTTTCGGCTCGATCAGCGCGACCTTCCGGAACAGGTAACCCTCGCAGGCCTCGATCTCGTCGGCTTGCGGATCGCGATTTCCCGGCGGGCGGCACATGAGCACATTCGCGACATAGACCTGCTCGCGCCCGAGCCCGATTCCCGCCAGCAGCTTGTCGAGCAGCTTGCCCGCCTGGCCGACGAAAGGCATGCCCTGCTGGTCCTCGTGGAACCCGGGCGCCTCGCCGACGAACATCAAGTCAGCGCTCGGATCGCCGACGCCGAAGACGACCTGCGTCCGGCCCTCCGCGAGCCGGCACTTCGTGCAGCCGGCGACTTCGGTCGCGAAGGCGTTTAGCTCAGCCGCAGCCACAGCTTCCGCCGCAACAACCGCCTGCAGAAGATCCGCCAAAGCTCGGTTGCTCGGCGGTGCCGTGAGCCGCGAAGACGGAGAACTGCTTGCGCACGTTCTCGGCGCCGCAATCCGGACAGTCGGGGTCGTGACCGTTGCGGACGAGCTCCTCGAAATGCGACTCGCACTCCATACACACGTACTCGTAGATCGGCATCGCCACGGCAGTGTAAGCCGTATCCCGGACGCACTGCGAACGTCGTCGATTCCATGCAGCCGACATGGGCGGCCGCGGACGGTTGCACCGAGAACCTCCGATGCGGTAAAGAAGCGCGGTGGAGAACCCGCCTGGCGGCCCGCAAACGCTCCATGACCTTCGCCGCGACGCCTTCAACTACGCGTGGGACAACTCGATCGAGCACGCCATCGAGATCAACTCGGGCGACTCTGTCGAATTCCACGTGCGCGACGCCTCGGACGAGCAGATCACAGCAACCTCGGGCGCCGCAGAGGTGGAGAAGCTCGACTTCACCCACGTCAACCCGGTCAGCGGTCCCGTGTTCGTCAAGGGCGCCTCGCCGGGCGACGTGCTCGAGGTCGAGATCGTCGAGTTCCGACCGCAGAATTGGGGCTGGACGGCGCTGATTCCGGGCTTCGGCCTGCTCGCGGACGAGTTCACGGAGCCGTGGCTGAAGATCTCGGAGGTCGACCGAGAGCGGTCCCGCGTCGTCTGGAGCGACTCGATCAAGCTCCGGTACCGGCCGTTTCCCGGCACCATTGGCGTCGCGCCTGCCGAACCGGGTGAGCATTCGATCGTGCCCCCCTCTCGCTGGGGCGGCAACCTCGACACCAAGCATTTGCGTGCCGGAACAAGCCTCTACCTCCCGGTCGGCGTGGAGGGAGCGCTTTTCTCCGTCGGAGACACTCATGCAACGCAAGGCGACGGCGAAGTTTGCGGGACTGCGATCGAAACGGCGATGGACGTCGTCCTGCGGTTATCTGTGCGCCGTGACTTCACGATCCGGGCGCCCCAGTACCGGCTCCCGCCCCGCACGCTCTCGTCGACGGAGGAGAGCGGGTACCACGTGTGCACGGGGGTCGCCCCTGACTTGATGGAGGCGACGAAGCAGGCAGTCCACGCGACGATCGAGCACCTCGGCGAGCGCTATGGCCTCGAGCGCGAGGAGGCCTACGCGATCGCGAGCGTGGCCGGCGACCTGCGAATCCACGAGGTCGTCGACGTGCCGAACTGGGTGGTGGGGATGTTCCTACCGGATGAGATCTTCAAGGAAGGAGGCGGCTGATGGCATCGACGAGCGCGACGACTGCGATTCCCGAAAGGCCGGGAGGCCTGCGGCGGGAGCTTCGCTTCTGGGAGGCGATTGCCCTTTCTCTTGGGATCATGGCGCCGACCGCCGCGATGGCTCTGAACGGCGTCGCGCCGGCCGGCCTGATCGGACGAGCGGTCCCACTCGCGTTCCTCTTTGCGGCGATCGCGATCGCGCTCGTCTCTTACGCGTTCGTCCGCCTCACTGGTCATTTCAGTCACGCCGGTTCCGCATATGCCCTCACGGGCGTGACGCTCGGTCCCCATGCCGGCTTCTTCTCGGGTTGGGGGCAGCTAGGCACGTATACCGCCTTTACCGCTGCGTCGACAGCTGAGGTGGGCTTGTTCGGCGAGGCGTTCTTCGACGGCACCGGAATCTGGCATTCGCCCGAGTGGATCGTCATCTCCTTGGTCGCCGCGGCACTGATTTGGATCGTCGCCTACAACGACGTCAAATTCGCCACCCGGTCGCTGCTCGCAATCGAGGCCGTCTCGGTGACGCTCATCCTGATTCTCGTCGTTTGGATCTATGTCAAGGTGATCGGCGGCTCCGCCCCGAACGGCCAGGATTTCACCCTGAAGCCGTTCAGCCCGCCCGCCGGCGTCGGCATCGGTGCGATCGCGTTTGCCTCCGTCTTCGGCTTCCTCTCCTGGGCCGGATTCGAAGGGGCGGCCGCGCTCGGCGAAGAGACGAACAACCCGCGCCGGAACATCCCGGCGGCAATCGCGACCGCCGTCGCGGTGACCGGCGTCTTCTACGTCGTGGTGATGCTGGCGCAGTCGCTCGGGTTCGGGATCGACGCCAACGGAGTGAAGGCGTTCTCAAGCTCGGGCGCGCCGCTCGGCGACTTGTCCACGTCGTTCATCTCGCACGGCTACGCCGACGCGATCAACTTCGGCGCGATGGTCAGCGCCTTTGCGAGCGCTCTCGGGACGGCGACGGCGGCGGCTCGGATCCTCTTCGCGCTGGGACGTGACGGGTTCGCGACTCCGCGGCTGGGCCTAGCGTCACGCCGCACCGGCGCGCCGGCGAATGCCCTGGCTGTGGTGATGGCGGTCTCGATCGCGGTCTTCGTCGCGCTGCGGATCAACAACACAACCTCGACGAACGTCTTCTTCTACATGGGAACGATCGGCGTGCTCAGCCTGCTCGTCGTCTACATCGTCACGAACATCGGCGCGGCAAAGTTCCTCACGCTCGACCGGCGTGAGAATCCGGCGCAGTTGCTGATCATCGGCGCCGCGATCGCCGCGCTCGTCTATGTGCTCTACAAGAACATCCACGGCGTCGCGTATCCGTACAAGTGGTTCCCCTACGTCGTGCTCGGGTGGCTGGTTCTCGGCGCGGCGATCATCGCCCTGGCCCCAGGCTTGGCCCGGCGCATGGGTGAGCGGTTATCGCGCGAGATCGGAGCCGAGCCCCCGCCGGGCTAACCGCGAATGGCTGCGGCTAGGCCGGCCCGTGAGCTCGCCGCCCACCGAGGCGACCACTGAGCGTCGACGCCCCGACCGCGAGCCGCCCGTGCGCCGCGTTCGTCCCGTCCACGCCCACGGAGCCCACGAACCTCGCCGGGAGAGGCGAGCGTGCCTCCGGCCGGTAGAGGCGGAGGCTTCCGCTGATCCGCACCCCCGCAACTGTGCTGTAGCCCTTGAGCACGAAGCTCGTTCCAGACGCGCGAATCGTGCCGCCGTAGAGGCCGGCGATCGCTTGCACTTGCGTGAAGCCGGTGAGCGAGAACGCCCACGAGGCCGCGGCCTCGCGCACGGTTTTCGCCACCGCGGCGAGCGTCCGGCCGCGCACGCCGCCGGTGCGGCCAGGCTTCAGCGTCGCGAAAGACGCCGGGAAGGCACCGATCGGATTGACGAGCATCGGCGAGCGCGGGCAACGCGAAGGCGGCACTCCGCCCGAGAGCCAGATCGACACGGCGGTCTGCGCGCAACCCGTGAAGTCGGTACCGAGGACGCTGTGGCCCACGCCGGGCACGGTCACGAGCCGTCCCTGCGGGAAGCGCGCGGCAATCGCGGCCGCATTCGTGGCGGGTGTGCGCAGGTCGCGCTCCCCCGCGAAGACGAGCACCGGCACGTTCGGCAGCGGCCCCGAGCCAATTCCCGGACGGCGCGCCTGCGGCGGCCAGCGGAGACAGAAGGGGGCCGGGCCGAGGTCGGTCGCCCAAATGCCGAACGGTCCGGTCGAGCCCTTGGGCAGTGCGCTCCGAGCCCCCGCGAGCAAGCCCGGGCGCTGCCCGAGCGGCGTCTCCGGAGCCCACGGGAACGGCCCGTCGTCGCAGACAGTGGCCGTGAACAGCCCCATGCTCAGATCCTCCGCCGACGTGATTGCCGTCTGCCGGTCGAGCTGAACGAGCCGGAGCAATGGGCGCGTTCGACCCCGGAGGGCCGCGTGCACCGCCGCCGGCAGCTCAGCCGCTAGGCCCGCGTTGAGGTCGGAATCGAGCACGGCGCCGCCCAGGAAGTCGAAGCCGGTGGCCCGCACGGTTCTCGTCCCGCCGCTCTGCTTGGCCACCTTGCCCGCGACCGGATGGGCGGCCATCCGGTTCGCGAGCTTGACGAGCTCGCCGACGAAGTTCGACGTCGCCGCTCTGCACAGCCCGCCCGAGCACAGCGACGCGAGCCCCTTCGGCATCTGCTGGAGGTCGTCGAGCGCGAAGGGGTCGCGGCCCGCCGGGTCGGCCACCGAGTCGAGGATCAGCCGTTCGACGTGGCTCGGGTAGGTCAGCGCGTAAGCGACCGAGAGCTGGGTTCCGTACGACGTTCCCTCGAGAGCGATCTTGTCGACGCCGAGCGCCCGGCGCACCGCGTCGATGTCGTCGGCGTGGTCGCGAGTGGAGTAGAAGTCGCGGCTGGCGCCGATCTCCGTCCCGCATTTCGCGACCAGCGCCTGCACCCTCGTCAGCGCCGCGAACGGATCAGCCTGGAGCTCGGGACAGCGAAGGAGCCCGGAGCGTCCGGTCCCGCGAGGGTCGAAGGCGATCAGCGTGTAGCCCGGATACTCGCTGCGGAGGTCGAGGGCGTTCGCGCCGAGGGTGAAGGCGCCTGCCGATGCCTGACCGGGCCCGCCCGCGATCAGGAACAGGACTCCGCGAGGGATACCCGGGGCGGGAAGCTCCTCGACGTGGAGCGACACGGTGCCGGGAGTCGCGCCGCTGCGGTCGAGCGGCACGTTCACCGTCGCGCACTGCAGTCCGTTCGCGCCGCAGGGCGCGAAGAGCGTGCGTGCGGCCGGCGCCGCGTTGGGAGCGCCGAGCGCCGCACAGAGCGCCATTAGGACGATGAGACCCCGTAGCCGCATCGAGAAACCGCCACGATACCGGCAGGTACGCTTTCGGCTGCCCGGTATCCGCTACGGAACTGGAGCGAAACGATGTTCGAAAGCGTCAACGTGATCGGTCGCGGCCGGGTCGGCTCGGCGGTCGCCGCGCGGCTCGAGGAGCGCGGCGTCGCACTGCGGGACGACGGCGCGGAGCTCGTCCTGCTCTGCGTGCCCGACGCGGCTATTCGGGACGTGGCCCGGGACCTGGTCCCGGGACCTGGCTGGATCTCGCACGTCAGCGGCGGCACGCCGCTCGCGGCGCTCGACCCGCACGAGCGGCGTTTCGGGCTCCACCCGCTGCAGACGTTCACGCGCGCGCGAGGGCCCGAACAGCTCGACGGCGCCTTCGCCGCGGTTACGGCCGAAACCCCGGAAGCGCGCGAGCGCGGCTTCGAGCTGGCCCGGCTGCTCGGCCTGACGCCCTTCGAGCTCGCCGACGGGGCGCGGCCGCTCTACCACGCCGGCGCCTCGATCGCCTCGAACTACCTGGTCACGCTGCACCGGGTCGCATCCGAGCTCTTCCGTTCCGCCGGCGCGCCGCCGGAGGCACTCGTCCCGTTGATGCAGCGAACGATCGACAACGGCTTCGAGCTGACCGGCCCGATCGAGCGCGGCGACTGGGAGACCGTCGAGGCCCACCGCGAGGCGATCCGCGCCATTCGTCCCGACCTGGAGCCGCTCTACGACGTCCTAGCGGAAGCCACGCGCGCATGAAGATCGTCCGAACGATCGGCGGCCTGCGCGCCGAGCCGCGCGACGGATCCGTCGGCCTCGTCCCGACGATGGGCGCCTTCCACGAGGGCCATCTCGCCCTCTTTCGAGCGGCCCGCGCCGAGAACGACCTCGTCGTCGCGAGCCTCTTCGTCAACCCGGCGCAGTTCGGCGCGAACGAGGATCTCGCCAGGTACCCGCGCGACGAAGAACGCGATGCCCGGGTCGCCGAGCAGGCCGGCGTCGACATCCTCTTCACGCCCGAGCCGAGCGAGCTCTATCCGCCCGGCTTCCAGACCTGGGTCGAGGTCGAGGAGCTCGGCAGCCGCCTCGAAGGAGAGCACCGGCCGGGCCACTTCCGGGGCGTCGCCACGATCTGCCTGAAGCTCTTCAACATCGTTCGCCCCGACCGGGCCTACTTCGGCCAGAAGGACGCCCAGCAGGTCGCGGTCGTCAAGCGAATGGTTCGCGACCTAGACCACGAGGTTCAGATCCGCGTCGTCCCGACAGTCCGCGACGCCGACGGGCTCGCGCTCTCGTCACGCAACGCCTACCTCTCGCCCGCGGAGCGCGAGCTCGCGCTGACCCTGCCGCGGGCGCTCGCGACCAAGGATCCGGCCCAGGCCCGCGCGCGCCTGAACGGCCTCGACATCGACTACGTCGAGGTCGCCGACTTCGAGCCGCGCGTGCTCGCTGCCGCGGTTCGCGTCGGCAAGACGCGCTTGATCGACAATGTCGTCCTCGACAAGGAGAAAGCATGAGCACTCGTCCCAGGAAGCCCGGCCCGGCCACTCCGGCTCCCGGGAAGCTGGCCCTCCCCGAGCTCCTCCAGATGAAGGCCCGCGGCGAGAAGATCGTGATGGTCACGGCGTACGACGCGCCCGGCGCCAGGCTCGCGGACGCGGCCGGAATCGACCTGATCCTGGTCGGCGACACCGCGGCGATGGTCGTCCTCGGCCACGACTCGACCGTGCCGGTGACGATGGACGAGATGCTCTTCCTGACCCGCTCGGTCGCGCGTGCGGCCAAGCGGCCGCTGATCATCGGCGACATGCCCTTTGGCACGTACGAGGCCTCGGACGACGACGCCGTTCACAACGCCGTGCGCTACGTCAAGGAGGGCGGCGCCGACGTGGTCAAGCTCGAGGGCGCCGGCCCGTCGCTCTCACGCGTACGCGCGATCACAGGCGCCGGCATCGGCGTCATGGGCCACGTCGGCCTGACGCCACAGTCGGCGACCGTCCTCGGCGGCTTCAAGGCGCAGGGCCGCACCGCCGACCAAGCCCGGCGGCTCTACGACGACGCGGTCGCCCTCGAGCACGCCGGCTGCTTCGCGGTCGTGCTCGAGGCCGTGCCCGCCCCGGTCGCGGAGAGAATCACGGAAGCGCTGACCGTGCCGACGATCGGGATCGGGGCCGGCGCCGCGACGGACGGCCAGGTGCTCGTCTACCACGACCTGCTCGGGCTCTACGAAGGCCGGGCGCCGCGCTTCGTCAAGCGTTATGCGGACCTCGCCACCGAGATCCGGGGCGCGCTCGAGCGCTACGCCGCCGACGTGCGGGAACAGCGCTTCCCGGAGGAGCAGCACACCTATTCGATCCCGGATGAGGAGTTGGCCGAGTTCGAGGCCGAGCTAGCCGCCGAACAGGTTCAGCGCTAGGTCGGCGACGGCGACGAGGACGCCGAAGACCGCGATCGCGCCGACCGTTTTCGGCCATCCCCAGCCCTCGACGACGCGAATTCCGATCGCGAGCAGCGCGACCGACCAGAGCCCAAACCCCGCCTCGAGCACCGTGAAGACGTGCGCTCCGGGACCGGAGTCCGCACCGCCGCTTCGGAAGATGTCGCCCCCGTAGAGCGCTAGCCGCACAGGGAGGAGCACCAGCGACAGCGCGAGCGGCACCGCCGCCAGCGCCAGCAGGTGACGCGCCTGTCTGTAGCTGCTCTTCGCCCCGAGGCGGCTGAGGGCGAGATAGAGCGCACCGCCCGCGAGCCAGTAGTTGACCAGTCCGACGAGCAGCCCGGCGATGAAGAGCCAGACCGGGATCACGATTCCGGCTCGAAAGGGATCGTCCGCGAACGACGCCGCCTGCGAGCTGAACAGCGTCAGCGCGACACCCACGAAGAAGGCGACCGCGGCGATCGCGTCCTGGCGATCCTCGGCGGCCTCCCGCGAGTCGTCGCGAAGCTCCCCGAAAACCGCCCGCGGCGCCTGCGGGACGAGCAGGACCCGCTGCCACCACGCTCGGGCTCCGTCCGGATGCGCCCGGTCAGCCGGGATGCTCATGCCTGGAGCGTATGGGACGCGCTGTATTGACTCTCAAGTCAACTCGCGCAGCTGCCGATGACCCATTTGCGTCACCTGCGCACCGGGATGACTTGGCGAGCCCCCCGAACCCCTAGCTGGAAGTCCGGCGTATGTCGGCGGCGCTCGCCTGCTCAGAAACTGCTGCTGACGATCGCCGTCCTCGGCGCAGCCGCGAGCATCGCCGGCCTCGGAACCTTCGCAACCTTCACCAGCTCCACCTCGGCTAGCCACACCGTGTCTTCCGGCACGGTCACGATCGCGCTCGGGGCCACCGGCGCCTCGACGAACCGTCTCAACGTCGACGCAACCGCGATCGCGCCCGGCGACACGATCCAGCGCAGCGTCGACCTGATTGACCAGGGAACGATCAACCTCGCCTCGGTGACGCTGACGACGTCGGCGACAACGAGCTCGGTGCTCGACACCGACGCGACGAACGGGCTCCAAATGGTGATCGACAAGTGCTCGCAGGCCTGGACCGAGGCCGGCCCGCCCTACACGTACACGTGCGGCGGCTCGACGTCGACGGTGCTCAGCTCACGCGCAGTGATCCAGACCGGCGTGACTCTGAGCAACCTCAGCTCTCTCACGGCGGGCAACGCTGACCACCTGCGCGTGACGCTCACGTTCCCGAGCGGCGCCGGCAACTCGTTCCAGAACAAGTCGTCGACGATCCAGTACACGTTCACCGGCACGCAGCGCACCGCGACGGACAAGTAGTCGTGAGCGGCACGCGGCTCGTAGCCGATCTCGCGCTGAAGCTCGTGCTCGGTGCGACGCTTGCCGTCTTCGCTCTGCTGGCCTTGATTCCGCATACCGGCCTCTACCGCCCGGAGACGGTCCTGTCCGGAAGCATGAGGCCGTACTTCGGAGCGGGCGACATGGTGATCGTGACGCCGGAGCCTTCCCGAGATGTTCGTGTCGGCCAGGTGATCAGCCTCCACATTCCCGTCGGCGACCACCACGTCCAGACGCACCGGGTCGTCCAGGTCCTTCGCGGCGGCGAGCACCCCGTCATCCGCACGAAGGGCGATGCAAACAACGCGCGCGACCCCTGGACGGCCCGCCTCGACGGCTCGACGGCCTGGCAGGTTCGGCTCGTCGTGCCGAAGCTCGGCTGGCTGATCGTCTGGCTGCGCAGCCCGTGGCTGAGGCTGCTGACCGTCTTCGTCGCGCCCGCGCTGTTCGTGATCATCGCCATCCGGCGAATCTGGAACGAGCCGGATGAGGACGAGATCGAGAGGACGCCCGATGCGCCGGCACAGGTCGCACCGCTCGCCTAGGCGACCAGCCCGACTGGGCGCTGTCCGCGCCGGCGCACTCGCCGGAGCCGCCGCGGCCGCGCTAGTCGGAGCATCGCTTGCCTTCGCCACCTTCAACAGCGCGGCAACGGGTGGCCCAATGACGGTGTCCTCGAAGCGAATCTTCTCCGGAACGCGCTCGACCTTTCCCGGCGATCTCCGGGACGCGAGTAGCGGCAGCGCGGCGAACAAGTCCGACCTGCTCGACTACGACGACGCGGCGCCGGCGGTGACCGGGGCGTGGGCCGCCGCCTATTCGGCGACCCGCTTCTACCAGATCGATTTCAACAGCCCGCGCCCGGCCGGACTACCTGCCTCGAGCGTGAACTTCAATATCAAGTACGCAAGCAAAGGCGGCGGCGGCTCGGGCAACGCTTGCATCTACAAGATCGAGGTTCGGCGCGCCTCGGACGACAGCCTCCTCGGCACGCTCGACCATTCGGCGGGCCCGCTGTGCAGCACCGGAGCCACTTACCGAGTTGTCAACGAGGACATCTCGTCCCTGGTGACCACAACCGACCTGGCGGACGATCTCCGGATCAAGATCTTCGGTTACGAGACAGGAGCCAAGGGCTGGAACATCGAGTACGCGACCGTCACGGGCACGAGCTACGCGAGCTGGACGCTGTTCGAGAAGACCTACACCGACCAGTCGACCGGTGCCGCGACCGTGACCCCCTGGTCGATCGCCACCGCCGAGGGCACAGGCGCGGCCGGGACGATCTACACGGCGGCGAGCACCTGGCCGTCCACGGTGCCGACGAGCGCGAAGTATCTCCAGGTCACCTTCGACCATCCGGACCTGCCCGCGGGAGCGGTCGTTCAGAGCGTGACTCTCAAGAACATCTGGCGTGACGCCACCGCTCCTGGACTCGGCGGCACGCTGTGCAACTACTTCGAGGTCTACAACGGTGCGAGCCTCGTTGAGACGCACGGCGGCACGACGCAGGCAACGGCGCAATCCTGCAACAACAGCAACGTGACCTGGCAGACCGACACCGTGACGCTGTCGCTCGTCGACACCGTCGCCGAGGCGAACAGCATGACGATCAAGTTCTACTACTGGGTCGCTCCGCTCTGCGGCGGCGGAGGTAACCCGAACTGCGTCAGGTCCGTCACCGACCAGGTGCAGGCGACGTTCACCTACTACCTCAATTGACGCGCGTTATCCCCCCTCCGGGTGACGTCTCGGGCACTTCTGCTGCCGAAGACACAACTATGCGGCGGAATCGTTTCCCTGCTCGGAAGCTGCTGCTTTCGATCGCGGTGCTCGGCTCCGCAGCCTCGATCGCGGGCGTCGGCACCTTCGCGACCTTCACGAGCTCCACGAGCACGAGCCATACGATCGCCAGCGGAACGCTCTCGCTGACGGCCCCGGTCAACCGCCTCGGCACAGGCGCGAGCCCGATCGCCGCGGGCGACACGATGCAGCGCGCGATCGACCTCAGCTATTCCGGCACGATCTCGTTCGGCTCGGCGACGCTGACCACGAGTGCCACGAGTTCATCCCTGCTCGACACCGACGCGACGAACGGCCTCCAGATCGCGATCGACAAGTGCTCCCAGGCCTGGACGGAGTCCGGCCCGCCCTACACCTACACGTGCGGCGGCTCCACCTCGTCCGTGCTCGCCTCAAGGGCGCTGATCGGCAGCAGCATCGCGCTCTCGAACCTAACGCTGGCCGCCGGCTCGACCGACCATCTTCGCGTGACGGTCACCCTGCCGAGCTCGGCAGACAACACGCTGGAGAACAAGTCTTCGACGATCGATTACACCTTCACCGGCGTCCAGCGGGCCGGCGCCAACCAATAGCCGTCTAAGCAGCGCTCGCAGCTGGTCGCGAGCGTTCGTCTCCTTCAGCCGGGTTTAGCGCCGTGCCGCACAGGTCGGCACGGCCTTTTAGGTCGGCGTCGCGAGCGACGCCTTAGGCGGCTGCGGCAGCGTGCGCGGGCAGCACCTCGCGCAGGTATTGCCCGGTGAACGACTCCTCGACCTCGGCCACCTGCTCCGGCGTCCCGGCCGCGACGATCTCGCCACCGGCCTCTCCGCCCTCGGGCCCGAGGTCGATCAGCCAGTCCGCCTGCTTGATCACGTCCAGGTTGTGCTCGATCACGAGCACGGTGTTGCCGGCGTCGACCAGCCGCTGGAGGACGTCGAGCAGCTTCTCGATGTCGGCGAAGTGCAGGCCGGTGGTCGGCTCGTCGAGCATGTAAAGCGTCTTGCCGGTCGCCACCTTCGAGAGCTCCTTGGCCAGCTTGATCCGCTGCGCCTCCCCGCCTGAGAGCGTCGTCGCGGGCTGGCCGAGCTTGATGTAGTCGAGCCCGACGTCGTGCAGCGTCTGCAGCTTCCGGCGCAGCTTCGGGATCTTGGCGAAGAAGGCGAGCGCCTCCTCGACCGACATCGCCAGCACGTCCGCGATCGACTTGCCCTTGAAGCGGACCTCGAGCGTCTCGCGGTTGTAGCGGGCCCCCTTGCAGGTCTCGCATGGGACGTAGACGTCGGGCAGGAAGTGCATCTCGATCTTGATCTGGCCGTCGCCCTTGCAGGTCTCGCAGCGGCCGCCGCGGACGTTGAACGAGAAACGCCCCGGCTTGTAGCCGCGGACCTTCGCCTCGGGCGTCATCGAGTAGAGCTCACGGATGTGGTCGAAGAGCTTGGTGTACGTGGCCGGGTTCGACCGCGGCGTGCGACCGATCGGCGACTGGTCGACCTCGATCACCTTGTCGAAGACCTCGATGCCTTCGACCGATTGATGGTCGCCCGGCTTCGTCCGGTGGCGGTGCAGCTTGTTCGCCAGCGCCTTGTGGACGATCTCGTTCACGAGCGTCGACTTGCCTGAACCGGACACCCCGGTAACGCAGACCAACTTACCCACCGGGAACTCGACGTCGATGTTCTTCAGGTTGTGCTGCGTGGCGCCACGCACCCAGAAGGAGCCGCTGTCCTCCGTACGGCGCTCGGGGACGGGAATTACGCGCGCACCCGAGAGGAACTGCCCCGTGACCGAATTCTTGGTGCGCTCGACCTTGGCAGCGGTCCCCTCGGCGACGACGTGCCCGCCATGCTCACCCGCGCCCGGCCCCATGTCGACGAGCCAGTCGGACGAGCGCATCATCTGTTCGTCGTGCTCGACGACGAGCACCGTGTTGCCGAGGTCGCGCAGGCGCTCGAGCGTTCCGATCAGCTTGTCGTTGTCGCGCTGGTGGAGGCCGATCGAGGGCTCGTCCAGGATGTAGAGCACGCCGACGAGCTGCGAGCCGATCTGCGTCGCCAGGCGCAGGCGCTGCGCCTCGCCGCCGGAGAGCGTCGCCGACGCACGGTCGAGCTGGAGATAGCCGACCCCGACGTTGTCGAGGAACATCAGACGCTCGCGAATCTCCTTCACGATCCGTGCGCCGATGAGCTGCTCGGTCTCCGTGAGCTCGATCTGGTCGAGGAACTCGAGCGCGCGTGTGACGGACATCTGCGTGAACTCATGGATGTTCTTGCCGCCCACCGTGACTGCGAGCACCTCCGGCTTCAGGCGTGCCCCGTTGCAGACCGGGCACGGCCGGAAGGACATGTACTCCTCGATGCGCTCTCGCTGTGAGCCGGAGTCGGTCTCCCGGTAGCGCCGCTCGAGGCTCGGAATGATGCCTTCGAAGGCGAGCATGTAGGAACGGCGACGGCCCATCCGGTTGCGGTAGCTGACGTAGAGGCGCTCGCCTTCGGTGCCGTAGAGGAAGAGATCCTCTTCCTCCTCGCTCAGGTTCTCCCACGGCTCGTCGAGCGGGATCTCGTAACGGTCGGCGATCGCCTGGATGACCGATTCGTAGAAGCCCGAATTGCCCACCGACCAGGGGACGAGCGCACCCTCCGAGATCGACAGGCTCGTATCGGGCACGAGCAGATCCGGGTCGATCTCCTGCTGCGCGCCGAGCCCGGTGCAGCGCGGGCACGCGCCGTGCGGCGAGTTGAACGAGAAGATCCGTGGCTGGAGCTCGGGAAGCGAGACGCCGTGATCGGGACACGCGAACTTCTCGCTGAAGAGCAGCGAGCGGTCCTCGCCGACGAGGTCGATCGAGACGAGCCCTTCCGCCAGCTGCGCGGCGGTCTCCACCGACTGCGCGAGCCGGGTGCGGAGGTCGGGCTTCATCGTGAGCCGATCGACGACCACCTCGATCGTGTGCTTGTACTTCTTGTCGAGCGGAATCTCTTCCTCGAGCAGATGCTGCTCGCCGTCCACCTTGACCCGCGTAAAGCCCTCGTTCCGCAGCTCCTCGAAGACATCCTTGTACTCGCCTTTGCGGTCACGGACAACCGGCGCGTTGACCGTGAACTTCGTTCCTTCAGGCAGCTGAAGGATCTGGTCGACGATCGACTCCTGGCTCTGGCCCGTGATCGGCTTGCCGCAGACCGGGCAATGCGGCCGACCCACGCGCGCGTAGAGCAGGCGCAGGTAGTCGTAGATCTCGGTGACCGTACCGACCGTTGAACGCGGGTTCCTCGAGGTCGTCTTCTGGTCGATCGAGATCGCCGGCGAGAGGCCCTCGATCGAGTCCACGTCGGGCTTCTCCATCATCTGGAGGAACTGACGCGCATACGCCGAGAGGCTCTCGACGTAGCGCCGCTGGCCCTCCGCGTAGATCGTGTCGAAGGCCAGGGACGACTTCCCTGAGCCCGACAGCCCGGTGATGCAGATCAGCTTGTTCCGGGGCAGCCGGACGTCGATGTCCTTGAGGTTGTGCTCCCGGGCGCCGTGGACGACGAGCTCTTCTTGGGCCATAACCGGCCCAGTTTAGCTAGGCGGATCGGATCGAACAAGTGTTCGTTCAGGGGCCGGGAAACCCGCTTCAGGAGCGGAGAAACGAGTCAGCCGCTGAGCCGCTCGACGAGGCCGTACACCCGGCGCGGCTCGGGAACGTAGTCGATCTCGAGATCGCCCGCGACGATCGTCCCGTAACCCATGACCCGCCCCACGAGGCTCTGCTCGATCTCGACGGCTCCCAGTCGCGAAAGGCGCACGGCGGCCGCGCGGCGGTGAATCGTCCCGTGCACGACGAACAGCTTCTCCGTGGTCAAGACGACGCGCGTTCGCTCCCACATCCACACGGCCCGAAGCGCGATCCCCGCCCCCCCGACTTGCAGCAGAACGCCCATGATCGAGGCCGGCCAGCCGATCGCCATACAGCCGATGCCGACCGTCGCGAGCCCGAGCGCGCGCACGAGCGGGCCGGCGAGCACGACTGCATGGCGCCGCTCGTCGAGGCAGATGCGTTCCGACCCTGAAGTAATCATTGCGTTTGCCGCTTTCGCCGGACGGCGAAAGATCCCTGGTCATGAAGCAAACAGCGCAGCGCGTAGCCCTCTCGACGTTGATCGTCATCGCGATCGTCGCGGTGGCGCTCGCGCTCTGGAAGTTGAAGCTCGTTCTCGCCCTCGTCTTTCTCGCTTTCATCCTGGCCGCGGCGCTTCGTCCGAGCATCGAAAGGCTCGCTCGGGCCGGTATCCCTCGCGGGTTTGGCCTCCTCATCCATTACGTCGTCCTGGCCGGCGTCCTCGCGCTCGCTCTCTGGATCGTCGTGCCCCGCGCGATCGACCAGGTGCAGAACGCCCTGGGTGGAACGACGAAGGCACAGATCCACCAGGAGGCGAAAAGCTCCAAAGGAATCAAGCATGAGGTCCTGACGGCAATCGACAAGCGCCTGAGCAAGGTTCCCACGACGAGCGAGCTGCTCCACCCCGCCGTCGAGGTCACCCTGAAGGTCTTCGAAGTCGTGCTCGGAATCTTCTTCGTCCTGGCGGTAGCCGCCTACTGGATCTTCGAGCGGGGGCGTGCGGTCGACTTCGTCTCGTCCCTCTTACCACGCCCGAAGCGGAAGAAGCTGCGCGACACCTGGGACCTGATCGACCTCAAGCTCGGCGCTTTCGTGCGCGGCCAGGCGCTCCTGGTCGTGCTCGTCGGGACGGTGTTGTCACTTGGTTTCTGGGCGGTCCGAGAGCCGTACTTCATCCTGATCGGAGCGTTCGCCGGCGTGGTCGAGATCGTCCCGGTCATCGGGCCGATCTCCGCAGGCGTGCTGGCGGTCGCCGTCGGTGCGACTGCCTCGTGGCACGTCGCGCTGGCCGCCGGCATCTGCGTGCTCGTCGTACGGCTGCTCGAGGACTACCTGATCGTCCCGCGCGTGCTCGGCGAGGCGGTCGGCCTGTCGCCGCTCCTCGTCCTGGTCTCCGTCACCGCGGTGGGAATCCTCTTCGGCGGTTTCGCCGTCGTCCTCGCCGTTCCGCTAGTGGCGGTCCTCGTCACAGTGCTCGATGTCGTGGTGCGCGATGTCGACCCGGCCGAGGAAGACGTGCCGACCGTGCTCTTCCCGGCCAAGGACGCCGAGACGTAGGACTCGAGTCAGGCCGCGAGCGCGGAGACGATCGCCGCTTCGAGCTCGCGCAGGCGGAAAGGCTTGATCAGGTGCGCCACCGGCAGGAGGGCAGAGCTCTCGTCGCTCGGCGGGAAGATGCTCGCGCAGATGATCGGGAGATCCTCGAGCCGGCAACGTAGCCGAGCTGCCGCAGCCAGGCCGTCCGCAGAGGCCGGCTCGAGGATCATCACCGCGGGCGCGTCGTCGCTGGTCAGCTCGCCTTGACCGACCGGCTCGTTGCCGGTCCTCCTGACGACGGCCTCGATCAGGATCCTTAGATCGGGATGGGGCTCGCTGATCAGGATCCGTGCCATGCCCTCACTCTCGGCTCGGGTGGTAGGGAACCCGCATCAGGTCCAGTATGAGAACGGTATGACTGCAGCCCGCGTGCTCGTGATCGACGACGACGGGGACATCCGGCGGCTCGTCGCCGAGCTGCTCGGGCGAGCCGGCCTCACCGTGGAGCAAGCGGAGGACGGGCGCTCGGGCCTGCGCGCCCTCCACAAGACGCCTCCCGACCTGGTGGTCCTGGACGTTCAGATGCCGGAACTGGACGGCTGGGAGACCCTCGAGCGGATCCGGGATCTCAGCGAGGTGCCCGTGCTGATGCTGACCGCTCGGGGCGACGAGCTCGAGCGGGTGCGAGGCCTGAAGGCGGGCGCCGACGATTACGTCGTCAAGCCGTTCGGTCGGCAGGAGCTCGTCGCGCGCGTGCAGGCCCTCTTGCGGCGCGCGGGACCGGGGGTTGGCGAGCCGCAGACCCGCTACGCCGACGAACGCGTAACGATCGACTTCGCGCAGCGCACGGTCACGTTCGACGGGGTGGACGTCTCGCTGACGCCGCTCGAGTTCAAGCTCCTCGCGGCCTTCGTCCGTCATCCACGCCAGGTCCTGTCACGGGATCAGCTTCTCGAGCTCGTCTGGGGCGATACGTACGGCGTCGCGGCCGACCAGGTCAAGCTGTACGTCGGCTACCTACGGCGCAAGCTCGCCCCGGAGGACACGACGCGCGTCCCGATCGAAACGGTTCGCGGCTTCGGTTATCGGTACACGGCGAACTAGCGCGGTCGCGCCGGCAGCTCGACACAGAAGGACGTGCCCTCGCCCGGACCGCTGCGAACGGCGATCGAGCCGCCGTGCGCTTCGACGATGGCGCGGGTGATGTAGAGGCCCAGGCCCGTTCCGGGGATCTGGTGTTCGGAGGCCGTCGTGGCGCGGAAAAACCGCTCGAAGAGACGCTCCTGCTCCTCGGACGCGATCCCGATTCCGGTGTCCGCGACCTCGAGCCGCACGACACCGTTCACCGGCGTCACCGAGACGCGGACGTCTCCTCCCGCAGGCGTGAACTTGATTGCGTTCGAAACGAGGTTCTCGACCAGCTGGAACATCCGGCCCTTGTCGGCCTGAACCGAAGAGACAGCGCCCGCCTCGCAGGTGAGCTCGACCCCGCCGGCCGCCGCCCGCGGCCGCGACTCTTCGACCGACTGCCTCACGACCGCCGCGAGATCGAGCTCGGTCGGCCGGAGCTCGAGCTGGCCGGCTTCGAGGCGGGCGACGAATAGCAAATCGTTGACGAGCCGAAGAAGGCGATCCGCATTGCGATCCGCGACGTTGAGGAAACCACGCTGTTCCTCCGTCAGGTTGTCGTCGTCGAGAACTAGCTCGAGGTAACCCATGATCGAGGTCAGCGGTGTCCGGAGATCGTGCGAGATCAACGCCACGAATTCGTCCTTGAGCCGATCAGCCTCGCGGAGCTGCTCGTTCTGCCGCACGAGTTGACGTTGCGCGGATTCCGCCTCTGCGCGGGCCGCCCGCTCGGCGCGGCGGACACGGTCGAAAGACCTGACGAGCCCCGCGAGTCTGATGAGAACGAGGCCCGACAGCGCGGCCGACGCAATTGCAAGGGCAATAGCGTCGATCCGCCGATCGGCCAGTCGTTCCACCACCAGGATTAGCGGCACCGTCGCGACGGCGATCCAGAGCGCCGACAGACGCGCGCTACTGAGACGGGGGCCTACCGCCTGTCTGGGCTCGGAAAGATCACGCATCGAGGGGCTGAGGGCGGCCGTGCCCCAGAGCACGTAGGAGAGAAGCCAGCCGGCGTCGAGCCACGACGTCGCGACAAAAGTACCCGGTGAGACGCTGTAGACCTCGTCGGCCAGGAGGAGCAGGACGACGCTGGCGGTCAGGTAGCGATAGGAGACCGTGCGCCCGGCAGGTGTCAAGGCGAGAAACACGAGGGCTGCGATGAGTAGGACGTCCATTGCCGGGTACGACAGGGCAACGAGTTGCCCGACCCAGTCGCTCGAGCCAGTCAAGAGCGGGTGCATCACGAAGATCCAGTGGCAGATGCCGAACGCCACTGTTAGGAGAGCCGCGTCGATCAGTCCCTCCCGCCGGCCCTGCGGCAACATGCGCAGCACGAGCAGGACGAGCCCGACGGCCAACAATGGATAGCCGGCGAGGTAGAAGACGTCGGCCACCGACGGAATCGGCAGATCGCGATGCCAGATCCGGGCGTAGAAGTTGAAGAGCACGTCGCCGACCGCGAACGCCATCAAGCCCGCGGCGAAGAGGTACCACGCAGCCGAGAG
>Ga0137403_10002028_pt1 | contig 25261 bp, 20 predicted proteins | sample CZOMad2_1_16fung_FD_122057 | JGI IMG/M metagenome (GOLD analysis project Ga0137403, IMG submission 122057) | Vadose zone soil fungal communities from Angelo Coast Range Reserve, California, USA - CZOMad2_1_16fungal (Hybrid Assembly) | ecosystem: Environmental > Terrestrial > Soil > Vadose zone... | reverse complement strand
GCGCAGGGAATGCCGGGCGCGCGATGCGCCCGCAGCCTCGCGTGCAAAATAAAAAAGCACACGAGCATAGTCACCACGGTCACACCGGCGTCACCCGGCATTCCCCGCGCAATGGTTTTAACGGCTTATAGCGCGCTCTCCCCGGTGACCGGGCTTTCTTGCCACCGTCATCCCCAAGAAGCTTTGCTTCTCGAGAACTTGACACCAGCGTCGGGGCGTCAGGACCACACGACTTCGCCGTCCGCGGAAACGCGCCCTCGTCAGAAGCGTGCCCCGCGTCCACCGCATCCCGCACCCAACGTCGTGACGATGCGCAACGCCCCTCCTGCGGGGTACGGGAAGGGACTAGATATACACCGGATTTGCATTTCGGAAAAACAGAAATATTTTTTCGAAAGGGGCTGGACAAATGGGCTGGACGCAAAGTCACGGACGGCACCCGACGGGCAAATCAGTTGGCACAGCCAAGAGGCGCCCGTCAGCGAAGCAATCCATAAGACAACAAGAAAGCCAGAATGGATTGCTTCGTCGCGGAGCCTGTCATCGGGCGCGCATTCGCGCGACCCGTTGGCTCCCTTGCGCAAACCCTTTGCGTTTGTCGCAGGCAATGACGATCACGTCACACGCATCCCTGTTGGCTAATCCGCCCTACCCGCTATGGTGTCTTCAGCCTTCGCCGCAACTGACCCGAGAGTGGATACAGCAAAATGTTCGTTTCGTTCTTCCCCCGCCCCAAGCCGTTCTTTCTGTCGGCCATCATCTGGACGGCGCTTTCGATGGCGTTTTGGTACAGCTATGCGAGTGACTTGGTGGCGTTGACGGCTCCCGAAATCATCGAGGTAGCGCGATTTTGGTCGGCGCCATCGCTGTGGTTCCACCTCTATTTCGCGATCAGCGTGGCGGTCTTCGCCGGTTTCTGGATGATGCTCGCACCGCACCCCTGGGCCGTATGGTCGATTATCGGTTCCGCGTTGATCCTGTTCACCTCTTACTTCCAGGTTCAGGTCAGCGTCGCCCTCAACGACTGGCGCGGGCCATTCTATAACCTCATCCAGGCGGCGCTTACGAAACCGGGGTCCGTCACACGCGAGGAGTTGTACGCCGTAATTCTTACTTTCGCGAGCATCGCAACGGTCGCGATCGTGGTCGTTGTGCTGACGCGGTTCTTCGTCAGCCATTACATCTTCCGCTGGCGCACGGCGATGAACGATTTCTATGTCGCCAACTGGCCGCGTCTGCGCGCCATCGAGGGCGCCTCGCAGCGGGTGCAGGAAGACACCATGCGGTTTGCGACCATCATGGAAGGACTTGGCGTCAATCTCATCAGTGCCGCGCTCACGCTGTTGGCATTCTTGCCGGTTCTGGTCAAACTTTCCAGCAATATCCCCGAGCTGCCACTGGTCGGATCGATCCCCTACCCGCTGGTTTTTGCCGCGGTGATCTGGTCGGTGTTCGGAACTGGCCTTCTCGCGCTGATTGGAATTCGCCTTCCTGGGATCGAATTCTTCAACCAGCGGGTCGAAGCCGCCTATCGCAAGGAGCTTGTGCTCGGCGAAGATGATCCAACTCATGCCAGCCCGCCGACGCTTTCGATGCTGTTCGCCAAAATCCGCCACAACTACTTCCGCCTTTATCTGAACTTCATGTACTTCAATGTAGGCCGCTACGTTTATCTGCAGACTGACGTCATCTTTCCTTATATTCTTCTGGTGCCGACGATCGCCGCCGGCAAGATTACGTTCGGCCTACTGCAACAAATTCTGAACGCGTTCGAACAGGTCAGACACGCGTTTCAGTATCTCGTCAATTCGTGGAGCACGATCGTCGAACTGATTTCCATCTATAAGCGATTGCGCGCCTTCGAGGCCAAGATCGGGGGCGAGCCCCTGCCCTCGATCGAGACACGGACGGAGCCGATGTCGTTGTGATGGCCGCCTTCATTTTCCGATCGTCATTGCGAGCCAACGGGTCGCGCGAATGCGCGCCCGATGACGGGCTCCGCGAAGCAATCCAGCTACAGCAAGATCGCCAATGGATTGCTTCGTCGCTTGCGCTCCTCGCAATGACGACAACGTGACGCGCCCGACTCGGATGTAAACACCACGCCTTCGCAACCGAAGGGCGCAGGCACAAAGCGGTGGTGTGGTCGGTTCGTTCCCTGCCTCTAATCCTGGTGGTGTTGCATGCGGCCGAAAGCGCGGCTGTAATCTTGCGCCATGAGCACGAAGTCTCGCCAATCGATCTTTGGCGGCCCGATCATGGGCGCGAAAATCCGCGCTACGCACGCGCGCGAGGTCGCCAACAAGGCGCTTCGCGAGGCCGACCGCGCGGAAGCGGAAGCCTGGTCGATCCGGATGGAGGGCTATGGCGGACCCGCTCAGCCGTCGCCGACGATCGCGCAATGCCTCCATGGCGGGCTCGGCTGGCTCGAGGTGGAATGCAACCGCTGCAAGACCCGCGCAAGCCTGCCGCTCAACGCGATCCGCCGGCCGCGCGACACGCCGCTCTGGAAGCTCGAGGCTTCGCTGAAGTGCCGGTCATGCCGGAGGGGCCGCTATGCGCCGCCGGTGCATATGATCAAATTGACGGAAGCGCGGGAGATCACGCCCTATCTATGGGTGCATCCGGACGAGGAGCGGTGAGCTGGGTCATCGGCCCGATATTACTTCATCGCGCGGAGCGTATTGTCACGTACACCGCGTACGTCACGCCCGCCTGATCACAACAATTTTTCTGTTCTGTCGCGCCTTCCTTGCAACCGCCCGTGCCCGGTTGCAGTTGGTTCATGAGCCGATATTGGTGAACGATCGGGTGCAGGAGGTTTTAATGACTAAACAGCTTCTCGCAGGCGCAATGGCCGTGGCTCTCGCAGCAGGTATGACGACCAGTGCGATGGCCTTTGACCGTGGCGGCGATGGCAGCGTTGCCGCCAGGAACGGCAGTAGATTCGCTGGCGTCCGCGGCTTTTCAGGATACCGTCATGGCTGGAGCGGCCGGCGCTTTGTCGGCGACCATGGCGGCCGGGATTACGGCCCCACCTATTATGAAGGCGTTGCGCCCTTCGGCCGTCTTGTCGGGCCACCCGTCAAGGGCGGATCGACCTTCTTCGTCGGCTGGTAAAACACGCTGCCATCGCGGCGCGCGCGCAGATCACGGCATTTGGGTCATCCGGACGAGGAGCGGTGAGGCACTCACGTTGCCGCATGAGCCAACGGGTCGGTGCAAGCACCGCCGCTGACAGGCTCCACGATATGCGGGAATAGAACAAGCAAGGCCACACCCGTTGTTCGCCGTATGATGTTACTACTATGCTCCGTATTTGTGGATATTGGCGACTATTGTGGCTGTTGCCGGCTCCTCCTAAACATTCTTTAATTTCGGTTTGCCGTCAGCCTGAGATAGATTTCAGTCATCGGCTGGCGACTCAGTAGCTGTGGACCACCAACGATGGTCCGCAAGGTACGTGGTTTCCGGCGGGTGCACCTGCGGCGAGGTGTTGTGTGCTGCCAAGCGCGACACCTCGCCGTATCATTGCTTTTGCGGCCGTTACGGCCGTGGCCGGAGCCGCTCGTCCGGCGGAGCAATTTCGGTGACAAGATCGCGAATCAGGGCTTTCTTCGGCAACGGCGCCAGCGCCATCACGCCTTCCTTCAGCCGCACCGTGCAGGCGTAGTCGACCTTGCCGTCGATCAGCATCATGCATTCCTTGCAGGCGTTGGCATTGATGCAGGAGAATCGAAACCCCAGCGACGGATCGGTCTCGCAGCGCAGCGCGCGCAAGCCGTCGAGCACGGACTGGCCGGGCTCGAAGGTGACTTCGAAGTTTTCGATGCGTGGCGGCTCGCCGGGCACACCGCGCTGGACGGCGAGCGTCGCCTTCATGCCGCAACCCTCCCGGTTGAGGGCGCAACGCGGCCGAGCTTGAGTTCGTTGTTGCGTGAAAGCGCCACGATCTGATTGACGCACCATGCGTCATCGAGACCCGGATGATCCTCGCGCTGATGCGCGCCACGGCTTTCGTTGCGCGCAAGCGCCGGCACCGCGACCGATTGCGCGACCAGGAGCATATTGCGCAGGTCGAGCCAGTCGACCAGTACGGGATCGAACGCGGATGCCGACGAAAACGGGACCTCGCCGATTTCATTTTTCAATCGAGCGATCGCCTGCAACGCCGATTGCAGCTTTGCTCGGGTGCGGAATGGCCCGACCTCGTCGGCCATCAGCGCCTTCAAGTCTCTTATCACTGCCGCCGGGTTGGGCGCGTCGCGGCGCACGGCGCCGCGCAACAGATCGAGCGCCGACTGAGTAGCCTGCGCGGACCAGAGCGAAGAAGTGCTTTTCAGCGCATGCCGCGCGGCGTTGTGACCGGCACGTGCGCCGAACACCAGCGCTTCGGTGATCGCGTTGCCCGAGAGGCGGTTAGCGCCACCGGCGCCGCCGACCGCCTCGCCACAGGCATAAAGGCCGGGCACAGCGGTACGCAGCGTCGCGTCGACCCGCACGCCGCCCATGTGATAATGCGCGATCGGCGCGACTTCGACCGGGCGTTTGGCAAGATCGATGCCATTGGCGGCGAGCCGGTCCACCACGGGGCCGAAGGCGCGACGGATCTCGGCCTCGGGCACGTGCTGGAAACTGAGGTAAGCGCCGCCGGCGGGGCTGCCGCGGCCGGCCTCGACTTCCCTGGTGATGGCGTAGGTCGCAAGATCCCGCGTCAGGACGTAACGGCCGTCGCTGCGGGTATCCTGCGTCGCATAGTCCTGCTCGAATTCCCGCATCTCGGCATTGAGCAGCTTGCCGCCGAGCTTGTAGCGGAACGGATCCCACATGATCGGGTCCATGCCGACCAGCCTCGGCGCGAGATGACCGATGGGAAAGAACTGCACGAACTCCATGTCGATCAGTTCGGCGCCGGCGCGCAGCGCCAGCGCATAACCGTCGCCGCCCATATTGGCGGAGGCGCTGTTGCGCCGGTACAGCCCGGTCAATCCGCCGGTCGCGATCACCACGGCCTTGGCCGCGAGCGTAACGGCTTCACCGGTCGGCAGATGCAGCGCGGTGGCGCCGCAGGCCACACCGTCGCGAAGCGCGATATCGACGACCACAAGCTCGCCGATGCGGCGGATGCCGTTCACCAGATTGAGCTGCGCGCGCAAAGTGCGCGACACCGCTGGGCCCGTAGAGAGAAAATCGACATAGGCGCAGCGCGGCCGGTCGTGGCCCGGCGCCTGAGCCTGCTTGATGTGGCCGTCCTCGCGCGCCCAGCCGACCTTCCAGCCGTCCATCTCGTGCAGCCGATGCGGCCCGTCCTCGCACAATAGCGCGGCCAACGGCTGGTCGCACAGACCGCGGCCGGCGGCGAGCGTATCGGCGAGATGATGCTCCCAGTGATCCGGTGTCTGCTCGGAAAGGGCGGCGGCGACCGTCATCTGCGCCATGACGGTGGCGCCGCCGCGCCCGATCAGGCTGCGGTCCGCCAGCACCACGGCCACACCCGCCCGTGCGGCCTCAAGCGCGGCGTACATGCCGGCGCCACCGGCGCCGATCACGAGCACGTCGGTCTCGATATGCGCCGGTGCGGCGGCGCCGTTGTTTCCTGGTGTCGTCATGATCGTTCCGATGTCGCGCGCTCGCGTTCGATCAGGAGCTGCGCCGCAACCGCCGCCGCGATGATGCTGGGCTCCTTGCCGCGGATGTCGGGCAGTCCGATTGGACAGACCAGCCGCGCAATCTGTGGCTCGGAGATGCCGAGTTTTTGCGCCTGACTTGCAAATCGCGCCCGCTTGGTGGCGGATCCGATCAAGCCGACGAAGCCAAGGTCCACTCGGCGCAGCGCCGCCGCCGCGATCGAATAATCGAGCGGATGCGAGTGGGTCATGATCAGGGCGAAGGCGCCGCGCGGGGCGGCGTCGATCTCGCGCTCGGGCGCGTCGGTCCTCACAATCGTGACGTTGGCCGGCACGTGGCCTGGAAACTGATCGGCCCGGCTATCGATCCAGCGCACCGAAAACGGAAGCTGCGACAGCGCAAGCACGACCGCGCGGCCGACATGGCCTGCCCCAAAAAGCAGGACCGTCTTGCGCGCTTCGCCGAACCTCTCCACGAACCGCTGCTTGCTGCCTTCTGCCATATCCTTACCGCCAACCTCGCCATCCCGGATGTCCCGCGCGATGCGGCCTTGCTCCGTCATGCGGCTCAAGGTGACAAAGGGGCCGGCCTCCTCGGCGGCCGCAAGTTCGCGCACCCTGTCGAGATCGCCGGCATCAAAGGTCTCGATCAGGGTGGTCACCGACCCGCCGCAACATTGGCCGAGATTAGGACCCAGCGGCCAAACCCGCACTGATGCCGCAGGGGTTTCCTCCGACAGCGCGGCCTCCGCCACGGCCAGCGTTTCGTATTCGAGACGGCCGCCGCCGATGGTTCCGAAAAAGCCAGCGTCCTTCTGCACCACCATCCGCGCGCCGACCTCGCGGGGCGCCGAGCCCTCCACCTTGATGATGCTGACCAAGGCAGCGCGGCGGTGCTTCTCAAGCGATTCCTGGATACGTCGCCACACCAGTTGCATTCAAGTCGGCCCGTTCGATCGTGATGTGATCAAGTTGAATCGCATCACGATCTCATCTCTCTGTTTGAGCATGATCTCCGCGCAAACGCCACGCGTTTGTCGCGAGGAAAAACCGGTTCCCACTTTGCGCTAGCGCGGCCCTTCGGGTCCGGATCATGCACTGGGGATGCCGTGGCCATTTGCCAATGCCGCCGCCGCATCGAAGGTTCCTACCGCTTTCAGAATCGATTCCGGCGTCGCCGGCGCGTCCAGCAACACGGGTTGGCCCGGATGGACGGAATGGATCGCGTCGGCGATCGCCGCGAATACCGAAGTCGCCAGCATCAATGGCGGTTCGCCGACGGCTTTCGAGCGGTAGATGGTCGGCTCCTGGTTTTCGTTGTCGAACAGCGCGACGCGGAAATCATCCGGCACGTCGGAGGACACGGGAATCTTGTAGGTCGAAGGCGCATGCGTCAGCAGACGGCCGTCGGCGTCATAGACGAGTTCTTCGGTGGTCAGCCAGCCCATGCCCTGCACGAAGCCGCCCTCGATCTGACCGATGTCGATCGCCGGATTAAGCGACCGGCCGACATCGTGCAGGATGTCGACGCGCTCGACCTTCATTTCGCCGGTCGTGACATCGACGATGACCTCGCTGCAGGCAGCACCATGGGCGAAGTACAAAAATGGCCTGCCCTTGGCCTTGGCGCGGTCCCAATGCAGCTTTGGCGTCTTGTAAAAGCCGGCCGCGGAGAGATGGATACGCGCGCCATAGGCGCGCTTGGCGAGCTCCCCGAAGGAGACGCTCTCGTTGCCGATGAAAACCTGGTCGTCGCGAAATTCGATCAACTCCTCCGACACGTTCCAGGCGGTGGCGGCGAACTGCGTAAGCCGCGCCTTGATTTCGCGGCAGGCGATTTGCACCGCCATTCCATTCAAGTCGGTTCCGGCGGACGCTGCCGTGGGCGAGGTATTCGGCACCTTGTCGGTCGATGTCGCGGTGATGCGCACGCGCTCAAGGCCGATGCCGAATTCTTCGGCGGCGATCTGAGCTACTTTTTGAAACAGGCCCTGGCCCATTTCGGTGCCGCCATGATTGAGATGAACCGAACCATCCTGGTAGACGTGAACCAGGGCGCCAGCCTGATTGAGGATGGTGAGCGTGAAGGAAATGCCGAACTTCACAGGCGTCAGCGCGATCCCGCGCTTGAGAATCGGCGACGAGGCGTTGAATTTCGCGATGTCGCTCCTGCGGCTGCGGTAATCCGAGGTCCGCTCCAGTTGCTCGATCAGCCGTTGGATCACGTCGTGGTCTTCCACCGTCTGGCCGTAGGGCGTGACGTCACCGCCGCCGCGGTAGAAATTGGCCTTGCGCACATCGAGCGGATCGCGGCCGAGGTGGTGGGCGATGGCATCGATGACGCGCTCGATCGCGAGCACGCCCTGCGGCCCGCCGAAGCCGCGGAACGCGGTGTTGGAGACGGTGTCGGTTTTGACGCGCTTTGAATGAATCCGAAACGCCGGCAAGAAGTAGGCATTGTCGGCGTGGAACATCGCGCGGTCCACGACGCCGCCGCTGAGGTCGGCGGAACATCCACAGCGCGCGGCAAGCTCAAGATTGACGCCATCGATGACGCCGCGGGTGTCGAAGCCGACCGACCAGTCGACCCGAAAATCATGCCGCTTGCCGGTCATCATCATGTCGTCGTCGCGGTCGAGACGCAGCTTGCATGGCCGGCCCGTCGCGTGTGCGGCGAGAGCGGCGATCGCGGCCCATTGCGTTGCCTGGGTTTCCTTGCCGCCGAAGCCGCCGCCCATGCGGCGTACCTGGCAAGTGACATAGGAGTCGGCGACGCCGAGCACGCGCGCCACCACGTGCTGGACTTCGGAAGGATGCTGGGTTGATGAATGGACCAGCATGTCTTGGTCCTCGCCCGGTATGGCGAAGGCGACCTGGCCTTCGAGATAAAAGTGCTCCTGACCGCCGATGTGGAAAACGCCGTTCAAGCGGTGAGGCGCCTTGGCGATGACCGCGTCGGCATCACCGCCGACAAGAGCGTAATCGGGCAGCACGGTCTCCCCGGAGCCAAGACCCTGCTCGACGGTGACATTCGCTCTCTCGCGCTCGATATCGATGACAGCAAGCGTTGCCGCGCGACGCGCGATATCGCGCGTGGTTGCGATGACGGCGAAGATCGGCTGGCCGTGAAACATCACGCGCTCGGTGGCGAACGCCGGCTCATCGGCATGGGTGGGCGAGATATCGTTTTTACCGGGAACATCGTTGCCGGTAATGACGGCGTGGACTCCGGGGAATGCGCGCACCGGGCCGAGATCAAGCCGGATGATGCGTCCCCGCGCCGCCGGCGAGCCGCCGATCGCCACATGCAGCGTCCCTTCCGGTTCAAGCATGTCGTCGATGTAGTCAGCGGCGCCTTGCACATGCTTGAACGCGCTGTCGTGCGGCATCGCCCGATGCACATGACGCAAGGACGGATCGACCGGTTCAAGACGAGACATCAACGCTCTCCCTTCGATCCAGCACGCGTGTCATCGGGCTCGACACGCCGGCGATCTCCGCCAGCGCCTTGATCACGAGATTGCGGGCGACACCGAGGCGGTATTCGGCGCTGGCGCGCATGTCGGTCAGCGGCGTGAAATCGTCGCCGATCCGCATCGCAGCACGGCGCCAGGCGCTAATATCATGCAGCGCCGCGCCGACGAGCTGACCCTCGACCGCCGTCGCACGTTTCGGCGTCCCGGCCATGCCGCCAAAGGCGACTCGCGCCGAGGTGATCCGGCCACCGTCGAGACCGATCCGGAACGCACCGAGCACGGCGGTGATATCCTCGTCGAACCGCTTGCTGACCTTGAAGGCCCGGAAGAAAGTGGCGGCAGGAAGCTTTGGGACGATCAGGCGCCGCACGAATTCGCTCGGCTCGCGATCCTGCTTGCCGTAGCTGATGAAAAATTGCTCGAGCGGCATTGTGCGTATCCGCTCGCCGTTGCGCAGTTCGACACTGCCGCCGAGCGCGATAAAAAGCGGCGCCAGATCCCCGATCGGTGAAGCATTGGCGATGCTGCCGCCGACAGTGCCTGCCGCGCGCACCTGAACCGAGCCGAACCGCCGCAGGATTTCCGCGATGTCAGGATCGATCGATGCAAGCGGTGACGTTGCGTCTGCCAGCGTCACCGCTGCACCAACATGGATTGCATCGGCCGCCTCCTCGATCCGGTCGAGGCCGGCTCGGCCGACGTGAATGATCTTGTCGAGGGTAGCGAGCTTCTTGGTGATCCACAGACCGACGTCGGTCGCGCCGGCGATGATCGTGGCATCGGGATGGCGCTGATAGAGCGAGGCGAGTGAATCTTCGCTTGCGGGCGAGGCGAAGAAGCCGGCGTCGTTGCCGACGAACACGTCGGCATCGTCCTGCAACTGGCGCAACGCGGCGATGGTGTCGGCCTCCTTGGCGACGAAGCGATCCATCATGGGGCCGGCGCAGGCTTCACGGGCGGCGTCGACAATCGACCGGTAACCGGTGCAGCGGCAAAGGTTGCCCGCCAGCGCATCGTTGATTTTGGCGCGCTCGGTTCGCTCGCCTTCGCTGTGGAAATGCGCGAACAGGCTCATGACGATTCCCGGCGTGCAAAACCCGCATTGCGATCCATGACCCGCCGCCATCGCCGTCTGCACCGGATGCAATTTTCCTTCGTGCGCGAGGTCCTCGACCGTGATGAGTTCACAGCCGTCCAACTGGCCAAGCGTCGCGATGCAGGCGTTGACCGGTTCATAAAGCAGGCGGCCACCGCGCTCCCTTGCGATGACGACGGTGCACGCGCCGCAATCGCCTTCGGCGCAGCCTTCCTTGGTTCCGGTCGAGCGTTCCTCGAGCCGGAGCCAGTCGAGTATCGTGGACTGCGGCAAAAACTCATTGAGCCGAATGATCCGGTCTTGCCTGCGAAATTGGATGCAGTTTCTGGTCATGCCCGGTAATCTCGTTTGAGGTCCGGCGATCGTGACACGTCACGGCCGCCGATCCAGACCTGCGCGATATTCGACTTCGACGCAGTATAGATGATTTTTTGCAGTATGTTCTCACCTTGATCGAGATCGTCCCAAAGCCGGATCGTGCCGTGCGGCGCGGCCGTGTCGATCACCATCGCGTCGAACTGGTAGCCCGGGGAGAATTGGCCGACCGGAAGATCGAGCGCGATGGCGCCGCCGGTGGTCGCCAGATAGAAGGCGTCGCGAAAGTCGATCCACACGCCGGCCTGGCGGCTGCGCTCGGCTGGTCCGAGGTTGGGGTCGACGCCGCTTTCCAATAGTCGCGCGACCATGAGCGCGCTGCGCATGTTGTCGAACAGCGACCCGCTCGGCCCACCCGAAATGTCCGACCCGAGCCCAACGTGCAGCCCCTTCTCCAGCGCTGCCTTGAGCGGAAACACCGCGCTGGAAAAATAGGCATTGGAAAGCGGACAATGCGCCACGCCTGAGCGGCGGGCGCGGATAGTGTCCATATTAGTGGCAGTGATCAGGTTGGAATGCGCCAGCACGGTGTGGCGGCCGAGCAGTCCGAAGCGGTCCAGGCTTTCGGTGTCGGTGATGCCGTGACGTTCGAGCACATAGCCATGCTCCCAATCGCTTTCCGAACAATGGGTCTGGACATGACAGCCGCACTGCTTGGCCAGCGCGCCCAGACCCTCCAGCGTCGCGTCGGTACAGGAGGGAATGAAGCGCGGCGTCACCACCGGCTTCACCAGCGCCGCGACGTTTTCCGGATGGTGCCTGATGTAACCGATCAGATCTTCGGTGCCGCGCATGGCCTCATCGGGCGAGGCGTCGCGGTAAAAATCGGGACACTCCTCGGCATTGTCCATCACCACCTTGCCGATCAGCGCGCGCTGGCCGGCCTCCAGGCAGATATCGGCGAGAATGCGCGTCGCCTCCTGATGGATGGTCGCAAAATAAAGCGCCGTGGTGGTGCCATTGGCAATGAGGTCATCGACCAGCAGGCGATAGCTTTTCCGGGCAAAGGCCGTGTCGGCGTATCGCGCCTCCAGCGGAAAGGTGTATTTCTGCAGCCAGACCTCGAGCGGGACATCGAGCGCACTGCCGAGTTGCGGGTATTGCGGCGCGTGAATATGTAGATCAACGAAACCCGGCAGCAAATACGAGCCTTCCGGCAAGGTCATGAGTTTCCCTGCGGCCTTCTGCCTGTCCTTCTGTTCGCCGTAGGCGATGTCGTTCGGGTGGAGCACGGAAACAATGGTGCCGTCATCGCCGATAGAAATCAGCGCATTCTGAAGAATGTCGATGTCGCCGCGCCTGGTCGTATGAAAGCCCGATGCAATAAGGGCCTTGCCGCGCAAATGATCCATGAAGAGTCCTACGCCCGCCTTGATATGAAAATATCCCTTGTTAAGGACCCTCTGTCGATGATCGAAATTTCATCATAACGCCAGCAACGAAGCGACTATATTGAGTTGGCAGCCACGAGTCGCGGGTGAATCCGGTCTGTCCGGTATGACGGCGCGCGGAGTAAGCTCCCACCGCCAACCGTCCCGACAGGCCAGGCATGACGGCGGGCCCCAAATGATGCTACGAGAGGCTCACTTCACGCTCCATCGGTACATGCATGCGGATTTCTTCGACCACACGATTTTGGCTCGGCGCTTTGCTGTCGGCGATGCTGTGCGCGCCACAGCCGGCGGCGGCTCAACTCCTCGCGCCTCCGGGCCAGCCAATGGCGCTCCCTGCCAGACCACCTTCCGCGCCCTCCCCGCGCGCGGCCGCCTGCCACAATGGCGCAAGCTTCGATCGCTTCCTCGCTGATTTGAAACAACAGGCTGTCGCCGCCGGGGTGTCGCAAAGCGCACTCAGCGAAGCCGCGCCGTATCTCGTCTACGACCAGGGCATCGTCAACCGCGATCGCGGCCAGCGGGTGTTTGGGCAGGTATTTTCCGAATTCGCCGGCCGCATGGCAGCTCCCTACCGGATGCAACAGGGCCAGGCGCGGATCAAGACTTACGCTGCTGCGTTCGCGCGCGCCGAAAAGGAATATGGCGTGCCGCCGGCGGTGATCGCCGCGTTCTGGGGACTCGAAAGCGACTTCGGCGCCAATATGGGCAACCTGTCGACGCTGCGCTCGCTGGTATCGCTGGCCTATGATTGCCGCCGCTCGGAACGTTTCGTCGGCGAGACCATCGCGGCACTGAAGATCATCGACCGCGGCGATCTTGCACCCGCCGAGATGGTCGGCTCCTGGGCCGGCGAACTCGGCCAGACACAATTTCTGCCGACGCATTATTTCAACTATGCCGTGGATTACGGCGGCCGCCGCAATCTCCTGCATAGCGCGGAGGACGTGATCGGCTCGACCGCAAACTACATCGCCAACGGGCTGAAATGGCGGCGCGGCGAACCCTGGCTGCAGGAAGTGCGCGTCGCTTCAAGCAACCTTGCAACCAATTTTCCCTGGGAACAGGCCGACCTCACGATCCGTTTGCCGCGCTCCAAATGGGCGCAGCTCGGCGTCACCTATCCGGATGGCAGGCCATTGCCGAACGACGACATGCCGGCCTCGCTGCTGTTGCCGATGGGAAGGACCGGGCCGGCGTTCCTTGCCTACGCCAATTTCGCCGCCTACACCGAATGGAATAATTCGCTGATCTATTCGACCACCGCCGGCTATCTCGCCACTCGTATCGCGGGCGCGCCGCCGATGCAGCGGCCGGCGGCGCCGGTGGCGCAACTGCCCTTCAACGAGCTGCGCGAGCTGCAGCAACTTCTGGTGCGCGCGGGATTTAATGTCGGCAAGGTCGACGGCGTGATGGGCCAGCAAAGCCGCAGCGCAGTGAAGGCGATGCAGATCAAATACGGCCTGCCGGCGGATTCCTGGCCCACGGCCGAATTGCTGGCGCGGATGCGCGGCCCCCGCGTGGCGCCGCCGACACAAGGGGCGGTCAGCGTGCGCCTACCCATTGGCTCGCAATGACCGAGTGAAACTGGTATCCCGTCATTCCGGGGCGCGTGAAACGCGAACTACGATGTGCTATTGCACATCGAAGAATCTCGAGATTCCGGGCTCATCGCTTCGCGACGCCCCGGAATGACAGCGACAACCGAAAGAGCACCCATGTCCTTCTACGAAGCCTCCGTCCCCGCGTTCCAGCAAATCCTCGGCAGCCTCCAAGGCCTGCTCACCAAGGCCGAGGCGCACTGTAAGGCGAAGAATATTGCGCCCGAGGTGCTGCTCGGCGCGCGGCTCTATCCGGACATGCTGCCGCTATCGCGGCAGATCCAGCTGGCGTGCGATTTCGCCGCCAAAGGCTGCGCGCGATTGACCCACAGCGATGTGCCCTCGACGCCTGATACCGAGAAGACCTTCGAAGAATTGCGACAGCGGCTTTCGAAGACCAGCGACTATTTGAAGACGTTCAAGCCCGCGCAATTCGAAGGCGCAGATAGCCGCGACGTCACCTTCCCCGCCGGGCCCGACCGAACCATCACGCTCAAGGGCCAGCAGTTCCTCAACCGCTTTGCGTTTCCGAATTTCTATTTCCACGCCGCGACCGCGCACGGCATTCTCCGGCATAACGGCGTGGAAATCGGCAAGCGCGATTATCTGGGAGTTAGTTGAGATATTCCACCCCTCATGGTGAGGAGGCGCACATGCGCCGTCTCGAACCATGAGGCCCGTGGCCCATCCTTCGAGACGCGGCCTGGCGGCCGCTCATCAGGATGAGGGATGAGGGAGACCGCGGCAGCGTCCCAGGCAAATTTCAACCAAAACAGTACCCATCGAAAGGCGGTGTCTTTCCCGCACCAAGCCAAGTTCAAACAAATCCTGCTATCTGGCCCATTGCTTATCTTTCCGATTGCCGCGAGGTGCGGCGGTTTCGCGCGGGGCTAGCCTGCGTGATCGTGATAGCTCGCGTCTTGCCGGGTCTGGCAGGAATGCACACCTCAATTGATACTTCAGTGTTCCTCCGTTAGCACCGCCTCCCTGCCATTCACCGAGAGTACCAAAATGACCACGCCGCCCAAACTCCTCGAGCCTTTTAAGCTTGGCCCGATCACGTTGCCTAACCGCCTTGTGATGGCGCCGCTGACCCGCAACCGCGCGGTCGAAGGTCTGGTGCCGAGCCCGTTGGCGGTTGAGTATTACGGGCAGCGCGCCTCCGCCGGTCTCTTGATCACCGAAGCAAGCCAGGTTTCGCAACAGGGCCAGGGATATCAGGACACCCCCGGCATCTATTCCAGGGAGCAGGTCGCGGGCTGGCGCAAGGTCACCGACCGCGTGCACGCGCGCGGCGGGCGAATCTTCCTGCAGCTCTGGCATGTCGGCCGCATCTCGCATACCTCGCTGCAACCGAATGGCGGCGCGCCGGTGGGACCGTCGGCCATTCGCGCCAAGGGCAAGACCTTCGTCGGCGGCACCTTCACCGATATTTCCGAACCGCGTGCGCTGGAGCTTTCGGAAATTCCCGGCATCATCGGGAGTTTCAGACGCGGCGCCGCGAATGCGCTGGAAGCGGGTTTCGACGGCGTCGAGATCCATGGCGCCAACGGTTATCTGCTCGATCAATTCGCCAAGGACGGCTCCAACAAGCGCACCGACGCTTACGGCGGGTCGATCGAGAACCGCGCCAGGCTGATGCTCGAAGTCGCCAAGGCCGTGACCACCGAGGCGGGCGCGGAGCGGACCGGCATCCGGATTTCGCCGGTGACGCCGTCGAACGACATCTCCGACTCCAATCCGCAACCGTTGTTTGACTACATCGTCGATCACCTCAACGCCTTGAAGCTCGTCTACATCCACGTCATCGAGGGGGCGACCGGCGGCCCGCGCGACATTGCGCCGTTCGACTACGCCTCCCTGCGCAAGCGTTTCAAGGGCGCCTATATCACCAACAACGGCTATGATTTCGAACTCGCCAACAAGGTGTTGTCGGCAAGCGAGGCCGACCTGATCGCGTTCGGAAAATTGTTCATCGCCAATCCCGATCTGGTCGAACGCCTCAAACGCGGCGCGCCGCTCAACGCACCCGACAAGGCGACGTTCTATGGCGGCGGCGCCAAGGGATACACGGATTATCCGGCGCTGGAAGCCGCCGACGCGGCGGAGTAGTCCCAGCTAGCAACCATTGTCATTCCGGGCGGGTGCGCGAGCACCAGACCCGGAATCTCGAGATTCTCCGATGTGCAATGCACATCGTAGTTCGACGCTTCGCGTCGCCCCGGAATGACAGAGAGATTGGTTCCGGCTTCTCTTTCCCTCGTCATGCCCGCGAAGGCGGGCATCCAGTAAACACAACCGTCAGCGATCGCCGAGAAGCCGCGGCGTACTGGATCGTCCGGTCAAGCCGGACGATGACGACGGGTTGCGGCCCTGCTGCTTTGTTCTAATGTCAGCAGCATGAAAGAAGCCGCCGAAGACATCGTCCGCCGCGCCACGGCCGCCTTCAACGCCGGCCGTCGCGACGAGGCGGTTCAGCTGTGCGAACAGGGTTTGAGCGGCGCGCCCGGCGAGCCGATGCTGAGTCACCTCATGGCGGCCATCTTGTTTTCCAAGGACGAGATCAAAGCGGCGCACAGTCACATCGAGGCCAGCCTCGCCAGGCGCCCTGACAACGCTGCCGCGCACCTGCTCGCGGCGCGCATCGCGCGCGCCGGCAAGAAGCTTGAGGACGCGCTGTCGCATCTCGACCGAGCGATCGCACTCGCGCCGCAGCGGGAAGCCTTTCTCGAAAAGGCGCGCACACTCGATCAGGCCGGACTTCCGCCGCAGGCGCGGCAGGCGTGGCGGGCCATCCTCGACGTCATTCCGGAAAACGTCGAAGCCGCGGCGCGGCTGGGACGGCTGGCATGGGAAGATGGCGACCATGCTACCGCCGCTTCCTTGCTCGCACGCGCGGTGCAAGGTGACGCACCAGCTTCCGTCTGGTTCGATCTCGGCCTCGTCCGTCAGGATTTGCGCGACTATGGCGGCGCTGCGGAAGCCTATCGCAAGGCGATCGAGATGAAGCCTGACCATGCGGAGGCCGCACTCAATCTCGGCGTCGTGCTCCAGGAATCCGGAGATCTCGACGCCGCCATGCACGCCTACCGCGACGCCTATCGCATGCGCCCCGAGAGTTTTGGCGTCATCGCGATGGCGCTGACCTCGGCATCCCACGGCCGCCTCTGGCTCGATGAGGCGGCGTTGCGGCGCGCGCTTGACGTTGATTGATGCCCCGTTGGAATGAGACGTTGAATCTCGACCGCGGCCTCATGGTTCGAGACGCGCGGCGTTGCCGCGCTCCTCACCACGAGGAGCTAAGAGACCCTCATCCTGAGGAGCGCACGCTTGTGCGCGTCTCGAAGGATGATGGCCGCAATCACGCCCGCCCCCGCCGCGCGCGGAAACGCTTGCGATAGACGTTGGGACTCGCCAGCACCTCGGTGACGGTTTTTTCGTAAGCCTGTTGATGCGCCTCATCGAAGCATTCGAATTCAAGCTGCGGGGCGTCGCGCGGCACTGCGAAGACTTGCGCCACCGGCGTGCCCTTCGACAGCACGCCGGAGAACTCCGGTTGCGTCCAGACCGCCGGAAAATTGATGCCGCCATCGTGGAAACGATCGGCGTCGACCAGTCCCGTGATCGTGCGAAACGGCAGATCGTCGCGGTTGACGGGATGGGTTGCAAACAACGACCAGCCCGGCTCAAGCTCGATGGTCCAGAAGCTGTTGAACTTGATCGCCGCCTGTCCGTCTCTCGCGAACGGCGCATCGGGAAACTGTGCCGCGGCATGAAAACTCAGGGGAGCGCGGGGATGGCCGGAAGTCGATGGCTCCGGAATATTCCAGGCCCACGAAAACGAACCTCGATCGACCGTGACGTCGCAGGGAAGCAGGATCAAGACCCCATAGGCCATCGCGTCGACAAAAGGCGGGCACTGCTTCACGGTGCGAATGTCCCGCCCGTGGATGTCCGAATGCGCTTTTGCCGGCATCGCCCGCAGCCAATCGGGAAGCATGCCGCGCGCGTAAACCGGCCGCGGCAGATGATCCGACAATGCCGGATCGCAGCGAAAGATCATGCGCATGGCGGGCTCCCGAGCCGTCATGCCCCGCGAAGGCGGGGCATCCAGTAATCACCGGCGCCCGAGACCGAATCGAGAAGCCGCAGCGTACTGGATCGTCCGGTCAAGCCGGACGATGACGGAGTATAACAAAAAAAGGCCGGGATCGCTCCCGGCCTTGGCTGTTTGCGTTCCCCGGATGCTGCGCAGCGCCATTAGCGCGTTTACGCGCGTCTTCGACGCACTATGGTGTTGCGTAGCTGATCCGGGGTCCACCCACCGTGGGGGTCCCGGCTCTGCGAAGCGGCGCAAGCGCCGCGTCGCGTCCAGGACACGCTTCTTCCTCAGTTCGAGGCCCGCTTCGGGGGCGAGGCCGGCCACGACTTGATCAGCGTGTCGTAGTCGACGGTTTCGCCCTTCGGCTTCTCGTTGGCGAGCTTGCGCTGGGGCGCGATGTTGCCCTCCTTGGCCGACTTCGCGAACCAGTGCTCGGCTGTCTCCTTCTTGTTCATCTTCGGTCCGCAAGCACCCTGCACGCCGGATTTCTCCAGTCGTTCCATCACCGAGTCCTGGGCTGCGGCCAGCGAGTCCATCGCCGCCTGCGGCGTCTTCGCACCGGACGACGCGTCGCCGATGTTCTGCCACCACAATTGCGCGAGCTTCGGATAATCCGGCACGTTGTTGCCGGTCGGGGTCCACTGCACGCGCGCCGGCGAGCGATAGAACTCGATCAGCCCGCCGAGTTTCGGCGCGCGCTCGGTGAACGACTTATCCCAGATGTCGGACTCGCGGATGAAGGTGAGACCGACATGGCTCTTCTTCAAGGACACCGTCTTGGAAACGATGAACTGTTCGTAGAGCCAGGCCGCCTTGCGGCGGTCGAGCGGCGTGGATTTCAAGAGCGTCGCCGAACCGACGTCCTGGTAACCGAGTTTCATGCCGTCCTTCCAATAGGCGCCATGCGGCGACGGCGCCATCCGCCACTTCGGCGTACCGTCCGCATTCATGACGGGAAGACCGGGCTTCACCATGTCGGCGGTGAAGGCGGTGTACCAGAAGATTTGCTGGGCGATGGTGCCCTGCGCCGGCACCGGTCCCGATTCGGAGAAGGTCATGCCTTGCGCCTGCGGCGGGGCATATTTCTTCATCCAGTCGAGATATTTGACGATCGAATAGACCGCCGCCGGGCCGTTGACGTCGCCGCCGCGCTCGACGGAGGAGCCGACGGGACGACAGCCTTCCATGCGGATGCCCCATTCATCGACCGGAAGCCCGTTCGGGATGCCCTTGTCGCCGTTGCCGGCCATCGACAACCACGCATCGGTGAAGCGCCATCCGAGCGACGGATCCTTCTTGCCGTAGTCCATGTGGCCATAGATCCTGACGCCGTTGATTTCCTTGACGTCATTGGTGAAGAATTCGGCGATGTCCTCATAGGCCGACCAGTTCACGGGAACGCCGAGGTCGTAGCCGTACTTGGCCTTGAACTTGCCCTTGTAGTCGGGATTGGAGAACCAGTCGTAGCGGAACCAATAGAGGTTCGCGAACTGCTGATCGGGCAACTGGTAGAGGTGGCCGTTCGGCGCCGTGGTGAATGACTTGCCGATGAAGTCGTTCACGTCGAGCCCCGGATTGGTCACGTCCTTGCCGTCGGCGGCCATCCATTCCGTCAGATCGACGGCCTGACCGTAGCGAAAATGCGTTCCGATGAAATCGGAATCGTTGATCCACGCATCATAGACATTCTTGCCAGATTGCATCTGGGTCTGAATCTTCTCCACGACATCGCCTTCCTGGATGATGTCATGCCTGACCTTGATGCCCGTGATCTCCTCGAACGCCTTGGCCAGCGTTCTTGACTCATACTCGTGCACCGTCAGGGTTTCCGAGACCGCGTTGATCTCCATCCCCTTGAAGGGTTCAGCGGCCTTGATGAACCACTGCATTTCCTTCAGCTGAGCATCTTTGGACAACGTCGAGGGTTGAAATTCGCTGTCGATCCATTTTTTGGCAGCCGCTTCGTCCGCGAAGGCGGGCGCTGTGACCGCAGATGACGCTGCCATCAACGCAAATACGCTCGTCATCATCAATGTCCTTGTCCTTCTCGCAGGACCCTTGCTTATCTCCAAGTTTCGCATGGTGGTTCCTCCGTTGCAGCGACAGACTTATTCAGGCCCGGGTTCATCCCGGATCTGGTTTTTTTCATTTCCCTCAAACGGTGCGGAATATTGCAACCGCCGAAGCAAACGAAATCAGGGTGGCGAACCAAAGGCTCGACAAATCAATTCCTTCTCCAACCGGCAGCGTCGCGACCGTGTCGGTGCCGACGAATCCGATCCACAACAAATGGATGACGGCAGCCATGATCAATGAAATGAACAAACGATCGCCGCGCGTGGTGGGAATGTGCAGGACCCCGACGCGCTCGGCTTCCGGATAGCCGATTGCAAGCCACGTCATGCCTGCGAGCGTTGCCGCCAATAGCGCGAAGAAAATCGCGGTCGGCAATGTCCAGGCCATCCATGCGATGCTTTCCATGGTGCCCTCCTACACCCTGCCGAGCGCAAAACCGCGCGCGATGTAGTTGCGGACGAACCAGATCACGAGCGCGCCGGGGATGATGGTCAGCACGCCGGCCGCCGCGAGCAGCCCCCAATCCATTCCGGCGGCCGAGACGGTGCGGGTCATGACCGCGGAAATCGGCTTGGCGTCCACCGCGGTCAGCGTGCGGGCCAGCAGCAATTCGACCCAGGAGAACATGAAGCAGAAGAATGCGGCGACCCCGATGCCGCTGGCGATCAGCGGCACCAGGATCTTGACGAAGAAGCGCGGGAACGAATAGCCGTCCAGGAACGCGGTCTCGTCGATCTCGCGCGGCACGCCGGACACGAATCCTTCCAGGATCCATACCGCGAGCGGAACGTTGAAGATGCAGTGCGCCAGCGCCACCGCCCATGGCGTATCGAACAGATTGATCGCCGAATAGAGATTGAAGAATGGCAGCGCGTAGACCGCCGCCGGCGCCATCCGGTTCGACAACAGCCAGAAGAACAGATGCTTGTCGCCGAGGAAGCGGTAGCGCGAGAACGCGTACGCCGCCGGTAACGCCACCGAGATTGAGATCACGGTGTTGATGACGACGTATTTCAGCGAATTGATGTAGCCGGAATACCAGCTCACGTCGGTGAAGATGCGCCTGTAATTGGCGAGCGTCGGCAGATGCGGCCACAGCGTCATGGTCGAGACGATCTCGCCATTGGTCTTGAAGCTCATATTGACCAGCCAGTAGATCGGCAGCAGCAGGAAGATCAAGAACAGCGAGAGAATGAGACGGCGGCCGGGAATCGAATGCATCACGCGACTCCCTTGTTGGTGCGGCGCTCGGCGCCGGCGTTGGTCATGACGGTGTAGAACACCCAGCAAACGATGATGATGATCAAATTGTAGACCAGCGACAGGGCGGCCGCCTTGCCAAGGTCGAATTGCCCGAGCGCGATTTTTACTAGCTCGATGGAAACGAACGTGGTCGAGTTTCCCGGTCCACCGCCCGTGACCACGAACGGCTCGGTATAAATCATAAAACTGTCCATGAAGCGCAGCAGCACCGCGATCAGGAGCACGCGATTCATCTTCGGCAACTGGATGGCGGTGAACACCGCCCAGCGTGAGGCGCCATCAATCTGGGCCGCCTGATAGTACGCATCGGGGATCGATTTCAGCCCGGCGTAGCACAACAGCGCCACGAGACTCGTCCAATGCCAGACATCCATTACGATGACGGTCGCCCAGGCGTCGAAGTCGTTCGACACGTAGTTGTAGTTGAATCCGAGATGGTTCAGCACGTAACCGAGCAAGCCGATGTCGGGACGGCCGAAGATCTGCCAGATCGTTCCGACCACATTCCAGGGAATGAGCAGCGGCAGTGCCAGGATCACGAGACACGCCGCGACACTCCAGCCTTGCCGCGGCATCGACAAGGCGACCACGATCCCCAACGGCACCTCGATGGCGAGGATCACGGCGGAGAAAAACAGGTTGCGCCAGAGCGAGGCCAAAAACCGCTCGCCGAGATCAGTTGACGGATCGAGTAATTCCCTGAACCAGCCGACGCCATTCCAGAAGAACTGATTGTTGCCGAAGGTGTCCTGCATCGAATAATTCACCACCGTCATCAACGGCAGGATGGCCGAGAAGGCCACCACCAGAAACACCGGCAGCACCAGGAACCAGGCCCTCTGGTTGATGGTCTTGTCCATCACGCCGTCCCCTCGACCAAGAGGCTGTCGACGTAGACGTGCACATGCGAGGGATCGAACACCAATCCGGCGGCGTTGCCGGGCACGGAAAATCCCGGCGGCACCCTTGCGGCGAATTTCGCATCGCCTATCCGCACGCGGGCGAAACGGACGCGGCCGAGATCGTCGATGCGCTCGATGTCGGCCGTGAGCAGGCCCGCGGCAGGCGCTGCGACATCAACAAATTCCGGCCGCACGCCGATCTCGATTTTTGCTTCCCGTGGCAGGCGGTCGTAGCTGCGATTGAGCGCAATGGTGTGGCCGTCGATCCGCGCCTCGCGTCCCCTCACCTCCGCCGGCACGATGTTCATGCCGGGCGAGCCGATGAAATAGCCGACGAAGGTATGCGCCGGCCGGTCGAACAATTCGGCCGGTGTGCCGCTTTGCACCACGCGGCCGTCATGCATCACGACCACGGTGTCGGCAAAGGTCAGCGCCTCGGTCTGGTCATGGGTGACATAGATCATTGTCAAATCGAGATCGCGATGCAGCGCCTTGAGTTTCGACCGCAACTGCCATTTCAGCTCGGGGTCGATCACCGTTAGCGGCTCGTCGAACAGCACGGCGGCGACATCGGCGCGCACCAGTCCACGGCCGAGCGAGATCTTCTGCTTGGCATCGGCGGTCAGCCGCTGGGCTTTGCGGGTGAGAAAAGGCGCAAGGTCGAGCAGGCCGGCGATTTCGGCCACCCGCGCGTCGATCTCGACCTTGGGCACGCCGCGATTTTTGAGCGGGAATGCCAGGTTTTGTCCGACCGTCATGGTGTCGTAGATCACCGGGAACTGAAACACCTGCGCGATATTGCGCTTCTGCGTGGACAGTGGCGTGATGTCGACGCGGTCGAACAGGATCTTGCCGCGCGAGGGCGTGACGATGCCCGAGATCAGATTGAGCAGCGTGGTCTTGCCGCAGCCCGACGGCCCGAGCAGCGCGTAGGCGCCGCCTTGCCGCCAGGTCATCGAAATCGGCTTCAACGCAAAGGATTCCAACGCAGCATCGTTGCCGCTGTAGGAATGCGCGAGATCGACGAGGTCAATGCGGGCCATGCGGCACCTCCCTCACATCGCGCCGGGCGAGGCGACCAGACGGCCAGCCGCGTCGAACACAAAAAGATTGTCCGGATCGAGCACGGCGTCCAGCACATGTCCAGGCGGATATTCGTGCACGCCCTGCAGCACGGCGACCCAGTTGGAGGTGTCGCGGTTGAGATGCACGAAACTTTCCGAGCCGGTGATCTCGGTGACGGTGACGGTGGCGTGAAAGGCGTGGCGGCCTGGGATTCCCTTGGCCACCTCCAACTGATGAGCGCGGAAACCGACCCGGTAGGCGCCATCGTCGAGCTTGGCGTAGAGTCCGGCCGCCGGCGCCTGCACGCCACCGGCATATTGCACCGAGCCATTTTTCTTTTCGATCCCGACCACATTGAGCGGCGGATCGGAAAACACTTGCGCCACGCGCAGCGTGTCGGGATGGCGATAAACCTTCGGCGTTTCGCCGGCCTGCAGGACTTGCCCCTCCCACATGCAGATGGTGCGGCCGCCCAGCAACAGCGCCTCGGAGGGCTCGGTGGTGGCATAGACGAAGATCGCACCGGAAGCCTCGAAGATGCGGGGCAACTCCGTACGCAATTCCTCGCGCAGCTTGTAGTCGAGATTGGCCAGTGGCTCGTCGAGCAACACCAGATCGGCGCCCTTCACCAGCGCGCGCGCAATCGCCGTGCGCTGCTGCTGGCCGCCGGATAGTTGCAGCGGCGTACGATTCAGATACGGCTCAAGCTTCAAGAGCCTGGTCGCCTCCTGCACGCGCCTTTCGATCTCAGTGCGCGGCCTGCCCTGCACCCGCAGCGGCGAGGCGATGTTTTCGTAAACGCTCAACGAGGGATAGTTGATGAATTGCTGATAGACCATCGCCACCGAGCGCTGCCGCACATCGGCGCCGGTGACGTCCTTGCCGTCGACGAGGACGCGGCCCGATGTCGGCTTGTCGAGGCCAGCAAGGAGCCGCATGATCGAAGTCTTGCCCGACAGCGTCGGGCCCAACAGCACACTGAGCGTGCCGCGCTCGAGCGTCAGCGAGACATCGCGAATGGTCGCGATGCCGTCGACCGATCGCAAGACGCGTTCCAGCGCAACGCTCATATCCGCCCTCCCGCTTCCAGCAAGGGACTTTCGGGGGAGACACGATGGGCTGCTATCCAGTCGTCGATGGCGGCAATTTCCAGGGGCGTTAGCCGCAATCCAAGCTTGGATCGCCGCCATACAATGTCCTCGGCGGTGCAAGCCCATTCCGACGACATCAGGTACCTGACCTCGGCCTCGGTCAAGCCGGCGCCGAACGACTGGCCGAGGTCGCCTGCGGATTTCGCGTTGCCGAGCCATTTTGCCGCGCGGGTGCCATACGCATGCGCCAGGCGATTGGCATGCGCCACCGTGAGGAATGGATAGTTGCGCACGAGTTCCGCCGATAGCGCTGCTATCGCCGAGACGTCGATGTCGCCGCCAGGCAACCGCGATTTGCCGGTCCAACCTTCGCGCGCTTTGGTGCCGTCCAGATAGGGCGCCAGCTTCTCGAGCGCCTCCTCGGCTAGTCGGCGATGGGTGGTGATCTTGCCGCCGTAGATCGACAGCAGCGGCGCGCCGCCGGGCGTGTCGAGTTCGAAGACATATTCGCGGGTCGCGGCCTTGGCATCGCTGGCGCCATCATCATAGAGCGGGCGCACACCGGCATAGGTCCAGACCACATCGTCCGGCTTGACCGGTTTTGCCAGATATTCACTGACCGACTCGCAGAGGTATTCGATCTCCCCGCTCGAAGCTTTCACCTTCGCCGGATCACCGTCGTAGTCGCGGTCGGTGGTGCCGATCAGCGTGAAATCCTCCTGATAGGGAATGACGAAGACAATCCTTCCGTCGCCGTTCTGGAACATGTAGGCGCGGTCGTGTTCGTAGAGTTTGCGCACGACGATGTGGGAGCCCTGCACCAGCCGCACCTTGGCCCTGGGGTTGACGCCCGAGCCCGACGCCAGCACCTGCTCGACCCACGGACCGCCGGCGTTGACGAGGACGCGGGCGCGGATGGTCGAGCGCTTGCGGCTAAAGGCGTTCTCGACCGTGACCAGCCAGATGCCGCGTTCCTGCCGGATCTCGACCGCACGGGTGCGGGTGTGGATTTCGGCGCCGCGGTCCGCCGCGTCGCGCGCGGTGAGAACCACAAGCCGCGCATCGTCGACGAAACAGTCGGAATATTCAAAGCCGCGTGTGTAGCGGTTCGGCACCAGCGGCTTTCCGACTTCGTCACGGCTCAAATCAACCGAACGCGTCGGCGGCAGCAGGTGCCGGCCGCCGATATGGTCGTA